>JAABUU010000167.1_pt1 | contig 158690 bp, 193 predicted proteins | sample 5559301 | NCBI WGS metagenome assembly JAABUU01 (sample SAMN10711884, study PRJNA513360) | rock metagenome | isolation source: Antarctica rocks | place: Antarctica: Victoria Land, Richard Nunatak white
GGACGTCGAGAGACGCTTCGTACCTGCACTAGCTGGTAGTCTGCAGCGTTGCCGGTCCCTTTCTGGCTTGCCTGCCTGCAAGATGCGGCGCCATTCCAGCAGCACTGCTCCCTTGTGGCTACAGGGCAGGTCTGTCATGGCGCCGAGGCCCTGCAACCCGGTCGGCGCTTAGTCTCGGCTCGACCATTGGTGCACGACAGTCATCGACTGCCCCCTGAAATCTTGCCCTTTACCAGGATGGCCGTCAACTTGCTTACTTTCCTCGCCTTGTCACAGGCCGCCTGCATCGACTGCTCTGCTGTGTGCCTTTCCCTGAATCAATCAATCGAGGGAGTCCTGCAGTCCCCGGTCCTTCAGATGAAAGCAATGGTAACAGCCTGGTGACCTGGCATTCAGCGTTGCTTGTCGGCTGCAGGCCAACACACAGCATGGTCGCTGCTTATGACCTTTGCATGGCGCTCACCGCACAGGCTGCACAGGTCCAGCAAGGAAGGCAAGGCAAGGCAAGGTTGCAAGGTCCATGCTCGCGTGCGCGACCCGCCGGCGTGCTTGGCCCCAGCATCCACCGCTGCCAGCCCTGTCCCTGATCGCCTCCCGTCGCCCCTCTCGTGCGCGGGCGCCTGCAGCCCTCTAGGTGCCCGCGCGCAAGGCTCGCGCCCAGCGGCATGCCCTCAATCGCATGACACCCCGCACTGGCGGCGACGGCGTCGACGTCAGCGTCATGCTCGGACCCTGCTATACAACCTCACACTCGCCGCGAGCTGCGCCGGCAGCGGCGCGGGTACCCTGCGAGCTCGCATGCATGCGCAGGCCCTGCCGTGCGGCACCACGGCACCGCGAGGCACCCAGGCAGCGGCTTGGGTACCCTGCGAGCTCGCATGCTCGCGCAGGCCCTGCTGTGCTGCAGCGCGGGCGCCGCGAGCCACTCTGGCAGCAGGCTGGGTACCCTGCGAGCTCGCATGCACGTGCAGGTTCTGCTGTGCGCCGCCATGGTCGCCACGAGCCGCCCTGGCAGCGGCGTAGGTACCCTGCGAGCTGGCATGCACGCCCAGACCCTGGCATGCGGCACATTGGCCGCCGTGAGCCGTCCAGGCAGCGGCGCAGGTACCCTGGCATGCATGCGCAGACCCTGCTGTAGGGCACCACGGTCGCCGCAAGGTGTTCCGGCTACGGCGTGGGTACCCTGCGAGTGCTGCCTCTGTGCGGTGTTTCTTGCATGGTGAGCATGCGCAGGCGGCGAAGGAGCCCGCAAATGTAACCTCTCAGGGCTTAAGCGTGCAGCGTTGAGCGCTGTGGCAGCTATGGCACTTGGAATGTCAGCTTTGCAACGTGCACCTGCTGATGTCTAGGCAGGCTGCAGACTGCCGCTTGCAGCCTGTGCACATCTGACGCAAACGGCACATCCGCCCGCCCGCCTGCCCCACAGGACGAGCCTGTGGCAGGTGACACTGCCTGCGCTGGCTTGCACAGATGCCAATTTGCAGAGGGATAACCTTCAAGCCGCATTGCACGCCACGCAGCGGCGTGCAAACAATGGCGTTTGTTTTGCCCATTACAGGTATTGAGCTGAGATCCATTGAGCCTTGCCTGAAAACGCTGGCAGCTCTCCAACATTGAACCAATGCTCCCGGCCTGCTTCTGCGCAACCTGCACTCCAAAGCACGCACTCCGAAGCAGAGCACCACAAATGGGCCTGACCTCGGTGCACTGGGAGCTGCGCAATTTGTGCCGACAGCAGCCGCGTCGAGACGGCGCAACACCACGTGCCGCCACGCTCCCGTGCTCACACAGCCTCCTGGCTGAGCGCGGCCTCGGCGGCCATGGGCACCACGGCTGCGAGCGTGTGGTTGACGGCGGCCTGGATGCGGCCGCGCAGGTCGGCGCCCGGCACCTCCGCGGTCACCTCGCCGCCGAAGGAGTGCACCAGCACGCGCCGCGCCGTGGCGTTGTCCACGCCGCGCGCCCTGCGCAGGGGCTGCACAGCTGACACGGCGCCTCCCCAGCCTTGCGTGGCGGGCATGCCGCCGGCGCTGCCCTCTGCTCGCAGCGCACCAGCGGTTGGTGCTGGGCTCTGCCGGCGCCGCGCCGAGCAGGGCGGCTCCTTCAGTTCCTGACGCAGAGCCTGGCGCGATGGCGCATGCCAGGACCCGGCCGCGAGAGCTCGGGGACGGCTTGGCAGGGGCGGGCCGGGGGCGCACTGCAGGTAGAACAGCTGCTCCTCCTCCAGGTCGCTGATGGCGGCGCCGTGCGTGCACTTGACGTCGTCCGCCACAATCTGCAGGTTGGGCTTCACGTTCACCGTCGCGCGCGGCACCAGCAGCAGGTTGCGGCTCAGCTGCTGCGCGTCCGTCTTCTGCGCCGCGCGCTCCACGCGCACGTTGCCGTCGAACACCCCGCGCCCGTTGCCCGCGGCGACGATGCACCTGCGCGCAAAGCCGCGCCAGCGCTCGCGAGAGCGGCAGGCCCATGCGGCTCGGCCGCGGGTAGCCTGCCGTCGCAGGGCCGCCCTGCATGCATCCAGGAGCGACTACGCCTCACACCTAAGCGCCCTGAAAAAGCGTCCAGTGTAGACATGGTCCGCGGGCTCGCAATGCGGCGCGACTGCTCGCATCCCAGGGCGGCGCGCACTTGTGCAGCTGCTCCGCTGCGCCGTCCGGGTGCTGCAGGCGGAGCTTGGAGTGCAGGTCGTGCAGCTGGCGCTCGCCCGCCAGCAAGAAGCTGCGCATGGCCGTCCGCGTTGCGCAGCCCCCCTGCACGCCGCCGCGCTGGCCTGGGCGCCCGGGACACCCGCTCCTCCTGCCTGCTTTCGGCAGGGTGCAGGCCAGACCGGAGCGTCCCGCGCGCACTGCGTTGCTTGCAGGCGGCGGCAAGGCGGCGGGCGCGGCGGCCGGCGCGCCTGCTCGACGCCCAGGTCCTGGCGCGACAGGCGCGCGCCCAGGCGCGCCTCGACCTGACGGTACGCGCTGCGCGCGGCCTGCGAAACCAGCGTCGCCTTCATGTGCAGCGCGCCGCGCGCCTCCAGCTGCACGTACCTGCGCAGCGCGCCGCGCGCTTGAGCCGCACGCCGTGGGCCGGCGCTTGGGGGCTGCATGTGCGCGCGCGGGGCGGCGCTGTGCGGCGCTGCGCGTGCGCGGGCTTGGGGGGCCCTGCCGAGCCTCGCTGCTGCTGCGCTGTGGCGCGGCCGGGCTGTGGAGCGCCGCCCGTGCGCAAGCGCGCAACTGCTTCCAGGACACACAGAACTTACCTCTCTCCCGCTCTGCTTGCATGCATGCTGTGCGGCACGGGCGCCGGATGCTGGGCTCTAGACCGGCGATTGGCTCAGGCATGCCGGCGCCCTACCGCATGGCCCGACTGGCCTGTGGAGGGAAGCGGTGCTGGGACCGCCATGGGTGGTCGCTGCGGCGCACCCATGCATCAGCTGCGCGTCCTCGGCCAGGACCACCTCCGCGACAGCGTTGCAGAAGTACGCATCGGCGGGCCCCGCGCCGGCAAACTCCTCGACCACGGCCCCGCTCGCGCCCTTGCCCAGCACCACCAGCAGCCTCGGAGCGCTGGTCGCCGCCGCGCCGGCCGCGCCTGCGCGCGGCCAACGCCCACGGGGGAGTGGGTGGGCTTGCGCAATGCAGCGAGCAAACACCGTGCGCCTCGCGCCGCACGCCTTCAGCACTCTGCGCTTCTTATTGCTGCTGCACAGCGACAGCAGACTGTTGGTTTACAGCACCGCTCAGGCTCCTGCGGGCGCGGCGGCGCTGACGCGGGGATCCGCATGTGGGCACGCAAGGTCCTTGCAGGCACGGCCATGCACCAGCTTGCATCTGGTGGCGCGCCGGGCGCTCGGGGCCGCGCCTGTGGACAGGTACAGCACATGCACGGGCGCGGAGAGCTGGGCGCCGTCGGGCAGCAGCAGGCACGCCACGTCGCGCGCGGTTGCGCCATTCAGGACGGCGAACGGGCTGCCGCGCTCACGCGCCTGCTTCCCCTGTCGCAGGCGCGCACGCTGCATCAGGCCGGTGCACTGTCCGCGGCGCCCGTGTGCGGTGGCAGCGCCGCTCGCGGGGCTGCTGCCAGCCCCGCCTCGCGCTGGACACGGCGGCAGCTGCTGCTAGGTGCGGGGCCATCCAGAAGGCCAGGTGAAGCGCCGTCATGCCCCGTGACCTCGGCCCCTCTCTCGTGGCCTGTCACGCGCAGCACATGCCTGCTGGGCTGGCACATGCACACACGCTTCTGCCCTGCCTCCTCTCACTGGTCGGCTGCTTCTCTCTGTAGCAGCGCGCTCCCCCGGAGCTCGCCGGCGGCAGGCTCCGCCCGCGACGTGTGCCCGCCAGCCGCGCACCCACCCCCTGCGCTCCCGCCTCGGCAGATGGCAGGGCACGCGCCAGGTGCGGGCCGACCAGCTCGGCCGGCGCGCCGGCCAGGCCGCCCAGGTAGGCGCCGCCGGGCAGGCCGCCGACGTCGCTGAGCGCGGGCGCGACGGCGCCGTCCACCACGACCAGCCGCGCGCAGGCGGCCTCCAGCGCATGCTGCCCCGCCGCCGCCTCGGCCGCCGCCGGCGCGCCCTCTGCGACCTGGCGCACGCGCGCGACGCATTGGCGGGCGCCTGCGCTGATACCATTGCGTGGGCGGCGCTCCAGGCAGCGGCACGGCGCGCGCGCAGTGAGCAGACGGCGGGCCTGCCAGGTGCCGCTCTGCGGTGAGGCGAGCGGGCGGGGCGGCTGGGTGGCGCAGGCGCAGGCACGCAGGCAGGGCAGTGCATCGCCGGCGCCCTACCTGAGCCTGGCTTGGGCTCTCGCACAGGGAGTGCAGGCAACGTGAGAGGCTTTGCTGTGGCGGCGCACTGCCTGTCTGCGCAGCAAGCCGTCACAGGCACGCGCCACACCCCGGCACGCTCGCGCGCTCGACGTGCTGTGGGCCGGCTGCGCTCGCGCGCCGGGCCAGGCCACCCGTGTCCACACCCGGGGCACGGTCTGCAGGATGGGCGAGATGTCCGTGTACCGGTACTCCTCGTTGCGCGTGGTGGGCATCCGCAGCGTCCGCAGCGCCGCCGTGCACTCCGCCCGCACCGGCGCCAGCCTGCAGGCCTCGCTCCGCTCAGTGGCTGCACGCCCGCTGCGCCATGAGCGCAACACCCGCCGGGCTGCGGTGCTGCATGGCGGATGTGTCACGCTGCAGTGCGCCTTGTTGAGTGTGTTGCACTGGTGATCGAAGTCTAGATGGCTGCCCACACACACCGAAGGGAGTGGACACGGGACTGCGGCCCGCGCACAGCGGGTGCGGCGCTACGCCGTCTGCCTCTGCATACGCGGCCAGCGTCTGCGCGACCCACGTATCCTCAGCCGCGGCCGAGGCAGCCACCGCTCCGCGGGCCGCCGCTGGCAGCACGTGTGCAGCGTCCAGCCGCGCACGAGGGTGGTGCCGGCACGCACGCGCCCACGCTGTCGCAGTGGGAGCATGCCTGCCGCCTGCAACGCAACAGGCACCCATCTCACCACTTGAGCTCCACACACTGACAGGTACAGCTCACAGCAGAGCACTGCTTCACAGCAGCGTCTGTTGGGAGCGCACTGCTGCAGGCCGGCGGGCAAGCGGCAGGACATGCGGGGGGCCGGCAAGACAGATGTGCCTCCATGCCGAAGTTCGCACTAGGCCAGTGCGTCAGCAACGGATCGTAGGCACAGCCTGGAAAGGTGGGTGGAGGAGCTCCTCAATCCTCTGCGCGAAGGTTACACCCTGATATCACTAGGGCAGCCGTCCAAGGCGAGCGACTTGATCGACTGGATCGACTTGCTGGACAGGCTCAGCAACTTGCCTGGATGCAGTGAGGCTCGCAAAATGCTCCATGAAGCGGTGCGTGAGCTCCTGGAGATTGCAGTCTGCCTCGGCGCAGGCGCAGCCTTCAAGGCCTTCGGCCTGTTTGACGCAGCAGACGCCCAGGTACGTTTACCTGCATTGACGTGCGCACCAGGCAGGGCTCCGCACCAGCTCTCTTTGGGAACTTGTGACGCTCGTGCGCACCGGCCTGCAGGTCGCGCTGCTGGTGGCGACCTACACGACGCTGCCGTCGCTGGCGCTGCAGGCGCTGCCGGGCTACGCGCTCTCTGAGGCAGCATGTGTTGCAGCCGCGGCGGCCGCCGCTAATGTAGCAGTGGCGGGCGCTGCATGGTGCGCCTGTTTGCAGCTCCTCGGCACAGCGTTCCTGCCTTTGGCGCCGCCCACGCAAGTGCAGAGAGCTGCCGGGCGTTGCAGGCTCGTGTTCCGAAGGCGGCGGGCGCCAGAGAGGGCGCTGCTCACCAGTGCGCCACCCGCTGCGGAGGGTCCCCGTATCGCTCAGGCCTGCGCCGCAGAGGCGACCCTTTGATACCGTCTACGCATGCGCGCAGCGCCAACTATGGTCACAAGCAGCGCCGGGTGCGTGCCAGCTCCCATGCGGGTCCGCGGCGCGCAGGCAGCGCGGTGGGCCTGGCGCTGGGCACGCTGGGCCTGCCGTTCGTGCGGGCGGCGCTGGGGCTGGCGAGCCTGCGCGCTGCGCTCACCTGGGACCTGGTGAACACGGCCGCCGGTGCGCTCCGCCGCCTCTGCCCCGCGTGCGGCGCTGCGCGCGGCCCACCCCGCGCGTGCTGAGCCGGTGCTCCCTGGCGGCGCGCCCTGCAAGCCCAGGCCCGCTCGCGTGCTCCGCTCGCCTGCAGGGGCTGCACGGCGTCACTGCTTGCCACAGCCACAAATAGCGCCGTGCAGCCGCCGCCGAAGCGCCCCGCGCGCCTGCCCGAGCCTGGCATGGCCTGCGCGCGCGCAGTGTTCGGCGCGTCGTACCTGCTGGCGGCGAGCGGCGGGCCGGCGCCGCCCGGGCCGGTGGAGCATGCGGACGGCGGCGTGTACCGCGGGCAGTGGGCCGGCGCGCGCAAGGCCGGCCTGGGCGTGTACCGCTACCCCAGCGGCGCGGTCTACGCCGGGCAGTGGGCCGACAACGCCAAGCACGGCGCCGGCGTGTACGCGTTCCCCAAGGCGCGCGCGCGCACGCTGGCCCGTCGCCCTGCCCTTGCGCCGGCGGCAGCCTGTCCTGCGCGAGCGGTCCCGCCGTGAGCTTAGCGCGCGCGCGTTGCACTGATGAGAGCCGGGTGCTGGATGAGGGGTGGCCATAGAGGTTGTAGGGGCCAGGAGGGCGTGGAGAGCTGGGGCAGGGCCGGCCGATGACGAGATTACACCTTAAGGATCAACCACCGGAATCTGCTGTCGAGAAACCAAGGATCCGAGGCTCGCCCATGTATGCGGAGCTGTGCCAGCACATGCCAGGCTGTGGGGCGGTGGCATGGCCTGCCGGGCCCGCCGCTGCCTTGCTGTCAACCCTCAACAGTGTCATGCACACCGTCCACGTCTCCGCTCTTCTTTCAGATGCCCCCTCACCCGCTGTTCACGGCGATGTGCCACGTCCGCGCCATAGCCTGTGACCAGGATCGGGGATGTGTGCACAAGCTCCCTGCCAAAGTTTTGCTTTACGGACGTGTCGTGACGGCTGCTGCGAGGGCGTTGCGCCGCGCAGCAAGCGCACACGACATGGGGCAACCGCCCTTGTTCAACCAGGACCGCCCAGCAAGCGCCTTCCGACCCGGCAGGGCGGCTGGTACGAGGGCGGCTGGCGGCGCGGGGAGCGCGACGGCGACGGCGCGCGCATGAGCCGCGCAGGCGCCGTCTCCGCGGGGCTCTGGCGCGCCGGCGCGCTGGCAGAGCCCGCGGAGCTGGCCGCCGTGGCGCCGGCGGTGGCCGCTGCGCAGGCCGCCGCGCGCGAAGCCCGCAGGTCCTCCCTGCTCCCTCTACATCCTGCTTCAGGCCCATCGTGCTTTAGCATGTCAGTGATCTAAATCACCTGCCCACGTTAGGCGCTGAGTGCAGCGCACATGCGCTGGCAGCGGCGGCGGGGCTGCCTGAACGCGTGGCGCATACGCGCCTGCGCTTTCTGAGCAGCATTGGCGAGCATGCCTGCGGCAGGGCGGCCGTGATGCGCGCGCGCGTGAGGCGCCAGGACGGGTGTGGGCGGCGGCACGCTGGCGGCGGCCGCGGCGCAGACGGCCTCGCAGCCGCTGCTGTGGGCGGGCGCAGCCGCGATCGCTCTCAGCGCCACCGGCCGCACGCTCCCGGCCTCGGTGCCGCCCCGCCGCCCCCGCCGCGCGGCTCCCCTGCACCTCCCTTGGGGAGGAGCTGCCTGCAAATGTTCGCGCGCACTGGCAGCAGGCCATCCCCTTGGCCTGTGCATGGGCAGAAGCTGCTGCAGGCGGGTCAGCAGCGGCTAGCACTGGTCGCACGCGGCGCGCAGCCTGGCATGCCCGGGCGCGCACCAGCCCGCCAGCCCACCAGTCCGCGCTGCATGCGGGCGCGCGCTGGCCGGCACCAGCTCTGCCGTAGTGAAGACCCTGGGCGCCACGGGGGCCAGGTGGATCGCGTGACGGCAGTTCTGGCGAGCGGGCACACGCCCACGGTGCTGCTGGCGGCGGGCGTGCTGCTGGAGAACCCATGGCCGCGGCTGCGCCAGGCGCGCGCAGCGCCGCTCGAGCTTGCTGCACCGTGGGCAAGGTGCAGCTCTGTGTCATTTCGGGCCGTGCGCGGAGCCGCAAGGGGCCTGGCCGAGGGTTCACCGGGGCAGGCTATGAAGAGCTTTGAACATTACCAAGGCCTTGAGCAGCAGCGGGTGCAGTGACATTGGGTTTGCAGCGGCAGCCACTGCCCTTGCCATAGCACAAGGCCTGCTGCAGGGCAGCCCCTTCCGTCTCTGAAGTGCCCCATTGGCATTTGTGCTACGAGCGCAAGGGCTTTACAAGCTGATCGGCCCTGATGCAGGCGTTCCAAGCCCAACCGCCTGGCTGCCTGGCCCCTGTTGGCTGACATGACGGGCAGCCTGTGCATGCGCGCGCGTGGCATGGCACGCGTGCTCGAGCTGCGGAGGGCCCACAGCTCGACTGCTCAGGGCTGGGTGCTGCGTTGCACACACCAGCACATGGCTGAGCTGGCCAGAGGCGCGCGAGCCGCACGCCCTTGGTCGAAGGACGCAGCGCGCGCGCTCGCGCAGGCGCGCGATGTGGCGGCCGTGCTCGCACTGCGCGCGGCGCTGCCGCTGGCGGCGGCGGCGGCGGCGGCGCTGGCGGCGCCCGTGGCCGCCACCGGCGCGGTGGCGGCCGCCGCGTTGTGCATGCTGTCCCCCGTCCACAGCCAGGCGCGCGCGTGGGGCCTCGGCTGCCAGTCAGCGCAGCACCGCAACTGTGCACAAAGTCTGTTCCTCTGTAGGTGTGCATGTCCTCTGCTCCAGCCGCGGTGCGGCCATGCTGCTTACCCTGCTGGGCTGGGGGCGCTGCAACGGCATAGAGCGCTCGCCACCGTGCGCCTGCGCGCGGGCCAGGTGCCGCACTTTGCGCGCACGCTGCGCCTGAACGACGGCCTGGCGGCCGCGCTGCCGGGCGCGTCGGCCTGCCTGTCGCTGCCGCTCCTGGCCGCGGCTGCGCTGGCGGTCGCCGCGCTCGCGCCGCCGCCGCTCACGCTGGCCGAGGTCGGGCGGTCCGCAGTGCCCGGGCCCGCCCTGGCCGCGCTCGCGGCGGCCGGCGCGGTGGCTGCCGGCGCGGCCGCCGCCGGTGCCGCGTGGGCAGCGGAGCGCCGACAGGGCGCGCAGCGGCGGGCACCCGCCTCTGCTGCTTCTGCAAGCGCCGGAGCCGCTGCCCGGCCTGCGGCGGCGGCGGCGGCCCGCGCACCTGCGGGCGGCGTGGGGCGGCTTGCGGGCGGTGCTGGTGCGGGCAGCTCAGGCGAGAGCGCCGCCGGCAGCCCGGGCGAGCCGTCGCAGGCGGCCGAGGCACCTGGCGGGGATGCGCCACACGCCGCGGAGGGCGGGGACAGCCGTGGGAAGGGAGGTCCGGAGGGCGTCGAAAGGCCCAACTTGAGTGCCGCAGCAGAAGGGTCACTAGGTTCGCTGTTTGTCGATGTGGACGATGAAGCGAGTGCAGGCGGCAGCGGCGGGAGCGGCGGTAGCGGCGGGAGCGGCGGCAGCGGCGCTGGACCCACCGCTGCCGCGGCGGTGCGGCGGGCCTGCGTGCCCCACCTGGAAGGACCTGCCTGCTGGATGCGAGCGGGCGCGCGCGGCGCCCAATTATGTGGACGTCCGCGGCAGCTGGGGCAGCTGCCTGGCAGCCGGGGCATGCCCAGCTGCCCAGGTGCATGTCGGCGGCCGTTGTCCGCATGCATGCCCGAAAGAAGCGCGCTGCGGCAGCCTGCTATCCCATGCAGGCTTGTCCTCGGGCCGTGAATACAGAGGTGCAATTGCTGTGTGTCCTCCTTAGATCAAACGGGTGCTGTCATATTGAACATCTCCTCGGTCTCTGCCGCGCCTTGTGGTTTCACAGGCATGGTGTGATTGGCGGACGTACTGCATGCTGGGTATTACACAGTTGCGTGGTCGACACACTAGATACTGTTTGTCAACATACGCATGAGCAAGCTTGTGCTTGGTGCTAGCCTACCCGCACTCAAGCCAATGCCTTCTTCGCTGCCAACACATAGAAGTAAAAGGAAGGTTCAGAAATGTTTCTTTTTAAGGGGTTTCAGTGCAAGTGGCAGACGCTGCGGGGCAGACAGAGCAGAATCAACATCCAACCTGCATGGCTGATGAGGCACCTCTGACAGAGGCCCTTAGTTGATAGTGGCTACCTACTGGACCCAGGCTTGTTCAAGGCTGACGCCTGGGACGGTACAGGTCACGCCGCACTCAGCATGGAGCCCTGGCCATGGTATTCACCTTGCGTCAAAAGACAAAGTAGAAGACATGGACCCCACCCTCTCCACGCGCCTTGACCATGGAAGGCGCCGCTGAGAGCAGCCGCTCCGCACCGGCCTGCCAGGCAGCGGCGGCGCCGCTGCCGGCGGCCGAGCGGCGGGGCGCGTCAGAAGAGGTGTCCCGAGCGGATGCTCAGGTCGGCCACGATCAGGTGCTTGGGGCTCGTCCCGGCGGAGTCGCGGTAGGTCGCCCAGAAGGCCATGGGCGGCATCGTCGGGGCATCTGTGGACGACTCCAGCCGCACCACGACCGGCTTGGCCTGCGCAGCGCAGGCCATCCTGTCACTGGCCGCCGGCTTGGCCTCCGTGCTCTGCAGGCCACACCATGCCGTGCGCTGCACAGCGCGCAGCGGGCGCGGCTCTGACCTGTGCCCCGCCCGTTGCGCTTGCATGCAGCCAGCATGGCGCCGGACCTAGTCCTTACTCTGCGCCAACAGCCTCCTGCCTGCTTTGGGCATGCATGCCGGCTCCGCCACTTGCGGGGTGCGGCAGTGCGCGCCAGCTCGCGGCGGGGCCGGGCGGGGCGCGGCAGCGGGAGGCGGTCATCCTCTGCTGGGCGCAGCGAGCATGCCGCGCATGCGAACCCGCCCGGCGCGTCCGCAGGCGCAGGCACACCACTTGGGCTCACAGCTGGCATGCCCCGCCCAAGCCACGCCCCCCGCCATGCCGCGGCCGCCCACCCCCGGCGCGGGGGCCGCGCACCAGGTCGTAGCTGAAGCAGCTGCCCGACGCAATGGACACGTTGCCGAGGCTCAGCGAGCAGGCCTCGAAGGCGAGCTCGCCCGGCGCGGCGGCGGGCGCGGGCACGACCTGCGCCAGCGCGTGCAGCACGCGCAGCGCGGCCGTGTCGAACACGAAGTCGCACGCCGCATGGCCCGTCAGCACCGCGCGCCGGCACCTGGCGCGGCGGGCCGCACGCGGCGCTCAGGGAGCGCAGCGCGCCTGGCGCGCCAGCGGCCTGACCTCGGTCTGTGGGAGGCGTGGACAGTGCTGCCTCGCCAGTGCCTCTGCGTGACATGCATCCCAGCCGTTTGCTGCCCCCCAGGTCACCAGCGTGCAACCAACGAGCGGACCGCTGCCCTGGCGGCGAATGTCGGGCTGCGCAAGCCAGGCCTCGTCCCTGCTGTGTGCAGCACGGACGCGCACGGGCCGGGAGCGCACTGGCCGTAGAACGTAAAGTTCTGCGCGGCCACGGTGCTTGTCCCGCTCGCTGCCGCGTCTGCAAACGCGTCGCCGGCCGCGAAGCTGGGCCCGCGCGCGGCGCGCGCAAAGCTGGCGCCGCGCGTCGCGTTCCCGTTCGGCGGCAGCTGCGCGCAGACCGCGGCCGCCTGCGCGGCTGACTCGGGCGTGCACTGGAAGCCCGCGGCCGCGGCGTCCGCCGCCACGCAGCCGCAGGGGCCGCCCGCGCCGCCGCAGGCCACGCAGCGGCCGCCCGCCGCGAGCAGCTGCTGTGCAAGGCGCCGGCGGGTCTGCGCGGGCGGGTCTGGCGCTGGGCAAGCAGAGCGCGGAGCAGCGCCGTACTGTGAGCATGTCAGGCCTATGGGTGCTGCAGAGCATATGCGCGGATACTCTGCAAGACACCGTGAATCGTGCAAAGCAACCAAAACCGCCGCTGCTACCTGGTGATACACTGCACACAAGCACTTGAGCGGTGAGCCGCACGCCCAGAGCTTGGCGGACGGGCGGACTCCCGCTCTGCACGAGGGTGCTGCCGCTGAGCTGTAGGAACAGCGGCCGCAGGGCGTCCAGGGGCTGCGCGCTCGCCGCGTCCCAGGCCAGCAGCACGCACAGCAGCACGCAGCGGCGCCCCAGGGCTTGCCGCCTGCAGTGGGCGGCGCCCTGCTAAGTTTCTTGTGGAAGTCTTGTGTCCACTGCTCTTGCTTGTTCCTCAGTGCCCAGGGCGGGCACACCTTCGCATTATCTGCGGCGGCGCGCCCCCACCCGCATGGGACCGGCTTGACTCAGCTGTGACAAGAACCGCTTGTCACGACAGCTCCTGAGCGTCTCTGCTAGGGGCGCAGAGATTCAGCACCCCCTGGTACTGCTCGGACGGATCGGTAGTGTGCAAAAGCACACCGGCAGTTCAAACTTCCAGGTTTGCATTGCTAGGTCCATGACAGGGTCTGGCTTTGCACGCTCTGCTCGCAAGCAGAGCGCACATCCTCACCCTCGCCTGCCGTCACCAGGTTGACCCGTACAGCCTCCTAGGAGCAGACTGCCGCCTGCCGCTGGGCAAGCTGACTGCTCTGGCCTTGGAAAGTTTGAAGAGTGCAGCTGGCACAGTGCGCAGCCTTCAAGCAAGCGCGCATCCCGCCCCCGGCGGCAGCTGGGGGCTGCGCTTGCGCAGAAGGCAAGGCGTTGTCACTACATCAGTCGGCCTGGTGCAGCGGAAAGGTCACAGCCTTTGTGGCGCGCTTGGTGACGGCGCGTGTCGAGGATGTCCGCGGTAAACATAACAGGTACACCTGTCGCTTGTTTGTGCAGCTCTCAGTGAATGCTCTCACGCCAGTGCAAGTCTGGACTCAGCTTCACTGAGCGCGCGCTCTCCACATACAGCCGTGAACGTCCTGGACAACCCATCCTACTTCCAGAACCCACTGCAGTTTGAAATACAGTACGAGTGCCTGCACGACCTGCAGCATGGTGCGCGGCGCCTCTGTTTGGCCAAGGGCGCTGGTTTGCTAACAACGCTGTGTGTGGCTCATGCGTGCTGCCGGCGCCGCAAGTGCGTGCTGTGCTCTGTTCGCATGTGCTCTTCGGTTGGCGTTCTGACCACGTGCTGCGCGCGTCCCTCGCTGACAGACCTGGAGTGGAAGCTCATCTACGTGGGCAGTGCAGAGTCTGAGAAGTATGACCAGGTCCTTGACAGCGTACTGGTGGGGCCCGTCGTGCCGGGCCAGTATAGGTTCGTGTTCCAGGTGAGGGCACCCGCGTTACTTCCCCACAAACTTTGCCTTACCTCCATGCACCCGCATAATGACGCTCCTGCTCAGCTGAGAGGGGCTCAAGGAGGCCACATAGTGTGAGAGGCATGCGGCGTGCACAGGCTGACCCGCCGGACGCGAGCCTGCTGCCGCAGGACGACATCGTCGGTGTTACCGTCCTCCTGCTGACCTGCTCGTACCAGAACCAGGTGACCTTGCAACAGCCTGCGAGCAAAGCATGCGTGTGGTGGCGGCTCTGTGCTGGCCCAGCAGCGCGTGGCTGAGCTCAGAGATTGCGGAGCGTGCGAGCGCGGCCGCGCAGGAGTTCATCCGCGTGGGCTACTACGTGAACAACGAGTATGCAGATGCGCAGCTCCGAGGAGCGCCGCCGGAGAAGCCGCGCATCGATCTGTGCGCCACAGCTTCGCTGACGCCGCCCCCGGCCCGCGGCGCCCTGCTCGTTTGAGCAGGGCGCTGACAGCCGCATGTCTGTCCTGTCCGCCGCTGTTTCTGCTGCCGCTGCCCTGTCGGCCTGATGTCGGCTCAGGTTGCTTGCACTGTAGGCTCAGGGAAGCGCCGCGGGGCGCTCAGGCTGGTGCGCAGCATCCTGGCGGACAAGCCGCGCGTGACGCGCTTCCCCGCCGAGTTTGACGCCGTGGACGCCGCGCCGACCGCGGGCACGGCGCCGGCGCCGCAGGCAACGCCCGACGCGTTTGCGGCGTCGGCTGCCCCGGGCCAGCCGGCGCCGGGCGGCCTGGATGCCGCACCCGCGGCGCCCGCCGGGTACGGCGGGTTTGGCTTGGCCGAAGCCGCGATGGACCAGGAGGCCATGGAAGTGGAGGCATAGCAGCGCGGCCGCCGCTCGCTTGCGCCCCGCGTGCGCCCAGCCTGCTGGCTGGACGGCGCACTGCACAACCCGAAGCTCGGTAAGCTCGGAAGCGGGCTGCGCACGCTTGCGCCCCAGAGGCCACGCGAATGCCTGCAGCCAGGTTGCTGGCTGGAGGCGCAGCATGCAGCGTGCCTGCCCACGGCCGTGCAGACCCTAGGGTCCTGGGGAGGTGGGAGTGCTTCCAAGGCGCCCCGCCCCTTGAGAGGTGTGAGGTGTGGGCTGTGTGAATGTCAGAGGGCTGCATCTGCCTGTCTACGCAAGCTGCTGGGTTAAGCAGCTGCCCTCTGTGCTTCAGCCTCCACATGTCACAGCGGGCTAGTGTTTGGCTCGGCCCCTGTCAATCTGAGGCTGCACGCTCAGTAGGGCATGCCGCAGGAGGTGCTCGCCATTGCTACTGAGCCATGAGCAGGAACTGCGGCTGAGCATGTACATGTCTGTGCAAGCGCGGGGAGCCTGTACCAGCCTGTCGCCCATGGTTGGTTGGGCTCTGAAGGCAGTTCCCGCTGCAATGCTTTGGTCATCTAGCCGCCCGTCTGCCTGCCGTGGAAAGAACTGATGGAATGGAGCCCAAGCATGTTGTACACTCCTCTGCTCAGCAAACAACAACATGTCAATATTCATCATAGTCCTGTCCCATGTCATAGTCTTCCTCAGCCGCATCTTCTTTGGCGCTCTGGCCTAACTGACCATTTGCAGCGTCGTGCGCGCTCGGAGCATCCGCGGCAGTGACCCTGGCACCGGCGGCCGGTGCGCTGGGTGCCGCCTGGTACGCCTGCGTGCCTGCCGCGCTCGCAGGGGCTGGCGCGTGCGCCGCCGCAGGCGGGGTGAACCGCGCTTCCAAAGCAGGCTCTGCCATGCCGTTTGTCCTGCCGCCCCGGGCTCGCCAGGTTTGGCACGCCCCGTGTATGTTGCACCAGCGGTAAGGGTGGTCACCATAGCAGACAACCAGAGTGTCAGTGTGAAAGGGCACGCACCGCGGTTGCTTGCTGCCGCTCGCCGGCCAGCCGCCAAACGCGACGCCTGGTCTGCAGACGCCAAAGTCGAGTTCAGTGCGCCTGCTGACCCCTGTTGCAAGCCCACCGGAGGCCAGGGCACCCACGGACTGGGCGTGCCTGGCCTGGCTGCGCGGCAGCAAGAAGTAAAAGCCTCTGTCGCCAATCTGGATGTAGTCCTGCGAGTGCAGCTGGATGCCAGACATTGGCTGGCCGTCAACCGGCGCATACAGCGTGCCTTGCACAGTCACGCCGTTCTTGCCCATGACCACCATCTCCCAGGAGCCTGTGTCACCAAACACTGCCTGAACAACAGTTGGCAAGCGCAACACGCAGCTGCAGTGCGCGCGCAGCGCACCCCGCTCAAAGTTGTACACGATCTGTGCGTGGTTGCGGCTGATGTTCATGCTGTCGCCTGCTCCCCACGCTCCAGGCTCAGGACTTGCCGGACGAGCGGGCCACCCCGCGCTCGCAGTCATCGGGTACCGACAACGCACCGAGCACGACGTCCAGCTTAGCGCTCTTCGACCGGCGGCCAATCTGAATGTCATAGCGCTTGCTTATGAACTCGAAGTCTGGGCCGTGCAGCTTGCAGAAGCCGCAGCGCTCCAGGCGCGGGTCGTCAGGCAACACCGTGGCCATGCTGATAGCCTTCAGCTAGCGAACGCGTTGGAAACCAAGAACCTCTGTACCGTGTGTCTCCTGCATACGGGCGTACAAGGTTCAAGCAAGCTCAGAAACTCAGTTTGCCAAAGCCCTGCCAGCTCTCTGCATTGGTGATCCTCTTTTGGCAGCACGCCCGGAACCGCTGGCCTTGCGCAGAAAAGCGAGCATGTTCTATTTGGTGGAGAGTGCGCCAGTGTGAAGGTCCGAGGGGCCTACTTGGCAGGATGTCTGCTGACGTGCTGGCGCACGCGCAGACATGCCTGTACCACACTCGTGTGCACATAAACATGCAAGCACTTGCACGCCTCAATGCTCACCGATGGCAGCTGCGGCGGCAACGCCGGCAGCGCATGCCCTGGCGCCGGCCGGTCACCTGCCGTGCAAGACCGCAAAAGCCAGACTCACAGTCGCCGCCGCCTGCGAACGACGCAGCTCCGCTGTCCGCACCGTGCGGCCTTGCGCAAGCCCTGGCGCTCTGGCAGGAAGCTCAGTTATGCCAATGTTGTAGTACTTACAATGTGTTGCGTCTGTTATGCAGGCCAATTGTGGTGACGATGCGCGTGGATGAGGGCGAGACGCTGGAGAGCCTGGCAAAGAAGTATGGCCTGCCGCTCAGCAAGCTCGTTGCTGCCAACGGAGGTGCACCGCCTCACAAGTTTGCCTCTGCAAGTAGAAAGGCTCACGTGCTCGCTCTGTTGCTCCTTCCTGCTGCGTTCACGCTGTCACGCACAGCAAGGCACGCATCCGCGCGTCTCGCACCGTGCGCCAGCCCTTGAAGCTTGAGCCTGCGCCGCAGGCAAGCAGGACGTCCGCGCGGGCGATGAGCTGATATTTGCAGTGCCGCTGCCGAGCGACCCCGAGGACATGCTGCGCTTCCTGCGCAGCAGCCGCGCGCTGCTGGGCGACCCAGAAGCGCTTCGGAGCTCGCAGGCGGCGGAGCACCGGGGGAGCGCTGAGCAGGGCCAGGAGGCCAGCCAGGCGGTGGACGCGGCGCCGGTGCTGCGCCCCCGGCCAGCGCCGACCGGCCCGCAGTCACTGCTGCTCGCGGTCTGGTGCGCCGTACAGACGAGGCTTCACGCCAGACTACTGCAGCAGCACTGCTGTGCCCTGTCGGACACTTCCATGGCCTGGGCGTATGGGCCTGTGCAGTTTCCGCTGCCCGTCGTCTGGTGTTGCCCCTGGGGCCCTTGCTCCACTGTCAGGCTACCGTGTGGCAATGGATGTCTAGTGGGAGACATCCTCCTGGCTGGTGGCCTTCCTGGCTGCGTGCACCGCACTGCTGCTTGCCTGAAGCCCTTGCTTTCCACCTGTGATACGTGGCGAGCACTCACACCTCACCAGTTGTCGTGATCAAGTCAGGAGAAGCGGGCAGCACGCAGGTATCTGGGAGGCGTGGCGGCCAAGGGCGCGGCGGTAGCGGGCGCCGGCTGGGCGCTGTGGCGCTTGTTCAGGCGACCCCCGCAGGCGGCCGGCGCCTGGCCGAGCGTCGGGGATGCGGCGGGCGACCCGGGCGCTCTTGAAGTCGCTAAGGCGCGTTTGCCGCCCGCTGCTCTTCGTGTCGCCTGCCTGCCTCCTTGTGTGGTCAAGCTGCCGCGCGGGCGCACCGCGGCTGCGCGAGTGTCGCGCAGCTCCCGCTCTTCTGTCCCTGGATGGCCACCAGCGCACGCTGCGCCTCAGAGGACCCTGCCGCGCCGCCTCGCTGCAGGCCGGGCCTGCGCGGTCGCAGCCTGGCCGGCGTGCTTCTGCGCGTTCCGCGCTCACCGGGGGCGGGCCGCGCGCGCGTCGGCAGGCGTTCGAGGCTGATGCGCGCGCACACACGGGCACGGCCCCGGACGGCTGGATGGTGCCCCCGTCCGGCGGCAGCGGCGGTGCAGCGGCCTCATCCGGCGGCACGCCCGACGAGTCCACGGCGGGCTTGGCCGCCGCCCAGGCAGCGGCGCCGCTGCCAGCCGATGCCGCTCATGAGAGTCGCGCGGCTCAGGCGCACAGCAACGGGCTGACAGCAGCTGCCCATGAGGCCCGCCCGGCGGGGGGCCCCAGCACCGCAGCTGCGGCAGCGCAGCAGCAGGGCACCAACGCGCCGCACCCCGCGGCGCCCGCACGCGCAGCGGACGCGCTGCACATGAACGGCGCGGCGACCGCGTGCGCGCCGCCCGCCCAGGCCGCCGAGCGGCGTGCGCCCAGCACCCAGGCGCACGAGCGCCCTCCAGAGGCAGCCGCCACGCCATCCGCGCCCGCCGTTGATGCCCTTGAGCGCTTGGGCGGAGCGGCAGAGCCCGGGCGCGCCGGCGGGAGCCTGGTGACCGAGGGGGAAGCGCAGCACGCCGCGGAGCCTGGGCAGCGCGCGCATGCGAGCCCGGCGGCAGGAGGCGGGCCGGGGGGCGGGCCTGCCCGGCCGCCGCCGCCGGGCGACGCGGCGGCACAGCCTGCGCAGAGCGGAGAGGCGGTGGAGCATGCGCGGAGCGGGGGGTCCGCCGGGGCGGCGCAGCAGGCCTTGCAGCCGGCCGCGCGTGCGCCGGGCAGCGTCGCGGCGGCGCAGCGGGAGCCGTCCTGGCTCGCGCGGCGCGAGGTGTTCATTGCGGTGACGGCCGGCATGCGGCAGCAGGTCTTCCGCTTCCAGCCGGGCCAGCGGAGCTGGCTGGCCTGGCAGGTGCGGGGCCGGCCCGGCCTGCCTGCTGCAGCGCGGCATGCAGTTCATCATGGCGGCATCATGCATTGCGCTGGCAGGCGTCGCAGACACGCGTCATTCGCGCCAGTCGCACACGTGCCCACATGGCGCCAGGGCCTGCTCAGGAGCACACAGGCTTGCTGAGCAGGGAGGCCGCCCGCACTGCGGGTGCACGGCCACCCCGCAGTGCTGCCCGCCGGCTCCCCCCCTGCAGCTATGTGTGCCGGGGCGCAGGAGCGCGAGGACCTGCAGGCCTTCCTGCAGGGCAACGGGCGGCTGGCAGACCTGGCCACCGCGCACGTGGAGGCCGTGCTGCCGCTGGAGTACCTGGCGCTGGCGGAGGCCAACGGCGTGGCCGTCGCCTTTGCGCCTCGCGGCGTGGCGGTGCGCCCTGGCAGTGCCGCTGTGTGCAGGCCTTTCCAGGCTGATCCTGCCAGCTGGGCCGTCATGGGCGGCGCTGCACTGCACCCGTGGCGGCACCGCCGGATGGAAGCACACTCGGCAGGGTCGGGCGGGGCTGCTGGAGTACGGCAGATGGGCAGAGCTGCATGGCATGTTGTGTCCAGCTGCACGCTGCGGAGCCTGTGAGCAGGGAGCGCGCTCTTGCGCACAGCATGCCGCAGGCGTGGCTGCGCCCGGACGTGCGTGCGTCATATGCAGCGGTGGGTCGCGGTGCCACCCCGGCCGGCCGTGCGGCGCAGGTCCCCGCGGGCGCCACGGACAGCGAGGTGCTGGCGGTGCTGCGCGCGGCGACGCTGCCGCTGCCGCGCGCGTCGGCGGCCGCCATCCTGGAGCGGCGCGCCATCCAGGCCGTGCCGCTGGACCCCCCGCAGAAGCAGTTCCCCCCGCAGGACGTCCTGGGGCCCCTTCCCAGGGCGGCGCAGGCCGCCGGCAGCGCTGAGCCCCGCGCCGGCGGCGGCGCCAGCGCCGCGCCCGGCGCGGCAGCCGGGCAGCTCCGCTCGCCCGGGACCGCAGGGCCCGGCGTGCAGCAGGCCGCGGACGGCCGCTCCGTCAGCGGTGCGGTCAGTGCTTCCGAGGGCGAGGGCCAGCCTGAGGGGAGTGGCGACGCGGCCGCCGCCGACCCCGGCGCCGCTGGCGCCGCTCGCAGCGGGCCGCGCAGGGAGGCGGAGCGGCGCGCGGCATATGCTGCCATGGCCGGCGCGGGGGGCGCTGCGGGTGGCGCGGGGGAGAGCCCCGCGGCCGCTGCCCTGCAGGCCGCCGCGCGGGCGCCCCGTGGCGAGGACCCGCTCGCAGCCCTGCGCGGCCGCCTGGCGGCAGACCGCGGCGAGGGTGGAGGCGCCGGGCCCAGCAAGCCCGCGCCCGATGAAGCAGCGGCGGCGGCGGCGGCCCGCAAGGCGCCCACCAGCGACGACGGCGGAGCCGACATCTACAGCCGGCGCCAGCGGCCTCGGCCCGCTGGCGCGCCTGGCGCCCGCGCGAGCGGCCAGCCCGCTGCAGCACCCGCTCCTGCGCCTGCCGCCGCCGCCGCCGCCAGACAACCCAGGGCCTCTGCTGTGCGTGCGGCACCGCGTACAGGGAGCGGTGCGAGCGCGCTGGATCCTCCCACGTGTGGGCGTGTCGGTATCAGCATGCATCGGGCCTGTGCTGGCGTTGCTCGCTGAACTCACTTCGCTGCTGTGTGGTGGCAACATTGACACGGATCTGCTGCGACACGCTCTGGTTGCGTGCGGCGGCGCTGGCCGCGCCGCCTGGCCGAGCGCCTGGCACGCTCTGTGCCTCACGCTCGCACCACCTCGCGCGGCAGCCTGGTGGGCGGCGCTGGCGTGCGTGTACATCCCGGTCGCGGACGCCGGCGCGCGCGGCGGCATGGGCGTGTTCTCGGCCGACCTGGGCGGGGGCGGCTGCCGCGACCCGGCCGTCATCGCGTTCCAGGCGCGCCGCGACGCCGAGGCCGCCGCGTGGGCATGGGCCGCCGCGACGCAGGCTCCCGAGGGGCCCCAGCGGTGCGCGCCCAGGCCGCCTTATCCCGCGCGCCTGCGTGAGCGGGCAACCGTGCGTCCGGATGCTGACGGGGTGCGGCTGCCGGCAGGGTGCACATGCTGCCGCCTGCGGAGCTGCGCGAGGCCGCAGCGACCCAGGGCTGCCGCGTGGTGGTGTTCCCCGAGGGGCAGCTGCCGCTCCGGCCGGGCCTGTCCGCCGAGGAGCTGGCCAGCCTGTTTGTGCTGTACGGCCGGGACAGCTGAGCGCCCGGCCCGGGCGGCCGCCCAGCAGATTGGGCTGTGGAGCCTGGGGGGAGTGCTGGTGGGAGTGCACGCGCACATGCGCATGTGTAGCAGGTGTCGCTATTGAGCACACACACCTCCCTGTACGTTTTGTCGAGTGCTGCACTGAACTCTCACATGTGCAATCATGAACCCTTTGAGACTGTTGTCTAGCTCCAGCACACCAACATGCATGCCCTGCCTTGTACAACTGCTTATGCTGGCCCCGCCTTGCAGCGGCATGCTTGAGAGCGTGTGAAGAAACTGCTGAACCATGTGTCCACCGTGCAACAGGCGTCTTTTTTCAGCAGTCCAAACCGACCCTTACACCGTGCGAGGACGTCTTTTACAGATCAAATACCTGAACCTACTCTGTGTCCCTCCCTGCTCTCCTGCGCAGAGTCCCCCCGCCGCCTTGCGCTCAGATGCGGCTCGGGTACAGCATCACCCGCACCTTGCCGCCCTGCCACGCACACGCTCCCGCCGTCAGCAGGACTTGCAACCCTCGCTTCAAAGCATCAGGCACTGCAGCTTGCACCGGCACACGCAGTCAGGTGCCCACAACTCCGAGAACCGTGCGCACAAGTGTCGTACAGCGCCACCAGAGAACAGCGCAAAGGCGCTGCTGAACAGATGCAGCAATAAGCAGGCCGCACCAAGGACTTGGGCGGCAGGTTCTTCCGGAACTTGGTCCGCACGACGCCGACATTGCCGTGCGAGCGCGTCACCTGCCACCCCAGCGGCCGCATCGTGCCACAGGTCCGGCAGGTGTGGTCATACTGCCAGGCTGACGAGAGGTCACTGAACGCGTCTGACGGCCAGTTCTCTTCTTGCGTGCCCACGACAGCCTTATACAGGCCCAGCTGCTCTACGGGCACAGGTCGCAAGCGCACACCCGTACGCAGACACAGCCTGCGGCCCGACATATGTTTGAAAGGCTTGTGGGCTTGGCAGGCGCGCGCCTTGCCCCAGATCACGCGGAAGAAGGTGCCCTGCTTCAGCGTCTTGGCCTTGTAGATGTAGGCCAGCCGCTTGCCAAGGTAGAACTCTGTCTCGGCCTGGCTGTTGACGCCCTCGATCTGGATCAGCGAGGTGTGGTTGGTCTGGTTGCGCTTTCCCCTGCACGCACGCGGCGGGCCAACCTCATCACACAAGAAACGCGCACTCAAGCAGTTGCGACGCATGTCAATACTGGTTCTGTTTGCGACACGCTTGCTCCCGCTGCTCCGGCACGGCACGCCCTGACACAGCGTGAGTGCCGCATCGCCAAGCGCCAAGCGCAGGCTCCGGAGCGGCAGTTCCCCGCTAGACTGCAGCGCACAGCGCAACAACGCTCGCTGCGCGTCGCTGCCGCGGCACGGCTTTAGTGTAACCTTCCCAATGATGTGCTTGGTCCAATCCACAGTGGCCGCGCGCTACAGAGCTGCTCTACTCTGCTGCCCCCCGCAAGCCTCCCTACCGCTGCCACCCACTGCTGGACTCCGTCAAGAAGCCCATTGAGCACACACACACGCTACGCAGCGCGCAGCACACCTCTTGTAGCCGAGAATCGTCCCGGGTATGTACAACCTGCACAGCCGCAGCAGCTCTGTGAGACATGACGCGCTTGCTGGTGCTGGGAAGAGACGAGAGACGGGCGCATCGGCGCGCAGCCCCTTGACGGCAACCTTACTGCACCAGCCACGGCATGCACGCGATGCTGTATTGCCGCCACACGGGCTGCTCACCTGACGCGCTCGCCGCCCATCTTGATAAGCGCAGCTTTCGCCTCTGGGCGCGCCAACTCTGCCTCGAAACAGTGGCGGCCAGACCCTGAAGCAGCCCTTCTAGGTGTTGCAAGCGTTGGATGTTGCAAGCGTTTGCTTCCGAGGTGGAAGCCAATGTGGCGCCCCATGGGCCACTGTGATCAAACGAGATACCATGCTGTGCTCGAAGGTGAAGCTAATGCGTTACACAAAGCCGCATCTGTTTCGTTTCATATGTTGCCATGTACACAAGGGACCATGCGTCCCTGCTGTCCTTAAACCTTCGGTGCCGACGCGGGCAGCACACCTCTGAGACTAGCTCACATGATCTTGGCAGCCAGCCCGGACACGACACAAGGAGCGGCACACGTCGCTGTTTGACTGAGGTGCTTCAAAGGAAAGGAAAGGAGTGCAGAGTCACGAACGGCAGCATGTGGCTGCACGCAGCGCGCACTGCTGTACAAGGCGGGCTTGGCATGCAGGGCAGGCGAGGATGCAGCGCAAGCGCTCAGCTGCATGCCCTGCAGCCCGCGCTCGGCCGCAAGCAGAGTGCGAGGCCTGTTGTTCAGCCCCGCATATCCTGCATGCTGAATGCCCCAAACGTGCTCCTGGTGCACCAGTGCGCACATTGCCCTGTCTGTCAGCTTGCAAGCTGCAGAGACCATAGCTAGTGTGCAGCAGGCGCCCCACGGTTCAGTCGCACGCAGCAGAAGCAACAACGCTCCCGCACGCGCGCGGCATAAGCACCTCATGCAAAGGGGTGGGGACATCGCGAGGTACACGGCGGCCGCCTCACGCGCCGCTCGGCAGCTGCGCGTCCGCGAGCCTGCGCCGGCGCGCGGCCCAGTCCTCCGGGTCCGGGCGCAGGAAGAAGTCGCGGATGCGCGAGCAGAAGTCCAGGCGCGCGGACGACGCGTCCAGCGAGGTGCAGCGGTCCTTGCCGTACAGCCCGTAGCGCAGCGCGTCCACCAGCACGGCCATGCCCGAGTTCCAGGAGCCGACAAAGTAGTCCGCGTGCGCGAGCAGCTCGATGTCGATCAGCAGCTGCGCGCGCAGGGGTGCGCTTGACTGCAGCCTGCATGGCTCTGCAGGGCCGCCATGCAGATACCCCGCCTTCCAGAAGCAGGTGTTGGCTGGCCGCGCCAGGCCGCAGGCGCCCCGCCAGGCGCTGCCGACAGCGCGCTGCGCTGCTTGTCGGCGAGCTGGCTCAAGAGCGAGCGCGGTCCAGCTGGTGGCGCCCCCGGGCGAGCAGGCGGGGGTGCGCCTGGACCGTGTGGGTGCACTTAGTGTCGATGGTCTGCCGGTTGAAGTGGTCCTGCACGTGGCCCGAGGGGATGAAGTACGCCGTCCGGTTGAGCAGCTGCGCGCGCGACGCGCGCGCACCCGCATCAGGGAGCATCCCTGGGTCTCACTTGCTCACACTGTCACATGCAAACGGGGTGTGCACTGGTCGTGACAGTGTGCATGTCGTGCTTTGACTGTCACACAGTGGTGGGCGGCTGGGTGGTCATGCACCTTGCAGCCGATGACCTCGCTCATGTGCACGGCGGCCTCGGCGGCCAGGCTCGCCTCGTCGCTGATGACCATGCAGGTGCCGCCCTGCGCAGCCGCCGAGCTCAGGCTGCTCCCACCGCTGCGCAAGGCCGTCAAGCTTGCATGCGCCGCCCTGCATGCAGGACCTGCTGCGCTTGGGTTGCAGCAGCGTGACCCTGGCCGGACCCTGTGCAAGCACGCCTTGTAAAAGGGGAACCAGCGTGGGGTGCAACAGCGAGGCGCTCAGGGCATGTGCTGGTCAGGTGCGGGGCGCGCCGTGATGTTAGGGTAGGCTTCGCGGAAAGCGTGGGCGTAGTCCTCTGGCATGGTGTTTGGCCGCCCCTGTAATCACACATGCAACCAACATACATCACGGCTTGGGGTAGCATTCGCAAACAGCGCGCACCCGCTAGGTCCCGCAAGCCCAGCTCAAGGACAAGGCAGTCAGTCACGCCAGCGCAGCGTGCGCAGCAAAGCCTGCAATGAGGCTCATCTGCCCGGTGACACATCAGAGGCGAGCGCCAGGGCACCGCCCGCACCCCATTCACAGACCAGGCCCAAACAACGGCAACAAGCAGGACCTCATGCCGTGCTTCATAAGCATCCCGAGCAGGGCTGCATCTGTGCGGTGCACTGGCAGACGCACCAGCTCAGCGTTCTCCTGCCGCTTGTCGCCGCCGCGCAGGTGCACAGCGATGATGGGCCCCTCCACGCCGTCCAGCACCTTGACGGCCTTGGCCACGGCGTCCTCCACGGTCGGCTTGTACTGCCAGAGCTGCGCTCCCGGGGTGGCACGCGCACACTGTTCAGGTGTCCACTGTGCAAGTCTGGGAAAGCAGACTGGAGTATGCATGCCAAAGGCAAGACAGCACTGGACGGGTGAAGCTGGGAGTGCGGTGAGGCGGGCGTGAGCGGCTGCGTGTGGTGCGCCCACCTTGGGAACCGCGGCCAGCGCGAGCTCGTCGTATGTGACATCAAGCGTGTCCCGAAGCCGTTTCACGTCTGGCAGCTGCAGCCGCGTGCACACCTGCGCGCTTGCATGCATCGGTTGAGGCAGGCCGGCGTGAGACTGCCAGGGCTACCTGCACACCAGGTGAATCCCGCTTTCATTACCCTTGAGTCCGAGCTGTGCACTCGAGCTGCTGGTAGGGCCTCTGCTGCGCTTGCAGAAAGCCAAGCGGCAGAACACAGCAGGGATAAGGCCGCGATGGCAGGCATGTTCGAGCGCGCGCATGCCTGCTTGCCCTTGCGCTCCTTCTCCGCAGTCCACGGCACGATGTGGGGTTTGAGGGCCAGGAAGTCTTGCAGGCCGCCGTTCTTCTTGCAGCGGTACTGGAACCAGGTGTTGTCCACGTACAGCGTGCCGTTGATGCCGTGGTCGAACACCGGGAACGCCCACAGCAGGTGGTTCACGTTGGCCGCAAAGCCGGAGCCGCTGAGCTCTATCACCGTGCACGCGCGCGCCCCAGCCGCGAGCAGCACCAGCAGCAGCCGGCCGGCGGCGGGCAGCGCACGGCCGCGCCCCACGCGCATGCTTGCCGCGCTCGCGCTCAGCCGCCTCACCCCGTGGACTGTTGCAGGCACATTCTGTCCCTTGTCGTGCTATGCGGTGTGCGTTGCGGCAATCTTGGACACCTCGCGCGCTGCTTGGACTTCCGAGCTTGCGGACACCCGCGGCTGGGCAACTGGGGAGCCCTGATCTGATGGAGCGTACTGATTTGATGGCGCACGCGTGAAATCTTAACCAAACCTGCGCGCTGAAATCTGATCAAACATTCGACAGACCTTCAACGAACTTCATAAGCACTACCAGAACCTAGTAGGGCTTCGCTGCTCGGCTACTAGGCTACTAGACTAGCAGGTGAGCTTGGGACAACACTGATCTTGTGTTATTGGCCTGGTGCTTGTGAGGTGTGTAGAAACGACACATTGTCGCTGTACACAGAGCGTCTATGAGGGCCGCTCCTAGCGCTTGATTCCGCACATCTTCCGGCATACAATGTCCAAGACCATCAAGCCCTTCCAGAGGGCGCACCGCGCTGCTGGTCTGCACAGCGCGATGGCGGCAACTGCTGGCGTGCTGATGAACCGCACCGCGTCAGAGGTTCGGCGCTCCTGGCTGCCTGCATGGCGCTCTGTCGCCCTGATCACCCCCAGAGAAGACCAGCATCTGTGGCGCCACCTGCACATAGGTCATGCCGTCAGGAGTTGCGTCTTGCACCCCAGCACTGCCCTCAGCGCTGTGTGCGCCAATGCCAAGCTCCTTCTGTCTGTGCCCTGCAGGCGAGCGCCACTGCTGAGGGCCTGGGAGCAGCAGAGAGCCTGGGAGCGCCGCTGCTGGGCGAGCACACCGCCGCGCCGTCGGAGGCGCCGGAGGGCTCCTGCGCCGACGTGGCGGAGATGGAGGAGGGCCGGCCGGGGCAGGACGCCACCGAGCGGGAGCCCACAGAGCAGCAGCAGCACCAACCCATACAGCAGCTGCTGTGGACGACGCCGGGGGAGGCCGTCCACCTGCTGGAGACGCGCGGCTGCGCCAAGCTCGGGTCCTTCCGCGTCCAGGCGCGCCCGCCGGGCCGCCTGTGCGTGTGCTGCGTGCCTGCAGGGCGGCGTCTGCGCCACTGCCGCCAAGCAGCTTGCACTGATCGAGCGAAGGCCTGGCAGCGCACCAGCAAATTCACAGAGCTGCGGCGGCCCCTCGACGGCGTCCGCGGGGGCAGCTGAGGGGAGCAGCTCAATGCCCGGCCTGCGCAGGACACCACGCTGATGCGGCTGCTGAAGAAGGACGAAGTGCTGACGCTGGGCGCGGCCGAGCGCGACCTCGACTGGGAGGCCATGTGGCGCGCCGAGCTGGCCAAGGACGACCGCCCGTCCGACCGCCCCAAGGGTGCGCGGCTGCGCAGCAACAACTGTCACGCTGGGAAGCACATGGCTGTCAGACGTGTTGCATGGCGTGTTGTCCATTTGGGTGAGTGCCGTCCCATACCGTGTTTCAGTGTGTTCAAGCTGTGAGCTCGTGTTGTGTTTGACTGGCAGGCCTCCTTTGCACGCTGTATCAAGCATTTGTGTTGTCCGGCTGCTCCAGCAGTTCCCGCAAAGTGTGTGCAAGGTCTTCGACAGCATACTGGTGTTGGCTACTGATATTCCAGGCCAGTGATTCCGAAGCGTCAGGTCATGGCCCCTCCCGAGTCAGGTTCGGTCCCTACCCGACACCCCAACCCTGAGGCTGACTTCGCGCGCCTCCTGCGACAGACCTCATGGCGCTGCTGGAGGTCGAGGCCTGGGTGGTGGACGTGCGCGACGCTGCGGGCGCGGACGACGCGGGCATCCTCAACCCTATGCTGCACCGCTTCAAGGTGACCGCGGCATGCTCTTCTTGTCAGTGCTGCGTGCAGCCGACCTCTCCTTTGCTGACTGTGCCGGGACCATGAGGGGATGCACCTCCAGGCAGGCAGAGTCTGCCCATCACATACATGATGGCCTGACATTGTGTCTGCCGTTGATCAGACACTTTCGTGGAGCTGCTCGCGCAGCCCACATGTTGAGCACTGAGAGTGGGGCCCTGGCCACTCTTAGGTTGTATAGAGTGTCAGAGCGTCGGTGCCAACAGGGGCTGTATGGCGCTGTTTCTGTGTGTGGCTCCGCGCACATCTCACACAGCAGTGAGTTGCTCATGTGGTACCGTGGTGCGGTGTGCATGTCCAGCCTTAGCCCACGCTGGCCGGAGAACATCCTCTGATGGCCGCCATCGCAGGCGGGCATTCTGAACATCAACTGCTTCGGCTTGCCAGCAGTGAAGGCCGTGGTGCGCACTCGCGGCCTGAGGGCTGCCTGACCCCGAGCTGTGCCGCATGCCGGACTTGCGAAAGCGCTGCGCGCCTGGTGGCCATGGCGTGTGCATTGTTGACCTCGGCTGTGGCGAGTGGGGATACCTTCCCCGGCGCGCGACACAGTGTGCTGACGTTTTGACCAGGCATGTAAACCTGCAAGAGGACAGTGCAGCAACTCCCTCGCAAGGGGAGGTCGGGCACTCCCGCCCTGGATGCAGCACGCATGCGGCGGGGGGGCGCAGGTGACCTTCAAGTGGACCGTGTGGCAGCGCTTCCTCCACATGGAGCTCGCGTGCTACCTACTCTGGCTTCTTTCGTTCCAATTTTTTGTTTTGATTTTTCAGGCAAGCAGCCCTCTTGCAGCATGCAGGCGAGGTGCAGCCGCTGGTCAGGCTGGCGTGGCGTGCAGCGCTGCAACAACCGCGCGTCGGCGCCTTGCACTTACGGGCGTCTGCCCGCCACGCTCCCTGCGTGCCACAGCGAGGGCGCAAACCTGGCGCATGTGCGCGTGCCGGCCGGCCCCGCGCGAGTCCCGGCCATGCGCCCACCGCGCCGCGCGCGCCCCAGGACGAGAATACAGACGTGACGCTCGCGGAGCTGGCGCGCACGCCGTGGGGCGCGGCCGCGCTGGCGTGCGAGGCGCTCGCGCTCGTTGGCATGGCGCCGTTCCTGTACATCGAGGCGGCCACGCTGCGCGAGTATGGCCCGCGCGCCTGGACCAGCGCCTGGAATGCCATGGACGTCATCGCGTACGCCGTCCAGGCGCGGCGCGGCCCCCCCCCCGCGCAGCGCGCCTGCCGATTGCGCGCCGGCGCGCGCCGCGCAGCCTGCATCAGGCGCCCCGGGCGCGGCGCGGACGGCATGCCGGCTGCATGCGTGTGCCAGCCCGGCTGCCGACCGGCTGTGCGGGCGCCTGACCCACCATGCGTCCGCCGCGCCCGGGCGAGCGACGCGCGGGCGCGCGCGCCGCAGATCGCCATCACGGTCATGCACCTGGGCCGCCTGGGCCTGGCCTCCAACACGCTGTCGGTGCTGGTCGCCTTCCAGGTCCTGCTGCTGTGGGTCAAGGCGCAGTACTTTGCCAGGCAGGCTCCCACGCCCCTCTTTTCCCCTGTCTCAGGAACAGGAGCCGGCTCTTCTGGCACTCATGTGTGTGTATGTCCTGTTGCAACACACGACACTGTACAACAAGTTGTGAGAAGTCTGGCTCCAGCAGCAGAGGTCCCTGACGTCCTTGCGCTCATGCAGGCTGCAAGCTTGCTGTGTCCTGCCGGGCGCAGGGCGCTCCAGCCAGCCAAGAATCCGTTCCTGGACACGCTGAAGACCGTGGTGGTGGACATCCGCTTCTTCCTCTTCCTGCTGCTGCTCACCGTGTGGGGCTTTGCCTGCGCCTTCTACATCCTCTTCCGGCGGGATCAGAGCAAGCATGTGCGGCCCGCAAGCATCACGAGCACAACCCTGCTCAGTGCCTTGCCAAGACATTGCGAGCATGCTGGCTGCGAAGCTGCACGCCTGAACGCCCGCCCGCCCCACGCATGCAAGTCTGTCCTCCTTGACATGCGCAAGGTCACTGTTGTGTTATGCAAGCGTCCCTCAGGTCCTGCGCGGTGCTGCGAGCTGCGCTGGAGGCCTGGTGGTGGCTTTGCAGCGTCGTGATGCGTGTCACCGGGGGTGGCGCAGGACGCGTTCGCCAATATTGGTGTGAGCATGCTAACAATGGTGAACATGCTGGCAGGCGGCGTAGACCTCACCATGTTCAATGGTGTGCGCCCCCGCCCCAGCTCCCGAAGAACATCCCTTTTCATGCGCCAGCCCAGGCCAGACTGCAAGTTTGGCGCGTTGAGTCTCTTGTCTAGCAGTGGTGACCGTGATGCCGTTCTCGTCGGGGCTGCGGTCTGTTAGTCAAGTAGTGCTTCACTGATGTATGGCCTCCGGGAAGCTCGTCACTGTGCAGCTTGTACCCAGCGCCAGCAGGCACATGCGTCCAAAGGCTGGCTGACGTCCTCCTCGCAACTGCCAGAGTGATGCGTGCGGCATGACCTGGTCCCACGCTGACATGTGCAAGTAGGTGGTCTTCAGGTGCAGCCCTGCTGTTGTGCGCGCAGGCACGCACACGCCCAGGCTCGGCCTGGGCCTGCTGATGATCTACTGGTTCTGCATGTCCATGGTGCTCCTGAACTGGTGCCCACCTGGCGCCTCGCCTTGCCCCCTTGCCCCTGCAGGGGGGGCAGCCCACAACACAACCCACGCCGCTGACGCTCTGTGGTGCGCATGCAGTCTCGTCGCGATCATGGCGGATGCATGCATCAAAGTCAACCAGGTCAGCGCCTCGCCGAGCAGCCGCGTGACTTTGCTCGCACGTTCTCTGGCGTTCCTTCTGCCTGCTGGTCTAGGCCGCCCCCTGCTTCTCGTAACCATGCGGCTGAAGGCGTTGGGATGCCTAGGCAGGGCTGCTTGCAAATATAACACCTCCTGTTTGTTTCATTCTAGTGAGCCCCTCAATCCAGTATTGAGCGCCCCAAGCCCCTGACGCCCGTGTGTGCGGGCGGCTGCGCAGAAGCAGGCGGAACGCTTCCTGTGCGGCCGGTGCGAGCTGATGGATGAGCTGGAGACCGCAATGCCAACGTGGCTGCGCCGCCGACATGCTGCGCAGTGGAACCCCGCCTGGGTGCACTTTCTGCAGGCGCGCGCGCGCCAGCCCCGCGCCCTGCCTGTTTCCGCTGGTTGCAGCAGCTGCTGCACCACAACGCCCTTTATGTTTCTGGAACACTGGCCGTGCCCCAACGCGGCACACTGGCGTGGTTCGCGCACCCAGATGTGGGCGACCAGCGTATGACCCTGAGAGCATCACCCCTGCGGCGTGAGCTGCTTGCGGCGCTCCCACTTTAGCAGCTCCATGCCTCATGCGCAGACTCACTCGCAACACTGGCTGACTGCATGGCGGGAGCTCGGGACGCGCGCGCCACAGCTGAACAGCTCAAGTAGTTGCGTCGGCGCCTGGAGAAGTGCAGTCCATGGCGTGGTCCATGAGGCCGGGGTTGCAGCGCTGACACGCACGGGCCTGCTCCTGCCGCGCAGGTCACCCCCGGGGCGGCCGACAAGATCCTGGTGGACGCGGATGACCCGATGACGGAGGACGCGCCCCAGGGCCCCACCGATGCGCAGCGCCTGGACGCGCTGGAGGCCAAGGCGCGCGCGGCCCGCCCGCCAAAACAGGCTTTCATGCGGCGGCTGCTGCGGCGGCCGCGCGCGCGCTGTCCTGGGCGCGCCCGGCGGCCGCGCCTGCCGCGGCCTCCACGCACCGCTCCCCCCACATGCAGGGGCGCCCTGCATGCGTAGCGCTCCTGGGCATGACGCGCGCTCGTGCGAGGCGCGTGGCACACGAGTGCGCAGCTGGGAGCAGGCGCGGCAGCCTTCGGGCCGCCGCCTGCGCCGACGGCGCCCGGCGCCGGGCGGGTCGCGGGCGCACGCGGCGCAGGAAGCGCGGGCGCGGCGACCGCGGAGAGCTGACACCCCGCACTCGCTGCGCCGATGCGGCCTGCCGGCTGCGGAGCCGACTCTCAGTTGCGGCCTTGGCTGGTGAGGCCGGCTCAGAGCAGCGGCGTCGCGGCTGAGGGCTGATGCGCAGCGGGCGCCGGGGCGCAGGTGGGCCGCATGCTGGCGGTGCAGGAGGCGCTCGCGCGGCGGCTCCTGGGCCCCGCCGAGTACTACCGCCTGGGGCCCCCGCTGTCAGAGGACGGCGACAAGGCGCGCTGGGAGACGCGCAGCGCGCGCTGAGGCTGCGCAGCGCGCGCTCTGGGCGTTTGCGCCATCTGGAGCGGCGTCAGAGAGGAGTCCGGCCCCGTGTTGATGGGCGGGTATCTGTTTGTATCTCCAGTATGCATTTGTACCCCGGCCTGCAGTATGCCTTGGCAGATTCCCCCGCTTAGCCTAGCTCTGACGACATCAACTCAGTGCCTGTCCGTGATTTTTTTGCAGCAGAATAATAGAGACAGGCTTCAGGGGATGTGTTTTGCAGGGGCTTATTGTCGCACGTTCAGCAAAATACAACAACAGCTGAAGATGAGGGATGGTGACGACCAACTAGGTAGAAGCCAGAGGTGTAGCCACGGGCTACTAGTCTGCACGTTGACGGGCGCGCTTTACAACTGTGATCAAATGTGGCAGCGACCCACTTCAGGACCAGCACAACCACACTCTCTTATGCATAACTGCAACTTGCACAGCACTGGCGCGCCAACCTTCACAGGCTCATCAACAAGATGCAAAACGGACAAACGCTACAAGCAGCAAGCTGGGTTGCAACCGCTGGCGTCAGCATGCACTGCTCGTCATGCTGAGCAAAAGGCACTTAAATATGCGGAGAGATTAGCACCAACCGCTTAAGTGCTGGGATGCAACCTCTTGCATGCTCTTTCAGCCTGCACTGCTGCCTGCCGGCAGTCCGCGCACGACCAGCCTGCAGCCTGCCAGCGGCGATGCGTCGTCGAGGATGCTGCGCAGCAGCGGGGTGGGCAGCCATGCTGGGAAGCATGCGGCGCCCGCGCTGCGCGCACAGGCGCCAGGCCCCTCAGGACGTGTGTCGCACCCCCTCGCACGGAAAAGCAACTTTCTCTGACAAGGCAGAGGCGCCTGAGCGCGCACACGCACAGGCAGAGCCATACATGCGGCAGCGCCACAGGGAGGTTCTGCTGAGCAGTTGCATGCAGAGGAGTCGGGGCCGCACCGGGGGTGCAGCGCCATCAGCAGCGCCATGCGCCGCCTGGTGGGCGCGTCAGCGGCCAGGGCCTGCAGCGCGCGCCGGCTCTCCGCATGGTCGCCGCAGTCCCACGGGAGGCACAGCACCAGGAGCCTGGCGCGCCACGCCGGGGCGTGAGCGCAGGACGAGCGGCTTTGCACGCGCGTGGCGGCGCTGCGGCGCAGACCGCGTCAACAGCCAGCATGCGCGGCTGCGTAAACGCTCAGCCGCAGCGCCGCGACGCGCTTTGGCGTCATTCAGACGGGCACGCTGGGTGACAGCAAGAACACCAGAGCGGGCCACCGTGCGGGGATACACAAATCCGGGCGCCATTGGCAGCAGCGTCTCATGCAGGCCGCTGGCGGCAAGCGCCCCTGCAGCGCTTGCCGCGCACTCGCAGGTCTACCACAATTTAGACTGTGCATGGGCGTGCAGCCCTCACTCCAGACATGAACCGGCGACCGGGCAGCACAAGATAGGGTTAGGCAGGGTAGGCATAGGGTTAGGGCAGAGGCGGCGGGGCGCACCGCAGCAGGCCGTTGGCGGCGAGCGTCTCCTGCAGCGCCTGCAGCACGCGGCGCAGCATGCCGGACTCGCGCCCGGCGCCGCCCGGCGCACACTGCTGGCCGCCGCGCGTCAGCAACGGCCCCAGCTGCAGCTCCAGGCGCGCCAGCGTCGGCGCGCGCGCCGCCGCGCGCGCCAGCAGCACAAACGCGGCCGTTGTGGCCGCCAGGTCCATCGCGGGCACGTTGGTCGCTGCGCCGGGGGCCACCATGAGCACCCCGGGCGGTGCGCGAGCGCTGGACAATCTATGCTCGGGCACCAATGGTGGAGGCCCTGTGGTGTGTAGGCTGCACACAGCCCTGTCCAGTGCTGGACGCAGCGCCAGCGCAACACTGCTGCACCAGCCTATCAGCTGCTGCAACTGCCTTTCATCGCCGTCGCCCAGCCAACGCAGACCAGGCTGCACTTCCCTCCTGCGCCACCTCCTGGGGCGTGCCTGCAACGGCTTTGCAACTGCCGCGCCCCAGGCTGCTACGCTTCTAGCCCCACTGCAGAAAGCCTGGGGCGTGCGCGGGCTGCGCACCCATGACGATGAGTGTGTCGAGGTGCGCCATCTCCGGCAGCGCCTCCGCGATGCACGCCACCATCGCCGGCTGCGTCGCGATGAACGTGGCGGCCCCCTCCGCGCGGCCCTCGCCGCGCATGCGCGTGCACACATGCGGCCACGCGAGCGCCAGCCGCTGCGGGGACAGCCGCTCTGACAGCCGCCGGTACTCTGCGCCCGCGCCCGCGTGGTGCAGCAGCTCCTGCCGCGCGCGCGCGCCGCACGTCAAGCGCGCGGCCAGCCCGGGCTGAGCACTCATGGAGCACAGAGCACAGAGGTGTGGGTCAGCTTCCATGTCTGTGCTCAGTGATCGGGCAGGGAGCAGGTTCACAGGCAGCGCCCGCCACCGTCTCTCGCCCGTGACCTGGCACGGGGCTGGAGCAAGCCAGGCGCCGGGTGACACGGCTGGCTGTCCCTGCCATGGCTCGAGCACCGGCGCCCGGCCGGCACGCCCTCGGGTCCTCAGCTGCCTGGGCTACCTTGTCGCGGCGCGAGCGTGCCGCGCCTTGGTGGCCGCGGCGTGCAGGCGCGAGAGGCGCGCGGGCGCAGCCCCGGCGGGCCCATCACAGCCCGGCAGGCCCGCTTCGGCGCAGAGCTCCTTGGAGCGCCGCTTCGCCGCCGCACCTGGCTCTGCACGAAACGCAGCCCTCTCGAGGGCCGCTGGAAACGCTGTCTGGGTGCCCACTCAGCTGCATGCCTCAGCCTGTCTGCAGCCGTGGCCGCCCGCTAACCACGGCCGAGCAGGCTGTGCTGAGCAGTACTGAGCAGCAGGCGTGATATAGATAACGAGGAGAAGCGAGCCAGCTGACGCAAAACAGGGCCGTATTATGCTATCCCAGGCAACACACCCATCCACGACTCTGCTGCCCATAGGCAGGCAGGCAGCGCCGGCACGCACCTGGCGCGGGCTCAAATGTGCTGACGAGCAGGGTGCCGCGCGCTCCAGTGTGCAGCAGGGACAGCGCCTGCCGGCGGTGGCGGATGCCCTGCACGTGCGCGCGCCAGGCCGACTGGTCGCCCGCCGCGCGTGGCACCCAGCACTCGCACGCCTCGCACCGCCACGCCTGCAGCATGACCGGCCAGCTCCTGTCAAGGCCTCCAAGCCCGCCTGCACTCAGTGTCGCTTCATGTAACACTGCCAGAGCAGCGCGGCGGCCATGGTGAAGGCAGACGCTCAACTTGCGAGTGTACCACAGAGGGGACCTGTGCAAGCGCACGTTTGCGCTGGAGTCCTTGCCAGGAGAGTTCCACGGCTGCTCGCTGGTGCCCGCTGCTGTGAGGCCTGCCGCGCTGCCGCCGACCGCCGCCGGCGCAGCGCACCGCTGCGTATGCTGCCTCTGCTGCTGCGCTGCGCCGCGTGCGCGCTTTCTGCCCCTCCCGCGGGCCGCTGCCTGTGCCTGACCACCGTCCGGCGCGCTGGAGCCTGGTGCACTCGGGTCGGACAACAGCCTGGCCACATGGCGCAGGTCAGCGGGGAGCGCTGATATGCGCGGCACTATCCCGTCATCCTCCTCCGAGCTGTCGCTGCTGTAAGCCTCTGCCTCGCCTGAGCCCTCGATGACGGCAGGCGGAGCTGCGTCTGCAAGCTGGACCATGGCTGGGGCGGCGGCAAGGTTGATGCCGTTCAGCTCGGCGCTGGTGGTGGCCTGCATGGCGCTTTGGAAGCTGCAGTGCCTTGGACAGCCCAGCCTTTATGCCCTTCGGCCAGAAACCAAAAGCCTCTGGCGCAGAAGCCTCTGGCGCTCTAATGTGGGCAAAAGCAGGTCAGCACTGGCCACCAGACGCCTGTCGACACAGTGTGAAGGCCTCCACAGCTTGCTGAGGACACTGACGCACTGACGGGTGGCTCCCGTGTTGCCTCACTTCCCCTCCCCTCTTATACGAACTCAATAGTAACTTTTTAAACTGGAAATCCCTACACATTTTCCTCACAGTCAGAGGCTGCAGCAAAGTTTGGGACAGCACATAGAGTGTTGAGTGTTGAGCTATATTTGAGTGCTCAACATGATCAACTCATGTACGAGCAGAATGTAAGAGCAGAATGATGATGTGTTGGTCACGGAGGCACTGCACTGAAGCAGTCCTTACAGGCCTCGCTCGAGTCAACCTGGCCTAGTATACCAAAACGCACCCGCCCTGACGCACGTTCAGTCATAGCAGTGCCATACGCGCCTGCAAGCCGCAAGCTCCCCGCTGGCACGCTCCTGCACCTCTGCAACCCTCAAGAAACCTGTCTGACCAACAGCCACCGGTCCACCTGCCAGCAGCAACAACACGGGGAGCACGCGGGCGCCCGCTCGAGCCCGCCACGAGGGCGCGGCATTAGCGCAGCATTTGCCGCGCCTTGAGCAGCCGCTTGAGCGCGGTCAGCCACACGCTGCACTCGTCCCAGTCGCTGGCGGTCAGGCTCACCTGCCGCGGAGCGGCGCGCGCGCGTCACGCCCACCAGCAGTGAGCCGCCTCCACGGCACAGACCACCAGCCCATGCCCGGTCCTTCCACATGCACCAGCATGCTGACCACATGCTGCCAAGCAAGCAGGCGAGCACGTCCGTACGGCCGCGGCAGACCACTGTTGCTGTGCTCGTGCATGCACCCTGAAGGTGAGCATAGCAGCAGGCGACAGACATGGACGACTCGGGCGACCCGCTGTCACGCCCTCCCGTAGCTACTTACCGGCAACCCACGCACCCCGGCCCTTCCCAGCCCGCACCTGCTTGGCGGACGCGGCCTGCAGGTCGCCGGCGTCGAGCGCGGCGCACAGCGCCAGCAGCTGCGCCTGCACGCCCGCGCTCACCAGGCGCGCGTCGAGCGCCCACAGCAGTTTGCCCAGGCGCGCCGCGTTGTCGTCCATCTCGCGCCGCTTGCCGGCCGAGGTGGCCGCGGCCGCCGCGCACGCCTTGAACAGCGCGGTCAGCGACGCCACGATCGGCCGCGCCGCGGGCTCGACCTGCGCGCCGCCCGCGCCCGCTGATCCAAGGAAGGAAGGACAGCCGGTTATCAGCCTGACAGTCCGCGCGCAGGGGGCCCAGCTCATGATGCCCTAGCCGAGAGCCGCGCTTGCCGCCGTGCCGACCTTCATCGCCTGCATGATGATAGATGCAGCCAGGTTTTTCACTGGATGCAAACACCGCGGTCCCCCAAGCCTGCTCAGCACAACACGCACTAGGCCGCTTCCGTCCCTGTGCCCCGCTTGCGTGACGAGCAGCGCAGGCGGGGCAGGGGTATCCCATCATACCCTTCCAGACACTGTGCCCGGGCCCAAGGCTTCTGACGCATGCCCGGACACTGAGGGTAGGAAGCGCATGGCAGGGGACTGGGGCTTGCGTCACATGTCAGCATCTGGCTCACTTCACGCGGGGCAGGGAACCAGGGCAGGGTGTTTGGAGTGGGCGCCGCACGTTGCTGGTGTCCACGTTCAGGATGCTGACGTTGGCCGGCGGGCCCACGGGCGCGGGCGGCGCCGCGGGCGTGGGCGGCTGCGCGGGCGCCGCGGGCGGCGCCGGGTGGAACGGCGCGGGCGACGCGCCGTGCGCGCCGGGCGTCTGCGCCGCGGCCGGCATGAACGCCGACGGCTGCGGCACCTGCGCAGCCACGCTTTCTCCATCATTCCAGCCGCCTCGCCGCGGGCCCACGGAGCACAGCACGACAGCGCCAGCCACAGCTTTCGGCAAGCTCATCGTTCAATAAGCACTTGGAGGATTGCGGTCGGATGCCCGACTTGGTGGGCGCCGAGGGCGTCGAGGACATGTGATGAGAGCCTGTGCGGCAGGTGCACGCGGGCGCGCCGTCTGCGTGTTGATGGGCGCCAGGGCGGCCTGCGGCGCGGCGCGCGACGGCACATAGGGCGCCGGCGCAGCAGCCTCCGCCCACCCGCCCGCCGCCTGCTGGGCGCCCCAGGCATCCTGCGGCACCGCCGAGCAACGGCTTGGTGCGCGCCTCTGTGTTCATCAGCCCTGTTCAAGGCGCTGCGAGCGCTGCTAGCACAGGCAGCAGACGCGCCAAACCAGGCCCTGCTCGCCCGGTGCCGCGCTTGGAGCACGTGCGGCCCTGCCAGACCCCCCGCTCACCGCTCGCACCACCGCATGGAGCCGCGCGTCTCATGCGCAGCTGGGAGAGGAGGCCCCACTGAGACGCGCTCGGCGGGCCTGCCACGCGAGCAGGGCGCCCTGCCGCGGGGGTCGGGCGTACGCGCGCCTGAGCCTGGCCATACGCCCCGGCGCCGTACCCGCCCTGCGACGTCGGCGGCGGCGGCGGCTGCTGCGGCGCATACGCTCCGCCGCCAAAGCCGCCGCCCGCGCCGCCGCCGCCTGCGCCCTGGGGCGCGTACTGCGCCGGCGCGGCCCCCTGCGCACGCAGGTCCCTGGTCAGGGACGCTGCGGCTGCCAAGGGCGGGACAGGCGGGAGCTATGCTGGGCCGTCAGAAGGGCAAAGGAGTGCACCATCCACGCAGGGTTCCCCGGGTGTGCAGTCGCGTGCACAGGCACGCGGAGCGGGCTTCACGCGTCTGTACAACTGCTGCGGGCGCCCCGACCACCACATGCTCCCAAAAATGCTTTCCTCTGCGCAAGCACACTATTGGGGCGATGGCAACGGCCACCTGCGGCGGCGGAGGCGGAGGCGGCGGCGGCGGCGGCGGCGGCGGCGCTGCCGCGGCGCCATACGCGCCGCCAAACCCGCCGCTGCTCCCGCCGCCGTAGGTGGGCCCGTAGTTGCCGCCCGGCGCGGCGGGCGCGCCGAAGCCGCCCGCGGGCGCGGGCGCATACGCGGTCGGCGTGCCGGACGCATACGCGCCGGGCAGCGAGGGCGGGCTGTACGCCGGCGCTGGCGCGGGCGGCGGGGGCGCGGCCGCGGCCGCGCCGTACTGCGCGCCGGGCGCGCCGCCGCCGTACGCGCCGGCCGTGCTGTACTGGTTCTGCGAGAAGTAGCTCGCCGCGCCGCGGCCGGCCGCTGCGCGCGTGCGCAACGTCCAGGCTGGGCGTCAGGGGCGGGAGCGGCAGGGGCGCGACGCGCCCGCCCGTGGCGCAGCGCAAACTGCAACAGCGGGAGATGAGCACAAGCCTTAATCAAGACCTGCGGTGCTGCCAGCGTGCCTGCCCGGCGCAGGCGGGCCTCCCCGAGCGGCAGGCGCAGCGGGCGCCCGGCCCACAGCCCGCGCGCACACCCGTACGGACGGGCGCGGCGGGGGCCCGGCGCGCACCCGGCGCCTGCGCCTGCGGCTGCTCGTACGCGGGCGCGCTGCCGCCGCCGTACGCGCCGCCGCCGCCCGCCACCTCCTCCGCGATGAACGGGAACGGCGGCGGGCCGGCGCCCGGCGGCAGGCCGGGCGCGCCGGAGCGGCAGATGCGGTCGCGCAGCTCCGCCGTCGCGCTCGTGGCCTCGCCCGGCACCAGGTCCAGGTACTCCAGTGCGGCCGCCAGGCGCCCCTGGCCGCCGTGCAGGAGGGTCAGGGTAGGGTTCAGCCGGCCCGCCGGTCGCAGGCGCGGCGCTCGCGGCGCGGCTCCGGCAGCCGCGCGGGCCCGGCGCGGCCGCAGGCGCTGCGCCGGCGCGCGGGCGCGGGCGGCGGGCGGCGGGGGCGGGGCGGGCGCGGCCGGGGCGGCGCGCCTGGCTGGCCAGCAGCCCGGCGTACTGCGCGACCAGGTCGGCGAGCGCGGGCGCGGCCTGCGCCTGCCGCGCGCCCAGGCCCAGCACCAGCGCGCGCTCGACCAGCGCGCGCAGCGCCGGCGTCGTCAGGCCGCCCGCGCGCGCGTCGGCGCTCCACTGGCGCACCGCGCGGTCCACGTTGCCGGCGCAGACCCAGACGAGCGTGGCCGCGTGCGGCAGGCCGGCCGCGGCCAGGCGGCGCGCCAGCGCATCGCACAGGCCCGGCCACTCCTCGGCGCCGCAGTAGGCGGTCAGCGCGGCCAGCGTCTCGCGCCAGCGGTCCAGCGGGCGCGACTTTATCAGGCCTGCGCGCCGCGCGCGCCGCGCCGGGTCATCGGCAACCACGCAGGCCGGCCCGTGCGAGGGACGAGGGCCGCGCTGGCGGACCGCGCGTTTGACCACGCATCGGTCCGCGCGCTAGGCCGCCCGGCCGCCCCTGGCGCTGCTCTAAGGGGGCCCCTGGTGCCATTCCAACAGGGCTGGGGCTGCCGACGGCACGGCGGCGGAAGCAGGGCGGGAGCGGGGCGCGCGCGGGCGCACCCAGGAAGTCATTGTCCTGGATGGCGGCGACCAGGCGCATGTACGGCCGCGGGCAGCGCTGGAAGTACTCGCGCTGCGCGCGCGCCCACGCCTCGCCGCCCGCCACGCCCGCCACCACCAGCGCGTCCGCCATGCGGTCCGCCTGCGCGCGGCGCGCCTCGCTCGCTTTGCAGCACCCGCGGCCGAGGGGGCGCCGGCCTGCGCCGGACGCCGGCTTCGGCAGCTCTGCTGCTCGCGCCAGCCCACAGTGCCTTCGACGTACGCCAGGTCCGTCTGACGCTCACCAAAGTGCTCATGTTGGGCGCCCTGCGTCCTGTTGTATGCAAGCTGCACTGTGCACCCTCACCGCCGCAGGTGGGCGTGCGGTGCCACAGCTGCTCGCGGCAGAGCCGCCGCCGGGACCGGCCGGCAGTGACGCGGGCGCGCGACGCACACAGTGCAGAGCTCGGCACTGCATATCAACGCACCGCCAGGCAGGCGTCGAGCGCGGCGCCGTAGTTGCCGACCAGCAGCGCGCGCTGGATCTCGGCCTCGGCCGCGCCGGGCGCGCCCGCGTCCTCGGCCGGCCGCGGGCTGCGCGGCGAGAGCGTCGTGCTGCGGCTCAGCGCCGCGCCGGCCGCGCCCAGCGGCAGCCCGCCCGTCTCCGGCAAGTTCTCGAAGAACGAGGCGCCGCCGTCTGGCGCCGCGCGCGCGCACCGCCGTCACGCGCCCGCGGCCCGGACTCTGCTGCAGAGCCTCTTTAGCGGCTGCAGAGCCTATTTGAGCACCAGCGCCTTGCAGGCGCAGGACAGTCACAGGCGAGCGCGCCTGTCGCGGGAGCACATGCAGCCCGCCCGAGCGTGGCAGCGCCTCAGCACCCCGCGCGCCCACATGTCCCGTCAAAACAGGCCACAGGCGCCGCGGGCCGCCGCTGCAGGCGCGCGCACCCTCGTCGGCGAAGGCCGCGTCGCCGTTGCTGGCGGCGTGCGCCGCGGCGCCGCCGCCCGCAGCGTCGGGCCCCGCCGCCAGCGCCTCCAGCGACGCCGCGTTCGCGTCGGCCGGCGGCGGGCCGTCGGCCGGCGGCAGCGCGTCCTCGAAGCCCAGGTGCGCCAGCAGCTGCCTGTGCGTCGCCGCGGCCGGACCCGGCGTCAGGCACGGCGACATTTTGGCTCTGCTCGCCCCCGCTCGCTCCCGCGTCCCATCACTGTGACATCGCTCTCTGCCTGCTCCACTCTGTACACGCACCGGCGGCGCGCTTCTAGAGCCCGGGGTGCGCCAGCTTGGCAGCAGGCGCACCAGGCATCAGATCGGCCCTGCAACCCACGGCGGTCGACCAACCAGGCCAATCTCCGTGTGCCCGCGCTCGCATGTCATCTAATCCCCAGGCTCGCACTCGCGGCAGGTGCAGGAGGGTGAGCGGCGAGCGGGGGGCCGCAAAGCATGGTAAGCAGTGCGGGCGCCCGGGCGCGCGGCCGCGCACCGGCGGCCGTCCTCCTCGCAGAACAGCATGCGCATGAAGCCCCAGGTCTCCGCGTCCTCGCCGGCCGCGCCGCCGGCGCGCACGTCGCACAGCGCCGCCAGCGCGCCCGGGTCGCCGCCCGCCACGGCCGCCTCAAACTCGGCGCTCTGGGCGACCAGGTCGCCCTCAGTTACGACCTGCGCGGCGGCCCGGCCGTCGGCAGCCGCGCGTGCGGGCGTGCGGGCGCGCGGCCGCGGCCGGCGGCGGTGTGCCTCTGCCGCGCATGCCCTGAGCGACCCCTCGGCGGCCGCCTGGCTGCAGCGCCTGGCGCGCCGCTCCCACCGCGGCGGCTGCTCACGTCGCGCGTCAGCAGGCGCCCGGGGCTGTGCGGGACCGTGACCGCCGCTGCAGCCTCCGCTGTGGGGGAAGACGCAACCGGTTCGCCGCTCGGCCGCTCCCGCATACGCCAGGCGAGCGTGGGCCCTCTCTGATCTCACCACTAGTGAGGTGCGCCGTGCTCATCACCATCTCAAGAGGCACGCGCAGGCGCCCGTTCCCTCCCGTCCCCTAATTCCGCAGCCGCTGCCTGCTGCTTTTGACAAACCTAGCAAATACCTGGTACAAACACACCCACACGTCAGCACGTCAGCCCGGCGCGTCGCTGCGGCGCGCGGCACCTGGGCGATGGTGACTACGCGGCTGTCGTACGCCTCGCCGCCCTGCCCGCCCCGCCGCGCGTTGCTCACTGACGCGAGCTTCCCGCCGAAGCCGAATGTGGCCGCCGCGGGCCGCCGCAGCCACGCGGGCGCGCGCCGCAGCGGCTGCGCGGCGCCTGCGGCGCGCCGGACGAGCGGTCAGGCCTGGCAGACCAAGGCTTGCCCCTGCCGTCAGGGGCGGGCGTCGGCGGGCCCCGGAGGCGCTTGCAGGGCCGGGCGGGTGGGCCGGGGCGCGGCGCGCGTCACCTGTGGCCACGGAACTTTCGGAGAAGTTGGCGTCGAAGGCCTGCGAGGTGCCCGCGGCCGAGAAGGACGCCAGGCTGTACAGCGACACCTGCGCGGCCCGCGCACCCTCGCGCGCCGCCCCGCCGCCTCGGCCGCCGGCGGCGCAGGGCGCCCGGCGCCGCCCGGCCGCCCCATGTAGCAGAAGGCGCCCCGCGGCAAACCTTGGCAAGCGCCGCAGGTGACTGTACAACTGCGCTCCCGCGCGCGCGCCGCGCCCTGGCGGGCCGCGGCTGCCGCGCGGCGACAGCGCAGGCCAGCCTGGCCGCGGTCCCTGTGCAAGCCGCGCCGGCCCGAGGGGCGCGCCTTGCCGCCCTGGCCGCTGCCGCCGAAGGAGGACAGCGCAAACACGCCCGGGTGCGCGGGCGCCCACAGCACATCAAACGCCCAGCCGCCCGGCGCCCGCAGCTCGCCGAGCGGGTCGCCGCGCTCGTCGGCGGCGTCCCAGAGCAGCGTGCGGCCGTCCTTGCCGGTGGACAGCAGCAGCGCCGGGTCCGCCGCGCTCCAGGCCACGCCGTACACGCCCTGCGCGGGCGCGCGCCGGGCGTGGGCGCCGCGCGCGCGGCCCGGGAGCGGCCGGGCGGCGCGGCGCTGGCTGACGAGCAGCGCACCGCCTCGTCGGGGGCGGTTTGTCAAGCGGTCAAGCGAGGAGTCAAGCGAGGGCTGCACGCTGCAGGGACGGCGCGCGGAGGCGGCCGCGGGGTGTTGGGAGGGTGCAGAGACGGCTGCATTGGGACGCATAGGCTCCCAGTACGGGATGCCCTGCTCGGTCGGCAAAAATACCGGCTGCGGCGGGCCGCGCCTTGTCGTGGCCGTTGAGCTCGCGCAGGGGCGCGACGCTGTTGCGCAGGTCCCACATCTGCAGCGTTGGCGACAGGTCGTCCTCGCACGCCACCAGCAGCTGCGTGGCCACCTCGGGGTTCCACGCCAGCGAGCTGCAGCGCCGCATCTTCCTGCGCGCGCGCGCCGCGGCCGTCAGGCCGCCGCCCTGCAACCCCAGCGCTCCGCCCTTGTCTGCTTTGGGCGGCTGCGCATCTGCGTCGCCACGCCCTGTGATAGCCACAATGTACACATTAAGTGCTGTCGCCGCACGGGAAGGCTGGCGACGAGCCAGGCCACTGCATGTCTGCGCCCCGTCTGCAGCCCGCACCACGCCACACCACAGCCGGGCAACGAAATGACTCCGAAGCGGCTCAGGCCTGGCCCCGAAATGTTACCCACAACACAGAACGCCGCAGGCAGGCGGGGGGGCGGAGCGCCGCAGCCCCCGGCGCGCGCCCGGCCTTGTCCTTGAGCTCGATGATGGGCCGCTGCTTCTTGAGGTCGTACACCACAACCGCGCCGTCCAGGCGCCCGGTGGCCAGGATGTGCTGCACCTTGCGGTTCCAGGCCAGGCAGGTCAGCTCCACGCGCGCGCCCGCGCCCGCCTGCGCGCGGCCCGCGCGCGGCCCGTCAGCGCCCGCCGCGCGCACGCCCGCGCGCGCCGACCGTGCCAGCGCCTTGCGCGCGCGGTCCGGCCCGCCCGTCCCCCCGCCGCGTGGCACCATCAGGTGCGGCCGGCGGCGAAGGAGCCCGCCCGCGCCCCGCACGCACAGTGGCGCGCTGGCACCGGCGGCCAGCTTGTTTGAGCTTCGTGACCATGTACCAGAGCCAGAGCACGACATGCCTACCAGCGCGAACACTCACAGGGCTGCTCCGTGGCTGGCACAGTAGGGACAGCCTGCAGCACAGCGGCGCGTGAACGTTTCCAGGCGGCGGGCGAGCCGCGCCTTGAGGCCGGGGTACAGGCTGGGCGCGGAGGGCACGGCCACGTCCCAGATGCACAGCTCGCCGTCGGCGCCGCCGGACGCCAGCAGGTTGGGGCTGAGGCCGTTGAACTCCAGGCCGCGCACCTGCGCGCGCAGCGCGGCCCGGCGCCTCACGCGCGGCCGGCCGGCGCCGCGGGCGGAGCGCCCGGGCGGCGCTTGGTGCGACGCGCGGACATCGGAGGCTGCGCCAGGGCGGGTGCGGCCACACCAGGCCCGCCAGGCCGGTGCAGTGCAAGTGGCTTGCAAGGCCTCTCACGGGCCCTCAAAGGCGCCCCCCTCGGTGCGCCGCAGTGCCGCCGGCGCCGCCGGCAGAGTCCCGGAGCTGCAATAAGGCGCCTCGCGGCCCACCAGGAAGGCGCGTTGCGGCGGACCGTCCCGCCTGCAACTCGGCGGCGGCCCCAGGGACGGGTGTGCGCCGACGTGCGGGCGGCGGCGCACCGCTCCGGTGTGCTTGGCGAGGCTGGCGACCTGGCTGGCGCCCGCGGCCTCCGCGGACGCCGCGCCCACCATCTGCAATGGGTTCCACAGCACGACCGCGCCTGTCTCCAGGCCGCCCGCGAGCACGCCATACTGCCGGCCCCACGCGCGCGCCCACCTCAGCCAGCCGCTCTGTCGCGCGCCGTGCGCAGCGCCGCGCAGCCGCTGCAGCCGGCGCTGGGCGGCCGCGCCGATAGGACAGCGGGTGGGGATCGCAAGGGCGTCAGCGTGCGCGGCGTCGGGGGCGAGCAGAGCGGCCGCGCTCGGGCGGCATTACGTCGAGCGGCAGGCGGGAGCGCGCGCGGGTGCGCGCGCGCGGCAGGGGCGGGCCGGCCGCACCGGGAAGGCCTCGGTGTCCAGGCCGATGGAGCCCCAGCAGAGGCGGCTGAAGCGCTCGGGCGCGACGAGCGGCGTGCCGGCCGGCCGCAGCTCTCGCTCATCCGTCGCAAAGTCGACTGCATACACCTGCGGTCGCCGCTTCGGACTTGAAGCGCTTGTTCACACAGCACGTGCGCACAACGCTATCGCCCGCACGATCCGCTGTCGATCCTGCAGCAGAGATGCGCTGCGCACACATTGTGGGGGCACGCACACGGTAAGCAAGCTGGAACTGACCCTTCACAGCCTGGCCGTGCGTGCGCAGCGCGCCGCACGCGCCCGGCGCAGCTTGTGGATCGCCCGCGGATCGCACCTCGAGCTGCGAGGTCGTGGAGAAGCTCTGGTCGATCGCACCGGCGACCGTGCCTGCGGCCAGCAGCGAACCCGGGCCCCATGCCGCAGTGCCCGACAGCGGCGCCTCCTTGAGCGCAGCCATCGCGCGCCGCAGGCGCGTCCAAGACGAAGCGCGCGCCGGCTGGTGCGGGCGACCGGGAGCTCACGCAGACCCGGGCCACCTTGGGACTGGCTGGCAGGGCTGCACCGGGCGAGTACCCGAGTGCGTGTGAATTGGGTGCAACCCCAGGTAGACCCTCTCTACCTGGGGAGCTGGGAGCGACTGGCACAGCTTCCTCGGACCACTCAGCATCGCTTGATCTGAAGGCCGGTTGTCCACTGCGTGCCGCTGCCTGCACAGCTTGATTCAGTGACCTGCAGCGCGTGACGAGCCGCGAGCCCGCGGCAAGGCATATTCGGGGCGAGCCCTCTTGAGCGACCAGCGCGCCAGCCATGCTTGACGTGGCGGTAGCACTCATCCTGGCCCTGCTCAGGAGCTACCAATTCCCCTAGACGGTCTGCTGCGCGGGTGATGGCCCTGCTCGAAGCGCTGTCATAGCAGCCCGGGCAGGAGCATGGCCGCAGCAGGCCCTGCGTACTCGGTGCTGCTGCCAACGTACAACGAGCGGGAGAACATCGCGCTCATTGTCGCGCTGCTGGTGAAGACGCTCGAGGCCGAGTGCGCCGCCCTCCCTTCCTGTCGCCTGCTGGAGTGCTGTCAAACCTTGCTCATCCTAGGACGCTCGGGCCTGCACAGCCTGGCTCGCTTCCAAGCAAGCGCGCCTGCTGTCCCCAGGCAGGACCTGCTCCGCGCGCACGGGCGGGGCGCGCGGCTGAGCGGCGCCGGGGGCCGCTCGCAGGGGCTTGGACTACGAGATAATCATCGTGGACGACAACAGCCCAGACGGCACCCAGGACGTGGTGCGGCAGCTGCAGAAAGCGTATGGCGCCGAGCGCATCGTGCGGCGCCCGCTGCACCTCACCGCTCTCCCTGCCTTGCGCACCGCTGTGTGTCTGCTGTCACTGCGCGCGTGTCTGCAAGCCGCCCGCACTCGCAGAGGCCTGACGGGAAGGTGCACGCCCGTGCAGCTGTTGCGGGCACGGCCAGGGAAGCTGGGGCTGGGTGAGCGACCCCGCCGAAAGCTGGCCGGCTCACAGTCCTGCGCGAGGTACCTAGCGTAAAGGCGCATGTGCCACAGGTAGCAGGAGCCTGGTGGTGTGTGCACGAGACCCTGCAGTGGTGGTGCAGGGCAGCGCTGTGGGCTCGAGCAGGCTGTGTCTGTGGGGCGCAGGCACGGCCTACCTGCACGGCCTGCAGCACGCCCGCGGCGACCACGTCATCATCATGGATGCCGACCTGTCGCACCACGTGCGCTCACGAGTGCACGTGCCGTCCCAGAAAATTGCGCTTCACGCCAGTGCAGTGCATCTGTGGGACAACTGCAGGTACACTGCCTGTCAGAAGAGTCGTTTGATCTGCTCTCAAGCCTCAGCCTTGCGCAGAAGGTTGGGCAGCTGGGTAGATCGGAGTCACACCTGCAGCGCCGTGCTCAGGAGGTCCAGGGCTCGCAAGCGGTGCTGACGGCTCTGCGCGCGCGCGCGGCAGCCCAAGTACATCCCGGCCATGATCCGGGCGCAGGCGGAGGGCGGCTTTGACATCGTGAGCGGCACGCGCTACGCGCCGGGCGGCGGCGTGGCCGGCTGGGACTTCCGGCGGAAGCTGACCAGCCGCGGCGCCAACGTGCTCGCCTCCACGCTGCTGCAGCTGCGGGTGCCGCCCCGCAGGCCCTGCACAGTCGCAGCACCCCGCGGGGGCAGGGGACACGCCCACGGCACGGCGCGACGGGCGGCGAAGGCGAGGCAGACGCGCTCCGCGTATGGCCTGGGGTCGAATTGCGCCTGCCGCTGACTGACCGGCACGCCCGGGCTGCACGCACAGGCGGTGCTGCGCCGGGCGCCCGTGTGTGCCGGGGGTCCCGCGCTCAGCACCCGCCGTGAGCGCGGTCCCGGGCGCGCACGCAGGCGTCCGACCTCACAGGGTCCTTCCGGCTGTACCGCGCGGCGGCGCTGGCGCGCCTGGCGCCGGCCTGCCGCTCGCGCGGGTACGCGTTTCAGATGGAGATCGTGGCGCGCGCGCGCGCCGCGCGCCTGCGCGTGGGCGAGGTGCCGATCGTTTTCGTGGACCGCCTGTTCGGCGCGTCCAAGCTGGGCGGCGCCGAGGTCTGGATGTTCCTCAAGGGCCTCGCCTGGCTGCTGGTCACGCTGTGAGCGCGGCCGGGACCGCGGCTGGGCGGCCAGGGCCTGGGCGCGCGCCCGGGGCCGGGCCTGGCCGCAGGCTGGGCCTGAGCCATGTCTGCTTCCCCAAGCATGCGTATCCGTGCGCCTGCGTTGGGCCTGCTGGGGCGGCTCCACTAGCAGCGGGTCGTCCGCGCTGTGCCGGCGTGCGCAACCCTCTGGGCAACTGCCTGGCCGACGGTGGGCGCCCCGGCCTTGGGCCAGCAGAGCTCATGGCGCTGGCGAACCCGTGCGCGGGTGCTGGATGGTGACCACTGTACAGGCATTTGTTGAGCGCCGTGTGCGCCTAAGCAGGGTGGCCAGTGCGAGCGGACAGCGTGAATTGCCTGGTACCCGGTGCCCTTTTGTGTTCATGGGACTCGGGGCCAAGCTGGTCCTCATCGGTATCCAGGGTGTGTGTGCATGGCTCGCCCAGCATTCTCTGCATGCATGCGAGGACCCCCAACTGCCCAGGCCAGGCTGCTTTGTGTTTGACTTGGTAGGGAGTTTGTTGAACGAGTCGCACAAACACTGCTTGTGACATTTAGGACCAACCTCTGCAACGCAAAAAAGTGCAAGGCAAGAGCTCTTCATGTGCATCCCCGCCTCCATGTATGTTTGCCGTCTGCGCTTACACGCTCTGGGCATAACGCTCTGCCGCTTGGTCCCCTTCCAACGCAGGCCGCTCCACGATCGTGAGCGCCCTGCTGCAGAGCTTGGGGCGGCAGTCCGTGGTGAGGTTGTTCAGCACATCGCTAAGCACACCGCTGTGCTGAATGCATTAGAAACATGTGGTATCAAGCGTGGCCTCATATGCAATTTTGCAGGTTGTCTTTGTCTGCCCCCAAACAAAGCGATGAATTCAGCGTGTGCGTGATAGAGTAAAACCTGGGATGGCAGCCTCCAAGTTTTCTCGCCAGCGCATCTGCTTCCTGCATCGCAATCCAATGCACGCACTTGGCATGCATGCCACACATTGAAGGCGCGTGGTTGTTTCTACTTTCGATAAGCACGTACAAGCATGTGGCAGCCCCGCAACCTTGGCGCTGATGCGACTTGATCCCTTATATAACTTCCTGCGCAATACATCCATGCACACATGCCACATCTAGACGCAGGCAGTTGGGGGTGGGTATGATCGTATACAATCATGCAATTCTCATAAATTCATGCCCGGGCACAGCGTCCCACCACATGCATGCGTCCACCACATGCGTACATGCGCCCACCACATGCATGCGCCCGCGCAGCGCCCCACCATATGGCCCATGTCCCGACTCAGGCCATGGCCTGAGTCAGCAGGCAGCACAACCGGAATGAAGGGCAAGTGAGTGAATGAATTAAGGTTTGTAGGACGCAGCTGGCGCTCGCATCCACTGACAAGTTGGCAGCTCTTCAAACCTCGCGTTCAGTGGGAGGTCGTCATTTACACACAGCTTCCTGCATAAGACCTTTCCGGGCACACGTGTCAGACCTATCGCAGGAACTCGGGAGGTGGGTCTCTTCATTACAAAAATGCATCCGCAGGCAGGCAAGACTCCCTGCCAGGCATCCCTGTCACGTTCAAAGACTTCACAGGCACACTATATGCGATCGTACAAGAGAGCGGTCGTGCGTGGGACAGCAGGCAGTACCCAAGGGGCCTGCTTGCTGACCCAGGCTGGTGCTGCGACCCAGCGCAAGCAGCACACCGACAACACGTTCAGAAAGCAGCCACCAACGGCCAGATGTAAGCTGACCCACAGCAAATGCCAAAAGCATGAGTCTGAGTGATGACCACAAGATGTCAGGTACGACGCGCCACAGGATACAACCACATGTAGCGCATCGCATCGCGGGTCATCACTCAGGCACGAAAGCAACAAATATCAGGCATCCTAGGCAAGCAAAAACCCACCAGGAGCTGCACATGCAATTGCAGCCCCTCCACCTTGTCGCACGGCACTCATGCACTCTTGCCCCTAACTCTCTTCCTAATCCTGCCCCATGCGCCGTGTCACAAAGGAGCGAGAGCTGCTGAGCTGCCCACACTGCCATGATCAGGGCATCGTGCGGGTCTCCTCGACGCTTGCCGCTGGCTGCGATGTCGCATTGGTTGCCGCAGTGCTCGAGAGGCCGGCACTGGCGTAAGCAGAGGGGTTTAGCGGGTTTGGGATCAAGCCAGGAAAGTCCGCGACCGCTGCGCGCGGCATGGAGATGGGGAACGGCATCTGATTGGGTTGGCCATAGGTGAATCCAGTCGATATGTCGCCGGGTGCGGATATGAGTGCGGTCTGGGACACGGTGCGGACGGTCGTGAAGTCGCTGACCGCGGTCGGCGCGACTTGCGAGCAGCCGTCGCAGGTGAAGAGCGGCAGGCCGCAGCCCCCAAAGCTGAACTTGTTGCAGAAGGCCTGCATGACCTGCGTCGGGCTGGGCGAGCCGCTCTTGCGCGGGCCCAGGTACCAGAGCATGGCGCCGCCGCCGCTGTTGGCCTGCGCGCCCAGCCCCGCGCGGGGGTCAGGGCCCTGACATGGTACGCCATGGGGTCACATTTGAAGTGCGCACGCCACCGACATGCACACTTCACCGCACACTGCAGAAGCAATGCTCCTGTTTGCATGCGGCATGCGCCCAGAGTGAGGCATGTTGGGTCCGTGCTCCACGTTGAGCAACCTGCCCTCGCCTGTGTCCTCACCACAGCACTAACGCCAGAGTCTCAGAAGATAGGTGACAACAGTCTTCCGACACGCTTGCAGGACTGTCCTGCTGCTGTGTGCACGGCGGCGAAGGGGTGACGGTGCCGCCGCACATTCTGCCAGTCGCCAATGCTGTTGACCTCGTCCATGGTCAGCGTGTGCCCGCAGCACTCGGGCGGGATCTCCACGCCCGTGACGATCTTGCCGTTGAAGCCCGTGCCCGCCAGCACGTCCAGGTACGCCTGCAGCGCACGCCATGCATGAAGCGCATGCCATGCGTGAAGTGCAGGCTTCCTGCTGACGTGGCACAAGGGACCTGCTGTGCTGACACAGCCACAAGCGTGACGCCAGTGAGGATCTACTGCGTCATATTGATGTGGTGGAGTATGCAGGCGCAGACGCTCGCCGAACCATTAAGCTGTTGGGATGAAGGAGCCTGTCTTGTGTGTCCCTGAGCAACCTGCAGGGTAACGTCGCAGGAAGCATGTCAAGGCAGGCAAGCTCACAGCGTTCGCATGACCCACCTGTGTGGCCAGTATGGGGCTGTACTGGTTGTCGGCGTCATAGCTCATCAGGTTGACCAGGTCGATCTTCTCGCCCACGGCCTTGAGCGGCTTGTATGACAGGCCTGCATAAAGAGGATCAGTCTGCACACATGCCAATGGAGGGAACCCTCAGACTCTGGGTCTCCACCTAGGGTAGATGCATCACCGTCACAGGTGTGCACAGTCATCCTGCTGTGGACAAAATCTGACTTGGTGCCAGCCAGCTTCATAATAGCTGCTCACAGGAGTCGAGCTAGAATAGAAAGAGCACTTGCACACTTGCGCACCAGTGTGGGAGCCGATGGGCTGCGCGGTGGCATACGTGCCCCAGCCATATGCGCCGATGCTGTACGCCGCCAGCGACAGCACCATCGGGCGCGGGACGGCGGCGCGCAGCGTGGTGATGACCGACTGGAACAGCGCGTCGGTGTTGCAGGTCGGGATGTTGCCAGGGTTGGAGCACGACACGCTGCACGCACGCAGCCGTTTGCCCGTTTGCATGCCTGACCCAGTGCGTGGGAAGGTGCACTTGCTACAAGTGATGGAGCATACAATGATCAACTCCATGCTTGCTGGCATGCCGATCAGGCAGGTGAGCGTTTGACGTCACACAGGAGTGCCGCCACACTGTCACGCTGCGCTGTTCAAATGAAGACTGCTTAGGGAGTGCGCTGAGCGCATCGTGCCTAACGGAAGCGTTTTTGTGCGGAGGCGGCACACCTGTCAAACGCTGGCTCAAAGTCGATGTCGATGCCTGCAGGGGCAGACGCTTGGTCAGCTCTTATTGCTGAGCCTGTTGGTCAGGCCCATGACTATGATTCGGCACGCGTCGAGCTCGTGCCTCAGGGAGGCTTGCGCGCACCGTTGAAGCCCATGTCAGCGACAAAGGCTGCGATTGCGCCGTTGTTGACGTTGTTCCTGTAAGGTCATCGGAAAATCTCAGCTACTGTGTCGCTTGAGCAGCCCACTAACTAGCGTGTAACATGCCGGCTTGCGCACCAGTTGGTGTATGTGGCGCCGCCGATGGCAAGCAGCACGCGTGTCCCTGCGCACCCAGGCTGACACCGGCGTCACGAGGCGGCCCCTCCCACACCCAAGCTCGCCAGCTAAATGACAGGCAACTGCACAGCCACATGCACTGCAGCCCTCAGTCAGCGGAGCAGGCTGCTGCAGCACTGGCGCAGCAGGCTGCTGGCCTGGAAACTCGTCTCCCGGAAGCTCCTGCACCGCAAGCAGCAGGTGGAGCACACCCTTGGACTTGAGCTGGTTGATGCTGTTCTTGACTGTGGTGTAGTAGTCGTCCAGGTACTGCAGGCCAGTGCCGCGGAAGGATCCCGGAGTGAAGGTCATGTCCGGCTGAGCAAAGGACATGATGACTGCGCACGCACACACCACCATAATGACTTGGATGCATTCAGCGCGTTGTATGGCAACGACGCATGACGATGGTGTTCTGAGGGATGGTGACTGTTGCCTATGCCGCCCTAAAGTTTACATGACAGCACCGCGCACCAGTGGTCACGTACGGGGGCAGGCTGCCCAGCGCGTTTTGGTACGGGTTCCAGTCCTCCCACGACGCATAGTAACCAACCAGCTCCTTGGTACCCAGCTGCGCGCAAGCCATGACGTGAGCCGGTATTTAAACGGCAACCGCCGGCAGCCATGAGCACCAGTGCGCACGAAGCCGAAGTGGCCGCACACCATACACAGCTTGTAATTAGCTTTCATATGTGCTAGTATGTGTGAGCAGGCGGTCAGCTCTCACGCCCTGGAGTGAAGGATCTGCCAGCTAGACATCGTCTACCCTTGAGGCCGTCTCTTCAAGCTGCGCACGTCACGTGCACACGCGCGCCAGTGGCACGCCTGCAAAGGGCCGGAGATCCCCAAGCAGCAGCGCAGAAGCAACGACGCCGCGGCGAGCGCCGTGAGCACGCGGAACATGCTGGTTCGCAAGCGCGGCGCCACCTGCTGCACTGCCCTCTTTACAGGTTGACCTTCACCTGAGGCGTTGCTGAGCTGCCCTATCTGTCGGAAGAGGCGAGCTGCGCAACTCATTTTCGTAGCCTCCTGGAGTCTAGGGTCTCAACCGCTGGCTTGGCCTCATCAGGGCGAGGTTACACTGCAATGTTTGCGATCACGCTCAGCCTGGAGAGGTTTGCTTGGGTGTCATGCTGCAAGGCGTGCGCACCGCACTGGTATGACATTAACGTGTGCACCCAGCGTGCTTGCGCCAATGCCCGTAGTTGGTGCCTGTCAGTTTGTGGAGAAGGCAGGAGCAAGTGGCCAGCGCTCAGCAGACGGCCAGTAAATGCAGTGCAGCATTACAATACGGTCAGAAATATGTAATGCACCCTGCATAGCCCTGCCATTGCTGATGGGCTCATGCAGTGTCATGCAGGTCGTTCGCCCACCCCAAAACAGTTCTGCCAGATCGAATCACTTTTCAGCATTCCTTTCTCGTTCGGCGGCTGGCATGACGCCGTGCTCGGGTACATGGGTACTAGGGCCCTCCTCAACTCCCAAGCGGGGGGAGATACCAAATGAAATGGCACCCTATGCGCTCACCAGGCGGGAGCGCACGTCCCATGACCTCACGAAGGCTCGACGCCTGAGGGGCCTGCCTGGCTGGAGCGCACCACATGTACACCATAAATAAGAGAACACCGGCCATGCTGGCCCATGCGGCCCAGCATGGCCTGCCAAAGGCAGAAGATTTTTGGGTCCAAAAAAGAAAGGCAAGGAGGGGAAGCAGAGCGCTGCGAGCCGCGCTTGGCGGGGGCCGCTTCCTACCTCTACAACACTACCAGGTACATGGCAGAAACGGCCTAGAGGGGTAGCAGCCGCGTCCACCGCAGCGCAGCCGCGGTGCGCGTCGCATCGAGCGCGGCCCGCACAATCAGCGCCGCTCACTTCTTCTTGCTGCCCGTAATCGGCGGCGCCATCGCGACGGGCCCGCCCTAGGTGAGGGTGGGGCTCGGCGTCGGCGAGCTGGGGATCGTGGTCGGGAAGGGCGACGAAGTCGCGGCGGCCTGTGTGGGATAGGGGCTGAAGCTCTGCGCCACGCCTGCACGGGAGAGGCACAGCAGCACGTCAGCCCCATCGCCGTGCCAAGCAGTCGCGGGTGTGGGCCGAGGCTCTGCTCCACACCTGGTTGCCAGCCACACAGTGCGCGTGCGCGCTGGGGGCGCCTGGCGGGAGCGGCTGCTCATACCAGAGTAGGTGTTAAGTTGTACGTGCCACAGCTGGATCCCACGCGGGCGCCACGCGGCAGTGCCCGATGACATGCGACAACCAGGTAGCTGTGGGCCAGCACAGGCTCCGCCGTGTGTCAAGTGTGCGAACTGGCCACAGGCACCAAGTCCCTGTCCACAGGCGGTGTGTGTCTGAAGCCTGGCGCCGGGCGCAGCAGACCAAACGAACGCGTACTCCAGGGTGCGGCGTGCCACCACGCTTGCCCCCTCAAGCAAGGCCTGCTGCGGCAGCGGTTGGTGCAAGGTCGTGAGGCGCACTCATTTTTGTGATAGTCGGGTCGTCAGCCAGAGCGGCTGCCACCAGCAGGTCCGCGCTGGCCGGAGAGAGCTGGCCGGGGGTCAGCGTCTGCTTCAGCGCGCGGGCGCTGCCCTCGGCGCCCTGCTGCACGCAGGCCAGGGCCAGCAGGCCCAGCAGCGCCAGCGCAATCACGTTTGCTGCGCGCGCCCGCACAGCAGCGCCTCAGTCCCGCTCCTATTGCGCAGTGGCGGAGCAAACGCATGCGCGCGCAAGTCAGATCCGGGTGCTACCCCCCCCATCCAATGCCGCGCAAGCCAGGCCGGCACGCTTAACTGCGCACGCACCACTTACGGCCACCTGACAGCCAGGCGACCGCTGGCTGTCTGCTTGCAACTGACTGCAAATCCGTCGCAGATCTGGGGTGACAGTTCAAACAAGACGCAGAGAACTTTCAGCGTGAGCAGTCAGCACAGCGCGGTCCGCCAGGCGATAATTCGGCGCCCAAGGCCAAAGCAGTTGCCCAAACTGCCGTGTCATTTCCGCTACAGCAGGCGCTCGCCCAGGGCCGCACCCCGCGCCATGTTGAGCTGTGTGTGGAGGCCGGCTGCACTGTACAGGAGGTCACACGGTCCTTGCTGTACAGAAGAGTTTCGGAGACACCGGGACGGCCCCCGTTGAAGAATTCCTTTCACGCCCCTTGCTATCGTAGGTCTTGGCGTGGGGCAGAAAGCACGCTGCGCTGTCGCTGCTTCATTCAAACGCGGCCAAGGGGTAGGGTGAGGAACCCTTTTTTTCAATTCTCAGTTACACAATTTTTTCAGTTCTCAATTACACTCGCCCACTTGCAACACTGGTACCAAAATTTATCGTCTGGCTAGGCCTAGCGGCGGCGGCGGCGGCACGCACACAACAAACACCTGGTTTCAGAAGTTGCTATTGAAGTCGATCTCCAGGCTGGACGCGTCTGACCGGGTCAGCGCCTGCACGTGCAGTGCTGTCGCCACGTCAGCGTCGACGACGATGGCAGGAAACGCCCGGCCAGTGATACAGCCACTCTGCAGCATGCTGGGCCATGCTGCACACACGAACACCAGCAAGACGCAGTCTCAGGAGCAAGGGGCACCACGCCCCAGCCCCAAGCCCAGACAATTGACAGTGCTCACACCTGGGAGTTCTGAGCAAGAGGCTACCTTGAGAGCGTGGTACAGGTGTCGGTTAGGGTTTATTTCCGGGGAGCATGCACACGTTTGCAGGGCGCTGCGCGCTGCAGCCCGCAGACGCCATCACTACACACCGGCCTGGCGGGCGAGGGTGGAGCGAGCAGGAGGGTGGCCGCGCACCCCCAGGCGCTTGAGGAAGGTGCCGGGCGAGTCGAGCGCGGTGCCGCCCAGCAGCACCGGGCGGCCCAGCTTGGCGCTGAGCTTGTGCGCGGCGCGCATCTCGCTGCGCGTGATGCCGCCCACCACGAAGACCACCACGCGCCGCCCCTGGGCCTGCCGCCAGCGAGCACACCCCATGACCCCACGCAACCCTAGCGCCACAGCAAGACACGGCGGCGCCTGTGCAGGCGGTGGGCTGCTCGCAGCAGCCGCGCGCCCTGCCACTGCCTGGCAGTGTTGGGTCAGCAGGCAAGCGGAGGCCTGTCGGTGCCGAGCCTGGTCGCATCCCAGCGTTCCATAGGCAAGCGGCTGTGCCGCTCGTCCCTCACTCTCCCACCAGGCCAGCAGCACCGGCCAGTCTCATCCGAGCGGCGAGCTTTTGCAGCAGCCGCTGTGGTGACGGATGCGCACTCGCGGCACAGACCACGACCTACAGCACCAGCAGGAGCTGCGTGCTGTCAGACAGGCCGCCAGGTGCGCGCCTTGGCTCCAGAGCCGCCCGACGCCTCCAGGCCGGACGCGGGCGCCGCGCGCTTGGTGACCCACTGCGAGCGCACACTGCGCACGGACGCGCCCTTCGCCGGCGCGGCCGCCGGCACCGCCGCTGCGGGGCGGGGGACACCGCTCAGCGAGCGGCACAGCCAGCCCACGCCCCGCGACCTTGAGGTGCTCGCAGGCTGGTGCGCGGGGCCACTGCAAGCGCGCGTGCGAGCGGGGCCACGCGCGGCGCGGGGCGGCACCGGCGGCGCGCGCGGCGGGCGCGCGGACGGGCGGGTAGTCGTCCGGCGACAGCGCGCCGGTGGCCAGGTCCTCCACCAGCTCCTGCACCATCGGCACGAAGCGCGACAGCGCCCACTGCTCCTCGTCCTCGTCCGCGCCGCGGTCCTGCGCGCCGCGCCGCGCGGGCGCGCTCGGCCGGGGCCGCGCGGAGGTCGCGGCGGCGCGCCTGGTCGTCACCTCTGCCTAGAAATTGCATCGATGCTCATGTCATGTGCAAGCGCCGGCTTTGCCAACACAACACAGTGGGTAGTGGCCTGCTGCTGTCTGTACCGCGCTGTCAAAGTCCTGCACAAGACATGCTGCCCTGACGGTGTCAGCTGTTGGTGGTGCCGCTCTGTTGCGTCGACCTGCAGCAGGGACACGGCCGCAGCAGTGCACCCACACGGCCATGTCTGCTCTTGCTCGGTGCCCGCCGGCCCGCAGCACCGACATCTGAGAGTGTCAACAAGCCCCCGGGCGGCACCTTGCGCACGGCGCGGTTGCGCTTGCGCACGAGCCCCGCCAGGCGGCCGGGCTTGGCGCGCTTGAGCACGGGCACGCCCAGGCACTCCAGGTTGGTCAGCGTGGCGATGTCGGCGTCGCTCAGCCGCGCCAGCTTCTGCCACTGCGCCAGCTTGGCGCCGTCCAGCTTCTCCGGGTGCGTGGCCGCATAGCACATGAGCAGGCGCAGCTGCGCGCGGCGCGCCCCGGCTTCGCCTCCGGCGCGTGATGTGTGCGCCTTACTTGGGCCGGGCCGGCGGCGCCGGCTGCGGCCGCCGACTGGCCGCGGCGCTCCGACACGGGAGGCACGGACAGACCACACCCCGTCCCGCCTCACCCGCTGCCTCAGACGCACTGACTGGCGACGCCGCGCGGCGGCGCGGAGCTGGCGCGTCCGAGGCGGCGGGGTGAGGAGGGACGGGGTGTGCTCTGTCCATGCCTCCGCGTCGGAGCGCCGCGGGCGGCGGGAGCGCCGCGCGCGCCTTCTCCTGCGCCGGCGTCGCGCCGTGGCCGGCCAGGAAGGCGATGACCTCCTTGGACGTGGCGTCGCCGAAGACCAGGTCCTGCTCCAGCTTGCCCAGCGCGACGAGCGCGCGCTCCTCGATCGCCTTGTTGATGCGGCTCGCAATCTCCACGTGCACCGCCAGCCGGCCCAGCTGCTCGCTGCGCGCGCGCCGGCCGCTCAGCATAGAGAATAAGCTGCTCTCTCTTTGCTTGCTTTGCCTCACAAAAAAAATAATGTTTCCAGGTGCTCCCTCTGCGCGTGCCGGCGCCGCGTGACGGCCGCAGACGCGGCGGCGCCGCCTGCTCCCATGGGCATGCCGCGGCTCGCCCGCGCGCCTGCTGGGCCCTGCGAACTGACCGGCCTCCTGGTGACAGACACATTGCGATCTCTTGCGGTGCAGCTGGCAGCTGGTGCTGCCAGGTGCAGTGGTGCGCGCGGGCAGCGGCGCCTGTGCCGCCAGAGTGCGCCCATGCCGTGCACATCCGGCATCTCCGGGTGCCATGTCAGCGCCGCCCTTGCAGGGTGCGCGATCGCTCCGTGAACAGGCAAGCCGCCCACTCTCCCGTCGTGCATGACGTGCGGGCCTCTCAAGCGCTCCCATGCGCGGGCGGCACCGGTACTGCGGCAGCGACGCGACCAGGCCGCGCATCGCGCGCATGTCGAGCGCGCCGCCGTCGGCGCCGCCCTTGTAGGTCGCTGCCGTGCGGTTCTTGGCGCGGAACTCGTCCAGCAGCTGCGCCACGCGCTGCGAGGCGAAGCCAAAGTGCTTGTGCCGCAGCTCCACCCACCTGCGCGGCCGCGCCGCGCGCTCTCCCGCCCGCCACCAGACACCGCTGCCGGCGACCCCTGGTGAGCGCGGGCATGCGCGCTCGCAGGACGCGCGCTTATTGACGCAGGGTGTCTCCCGCAGCGCCTCCTCGAGCAGGGTGCGCGTGAGCCAACCTTGTATGCACGCCTCGCAGCTCCTGTCCAGATTCTGCGCCAAGCGCAGGCAGCCTCGCCGCCGGCCTGCTGCACCAGAGGGCGCCGCGTGCAGCAGACTGCTCTCGCTCCGTCGGCTCGCCGCCCAGCAGCGAGGAGTGAGGGGTTGCGAGCTCGGGGCGCGCACAGCTCGTCCCGCTCGTCCAGCAGGTGGCTCTTGGGCTCGGCCTTGCCGCCGGCGGTCTCGGCCGTGTAGTGGAACACGTTGCCCTCCAGGCCGAGCAGGTCGAAGGCCATCGCCTCGTACGTCCACTCGTGGATGACCGGCGCCACCGCGTCAAAGCCCCTGCGCGCCGTGCCGCACGGTCTGCGCCGCCGCCCTTCAAAGGACGAGCCGAGCTCGCGCTCTGCCGGCGCGCCTCTCGCACCCCAAGTCTCCAACACGTAGCAGGCTGCCAACCCAAGTCCCTCCAGGCTCGGGCCAGGCTCAGCGCTCCGTCTTCCCGACGCATCCCGGCCGCTGCCCCTCGGCAACCAAGCCTGGCACCAGGCACCTGTACGCGCGCCCCGGCGGCGCGCACCGGCCCGGACCACCGCCCCCACTTGGCCCAGCACGCGCGGGGGGCGCGCCGGTCCACGACGATGAGGTCGCACGCCTCCTCGGCCGGCAGGCGGCCGGCGCGCTGCAGCGCGCCGATGCGCTCGGACACCTCCAGCGCGACGCGCTGCGCGACGAGCGCGCAGATCTCCGCGCCGCCGCCGCCGCCGTCCTCGGCCGGCTTGCCCGCGCGGAAGCAGATCGAGGGCGCCTCCTGCGGCGCACGCGCGTGTTCAGCGCCGCGCCGCCGGCGCTGCTGCAGCCGTCATTCGGGGGCTTGGCGCATGTCCGCGCGCCGGTCAGCGCCGGAGCTGGCAGGGCGGTCCGGTGACGAACCGGGCGTGAAGGCTGGCCGGCCTGCCAGCGTGCGCGAGCACGGCTCTGCCGCCCGGCGAGCGCGCAGCGCCGGGCCGGCGCCAACACAGGTAGCCTACCCCCTACCCCCTACACCCTACCCCCCATGCTACCATCGACGGGGCCCCGCGCGGGGCGCACGTTGAGCGCCGCAAACGCGGTCGCCAGGCGCGTCGCGATGGTGGCCACCTCCACGCGGTACGCGTTGCCGGCCTCGCCGCCCGCGCCGAAGAGCGCCTGCCGCACCGCGGCCGTCAGTGGCCGCCCGCCGGGCGCGCGCGCGCTCGCCGGAGCGCCGCCAGCCCTGCGGCGCCTTCGCACGGGGAGCGCAGAGCGCGGGCGGCCTGACCCCGCCCCTCAGCACACTCCGCCTTCCAATGCGATAGGGTATATAGGGTATAGGGTATAGCACACTCCGCCTTCCAATGCGCTGCGGGTCCCAGGCCCCGCGGCTGTCGCGCACCTCCAGGTGCAGCCGGGCCAATGGCCCGGCACGCTGGGGGGGTGGCCCCGCTCACCGCAGGCGCGGCGCACCTGCAGCGACTGCTGCTCGCTCGTCAGGAACGTGCGCGCGTCCACCACCACGAACTCGTGGTTCACCTGCCGCCGCCGCCGCGCGTGAGCTCTCGCCCGCGCCCGTCTGCGGGGCTTGCGGGCACCGCCAGTCGTCCTCCCGTGCAAAGCTAGGACTCGCGGCGCACGGCAGGCTGTGGCGACGCGCTTCAGCGGCCACGGCTCGACGCTGCAACAGGCGGCGCCAGGCCCGCACGCACGGCGCCCGAGACGCTGCGGGCCCGGGGGCCGGCGCACGCGCGGCGCCGCGGCGCGCACCTCCTTCAGGCTCCGCAGCGCGCCGACGAGCAGCGGGCACGAGCGGATGGCCTCCAGCACCACCGGCGGCACCGGCGACGAGAAGAAGATGTGCGCGCTGCGGTACGGCGCGCGCACCTGCGGCGCCGCGTGCCGCCGGCGTCCTTGCGGCCGGTGTGCTGCGGTGGCTGGTGCGCCTGGCACACAGCGCGGAGGCCGCACGCATCGCCACTTTGCACCGGATGGTTGTCGCACTCAGGTGCACACGCACAGCGAGGCATGTGGCAAGGTCGGCGCTGACCGCTCTGGCGAGCCTGTCGTTGTCCAGCGAACCCTGAACGGCCTGTGGGGGTATGCTTGCTGAGCTGGGGCAGGGCTGGCGGAGAGGGCTGCAGCGCGCCGCCCGCCACGACCCAAAGGGCCCGCCATTCAAATGCGCCCCCTGACAGTGCCAAGCACAGGCCCCAGGCAGCGGCGATGTGCTGCAGTAGGGCGGGGGCCGGGGAGGGCGCGGAAGTGTATGGTCCGCTGCTTGGAAAAAAAAGAAAAAAGAAAAAACAAACACAGGGGCGCGCGCGCCTTCCAGTCCTCCAGGATGAGCCGCGCGCTCTGCTCCGTGGGCGTCACAAAGTAGATGCCCGCCAGGTGCGGCAGCGCCTCGCGCCGCTTGGCCAGGTTGTCCACCACTGCGCGCGAGCGGGCCGCGCCTCAGGCGCGGGCGCCGCCCGCGCTCTCAAGCGGCCGGGCGGCCCCGCGTCCTGCAGCTGAGCGCGTCGGAGCGCGCCGAGCGGCTCTCCAAGCGGCCCGCCGGGCGCGCGCCGGACCGGCTGTCCACGGCTGCGCCGGGCGGGCGGGCCCCCCGGGTACGGAGGGCCAGCTGTGCGTGAGTGCGCGTATGTGCGTGGCGGGCCGGGCGCCCGGGCTCTGCACAGCTTCCCTGGGCTCGCACACGCCAGGCAGCCGCTGGCACAGGGCTGTCCGTGTCGGGGCGCGCTGCAGCGCACGGCGCAGCCTGAGGGCGCCGTTCGTGCTCGCGCTCCGCTCGCAGGGACTGCTCAACCGACAGGAGGGCCGCAAGCGGGGCAGGGCACGCCCGCCGAGCCTGCAGGCGCACTGGCTGATGCTGGGGCTGGCCCGCTGCGCCGGCAGGCTTCGAGCGGGCACCAGGCGCCGCGGCCGCCAAGCAGCAGGCTGCCTGTGGGCAGCCCCAGGTACGGCAGGGGGCCGTGTGCCTGTGGGTCTTGTGATAGGCGCCTGCCCGCCCAGCAGGACAGCGCAGCCAGCGCGGAGCGGCACGGCGGGCTGGTTTGGGCGCGCACGCGACACCCCATAGTCCAGGATGTCCGAGATGCGGCACGCGCTGGACATCACGCGCGTGGTCACCGCGTCCATGATCAGCACGCTCCACTCCGCGCCACCGGCGGCCTTGACGCTGCTCAGCATGTCCACCTGGCAACCAGGCGCGCACCGCGGGGCTCGGCCCAGCAAGCAGCGCTTCTGGCAGCTGCTTCAAACGGCCTTTAGAGACCAGGGGCTGACAGCACGGGTGTGATGGTTGGAGCAAAAGCAGGCTGTGAGCTTCGAGACGGCCTGCAGCAGACGGGCGCCCACCAGCAAGCGCTTCTTCGCAGTGCGCTTGAAATCCGGGTCCATCGCGGCGCTCGGTTGGTTCCACCCCGCAGTGCGCGCACTGCGCCCGCGGCGCGCCCCGCACCAGGCCCAAGGAGCTTACGTTCTTGCGCGTGGCAGGAGCGAGCTTGTGACTGCTTCACTTGTCACATAGGCTGACCTGCGCAGACTCGCGAGAATGCAAGACAGAGGTGGTCAGCAGGACAGCGACTTGGCAGGAACAACGGTCACTCACATCAAGGGTCTCAGCAAGGCTTCATACAGAGCCTGATCAGGACTGGGTCCAGATGGATTAACCCATGGTGAGCAATACTGCTTACCAAGTTCCATTATGTCTGTTTACATGCACGGCCACAGTCTCACACACGTACACGGACCGGCTCCACACAAGACGTGGATACACCTATCAACGCCTTGTGGCAGCAGGACTGGCATGCAAGCAACCCCGCGGCCTAGCCCGGGGGCGCTCCCAAAATGTTACAACAAACAGCGTGCGCCCGAAAACCATGCATTATCAAGTGTGGGTGGCCACATGCAAGAGGCCCACCCGGCCGTCTGTCCACCCTGCGCTCTCCACCCCGCATTGTGGAAGCACAAAAAAGCGAGCCGGGGAACGAGGCCGGGAAAACAAAGCATCTGAGCTACGGACTTCAGATCGCCTTTGCCGTCGTAACGCAGTGCACCACGCCAGACGGTGCGCTGCATCCTACCCACACTTCAGCCTACACTCCTCACCTTCGCGCATGTACCCCACGTCCTCTTCCTCCCAGCAGCAAGGAGAGCAGCGCGGCGGCCACGCGGGGCCGCCCGCGGCGCCCCTCTCCATGTCCCTCTGGGCAGCTGCGGCTTGCTCGCCCTCTGTGTACACACGCGCGCGCGCCCCCTGCGTCCCACGATGCAGCAGCACGGCCCGCGCATCACGCCACTCCGCGGCCCGTGCCCTGCCGGCCGCGGCTGCGCAAGCGGCCTCGCGCGCGCTGAGCGCGCGCGGCGCAAGCGCGCCTACTCCAAGACCATGAGCCCGATGTCGAGGTGCACGGCCCGCGCGGCGCGCTGCTGCGCAGCGCGCGCGAGCTCCACGGTGGCGTCGTCCTCCAGCGCCGCGCCGGCCGCGAACGCGTCGGGCAGCGCGCCCGCCGCCAGCGTCTCCAAGCCGCCCGCCTGCTCGCTGCGCGCCATCTCCGCCACCACCTGCGCGGCACCGGGCTGTCAGCGGCCTGCCGGACCACTTACAGTTGGCCGGATAGCACATGGTGCAGGCCCGTCTGCACACCGTGCTCTGGTGCTTGCAGGGCGGGCAGTCACCGGCCGTAACGGTCGAGCGTGGCCAGGGGCGTGGCGGCCTAGGGTGTGCTGCATCACTTCAAGGACAGCGGCTGTCAGTTTGGCCCTCATTTGATGACAGGCGTGAGGAATACCAACTGTGGCGCAGGAAGGCAGCATGCGCTTAGGTTCTGCTGGTCCCGCAGAAAGGGCGCAGGCCCAGCACTTGCCCTGTCCGACGGGGCGAGGAAACCCGGGCAAGGCGGCCTGCGCGCGCCTGCTGCTGCAAGTCCTGGTCGGCGGCGCGCTGCTCGCGCTGCTCGCTAGTCGCGGCGCGCCACTCCGCCGTCTGCCGGCTGCCCTCCCAGAAGCCGCGCGCCGCCGCGCCCGCGGCCGCCCCAGCGCCGGCCGCCCGGCCGGGCTGCTCCGCGCCACCCGCGGGCTGCCCGCCCGCCAGCGCCGACCGGGCGCCCAGGCCAGCCTCGCCTTCCAGGCTGACGTGCGCGGCGCGCGCCGGGGGCAGCGGCGTCCGCGCGGCGCCGGGCTGTTCGGCCGGCGCGTGCCCCAGCTCGGGGCGGACCCGGTCGCCGCCGCCGGCCAGCACGCGCCGGTGCACCGCGCGGCCGCCGGCGCTGACCGCCGCGACCAGGCCGGCCGCCAGGCGCGACGGCGATGCGCCCAGGATCGCGCCGTCGCCGCCGCCGCCCCCGCCGCCGGCCAGGTGCTGGCCGACAAGCACGCCCAGCGCCAGCCCGGCCGCCAGCAGCACGAACAGCGCGATGACTGGCAGGCCCGCGCGCGCGCCGGCGCCGGCGCGCCGCCGCCGGCGCGGCCACGCGCAGGCCGCCCGCGCGGGCGGCGGCGCGGCGGGGCCCGAGCGCGTGTGGGCGGGCGGCCCCGCGCCGTTGATGGCCGCCAGGCCGCCCGAGGGCGAGGCGCCGCTGGAGAGCGCGGCGTCGAACGGTGAGGGCAGGGCCGGGCTGAGGAACATTGACAGTGGCGCCGACGCGGCGCGCTGCGCAGGGATCGCGGGCGCCGTCGCGGCGACGCAGTAGAGCAGGTTGCGCTCCTTGGCGCTGGGCGTGACCGGCGCGCAGCAGGGCGGCGGCGTGGGGCGCGGAATGCCGCCGTGCCGCGTGTCCAGGCTGTTGTGCCGGCTGCGCAGGCTGCTCGCGCTCTGATTGCCGCGCAGGGCGGAGCTGCAGCGCAGCAGCGACCCCATGCTCTCCAGGTCCTGGTCCTCTGCGCGCGCGCGCGGCGGGGCGTCAGCGACGGGCAGGGCGCTCTGCAGGGCGCGAGCGGCAGCGCCGGCTGCGCAGACGGCGATGTGCAGCAGACGCCTGGCGGGGCGGCCGCAGAGCGGCTGCCGGCTGGCCGAGGCCGCGCCGCTGTGTGGGGTGCGGCCGACGGCGCGGGGGGGCAGCTAGTGCAGAAGTTGCAGAAGAGCTGGCTGCTCGAGGCGCCGTGCGCGCCCCGCCGTGCTCGGCAAGGGAGCAGGAGCTGCCCAGGACTGGGCGAGCGACCGGGGCCGGCAGGAGGCGGGGGCGTGGGCGCACCGCGGGCTGCCCGGCGCACAGAGTCCCTCGCGAGCGCCCCGCGCAGCTCGCGGTCCGTGCAGTCGTCGCGCAGCATGAGGCCAAATACCTTCATTTAATGCAGCGGCGCCCACCCTGCTCGAGCTCTGTGAGTCGGCGCGCTTTGGCGCGAGCGGAGGGCGGGCGGCAGCGGCCTGCCCAGCCGCACGCCGGCGGCCTGCACGCTGCGGCGCACACAGCTGCCCTCAGCCTGTGTGAACGTATGCGCACTGGTGTCCTGGCCGCCTGCCACTCGCAGGGCTCGGAGAACAGCTTGGCACGTCTCTGGCAGAACAAGTCGGGGGCCGGCTCGGGCAACGCCCGGTCGCTGCTCAGGCCCCGACGCCCTCAACACCAGCACCCAAAAATCACTACGTCTGCCTCGGGGTCCTGGGCGTGAGACAAGGTGCAGTCGTTCGCCCGTCGACGAAATTCATCAACGTCAGGAACTCGAGCCCCACGGCTCGGCACCGAGCAGACCCGCACGCACGCCGTGGCCCAAGGGGTCCCATGCAAGCCTGCTGCCGTTGCAGGATGTAACAGGCCGGCGGTGCCAGGTGTGCAACGCCGGAAGGACTCACCTGCTGACCGCGAGCTTATTCCACTGCCAAGCGCTTGTCGAGTGCTGCGTGAGAGGGACTTGTGCCTCCAGCTCGTGGCGCCTTGGCTTTTTCCTAAAAGCCGAGTGACGACTTGAGCGGGACATGACTCACCGCGCTGCCGGCGCTTGCCCTGCTGAAGCCCTGCAGTTAACTGCTCAGAAATGGCCTGCAGCGTTTCCAAATACTTAAAAATAAACGAATCTTCCTTGCATGTGTCTTTGCTTGCATTTGCCTTGCCATGCAGCTTTGGTCGCATGTGGTGCAGCACTTCGCAGCGCTGTTGTATCCGGTGTTGCTCTTTGCTATGGCAGTCGTCCCAGACGCTTCCAATACTGACAACAGCTGTTCACGCTTCTGTTGTGCAGCGCACACGCCGCGCGGTGGTCTGCCGGTGCTGGTCAAGGGCAGAGAGCGTGCGTTGCCTGTTACAAGCCATATTGAGAGACAAGCCGTAACAGCGGGGGTGTCACCAGGCATACGAACACCCGTTGGGTCGGCCGCTGGCCACACAGGGCCTGTTTAACGGCATGGTGGTAGGCAGAGAGGAGGTCTGGGAGCGCGGCCTGAGCCGCGGGCACGGGCGCGTTGCGGCACAGGCCAGCCGTGCATTGGTCTGCTCGCAAAAAAACATATGGCTGTGTGCAGGCAGGACACGGCTGGCCGCTGGCGTGAGCGCCTGCTGCGCGCGCGGGGAACCCCTGTTCGCGCTGCTCAACTTGTGGTCGCCGGCCCCGCTCGGCCAGCCGTGCTTGCCACAAGGGACGTATGTAGTCGGGACACTGCAGGTCCCGCCGAGTGCAGTCTGCTTTCACCAGCCCCGCCCCGCACAGAAGTGGACCCTCTGGCACCTCCCCGCCCAGCATAAAACACACAGGCTGTCCACAGGCAAAGCCCCCACCCCCGCCCTGGCTCCAAGTGGCGTGCTGCTCTCCCAAGTAAATGGTGCCGCGGCGCGCAGCGGGCTGCGCTGCGCGCTTGCTTGCTGCCCCGCAGCGCCGCGCCGCAAGCGCCCCGTGCGCCGGCGGTCACCGGCCGCTCGGCGCCTCCCACCACGGCGCGCTCGGCGTGGCGCTGGGCGTGGCCGAGGGCGGCGTGTTCTGCGGCGTGGTCGCCGCGTTGGCCGGCGACCACACCACGTGCTGCCCGGCGCCGCTGCCGCCGGCGCCGCCGCCGCGCACGATTGTCAGCGTCGCGCTCTGGACCGGGTTGGCCACGCCGCCCACGGCGCCGTTGCCGCCGTACTGCGCGGGCTTCTGCGTGGCCAGCACGTCGGACGACATGTCCTTGCTGTCCAGCAGGCCGGAGCCGGACGACACGACGTGCGTCATCGCGTCCTGCGCGGACTTGCTGACGTCCACGCTGTCGGTGTCCTTGTGCACGCGCTTGGTGAGGTCGCCGTTGGCGGCGGCCCCGCCGCTCGCGACCCCCGCGAGCGCGCCGCCAGTGTTGGTCGTCTCCCGCGGCGGCTCGGCCACGGACACGAGCAGCGCGCGCCTAGGCCCCGACCTGCGGGCGCCCGCGCCCGCGCCGCCGCCGGCGGCCGCCAGCGCTCGCCGCGGCCGCACCGGCGGCGCGTACAGGCGCCTGTCCGCGCCGGCCGTGCCGGCGGCGGCGCCGGCGGCCGGGTTGGCGACCGCCCACTTGCCCAGGCTCGCCGCCGCGGCCAAGTTTGCTCGCGCCATCACCTGCGCACGGGAGGCATGCGCACTGTACGAGCGCGCCGCCATGCAAGCTGCTGGGCGGCCCTGACCGCGAGCCCCCCCAGCCGACCGCTGCGGCCCAAGGTCTTGCTCTATCACCAGCGCACCAGCATGTGCATGGACTTAGGTTGGCACTTAGGGCTTCGTGGCCAGGCAGAAGTGCGCCTGCGGAGACATGGACCGCAAAGCAACCCATAGACACATACCTATGAGCCCGAGCGCATACAAGTCCACTAGCTACTCTTAATGGCAGCAGAGCAGGCTGCATGCAGGACCAGCGCTACGACCGCAGCGCGATCGCGGCTTGCAGCTAGCACATGCTGGGCACGACTCTGCTGAGCGCCCCGCGTGCTGGGCCACAGTGCGGATCGGCGTGTCCAGAGAGCGGCCACTGTCAAGCACCGAAGAGACAAGGCCGGACACATCTGCCCAGCACCGGGCCTGCGCGCGTGGGGCCGGGCCGCGCACGTCTGCCAGGCGCGAGCGCGCGCTCTGCCCGAGCGCCGCAATGCGCTCGCCGTCGGCCTCAGCGGCCTTCTGCGCCAGCTGCGCGCGCTCTGCGGCCACGCCCACCGCGCCCGCCACGCCCGCCCGCCCGGTCTCCCCGGCCTCCCCGGCGCTGCCGGCGAGGCCCAGCCCGCCGCCGCGGCCGCGCGCCTGCGCGGCCGTCAGCGCCTCCAGGCGCTGCACGGGCGTGCCGTGCGAGGCGCGCGCGCCGCCCAGCACGCGCACCAGGAATTGGTTCGGCACGCGCAGGCCGGGCTCCACGCCGGTCGCGCCGCCGGCCGCATACAGCACCTCCGGGCCGCCCAGGCCGGCCGCCGCGGCATGCAGCGCGTGCGGGCTGCCTGATCCGCCGTGCGCGCTGACGTGCGGCCACACCGCCAGGCTCGCCACCACCGCCAGCAGCAGCAGCGCGGCAAAGCCGAGCAGCTGCGGCAGGCGCAGCGCGCCGCCGCGCTCGCCGCCCCAGGCGGCGGCCTTGGCGCAGTCGCCGTCGGCGGCCTTGCCGCGCGGCCAGCCATGCGCGCCGCTCTCGTGGCCGCCGGCCGCGCCGAGCGGCAGCGGGTGCAGCGGCGGCGGCGGCCCGGGCTCGCCGCCGGCGATGATGCCGAGCGAGAAGGCCGGCGGCAGGTGGCTGCTCAGGTCCGGCTTATTTTCGAGGACGGGCGAGAGCGAGGTGCAGCTGCCCATGGAGCCAGGCATCAGGTCGGCGCGCGAGGCGCTGCTCAGCGAGTGGCGCCGCCGGGAGCTGGTGAGTGCGGGCGCGGCGCCCTGGAGGGGCTTGGCGGGCGCGTCGTACGGCCGACTCGGCGAGCCCTCTGGCGAGACGGGGGGGCTGCCGCTGCCGCCTGCGGGCCGCGCGAACGGCCTTGTCAGTGCTGGCGGCGTGCGAGCGTGTGCCGCAGCCCGCGCTGTTGGCCCACCAGACCGCGCAGGGCTGCCGTCGCTCTGAGCAAAACATGCGTTAGGCAGGTGTGCGGCGCCATGCTCCTGCAGGTGCCTCCCAGACAGTGCCTCTGCTTTACAGGGCCCTGCGCTGCGCTGCCCACGTCTAGCAGGCACACCACTGCTCTATGGCTGGCTGCCCCGACTCCACAACCAGCAGGCCCAGTCGTGCAGGTTGATTTGTGTTGATTTATGCGTTGCCCACCCGCCACCCCTCTTCCGCACATCTTTTGGCGCCCAGGAGCCGGCCCAGCCTCACTCCCACACCCAAAGACCCGAGAGGGCTGAGGAGGGAAGGGCGCGCACTGTGCGCGCGCGCAGGCGGCCGGGACCCGCTGCTGAGCACGCTCAGGTTGGCCGCGACCGCCGCAAACTGCGGCAGCGCGGCGTCAAAGGGCGAGCTCACCATCGCCCGCCGCTTCGGCCTGCGCACAAGGTCCATACGCGTCAGTGCACGCAAGCGCAGCGTGCTGTGTGCTGGTTGAGCGCGTCCTGCCACACAGCGCGGTCTGCGCAGTCTGTCGGTTGCGGTGTGTGCACAAGCTCGCACGAGGCTGCCCGGTGCACTCGAGGTCGCATGGGTGTGCGCAAGCAGAGGTTCACCTGCTGCCGTGGGGGGCGCTTGCTCGTGCAGCGTTGTCTCAGCCGCGCAAGGCCCGCGGCTGGGCACCCTCTGCAGCGGTGGGCACTCCCGTGTCAGCGCGCGTGCAAACCTTGGCAAAGTAGACAGACACTTTGCACGTATCAAATACTTTGGTGGGCTCAGGCTGCTCCCGCACAGCACAGCGCCTTCACCTGTGCAACCTTACGCCCGGGTACACGGCAACCCCGGCACCAGAGCAAGCTCGCAGGCACCAGGCGCGGGGCCAGCTCCCGCTGAGGCAACCCCACCAGCGACACAGCGTCCGGACCAGCTGCGTTAAGTGTGCGAGCGTTGCACGGCACAGCGCCTCTGCGACCAGGCACCCGGCTCCTCGCCTGCCCCATGCCACCCCAAGGAGCCTGCAGCGCACCGTGCTCCTTCGTGCCGGCACCCATACGCAGCGAAGCCTGCTTCTGACACCCCAAGCACCTTTCGTCACTCCCTGCCTTCTGCCGTGCTCCCCTTCGGCCAGCCGGTTGCAGACCTGCCTCGTGTGGCGGGTGGCAGCCAACTCGGCAAATTTTCCACTGGAAGAAAGATGTGATGTGGCGGGCCTGGGCTTGTGACTCACCGGGGCCGCGCTATTTGATCAGCACTGAACCGTGGCGGGAACTTCTTGGCTTCACCTGGCAGGGTTCAAATCAATGCTAACCGGGTCCCTAGACCTATCACACGATGAAGGGTACTAGACTCTGGCGAGCTGCGGAGCTGGGCACCATCCCACGAGGGAGTCAGGAGCCTCCTGTTGCCATCAGCTACCATGGGTATCGTTGAGGAGCTTCTCGGCCGGGACCGCGCCACGCGTAACAACCGCCTTGTAACAGGTAACTGGTGCTAGAGCCAGGCCCCCTTCCCAGGCTCTGCCTGCATATACTTTGCCACTTGCGGGAGCGCAGCTGCTTGGTAGGCTGCACAGTCAGCTGACGCCAATGCGTGTACTTTACATAATCGCAATGCTGATGTCATCGGCCGGCGCTGCGCGGCAGGAGGACTCGTGCTGGCGTCTGCAGCTGCACTGTACTACATGCTCAACCCCAAGGACGCTCGGAAGCACGGTGCGCCTCCTCAAGCCCAGCACCCGGCGCTCGGCATGGCTTGGTGTGTGGTAGAGCGGCACTCTTCGTTGACTTTCCGTACAAGCGGTCTGCCAGGCCACTTGTGGATATTCTGCGAGCTGCGGCCTTGCGGTGAAGCTGTAGGCTCTAGCAAAGAAGGCCTGCAGCTCTCCCAAGCCCGGCTGCGGGTCAAGGCTGTATGAGTGCAAGCAGCAGGTGAGACATTGCGCAAGGGGAGCGCTTTGCAATCTTGTCAGCATCACGAACAGAGTATTCAACTGCGGATTCGGGACAATTTTGGAGACACGTGGCTGTCAAAGCGCATAACTAAGAAGGAAAATTTTTGAGCTCAGCGATATGTGTGACGCTTATGCCAAAAGGTTTGTGCAGACAGCACGGAGGCGTCCGTTGCCCGCACTCCTGACAGACGCTCTTAAATGCCTGCGAATGCGGAGGTCAGAGCTCTGTTGCGCGCCACCTGGGTCATGCTCGGCCTGCTTGGGCGCCCAGGGCTGCCTGGCGCAGTGCTGGAAGGGCATAACACTGTTGGGGTGCTGCGCGAGCATGCCCGTATCGCAGCACGCCGCCTGATGGGCCTCTACCCACCCTGGGGCCACTCAGCTGAGGGCACGCATGCTGTCCGCCCAGGCGAGCTGCGCATGTTGTCTCCTCCTTGGGTGACGTCGAGCAGCGCTGAGTGCACTGCAAGTGGATACATGCAAACGCACATGCACATGTTGCCTGTGCACGCAGGAGGACTGCAGCATGTGCACTCCGCTGCAAGCATGCCAGGTCTGAGGGCATGTCTGAGGGCTGCGGTGCACCCTGGCGGCAGTGCACGAGAGCAAGGAGAGGACCCGGGAGGCCGTGGAGGCAGCCGTGCGGGAGGCCCGCGACAGCAGTGGCACCCGCCGCTGATGGCAGCATAAGTGCGGGATGGGAGAGCTGGACTGAGCTGTCCACTTTGCTGCCAACCAGCTAATTGGTGTTACATGCTTTGAAATATTGCATGGGCTTGAGACTGTTCATTGGATGGGCTCAGGACTGGGGACATGGCCTTTGTACAAGTGCAGCTCATAGACGTGCAGCAAGGGCGCCTTCAAGACCCAGGACTCTTGTTGTGTTGTATTTACTGCATGCATGTAGGAGGCCTGCTCTCCCAGTGTACATTGCATGTGCAGTATGTAGCTGAGCAGCCCTGCAAAGGGCAGCTGTGAGAGTTAAACTGCCTCTGCACATACAATACAATAAATACAAAGTCTGTTGTGTGCTTAAGCTCCAGCTGAACAGTAGCTAACCACATGTTTTTTATGTTGGCCCGCTTGCTTTCACAGAGCCGAACGTCTTGGACAAGAGAGACCCGTTGTCAGCCTCCACTGCTTTGCAGCAAGGCACTCCACAGCACTGTGAGGCATTGCACACGCATCTTGCTCCGCACATCATCATGACTGCCTCCGCTGCTGAAGCTCACCTCCCAATCTCCTTCAAAAGACCTTGCCAGCTGCCCTAGCTAGCAGCTTCCTAAGGAGGCCTCCAGCGCAAACACATCTTTTTCTGCCCAGAGCATCTCTGCAATTCTTGACCGCCCAGACATATACAGGAGGAACAGCTAGGAACAGGAAAGATGCAGGGCTACCCGCAGCAGGGTGCGCCTGAGCGCTTACACCGTGTGCCGCTTCAAGAGCGGAGCTGGAGCTGACTGGGGTGTCAGGGAGAGCAGAACAGCAGCGATTGAGCTTACTGCAGGATTGTGTTGCGCGATCGGGGGGTTTCCGTCCATGTGCCTGTTGTGGGCATGTGCACGGCTAGAGCAGTCTGTGCGTTGGCCAGCTTCCCGAGGGTTTTGCGTTGCTCAGGCCCCCGAAGAAATGGCTGTGTGCAAGGGTGTGTGTGCGCTGTCCGAAGCAGCGCCACACGTTCCCCTCTGGCTGGCTAACCGATCGCCTGCGCCGCGCAGGCTACCCCCAGCAGCAGTACCCGCAGCAGGGGTATGGAGGCCCGCCGCAGGGCTACGGCGGCCCGCCGCCCCAGGTGCCACCTGTGCCGCTGCACATGTGACTGACCTTTTGCAGCACTTCCTTCCCGTCTACCTGTGGGTCGTGGGAGGAGGCGTTGGCCCGGGCTGAGGGTCCAACCGTGTGCGCGAGCGCAGCAGCCGGTGTACGTCCAGCAGCCCCAGCAGGTGCCGCAGAAGCAGAACCGGGGCTGCCTGGAGGCCTGGTGCGCCCCGCCCCTGTCGGCACGTGGCCGGCTTTTGGCTTCCAACTGCCCGCTGGTTGCAAGGACTGACTCGTGTCGCGCTGCCTTGTGCTGCGCGCAGCCTCGCCTGCGGTGCGCGCCCGCAGTTTGCTGCTCATTCCCCTGCCTTTCCACCTCTCGCAAGCTCTGCTGTGTGCAATATGCCGTTGATAATGCAAATTTGCTCTGCATAAAAAGCATTCTTTTAGTGCACGCGAATGGATTTTGAGGGTCGCTTTTGGGTCTCGCAGCCTGCTGCTGCATGCTGTGCGAGATGTGCTGCTGAGCGCGCCGGAGCCCGCTGAGCCACCTGTGCATCGTGCAGCCTGCTGCTGCCTGCTGTGCGAGATGTGCTGAAACGGCGGTGACTAGCCGCCATCGCCAAGCCCTTTGTATTGGTTTCCAAGGGTGGCAGGTTAGGTATGCGCCACCAGGAGCTTGAATGGGATCACAGCAGCAGATGTGATCCGAGCGACGACTGTGCGCCGGCCTAGGAAACTGCACAGCGGGGATTTGTGTTTGAAGTACTTGCCATCATTCGACTCTCAAGTCAGACATGGACGTCCCTAGAAGTACGGCTTGCACGGCGAGCGCACGTAGTATATATCCTGTATGACCAGTCACGCGGTAGGTATGTGGTGTAAGGACGGAAGAGCTGACTTTGGGTGCAAGGGTGTGCCGCTCGCGAGCATTCTGTTGCACAGAAGTTCCATGTTGCAGAGCGAGCGTACTGCTGACCAATCACCACGGCAGCAAGGAAAAGTGTCCGGGACTGACCAAGTGGACTCCCACCCGCACGTCAATCAAGGCACCACAGCTATATGACGGGGCGGAAGCTAGTCTCCAGGAGCACTGCTTATGAGACCAACAGGGCTGAAAACGCGCCGCTGTACGCGTTGCAACTAATCTACAGCCTGCACAGCAGCTCTGCTGCAAAAGAATGGCAAGGTACTGGTATACACTCTGCGCAATGAGGGCCTCGCATGCATAATAGCAGGCTGACCGGGTCACAGGCGGAGAACACATCACCGACACATCATACGATCCCAGACAGGAGCCTGGGGGCGCCGACAGGCGCACGTCGGCGCCAGGCGGGAGACGGGCCGCAGGCGCGGGACGCCGCAGGCCAGTCTTCCGCAGCGCGGGCCCGCGCTGCGCGGCAGCTGCGCAAGTCGCCGCTGGCCGCGGCGCCGGCGCGGCGCCAGCGCTCCCAGCATGAGCGCTACCGGGCGCGGGGCACGCGCACAGCGTAGCAGGGCCGCAGGTCGTCCCCGCCGCCGGTGTAGCACAGGAACTCGAGCGCGAGCTCGTCGCGGCCCAGGCGCGCGGCGACGAAGCCGGACGCGGGCCACTGGAACGCCGAGTGCGCCGCTCCGATGAAGCCGCGGTCAGACTTGGAGCCGCCGCCGGAGATGATGTAGTGCACGGACGCGCCCGGCACGTGGATGTGCTCCAGGTTGTGGTCGTGGCCGGCCAGGTAGGCCTGCACGCCGTGCGCCTGCGCGGCGCGCCCGCGCGCGTCGCCGCCCGAGCCCCAGCCGCGCGGCCGCAGCGCAGCGACAGGGCGCGCTGCCCGGCCTGGCAACACGAGCACTGTGGTGATGCACGTTGAGATTGCTAAGAGGGGGGCCTCGCAGCCAACACGTGCTGCTGCACAGAGAGGATGCGGCCCTGCTGCATGCGCGCGCGGGCGCGTGCTATATGTGTGGAGGGCGGGCGGGCGCGCGCGCCTCCAGCACCGGCTCGAGCAGCTCCAGCAGCTCGTGCGTGTTGTTGTGGTGCCCATTGGACCGCGGCGGGTGGTGCCCTGCCGCGCCGGCGCGCAGTGGTGGGGCCACGCAGCCACCCGGCCATTCACGCGACACGGCTGACCCGCCGCGCCCTCGTCCAGGACATGCCGGGGCGCGCTGCTGCATGCTCGCCAGACGCGTGTCAGGCGTCGCGGGTACAAGCAGCCCGGCACGCCGGGGCCAGCACGGCCACCGCGCCCCGCATGACACTAGCTCCAACCAGCTCAGGCGCACCAATTACGATCTTCCACTCAGCGCGCGAGCGCGCGAGCAGCGTCGTCAGCTCCGCCAGGCCCTCCTGCCAGGACTGCTCAGTCAGGCCGCCTGCGCGCGCGCGCCGGCCACTCTGGAGCGCTGCGGTCCGTAGCTGCGGTCCTAGCTGCGATTGGGCTTGCATCAGGAGCGCGCCGCAACCGTCCGCCGGCAGCGTCCGGCCAGCGCCTGGCTGGATCGCAGATGTGCTGGACGCTCTGCGCCCTGGGCACGCCCGCCCCCACGCGCTCTCACCGGCATGCCGCGGCACGCTCGCTGCCCGCGAGCGACCATCGCGCCGCGGCAGCCGTTGCCACCGCATGGGCGGGCCGCGCACCCACGCGCGCCGCCCAGCGCGTCTCGTAGTACTTCTGCACGAAGGGGCTGGTGTCGAAGAAGAAGAGCTCCGCGCGGCCGCCGCCCAGGCGCAGCTGGTAGCTGCGCTGCAGGTGCCACCGCGCGTCCGCCGCCACCAGCGCCGCGTCCAGCTGCGCGCGGGTGGGCGCGCATAAATGGTTACGGTATAGGGCTACGGATAATACAGGCGATACCAGCGAGGCGCGCTCGCAGGCGGCCGGCGGGGCGCGCTGCGACGGCGAGGCTGCGGGGCCTCGGAGGCGGCGGTGGGGGAGGAGCGGGGCATGCGTGCCTGGTGGAGCGGGCTGTAGAACTCGCGCCCGGCCGTGCTGCAGCCTGGCGGCTCGCTCTCGGCGTGGTCGCAGTTGTCGCCGTAGTCGTGGTTCCCTGTGCGCGAATGCGATGGTTAGATCACACGCTTGCACCATAACGCCCCCTCTCGCTCCCCCACCCACCCCCTCTTTAGGCGCCCTCCACGAGGCGCATGGGCAGCGGTGTGGACACAATGGAGTGGGAAGGAGCGCTGCGAGCTCAGGTCACCCTGCAGTGACGGCAGCAGCCAGAGCCGGCGCGCCGGCGCACCAAGCACAGCATACCAGGGGACCTGCAGGCCCGGCGCGCTGTACATGTTGGCGAAGGACACCTGGAAGGCCTCATCCGCCGGGCTCATCAGCCCGCCTGCACGCAGCCTTGCGGCCACTCAGAACGCGTCCGCGACAAACTTGACGGGAGCCCACTGAAGCACAAGGACACCCCCACCTGAAGCCATGCGCAGTCCCAACACATCTCGCCTCTCCTACAGGCGCGCATTGGCGTACGTGTAACAAGCATTTCCGCGCCACTCATCCGCGACACACCGCATTCTGCGCTGGAGTGTCGCGGCAGGCAGCCGCATCCGAGCCTGCCGCCAAGTTTGCGCGGCGGACAAGCAAGTGGCGAAGCAGGCGGCCTGCAACCCCCGGCGGCAACCGCGCGCACGCGTCGGGGCGCGCACTCTCGTAGAAGTTGTCGCCGGTCGAGATGACAAAGTCGGGCTGCTGCAGCGCGGCCTTGCGGCCCATGAGCGCAGCCACGCCGCTCTGGTTGTATTGCCCCAGCCGGCCCCAGTCGCCCAGCTGCGCGCCAGCGCGCGTCAGACCGCGCGCGCGCCTGGGGGCGGGCTGCAGGTGCCAGCGCCTGCGTGCAGCAGTGCTGTCGGCCGCCCACGAGGGCGACCCCGAGCTAGTGAAGCCGTTGTGACGTGCATACCTTGTGGAGTCTGGCTGATACCAGAGCTGGTCATGAGCTGTTGGTGTCAGCATGCACGACCAACGACGTGTTGGGCGCCCCTGGCATGTGTCAGCTCTATGGCAGCGCCCAGCCTTGATGGCGTCGCCACTAACACGCAGCTTGTCTCGATGACGTCCAAGACAGGAGCAGCGGGTGGACCCCAGCATAGCCGGCCGCACTCCGGCTCTGACTCAAATGTGCTCAAGGGCAGCGTACTATCAAGAAGGTTGCAATCGTGGAGGTGTCGCTCGCGCGCGTGGCGGCCCACAGCGCGGCCGCGGCCAGCAGCGCCGCCGCCGCGAGGGCAGCAGTCCAGCCGGCCACGCCTGCGCGGAGCAGGCGGCTGGGCGGCGAGCAACAAAGCGGCTGTCAGCACAGGTATTGTCGCGCCGCCGCTGCTGCTGGGCGCGGCGCGCGAGCGCAGAGCTCTGACCTGCCGAGGCTGGGCGCCACAAGCGCCTCAGGAGCAGCACGGACATGGTCGCAAGGAGCGCTGCCGCGCAGGCAGCGGGGACGGCGCTCGTCTGCCACGCACTGCAGCTCGCGCTGCCGCTCTCATAAAACAGCCAGACCGGCAGCATGCTCGCGCCGCGGCCCCTTGCAGACCGGCCGGACTCGCTGCTGCTGCACAGCACGTGCACAAGTTGCTGCACGCGCTCGAGGGTAATTGCCTTGCAGCGATGCCTGCGCCTCACTCAACCGGCCCGGGCGCTGGCACCCGCGTGTATGCCCTGCGCTTGCAAGCTGAAGGAGCCTGCCAGGTAGGGCCTCACAGCTGCTGGCAAAGCAGTGCGCAAGGGAATATGCCAAGCCCAACTTTCCAAGTCCAGCAGGAGCTCTGCCACCAGGCCCCCCCAGGTTATTTAGGTGCAGAGGCCAAGCCGCACCCAATGCCCCTGAGCATGCCAGGCATCGCGGGTGCAGCCAAGACACCGCGGCGCTGCAGCTTGCCCGGCCCGAAGACAGCAGCCTGGCGTCCTCGGCTTCGTCAGCTGTTGGACAGCCCTTGGCCCTGTAGCTCATCTCCTGGACCCGGGAGGCCCTGCCCTCGTTCGCGCCCATGTCTGGACTGGCCTGCCCGGTCGGCACGGAGCTCCGCTGCTTTTGTTTCCCTGAGACCCTTATGTGTGGCTAGAGCCCGGTGTCAGGTATCGCTGTCCCAGCAAGTGTGTGCACATACGCAAGCACAATTAAGCGCAGGGACCGAGGGACCTGGAGCAGCTATGATTACAGGAAAAACTGTTCAGCTACACTGAAAGCAAGTACTGACCTCTAAGAGACACAGACAACACAGAGTGCTACGGAACTGTCACAGCGCAGCTTGCCTTTTAATATGCTTACCTGGAAGGGTTCGGCCGTCCGAATATGAACTCGAGGCTCTGACTCGCTGCTCTGCAGCGACAGGTGCGGCTCAGTAGGCTCCATGCAACAGGGACGCGAGCAAGAGGGTCGCTACAGAGCGTTTTTAATGTCACGAGCTCACGCGAGCGTTTCCTGCACCCCTGGCCGCTCGGGAGACAGCTACAGCTGCTTGCGGCTTTGCCAGACGCTAGGCGTGACGCACGCCTGACGCTGATCAAGAGTTGACGCCTCTCCGAGCGATCCAGGCAGTTGAGGGGCAATCCCGCAGCGGCGAGGCCGCCTGCCAGACAAGCCGGTTACAGACAGGGGCTGGTGGCAGTAAGCACGGGGCAAGCTGCTGGCACACGGGGCCGCAAGCGCGGGCGGGCGCCCCCGGCCGCACAGCAGCATGGCGGCGGCGCCCGCAGCGGCGCTGTGGCACTCCAGGCGCAGCTGCCAGTGCCGTGCGCCGTGGCCGTCGCGCAGCCAGGCGCTTCTCGCGCTGGCCGCAGTGCTGCTGGGCTTGGGAGGGCCTGGGGCCTGGGGCGCACCGCTACGTACTGCGGCGGCGCAGCCGACGGGCGCCGCTGCTCTCAGCTGCACTGTCACAGCAGACGTCAGCAACCCGTGGCAACCGCAGACTGTGCTCCCCTACACCCCTGGCTCTGTGGCGTGCTTGCTCTGCTGCGCTTGCTGCCTGCTCTGCTGACTGTTACCCTCTCGATCTTTAAACTCCCCCAGGTAGGCGGCCATTATGAGCAGTCCTCCAGCATGCTGCCCGAGACCCAGGCGGCCTTGCAGGGGGCGGCCGCGCTGGCGCCCGGGGCGTCGCTGGCGAGCGTGAACCTGCGCATAACCATCTCAGGCGGCGTGGCTGTGCCTGTCCCGTGGACGCTGATCGTGCAGAACCCGCATTACGTTGGCAGGGTGCAGCAGGCGCGCCTCCCCAGCCGCGACGGGGCCCTGCCTGGCATCAGACACTTGAAGGTCCGGGCAGAGGCGTCAGAATGACAAGCCGCGCACCAGTTCTGACAGGGGTTCCCATGCAGCGACACCCTGTCAGAGCCAAACAATGCAATGATGTCAACAATGGCACAGAGCGCTCCGGCGGGGCTGACGGACACAGCACCTGGGGGAGCGCTGCAGAGCTGTGATAACGGAGTGCCGCCCGCGCGGGCGCGCAGACATTCAACATGCAGGTCGTGAATGCGAGCGCGGGCTCTGTGGCGCTGTCAGCGGTGATGTACTGGCAGGCGCTGCAGGCCAACAGCGGCAGCTCGGCCATTGCCTTCATCATGCAGGCGCGCGTGTGCGCGAGCGCCCCGCGCCAGCGGCCGACATGTGCAGTCTGCCCAAGTGAAAAAAAGAAAAAGAAAAACGCGCTGCCGAGAGGAAGCGTCAACGAGCGCTTGCTTGCCTGCATTATAGCGGGCACCGCCAGGGTCGGACACAGCATGTGACGCCAGCGCCCAAAGGCATGCGGGGCGTACTGCGGGTGGGTGTGCGGGCCGCCCGCCAACGTTGGCTGGTAATGCGCTGAGGTGGGGGCCGCATGGCTGCCGCACAGGTGCTGCCGGGCGACCTGCAGCCCGTGGCGGCGGCGCTCAATGGCCAAGCGTGCGCGCTGCAGACGGCCGTGCCGCCGCCGCCGCCGCCGGCCGCGGCCGAGTCGGCGGGCTTGCTGACCACGCAGGACGGCCAGATCCTGGGGCCTGACGGCCGCCCGCTCTTCCTGTGGGGCATCAACTACTTTGGCTTCGAGGTCGGCACCACCATGGTGGACGGCCTGTGGGCGGGCGCGCCCTTCCCGAGGGGCGTGCCTGAACACGGCTGCGGTTACCAGGGCTATGGTGCCCGGTGCCTGCGCGGCTGGCTACTGGCGTGCGCCGCTCGACCTTGAGCTTGCGCCCGTGCGCGGCCCACCGCCGCGGCTCACACGCTCACCCGCCCGGGCCAGGCACGGACAGCCTGACGCTGGACTTTGCAACGGTGGTGTACCGGCTGCAGCTGCTGGGCTTCAACGCCGTGCGGCTGCCCTTCTCCTTCGCCGACCTGTACGACACGCCGCCCAAGTCGCAGACGCGCTCATGCCCGCAGGCGCGCGCCCCGCTCGTGCCCGCCCGGTGCGCGGAGGCGCACGTGCGGAGGCGCGCGTCCTGACGAACGCGTGTCACTTGTGCCTGACGCTGCACCGGCCTGCGCCGCACCAGCCACCGCCGCTCGGGTGGCCTACTTTACATGCGGGGCGGACGCTTCGCGGCTGCCCTCGCCGAACGGCAGGCTAGCCCGCGCGCGCGGCGCGGCGCAGGTGCCGTCGGAGGTGGTCGTCGCGGACACGACGCCGCCCGGCCTGGCGCCGCTGACCGCCGCGCCGGCCTGGGCGGCGCCCGCGGCCGCCGCGCCCGGCCTGTGCAACGCGTACCTGCCGGACGACTCCACGCTCAGCCGCTTCCTGTGGACGGTCGATCACCTGGCGCAGAACGGCTTCTACATCGTGCTGGACAACCAGTTCAACCTGGACCAGACCGTGCTCAAGGACCAGGCGCTGTGGCTGCAGCGGGCGCGGCGCCCCGCCCTGTCACCCGTCCCGCACCGTGCAAAAACGGGCAGCGCGCAGCTCGAGTGGACCTCCTCACAGGCGCGCATGCTGTGCATGCGGCTCGAGCGGATGCTGCCCCGCTCCGGGTGCGCACGCTGACAGTGTTATCTTGCAGGGAGGGGCGTGCCAGTGCGAGCAGCGCCGGCCGGGCCTGAGGCATGGGCAGCTGTTGCGGTGATGGCGAGTCGCGGGGCAGCTGTTGCAGGGCTGTCCAAGCAAACTGTGCATGGCCTGAGGGCCCGCACGGCGCTAGGCCGCATGGCCCAACGCCGCGGCGTGAGCATGATCACAGGGGCTGCAAGCGGGCCGACCTAAATGCGCAACAGATATCAAACATACACAGCGCCGCGGCCGCTCGCATGCGGGCGGGGCAGGACAGCCTGCAGGAGCTCTGCGCGCGCGAGCGAGCGGACCGCGCGGCGCCGCGCGCAGTGGGCGGACCTGGTGACGCAGCTGACGGCGCGGTACCCGGACGCGGCCGCGCGCGTGCTCGTGGACATCCTCAACGAGCCCGACTCGTTCCAGCTGCAGTGGCAGGCGCAGGACGGCGTGGGCCTGCCGGGCGCTGGCGACCTGTACCTGGCCGCCATGGATGCGATTTACGCCGTCAACAACGGCGCGCGCCCGGCGCTGCCCCGTCATTGGTGGCCGCCTGCGCCGCTCGCTGCCCCATGCGCCCCCTACGCCGCTGAGGGCCCTGAGCGAGCCACATTTCTGGCTGTGGATCTAATCTGGGGCAGTAAAAATCACGCAAGTGAGCTGCAGTCACACAACATCCAGGTTGGCACGCGTGCACAGCACATGCGCACTACTGGGACATGCGCGATGCGTGCATACCACCGCCCTGCACACTGCCAAGACTGGGGCGCAATCTCGCGGCCCGGGCCCGGCGCCTGCCAGCGCTGGCGCGCGTGCATCTAGCCCAAGGCGGCTGCTGCCCCCGTCCCCGATCAGGACGCGCCTGGCGAGCACGCGCGCCGTCTGGTGCACAGGCCTGCGGGCCGTGCGCGGGAACGCCGCGCGCCTGAGCGCGCGCGCACCTGCACGCGCGCGCAGGCGTGCTCTTTATCGTGCAGGGCTGCGGGCAGCAGCCGCTGGCCAAGAATTGGGGCGACGGCCTGGCGACGGACGCGGCCGTCGTGGCCGCCATGGGCCTGTCGGACCCCAACCCCTTCTTCTCCGCGCTCATGCAGAAGCCCTACCTGTCCCAGGCGCGTCCATGCAGAAGCCCTACCTGTCTTAGGCGCGCCCATGCAGAAGCCCTACCTGTCCCCAGGCGCGCGCGCGGCCGGCCCTGCGGGCGCCCGCGTGCAGCCGCTGCAGGCGCGCATGCCGACCGCCGCAGCGCCGGTCCAGCTCTCTGCACCAGCGGGAGGGCGGCGGCCTTGCTGCAGCGCGGACGGAGCCTGCCCGCGCGAGCGCGCCGCCGCGACCCCCGCCGCGACCGGCAGGCTTGCCTGCCTCTGCGGCGCGGCGCCCGACCGGCGCGCGCCTGCGCGCGCCAGGTGGTGGTGGGGCCGCACGTGTACCCGCCGTCCATCTCTGGCGGGTACGGCGACCGCACGTCCGTGAGCCGCCCCGCCACGCTGTCTTTCATGTACTTATCAGTTTGCCCATATAGCGCGCGCACGCCTGCATCTCGTGTGGCCAGCTCACGCATGCTCCCAGGCTGACCAAACAGGCTCGCAGAGGCTCAGTTGACAGGCGGGCGCGCGCGCGCGCGCGCGGCAGGGCGCCGGGCTCTGGAAGCGGCTGTCGCAATCGTTCGGCTACCTGAGCCAGCAGGGCTACTGCACGGGCGGCAACACGCTCGGCAGCCCCGCCGGCGCCTGCCACCGCTTCCCGACCATGCTCGGCGAGACTGGTAGCGGCATGACCGTGCGCTCGCCGCATCCTGCTGAAGCACCCTGGTTTCCGAATAGGCAGTGACTTACGCGAACTGCACCTCATCCACGCCAGTACCTGACATGCCGATGCCCCCAAGCCAGTTGCGCCTGACCTGACATCACGCCAAGGCGGTGTGTCTGGAAGCCAAGCAACAGGAGGTGCAGCCAGGAAGTGAGACATGAGGAGCGCGCTCCCGGTGGCGCGCAGGACCCCGGCGACGCGAGCCAGATGGCCGACCTGGTGCCCTGGGTGCGCAACGTGGCGCCCGCGGACGACGGGCTGCACGCCGCGCTGTCGGGCGTGTTCTGGTGGGCCTGGAACAGCAACTCGGGCGCGCGCCCTTGCCCGAGCCTTGCAGGGCCTGACCTGCAAGCTGGCCCGGCGCTGCAAGCACGCGCAGAGCTGCCATGCGCTCGCGCCTGCCAAGACTGCTGCATGCCAAGAGGTGGTGTGCACACTCTTGGGCGCCCCTTGTGCAACGCTGTGTGCTCCCGGGCCCAGGCCAGGGCCTGGGCCTGGCGCAGAACTGGGCAGCCGTGGACTGGGCCAAGCTCAAGTACCTGGCTTCAGCCGGCCTGGCGCCCTGGTTCCTGGAGCCCGCGCTGCCCGGCGGCGTGCCCGCCTGGGCCGACGGCAGCACGCCGCCGGCGCAGCTCGCGCCGCCGCCGCCGCCGCTGCCGGCGGCCGCACCCGCGGCCGCGCCGCCGCCGCCCGCCGCTGCGCCGGCACCAGCGCCCCCACCTCCCGTTGCAGCAGCGCCGCCCGTGCTGCCATTGCTCTCCCCGCCGCCGCCAGGCATGAGCCCGCCGCCGCCAGACATGAGCCCGCCGCCGCCCATGACGAGCCCGCCGCCGCCCGTCATGAGCCCGCCGCCGCCCACTATGAGCCCGCCGCCGCCCAGCCCGCCGCCACCCGTGTTGAGCCCGCCGCCGCCCCTACCCAGCCCGCCACCAGCAGCAAGTCCTCCGCCGCCGCTCATGCTGAGCCCGCCGCCGCCGCCTCCCAGCCCGCCGCCCTTAGCTGCAGCAGCGCCGCCGCCGCCGCCCCTGCCGCCGCCGCCGCCTCCCAGCCCGCCGCCCGTGGTTGCAGCAGCGCCGCCGCCGCCGCCCCCGCCGCCGCCGCCGCCCCCGCCCCCGCCCCCGCCGCCGCCGCCGATGGTCTTTGCGCTGGACCCGCCTGTCGCGATTGGCGCTGCAGTGTCGTTGCTCGGCGACGTGTTTGTCTACTCGCCGACGTCGGGGGCGCAGGTCGAGTCTGCGCCCGACACAGGTGCGCCCGACATGCCCTCTGCTGCACGCTGTGGGCCCTCACCCACGATGGCGGTCATGCTTCATCCTCAGAGCATGCATGCGCAGCTCTGTTGCCTGGTGGGTCGGCGGTATGCTGCGTCATGTGCCGCGCAGCAGCATGCATCCATTCCTTGCCTCCGGCGGCACCGGGCGAGGACCTCGCCTCTGCAGCTCAGCAGCGTCTGTGCGCATGTGCATTCCGAGCACAACATGCGCGGCACGCTGTGCCGCGCAGGCAGCATTGCGGACGAGGCCGCGGCATTGACGACGCGCGATAATGCGATCGTGCAAAAGATCGACAGCCGCCCGGTCGTGCTGCGCGGTGTGAGCTGGCGCGGCTTCACCAACGGCACGGCCCTGGACGGCCTCACAGCGGTGCAGGCTGGCCCGCATATGTGCCCATGCCGGTGACTGTGGTGCTGGATGCCAGCACGGATACTGGCATGGCTCACGTGCACTCATGCCCTGTCATTTGGGGTGCAAGCAGCACTATGCGCCCCATCACGCTCACTGCATGCCGCACCAGAGCGCACAGCCCCCGCAGCTGGGTCCTCCTGAAGCTCAGGCTCTCCAGGCCGCTGCGCGGCGTGGCGTGACAGGGTAACTCGGCCCTGACGTCGGACCTGAGTTCGCACGTAACCCGGCTGCTAGCGCTGGGCTTCAACGCCGTGCGGCTGCCGTTCAGCTTCGCGATGCTGCTGGATGACGCGGCGGTGCCCGCGCCGCTCGTGACGACATGCACAGCGGCGTCGCCGGCCCGGCTGCAGGCGCGCGGGCCCCTGCTGACTGTGTCTTGTGATTGCAGACACTGTAAAGCTTCGTCCTGAGCTACCTCCTGGGCTCAGCGGCGCCCGTAAACCTCCGCTCATGATCGTACCGCTGTGCAGAGCATGCAGCGGGCGCGGCCGCCTAAGCGCAGTGCGCCCGCGGGGTGCGTAGCCCGGGGCATGGCGCTGAAGTGCTGGCGGGCGGCAGGCGTCGCTCATGCCGCAGGGCAGGCACGCGCGCGGGCGTGTGCTGCCCGCGCTGCCGGCGCCCCTGGCCAACGCGCCAGAGTGCAACGCGGGCGTGCCTGCGGGCAGCGTGCTGGCACGATTTGCGGCCATTGTCAGCTTCCTGACGGCCAACAAGTTCCATGTGGTGCGTCGCTCTCCACCCTACCCAAACCTACGGTGCGCGGCTCGCGGACAGCGCGCCTTCGCATGCGCGCCGCACGGCGACGGAAGCCAGCTCGCTAAGTGCGTGCGCTCATGGACAGCGGGTCCAGCGCGCGGAAGCCTGCGGGCGCAGGGAGCGGCCGCGGACGGGAGGGCGGACGCTGCCGGCACAGGCCCCGAGCGGATTAGGCAGAGATGCGCGCCGCATGGCGAGCGCGCGCTCGGGGCCAGCGCGCTCGCGGCGCACAGGTGCTCGCCGACGAGCGCGCGCGCAGCGACGCGGGCGCCGCGGCCAACCCCGCCCGGTGGATCAGCAACTGGACCAGCCTGCTGTCGACGGTGAGCGCGGACCTGGCTGCTGCGCCGCGCGTGCACGTCGAGCTGCTGGACAGCCCTGACGCCTACGGCCTGCAGTGCGCGCACCCGCACCACAGAGCTGCCCGGGCCGGCTCTGCGGTGAAGCGCGGGCATGCCAGCCGCCCCCATGTATGCATGTTACACTGGAAGCCTGATCTCTTGCCGGGTGATGGAGCTGTCAGGCAGCCGCCACACCCGACTGTTTGTGCCCAAGAGCGGGGCGCTGTAGCACGCTGCGTCGCATCCCAACGCCTTGCTGCACATGCGCCAAGCGCGGCGGCGCAGGTGGGAAGCGGCCGCTGGGCGGCCGGGCGCGCGCTCGCTGTACCTGTCGCTCATGGACGCGCTGACGGCCGTCAACGCAGACTCGCTCATCTTCATCCAGGCAGCCGCCCGCGCCGGGCGCTGCATGCTCGAGGGATGGACTGCGCTGTGCGCCTGTTAGGTTGCAGCCGCATAGAAAGACAGCGCTTGTGCGCAGACACCCTCTATCTTCAGCTCTCAGGTACCGGACGCCTCGGCCGGACCCTTTAGCAGGCCCTGGCCGGCGCGCGGGCAGGGCTGCGGCCAGCAGGCGCTGGGCGGCGCGGGCGGCGGCTTCGCCACGGACGCCGCCCTCGTGGCCAGCCTGGGCCTCTCCGACCCTACAACCTTCTTCAAGACGCTGCTGCTGCGGCCGTACCTGCGGCAGGCGCGACCCTGCCTGAGCGGCCGGCAGGGGATAGGCTGGCTGGATGCGGGACCTGCCCTGGAAGGAGGAGGCGGTCCAGGCCTGGAAGGCCCTAGGGAAGCCCTGCAAGTCTGCAAGAGAGCGGCGCGCGAGCGCGGGCGCTGACGGGCGCGCGCGCGCGCGCGGGAGCAGGTGGTCATCGCGCCCAGGTTCCAGGCGCCCGTCGGCGCCTGGGCGCCCGCGGACGGGCCGCAGCTCTTCCGGCAGCTCACGGACGCGTACGGCTACCTCACCAAGCAGGCGCGGCCCGCCCGCGAGCGCGCCCGGCCTGACGGATCTCCCCACCGGCCGCGCGGCCGCCGGCTGCAGCCCGAGCTTGATGTGGCAGGAGCCGGCTGCACTCCAGCAGCAGCACTCCGTTTGTGGGACTCCTTGCTGCTTCGCCATGGGCCTCAGCCTGCGTGGTATGCTTGTCCGCAGGGCTTCTGCGCGGCGCCCAAGGTGTGCAAGACGTTTGCTGTGTCGCTGGCCGGCTTCAGCGCCGCAGCGACGCCGCCGCGCGACAGCGCGGCCATGGGGGCCCTGAGCGCGTACCTGCAGCCGCTGTGCGGCCTGCCCAGCTGCATCGCGGCCGACGGCGCGCATGCGCCCATCAGCAGCTGGTTCTGGGACAGCTGGGCGAGCGGGCCAAGTGCGGCGCATGCCGCCCTGCCCCCCCCGATGGCCTGACCAGGTGACTGCTGGGTCTGCTTGCGGCATGCCAGCGTGACGGTCCTTGACACAGCGAGCATTTCGAATGCAGTGCGTGCGCGTGCCTCATCAGTCAGCGCCTGCCACCAGATACAGACCCCTGCACGACGTGCGAGACCAGCAAGCTCTCTGCTTCTGACGCATGCTGTGCATGGTGCAGGCGCGCTGCTGGGAACAGACGGCCTCAATATCAGCTGGGCACGGATAGACTACCTGACTGAGCTGGGGCTGGCGCCCTGGTTTCTGCCGCCTACTGCTTACAGGCGCAGCCCTCTCCGGTGATCGAAAGCGTCCAAGCAAGCAAGCCGAAGCCGCATCTTGCGCAGCCTGTAGGGCACCTGCGGGCTGAGACAGCCCAGGCTTGGCTGGGCTCCTTCATGCAGGCTGTTGCTGCTTGCCATGAGCTGACACCCGAGAGCAGCCTGACTCACGCTGGGCATGCTGTCATTGCAAGCCGGCAACAAGTCCCTGCTACCCCAAGCATGCTCATGTGACAGTGCCTCTGTGAAGGAGCGCGCCAGCAAGCAACCCCAACATTGCCATGCAGCTTGTCCCAGCAGGGGTGGCAACCCGGCAGCCTTGTGAGACAGGGCATGCGCTTTTCAGACCATCCGTGTGCCCGTGCAGGCAAGCGCCGCCCACACCGGCGCAGGACAGCCTGCCGCCCACGGCGGCGGCAGCGCGCGGCGCGGTGTGCAGCGCGGATGTGATGGTGTCGGCGCCCGGTAGCGATGGCGCGGGCATGTTCACCGCGTCTGTCATGGTCACGGCCACCAACCTTGGCAACGTGAGCATTCCTGCGCCCTGGACGCTTGCGATTGCCAACCCCGCCTACTCGGGCGTCAGCCAGGCACGCGCGCGTCGGGTCACAGCACCGCGCAGGCGGGGCAATTTGCCAACGGGGTGCATCCATGCTTGTGCGATGCCCAGGTGCATGCACATGCGTGATCCGCAGCGCCGCAAATCCTGAGACTTGCCCGTTGTGCACATACGTGGTAGGCCTTGGTCAGCTTGTGTGGGCACGTTCGCACCATCAGCTGTCCCTGACATGTCAGAGCTCCGGTTGCGCATGTAGTCAGTGAAGCAGCTTGTGCTTCATGTGCACAAGCAGGCATGTGGTCGACTTTTTCCCCCATGATGTAAGGCGTGTATAGAGCGCATGGCGCATCTGGAAGGCCCCCCTGTTACGTGCCGCAAAGTGTTGTGGGCTGCAACTTATCTCAGGAGCTGTTGACAGAGCGGCTTGCATGCCCGCAAAGTATCTCCGGACGTGGGAGGGGGCGAGCTGAGTAGGATGTCCAGTGCGTGCAGGCCCATAAGGTGTTTGACTGGTAGAGCTCATATGCACCCCGCAGGGCATGCTGCTCATGACATGCGCCGCCCTGGGTGCCGCACGGCGGTAACTTCTTCCCCAGAGCCTGAGCAGCCAGCACCAGGTTTAACGCCTCGAGCGGGAAGCTGAACGTTGCACACGCGTGCGTAGGCCTATGGGCTGGTGAGCCCAAGCTACGGCATGGGCGGCGTGCTGACGGGCACGGCGTCAGACTACTGGAATGTGTTGTGGCCTGGCGCCAGCAACGGCGCGGCGGTCGGCTTCCTGGTCAGCAGCCGCACGGCTGCTGACTTGCGGCCACGCACGGTGCGGTGCTGACAAGGAACTGCTTGGGGCACGCTCAGAGGATAGGGGTAAAGGGCAAGGCGCCAGCGCTGAAGGCGGGACAGGGTGCCCTGCTGTGCCCGCTGTCGTGACAAGTTCGCCGGCTGCGAGCCATGTAGCGCGTGAGTGGTGTGCTGGGTGTGCAGCAAGGCATTGCATATCCGGGCTTCAGTGTCAGAGCACTGCGTGCAATAGTGAAGCAGTGCAGGTCTGCCATAAAGGCGAAGCGTGGCGCTGTTGGCCAGGCGCACAGTCAGCACTGTGCCGGTACAGCGCTGTGTTGCGGGGTAAGCAAGGGTGCGTGCTGGCCAGTGCACTACCCCATGCACAGCACTGTGAACTATCAGGCTCGTTTGCTGCGTGCCGGCGAGGTTCCAACAGCTCAACTGCTGCGCGTGCAGGTGACGCTCAACGGCAACGTCTGCACTGTGTTGCGGACTCCTGTGGCCAGCCAGCCCGCGGCCAAGCCGGCAACTGGCAGTAGATAGGCCACTAGGTCGCACTAGCTAGCTGCTGAGTGTCGCTAGTGGGACAGTTGCGAGCCTGCTCGCACGTCTCTTTTTGCCACGCCTAGCTCTCGGCTTACGCTCTGGGCTTCCGCTACAGCGCACTTGTACTGACAAGGCCGCTAGTGCGCGGGCGTCGCTGCCGGTACTTGCCACGGTGCACTTGCCAACAGCTGGCCCTGCACTGTGGGCACGCCCGCCAGGAGCAGGGAACTCGCCTTCACGCTTATCACGCCAACAAGCGCAGCTGGCAAAGCTCCTCCGAAGCGCAGGCGGAAGGCGGGCCACCCGCTTCTACCCTAGACGTTGGGTTCTGCTCTGGAACTTTGCGGAGCCTTACTTTCTCCCTCCAAGCTGATCTGATCCTCTCCACACCGGCAACCTAAGCACCAGGCCCAGCCGCAGCGCCCGGGGATGTGCGCACGCCAATGCAGGTAGCCGCGCAATATCCGGTGGCGACCAGGAATGTGGACCGGGGCATGCAGGGCGCCGAGAGTACCCTCCTAGGCCAGCCGTTGGGCAACTACCTGGCCGGCATCAAGCACTATGTGCAGGCGCGGGTCCCGCGCCATGCATCCCCGTCCCGCAGTCGGGGCACGAGCGCGTGCGGCCACGCAGCGCGGGGCGCTGAGCCAGGGGTCTCACCCCGCAGACTGGCTCGCTCGGGCAAGGCACTTTCGGCATTGTGGTCAAGGCGCTCGACCTGCGGAGCGACCCGCCGGTGGAGGTCGCGATCAAGCTGCTGCCGCGCGGCGAATTTGTGCGCGGCCTGCCCGTGCTGCCTTGCTTCGCCACGGCGTTGCTCCCAAAGGGTTTCCACGTTCGCCAGGCCTGCTCTGCGCCTGCGCGGCGCCCTGGCGGGTCATGCGCGTGCGTGCGTAAAGGGGCAGTAAAATTTGGGCCGAAATTGCGGCGCGCAGGTCCGCAACTATTTGGTGTACGTGAAGCGGGAGATACAGAACCAGAGCAGCCTGCGGCACCCCCTCATCGTGTCGCTGCGGGAGGTGCGGCGCTTCGTTCCGTATAGCATCTGTGTGCATCTGGCTCGGGCGCCAGCGTACCAGCGCATGCTTGCGCACGCCTTTCCCTGCGCGCAGACTTCTGCTTGGGCCTGCAGTGCCTGCATGCAGCGCCCGCGCGGATCGTGTTTCTCGCTTGTACCAGCGGCCACGGTACCTTGCGACACGTGTCGCAGCGCGGCGTACCAGGCCACTATGCCGTGATGGCTGGCCGAGCGCTCCAACCAGCAGCGCCGTGCCCGCGCTGCAGGTGTTCCTGACGCAGACGCACCTCGCCATCGCGATGGAGTACGCGCAAGGCGGCGACCTGTTCAACTACACGCTCGGGCACCGGCCGCACGGGCGGCTGGCGGAGCAGCAGGCGCGCTGGATCTTCCAGCAGCTCATCATCGGCCTGGACTACTGCCACCGGCGGGTGCGCCCCGCGCGTGTATGCCTTGTGGTCTTGCTGGGTGTAACGCGCGTGCGCGGAGTCAGCACACGCTGCGCGCCTGCAGCGCCTGCATCGCCGCTTATGGAGCGGCGCTGCCGGCTTATGGAGCGGGCGGAAGCAGTGCTTGCTCTCTTTGCAGAGGCGGGCAACCTGTCTGCATGAGGCCAGGTAGTGGTTTGCACGGACCGGCACACGTGCGCGCCGGGGAACAGCTGTGTTCCTGTCAGTCTGAACTGGGTGGTCGCATGACTGTCTTGAGAAGGTGTCGCGTGCGCAAGAGGTCCACACGTGACCCGGCGTGTGCCTCCACCCTGCGTCGAGCGGTGGCGCAGTGTGCAGGGGTGGCTCACGCACAGGTTGTTTGCAGGGAGTGGCCAACCGCGACCTGAAACTGGAGAACCTGCTCCTGGACCGCGACGGGCGGGACGGCACGCGGCCGCTGCTGAAGATCTGCGACTTTGGCTACTCGAAGCACGAGATGAACTCGAGCGCAAAGACCGGCGTCGGCACGCCGGTCTACATGGCGCCGGAGGTCATCCTCGGGGACCAGAAGTATGACGCCAAGGTGACTGGCCTGCTCCAATGCCTGCAGGGCATTTGTTGAGAGGGCATGCAACACTGGGCAGTTGCCTGCAGGCAGCCTGGCCTGGTACGAGCGAGCGGGATCTCCAGTGGGTAGACTTTTCTGGCATAGGACTGCATTTTGCAGGCGCGCAGCCTGGTTGGCTGTTCGTGGCGCGAGGAGCGGTGAGCACATGCGAGCTGCTCACGCACGGAGCCCTGCTGCGCAGTGCGCGGACATCTGGAGCTGCGGCGTCATCCTGTACGCCATGTTGTATGGCCGGTACCCCTTCGATGCCAAGGAACCGCGCTTCGCACGGAAGATTGTGGCGGCGGAGTACACCCTGCTGCCGGTACGCTCCTGCCCGGCCCAGGCTCGGAACTGCTCTTGTTGCTCTGGGTTTGCAAGCACAGCTGCGCTGAGAGGTTGACGTAGCCCAGGCCGGGCACCATGCTCTCCTACAGATCCACCCAGTCTATTATTTGGTGTATGTGTGGTTGCGGGGAACGCTTGGGGGATGCCTGTTCTGCAGAGGCCGAACGGGTGCACTGTGCGCGAGAGGGCGCGCCATGCGCGAGGCGGCAGCGCCAAGGTCAGCTCGCGCCGGTCCGGGGCGCCGGGCGCGATGGGCCGGGCGCGCGCGGCGCGGCAGGAGGTGGAGGTGAGCGCGGACTGCCTGGACATGCTGACGCGGCTGCTTGTCGCGGAGCCCGGCGCGCGCATGAACATGGAGCAGATCAAGGTGCACCGCTGGTTCCAGCGCGGCCTGCCGCCCGGCGCGCTGGAGATGAACGACTTCCTGCTGCAGGGCCTCGCCGACATGGACGAGGTGGTACAGCCCGCCCCCGCCCGGCCTGCCTGCCCCGCGCCGCCGCCTGCGTGCTTGCCCTGCCTGCGGCCCCCTGCAGTGCCTGGCGCGCGGGGCCTGGCTGCATGCGTCGTCTGCCTTGTGGCGGACGGGCGCATGTGCGCCTCGCCTCCAAGCGGTGAGCATGGCGCTGGTGACCTTGGCATGCGCCCGTCCAGGGCTCGAGAGGGTGTTCAGAAAGCATGAGCGATGGAGCGGGCGCCCAGAAAGCATGAGCGGGTGTTCGGCTGCAGGGCAGCCGGGTGGGTTGTGCCACAACATGGGTGCTGCACGCGCGCAGTACCAGGCGAAGATAGAAGCCATCGTGGACCAGGCGCAGCGGCCTGGAAACAACTCGGAGGGCGCCTGGTTCTGCACGCTCTAGGGTAAGCGCGGACATGGGCACCCAAGGGTTGCCCAGTCCCTGGTGGTTGCAGGGAGCGGAGGCTGAATGAGCAGGGTGGGAAGCGGGATGGGAAGCACTGAACAGGGATACTGCTATGACCGCTGGCGCTGCGTTTGGGAATGGTGCTTCAGAGGGCTTTTCAGGGCTTACCAACGGGTGGGGGAGGGAGGGGGGCGCCGCAGTGGCGCACGAGGCAGCTGCAGTGCTTGCGGCTGGCACTGCGCCATGAAGCGGGGGAGCCAGTGGTGAGCTGGGGGCGCTGAGTTCAGGGTTTTCAAGGTATGCTGTTGCGAAGAGGGCATGTCGTGCTAGGACAGAGTACCCGGCTCCATGGGCCTGCAGGGGCCGTCCTCCGCGGCGGCCCCCGCACCACAGTAGTACGCGCCCAGGGCAGCAGCTGCTGCTCCGTGGCGCCCCAGCATCCAAGGCAGCTGCAGCTTCAGCGGGGAAGGAACGGGATGGGGTCCGCTAGGGTTGAGCAAGGCTGGAGGGGCAGGCTGCAGGCTGCAGCTGCGCCTAGCGCTGCCTGCACATTGTGCTTGTTTGTTTGTACAAGTGGGTGCGACCGCGGCATCGGTCTGGCCAGGGCGCGGGCGTGGGCTCACGAGGGTTCACAGTTCCCTAGCATGACCTGGAGTTGTGGGGACGCGGGTCAGGGGTTTCATAGCCCTGCTGTGCTTGCCCTGCGCAGGGCGCAGTGACGGGCCTGCGCCAGGACCCGCACACGTTCTCCCTGACGTAAGGGCTGGGCGGGGAGGCAGTTTTCGTTGCGAGGGCCGCGGCGGTGGGCGCGTGTCATGTGTTGTACATGATTTTGATGTGAGTGACAGAGAGATATAGGATAGCTTCGCTTCCCTCCCTAGCTCTACACCTGCTTATGCGGCGTTAGCATCTTTGCTGTCTATATCACCTGAGTGTGTCCTGCGAGCTCTGCTCTGAGACTCACCAGCACTGACCGTCCTTGGCTGTGACGATGTGTGCCACACCACTGCTTTCACGCGTTGCGGACTGTCGGGGGTGAAAAATTGTTGGGTGGGAACATGGGTTTGGAGGTGCTGGCGCTCAAATTTAAGCACTTGATGTACACGAGTGATGCTTTGCAGTGTCACAGGCCAACATGGCAGGACTTGGTTGGCAAGCTCTGCGTTCTCAAATACCTCCTGAGCAGCATCCTCAACAGCAAGTTCAACAGCAAGTTGAAGGCAGCCGTTGCGGATGCCCACTACTAGTGCCCAGTACTCGCAAGGAAAGCTGAAAAGCGCACCAGCAGCCAGTTTGCGCTGTCTGACAAATTTTTAAATGCCATTAGCTTGAACATCCTAAGCAAGCTTGCTTAAGAGAGACCTGCAAGGCAGCAGGCCAGCGGCCACCAAGGTGCAGAGAAGCAGTGGGAGGCAGTAGAGAACCTGTGAACAGTGCACGCCAGCCTTGGAGGGCAGCAGCGGCTGGCGTTGCGCAAATCAGCTGTCCTTGCACAAAGCGTCATCGCGCACGCCAGTTCTCTCTGTCATCGCTGCCACACCAGCGCCGGCAGGTCTGAGGTGCGCTCCGGCCAGGCAGGCACTTCCCGCCATCATGCATGCATTCAAAACACGGGCACGCAGGTGCACTGGCCCGTATGGCATGGACAAAGCTGCTGCGCAGGGAAGTGGAGGCCTGCACGCCACCATATCTGCAGCGCCTGGCGCGCCCTCTGGTCGGGAGGCCTGGATGTCATGGGGCAGCCCTTGCACCAACGCGCTGGACTTGCTGCGGAGTCAGCGCTGGACTGGCGGGGCACATGGAAGCCCGTTGCTCCAACAGCGGCACACGACCGCCAAGCAGACGAGCGCGCCAGCGCGCACGCCTCTGGTGGTGAGGACGAGCGCCTCGCACCAGCTCGAGGTCGCAGAGCAGGCGCAAGCGCTGCACGCCGCTGGCCGCTCCGCCGCAGCCGGCACCAGCGTGGTGCGCCGCACACTCGCAACCACCGTGGCTCAGTGCCAGCTGAAGTGCCCGGGCGCCCTCTGCTCAGCCAGAGGTGGCCTGGAGAGTATGACAGCTCCCCAGACACATAACAGGTCGCTTCAGTGTGCCTGACGTGTCTGGGCTTTGCCCGACAGCAGTTCGCTGGGTCTGGGCAAGAGCTCACCGGGTACCTGACCGGGCGCCCCGCCAACGCGCAGGACCGCAGGAAGCCCCAGACACTACAGGTCCCCAGCGCGGCGCCGCCGCGCGGGACCGTGCAGCGCGGCCTGCGGTCCGGGCATGCCGTGGTGGCCGCCGCGACGGTGCCGGACGGCGCGCCGCCGCAGCCGCTGCCGGCAGCGGTGGCGGCCCTGTTCCCAGCGGCCTGCGGCAGCGCGACCGCTGCCAAGCGCGCGGTGCGGCGCGGCGAGCTACTGGTCGATGGCGTGCAGCGCGGCGTTGCCTGGTGCGGCCCGCGCGCACCTGCCTTGCTCGGGGTGCGGCAGGAAGAGCCTCCGCTGCCCATGAGAGGCGCTCTTGTTAGCATGGCATCACCGGCCATGTAGGTTGTTGGCCAGTAGGTCGGTCCCGCCCCACTCTTCCCCCGGGGCACGCGCGGCGCCCACGGGCAGTCGGCCAGGCAGGTCGTGCGGGGGGCGCGCGCAGGGTGGCGCGCGGCGGGCAGCGCCTGGAGCTGCAGGCGCGCGTTGAGGGGCCCGCGCACGCGGCGGCGCCCGCGGCCGCCGCCGCGAGCGCCGCGGTGCTCGTCGCGTACGAGGACGACCACCTGGCCGTGGTCATTAAGCCGCCGGGCATGCCGACGCAGGTCCGCGACTCGCGCATTGCGTGCAGCACATCATGGAGTGTGGCCACCGTGTCTGAGCGGGTCCGTGCGCTGCGCTTCCTACCTGGGCACGGAGCAGACGGAAGCATGGGCGCGGTGGTCCGCTGACGGGCGTGCTTGTGCCGGCCCTGCATTGCCAGGCGCATGCACGAGGGGACAGGCACAGCGCGCCGCGGCGACACAAGCCCCAAAGCAGGCTGGTGTTATGCGCCGCAGCGTTGCTGCAGCCACTCGGGCTCGCTGACCATTGAGGGGTGGCGGCAGGGGCGCGGCCTCGGCGACCAGGGGACCTTGTCCAGCCTGCTGCCGCACTGCCTGCGCCCGACGACCGTGCCGGGCGTGCTGTGGCGCCCGCAGCATGTGCGCCTGTGGCCCACAGCATGTTTCAAGAGCACGCGCTCCTAGATCACTGTCGAGGCCTTTGGCGCATGACACGAGAAGTTGTTGTTGCGTGTCCGGAGCCTGCTGTGCCGTGCCTGGGCCACAGGGCCTGGCTTTGGGGCAGCTGGTCGAGCGCCCGATGTCAGCACGCGGCGCCCGCTGCCGCCCCGCAGTGCGACGGTCGGCGCGGGAGGCCGGAGCCCGCACTCTCGCACGAGCGCTCCGTTCGCTCGCCGCCTGTCCATCCACAGCCCTGACCAGCCCTGCGCCGGCCGCCGAGCGCCGCGGCGCGCGCCGTGCAGGTGCACCGCCTGGATGCGCCGACGGGCGGCCTGGTGGTCGTGGCCAAGACGCGCGGCGCGCTGGCCGCGCTCAGCAACGCGTTCTCGCAGCGAGAGGTCCGCAAGGTGCCGCCTCGCGCGCCCCTCGGCAGCCGGCGCGCCTAGGACACGAGCGCAGGTCATGGACCTGCGCGCTCATGAGGTCCATACGTCATGTCTGGACCTCACGAGGTCCATGCATAAGCATTGACCTGCATGGACCATGCATACCATGGTCCATGCTGTCTGGCAGCCGCTGGGCGCTGAAGCGCGGCCGCACCGCAGACGTATATGGCGCTGGTGTGCGGCCGGGTCAGCGGCACCGGGCGCGTGGCGGCGCCGCTGGACGGGCGCGCGTGCCTGACGACCTATGAGGCTGCGGACGCGGTCCGCTCCGCGCGCCACCGCTGGGTAACGAGCGTGCGCCTGTCGCCGCACACAGGCGCGCTGCCCGTTTTGCCGGCGGGGCCCGTGGGGCGGAGTGCGGCGGAGCTGCGCAGCGCGTGCGAGCCCAGGCCGCGAGGCAAGCGGCAGCACGTCTGCACCGCAGGGGTCTGGGCGCATGATGCCAAGTGATACCGGACCCTGTATCTGCCATGGGGTGCTCGCACACTGCCCGTGGGTGCTGGAGGGGTCGCTGGAGCGATGCCCAGAGCAGCTGCGATGCCGCATGCTCGCGCACGCCAATCCGCGCCCCTGCTATCCCGGGATCTGGCAGCCGCAAAGTCGGGCAGGCTGCGCGGTGCAGGGCGCAAGCACCAGCTGCGGCGCCACATGGCGCTGCTGGGGCACCCCGTGCTGGGCGACCAGCAGTACTCGTACGGCTACGCCAAGCAGGTCGCGCGCAGCCTGCAGCCGTTCCCGGGCCAGACGCCGCGCGCAATCGCGCTCGCGCGCCTGGGGCGCGACGCCGAGATGGGCGCCGGCCGCTGGTGGGCCGCCGTCGAGGAGGACGGCGACGCACTGCCGGCGCGCATCAGAGCGGCAAAGGCGGCCGAGGCCGCCGCCGCCGCCGCCGCCGAGCGCCGCCGCGCCGACAGCGAGGCCGACGCTGCCTACCACGCAAGCGATGAGCGGGGCGCGGGGCAGAGCGTGCGCCAGCGCGTGCGCGACATGCTGCACGGCGAGGGCGCCGGCAGCGATGGGTGGGAGGACGAAAATGAGGCCTTCATGTACCCGAGCGGGCTCACTGCCGCGCAGCTGGACCCCGACCCCGACGCATTCTCCGGCACGACCGCGGTGCAGCGCCTGCGCAACGACCGCTCCAGCAGCCTGCGCAGCGCGGCGCCGCGGCCGGCGTTGGCCCCTGCCGCCAACGACGCGCGCGCCGCGCCCGCCGGCGGCGTCCCGGCGCCGGCCCCGGGGCTGTGCCTGTGGGCGGTGGGCATTGCGTTCTCGCACCCGTTCACGGGCGAGCTGGTCGCGCTGGACTTGCCGGAGCCGCCGTCGTTCCAGGTCGCGCGCGCGCGCGAGGTGCAGTCCTGGGGCGCGCGCGAGCTGGAGCAGCGCTGGCTCAACAGGGACCAGTAGGACATGGTCGTGGGCCATGTGTCGATGGGTGGCTGAAAGGAGGTGCTGCAGCTGCTCTGCACCTGCTGCGCTCGCCGCACGCGCACACGATGCGAAGGCGGGACGCTGCTGATACAGGGTGCTGTTGTGGTATAGGCTGCTGCTGCAAAGGGTTGCAGCGGCGATCAGCTGATGTACTGGGCTCCAGTGGTTCTGCCCAGGCGCCTGATGTATGCGCACTCATTGCACACAGACCGCCCTTGCTTTTGTTTGAGGTGTGTGACGATGTACCGGCCGGTGCCACTGGTCTGCTCCGGGAGACCATGCGCGCGTCCGGCCGCCAGGTGATCCAGCAAAGCTGGAAAGGCGTGCGGGCAGCCCGCTCCTGAATGAGCGGGTCCCCCGCAGCGCGTGGTGCCGGCCCAGCGCTTTTGTAGATGCGCCCCGCTTCTGGTGGATTTCAGAGCATGGGCCTGGATGGCTGGGTCTAGAGAGCCGTGGAATCGGAGGGTATTAAACCCCCTCACTCTAGCGCCTTGGGCCGCACATGGTGAAACATGTTGTAGGGCTTTTCCAGCGAGCAGAAGTGCTTTTCAGTTGTCGTGACGGCCGCGCCACGCCATGCATGTATCCTGTGTAGTTTTGGTTTTGCACGCTTGCTGCAATGCTGCACCCAACGCAATGCAGCGGATACAGCATCCACTGACATGGGGCGATGGTATTTGATCTTAATGCTGGCAGGCCTGGTGAACTGCGTAAACAGACGATGAGAGAGCGCGTCCCAGGACAGAGGGCCGGGTGGTGAGGTTGGTTGTCTGCGCTAGGCGTCCCCAGAAACCAGCATGCAGAGTGAGGAATAGCTATTTGGAGGTCGTAATCTTGCAAGTAGCTTAGAGTCCCAGTGGCTTGGATAGCATAGGCAGACAGTTTCTTGTGCCGTGACTGCCTGCTGAACAGCTGACGCATTCATGTGGACTCGCGCTGACAGCAGCGCCAAGGCGCTGCTTCTGAGTTGTTGCTGCTATTGATCACAAGTGTGTATGAGTTGCTGACCAAAAAGCGGTGGACTTGTGCACCTGCAATGGCACCGGTGGTCCACACCGCAACGCTGTCAGACCCATGCCTCAAAGTGGCCTGAGAGCAGATGCACATGCGCATGCAGCAGACACATGAATAGGCACAAAAGCGAGCAGCAGAGTGCAGGGCCCGGTGTTAATGTGCACATGCACTTGGCATATAGTCGCATCAAAATGACTGCGCAGACTGTATGATTTCAGGGCTAAAACAAGCCAGGACCTTGCCGTAACACAGCAGCCATGCTGACCCTGACCATGCTCTGACAGGAGGGCTGTAGCTAAGGATCAGGCTGCACTTGCTCCATGCGCAGGACATGCTGCAGATACGCCGCGCTCGTCGCCTGCTTGCTCAGGCCGAGCCGCGCCCGCGACTGCGCCCGCAGCCCCGCCAGGCCGCCCTGCACGCGCAGGAGCCGACGCTGAGCAGCATTCGCCGGCACGCCAGGAGCATGCTTGCCTCACCATGCTGCAGGGTTCCGCTCACCGTCTGCTCCGAGACCTGCTATGTCTATGGAAGTTTCTCTGCTGTCGTTTGCATGCGCGGTCGTGTGGTTGGCGCACCGCATCCCTGGCACGCTCCACATCTCATGCAGCACTCATACAGCACATCTCACGCAACGGAGCGGCAGGCGCGCGCACCGGCTTGGCCGGCAGCGGCGACAGCAGGCTGCTCGCGGAGGACGCGCTGCGCGCGGCCGCCGGCGGCCACTCCGGCGGCGCCGCGCTCAGCGCCAGGCTGCCTGCGGATGCCAGGCTCCTGGCGGGCGCCAGGCTGCGCGCCCGGGATGGCCCCGGGGCGGCCGCGACGCTGCCGCGGTCCGCGACGCCCTCCGGGCTTGCTGCGAGGGAGCCGTGCGCACCGTCGCCGGCTGCCGCAGCGGCGGACAGCCGGCCGGGCTTGGGGTCAGTGTACAGGCGGGATGCGCGTTGGTCGCCATGCGCCCATGGCTGACCTGCGTCGCCGTGCAGCGCGGGGATGGTGCCGCTGCCGCCGCCGCTGCCGCCGCGCGCGCTGAGTGCGATGGAGCCCCTCCATTGGGCAGAGAAGATGCGCTGCTGACGCGCACCAGCTGTGCGCAACCCCATGCGGCCTACCACATATGCCCTGACAGAAAAGGCTCAAGTCTGTCTGTGATGATGCGTGAGTTGTAGGTGATCTCCTGCTGATCTGACGCGCTTTGCGAGGTTGCGGTCGCAGGCCGCTGCATGCCTAGAAATGCATGTCGGGTGTTCACTCCTCAGCAGCCATGCCCTGTGGGCTGGCAAGGCAAGCAGGTGCGGGCCTGGAGTGCGGCAGCATTGTTGGAGGACAACATAACCCCTGCCATGACGGGGGCGCACTGCTGGGTGTGCCGCGGGCCGGCAGCCAGCGTGCGGTCCCCCTTTGCGCTCACACCCTTTGCCGGCCGGTCGGGCCCCGCGAACTCGCGCACGGAGCGCATGCCGCAGCCGCAACACCTGCGCCACTGCGGTCTCTTACTGCGGGCGCCATGCGCTTGCTCCGCCTGAGCCGGCCGCCCCGCTCGCCCGGCACCGCGCGTGGTGCCGCCCGTCACAGCACCCGCGCATGGCCCCACACGCGCGGATCTACCAGCTGACTGGCGCAAGAAGGCAGCGGCACGCATCAACAGCCCAGCAGGCAGTCTCAGGGGACCTGCATCATCAGCGCCCGCCGTCTCGCGGCGCGCGGGGGGGGGGCAGCCGGGCGGCGCAGCACCTGCCGCGCGGCAGGCTGTCGAGCTTGCCGATGTAGGCCATGGCCACGACAGCCAGCACGACCGCGATGGAGCCGGCCGAGAACATGGATACCCACAGGTCGCCCAGCATGTCCACCGTGTCGCAGCACACCAGCGTCTTCACCTGCACGCGGCTCCGCGATCAGAGGGCGAGGCGCTCCTTGCACTCGCCTCCGGCACAGGTCTGCAGGCTGGGTGCGCGCGCGGCGCCGCGCTGCGAAGCTGGTTCTTTTGCATCCGTGCAGCGACAGCAACAGTCAAGCATCTGTGCCGCTCATGTGTGAACGGGGCATCCGCCGGCCTGCAGGGCCCGCCGGCCTGCAGGGCGCGCCTGCAGGTAGAGCGGGTGGATGGAAGCATACGAGGCGAGCGCCTCCGCGGCTGTGATGTCGGCCTCGACCGCGCCGGACACCGCCAGCACGCTGTCCACCACCGCGACCAGCTTCGCGCGGAGCACGTACGAGCCCTGCAGGCTCTGCCGCCGCGCACATGTGCAGCTGCTTTCGAACTTCTGAACAAGCTCATGACGGATGCAGATAAGGTCCCTGCCTGCGTACTGGCCAGCCTAAGTAAGCAGATGATCCATGGGGTGCCTGCGAGACGTCATTGGACTGCCTGGCAAGGCAGCAGGCGCAAACAGCTGACTGCACAAGCGCTGCAGCTCCCTCAGCCTTGTCGACCCGTCTCAGCTGCTGGCTTGCTCCACTGCTCGCAAGCTGGCGCGCCGATGCATGAAACCGCGCCCGCCCCGCCGAGGTTTGGCGGCGCGCGCGCGCGGCTCAAGGCTACATGCATGCGCGCGTGGGGGTGCTTCGCAGCAGGGCAGAGCTCCGTACCGCTATCTCGCTGTCGCGCGTCGCGTTGAAGCTGGCCAGCATGCTGTCGATGTCGACGCCCAACGCCGTCTTCACCACGCTGGTGAAGTTGCCGCCGGCGTCAAACAGGTAGTAGTCCGCGATGGCGGCCGCCTCCGGCCCCAGGCTGCCGCCCAGCAGCGGCGGCACCAGGGTCGTCATCAGCGCCTCGGCGTTCTGGCACCTGCGCGCGCGACGACGCATGATCAAGTGACACAGGACGCTCTGTGCACCGTGCCAAAACCCTTCGGGGTCAAATGAGAGTGCTATATGTAGCATGGACGCGCACGCGTCGTTGCCGATGATGGCAACGGCGAAGAAGAGCAGCCCGAGCAGGCAGTAGAAGACCGTCAGGAGGAGCAGCTTCAGGGTGAAGTAGGAGGCCGCAAAGTCGCAGTTGGTCAGCACCGCTAGCGCGAGGCCCGTCACGGCGACCATGGCGAGTGCCAGGTAACACATCTCGCCGATGACGCGGCTGCGCGGCGCAAGCGCGAAGCGGTGACGGGTCACGCGCGCACGCGCAGCATGGCTCGGCCGAGCCGGCCGAGCGCTGCCACTTGACATGCTGCAAGGGTTGCCGCGGAAGCATGCTCGCCCAGTGCACATGCACGCAGACACGGAGTTGATTCGCAGCGGCTGAAACCACTCTGCCTGCGCACATACGTCTGCATCTATGGGCGTTGACTCATAGGCAAGGCACGCCGTTCGGTGGACGAGCTTCAGCAGACCTGCCTGCCCTGCGGCGGAGCGCACTAGCGGTCGTATCTGCGCACGGCAGGCAGGTATTTCGCCTCCATGCTGTTGATGTTGCCCACCGTGGCGTTGCCCACCGACGCGACCTCCGCGTTGATCTGCGAGGTGATGCTGGCCACAGCCGATTGCGCCGAGCTGATCACCTGCCGGCGCATGCCTCAGCGTGTGTGACAAGCTGCAGACACAGCGCTCACTCTGGCCAGGACGTCTGAAAGGCTGCTTGATTGCTGACGCGCCTGTCAGTGGTCCAGCAAGTACCCGCCACGGCAGGAGGAGGTGGCGCATCAAGATTCACGGCGGAAACGCAGAGCTGTTGAAGCCATGCAATGCCCGCGCATGGCTGCACGGTACCGCCCCTGGAGCTGAAGGCCCACGCATGTTACACAAGCCTTGGCACACTCCTGTGGCCCCGCGGATCGGACCGACGAACTTGGCGCCGCCTGGCTGTGTGACGCGTCAGACATGCCGCGCGTGGGGCTAAGGACAGCTTCTGCGGGAGCACAGTGCAATGCGCGTGGCGCCGGCCAGGAGAAGGGCGGCGCGCCTGCGTGACCTGCAAGCTGAGGTCGGTGATGGCCTGCGTGGCGGAGTCCAGCACGGACGCCTTGTCGGCGGGGAGCGCGGCCCACGCGGCCACGACAGGGTTTAGCGCGGCCACATAGGTTGCCAGGTCGGGCAGCGCCGCGATGCTCGTATCCGTGCTCGCCACCATGTTCAGCAGCGGCTGCGCGCGCCGCGCCCGCCCACGTCAAGCCCTGCAAGAGTTGACTGCATTGACATGCTGTCGCATCACACCATGCACGCTTGGTAGGCACAGGCAGGCACTGGAGCTGCACAGCGCATGAGCGAGCATGCACGGTCCCGGGTGCATCTGCGCGTGCCCGACTTGGCATTATTGCATGCTTCCATTGCTGGCGGTCTTCGATCGCCCCCCAGGCAATCCATCAAGCGCATGCAATCGTGCGCGGGACGGCCGGCTGCAAGCACCCGCGGCGGCCTGTCACAAGTGCAGCAGACTGGTTTCGGCGTCCCCTCCCGCGCACCGTCTGCGGCGGCAGGCTGGCGAGCGACGCCGCGGCGGACGCGGCGCTCGCGCCCTGCGCGCCGGCGGCGCTGCTCGCGTAGCCGCCCGCGCCGGACGACACCGCAGCCGCCGCCGGGCTGCCCGCTGCCGCCTGGCAGTCCGCCCGCAGCGCGTTGTAGGCGGGCGCGGCCGGCGCCGCCGCGTACGCCTGGTAGTCCGCCTGGCACTGCGCCACTGGGCCTGCGCGCAATGTATGTGCCGTAGGAGCGCCGCTGGTGCGTGTGCGTGCACCCGCCGCAGGGGGCAGCCTGGACTCTGACCTGATGGCCTGGCTGGCAGTTCTGCTCTATCCCATGCGGGCAGGCGCACGGCGGGCACATGCAAAGAGGGCTGTCAGTGAGTCTATGGCTCGTGATGGCCCAGCATATCTCGTTTGTGCCGATGGAAAGGCCAGCACCGCGCCAAGCTGTGACGATGAGGTCGGGGTTCTCATGGCCGCGTCAGCGACACTGCACATGTCAGTGCGAGGCGCTGACGCGCGCTAGACCAAAGCCTCACATAGATCAACCTGTGCAGTGCCAACTTGCGTGCGCGCGCGCGCGCCGTTCAGGGCAGCGGTGCCGGAGACAAGCGCGCCCAGGAACACGTTGGCGCCGCCTGCCGCGTTCGGGTCGGTCATGGCCTGCAGCGTGGCCTGCGCGCACGCTGGCGGCATGGGTGCAGGGTGTTCCCTAACCCTGTGTGAGACAGGCTTGAGCACTCCCCAGCAGCGCAGCGCTCGCAGGTGTGCTGGCTCGCATGCGTGTGACCTTCGCCTGCCTCTGTTGTGTCGTGGCTGCATGCGGGCGCCGTCCATGTGCTGCGCTGCGTTCTCGTCCGGGGCGGCCCCGGCTGCGTTGCCAGGGTGGCGTGACGCGGGCAAGGAGGCCTGCTTCTGCCATGCGCCCATGTCCGGCAGTCACAGGCCTGACCAGCCGGAGGTGCTGAGCGCCAGGCGCGCGCGAAGGCGCACGCAAGCTTGCCTGCATTGCACCCTCACCCGCAGCCCTGCGCGGGGTTGCGGACCTCGGCCGCGGCGAGCGCGCTGAGCGTGCTGGAGGTGGTCGGCTGCGGCGGCATCGCCACGGCCGCCACAGAGTCGGCCGACGCGGCCAGGCTTGTGACGTCGAGCGTGCCGCTCAGCAGGAAGCCGTCGAGCGAGTTCAGGGAGCTGTTCAACTGGCTCATGGACGCCTGCGAGCGCGGAGCGGACACGCAGAGCTGATCAGCTGGGGATGGTCCTCGAGTGGGCGCCGCGGCGCCCGGCAACAAGCAGCGCGATGCCTGGTTGAACGGGGGAGCGTCACGGATCCCACCCGGAAGGGCCTTCCCAGACCTCCCTCCTCCGTCCCGGGCAGCATCAGCCAGCTGCGGCATGGCATGCGCAGCCGCAACGCTTGCTGCAGGAGCTGCAGGAGCAGCGGGCTCAGGACCGGGGCCTGCGTGCCTGCATGGAGGCGGGCAGGCCGACGACCACGGCGTCGATGTGCGCCGCGCGGGCGAGCAGGCCGGTCAGGCAGGGGCGCGCGGTCGCATAGCCATCGCGCACGGCCAGCAGCTGCCCGGTCATCACGGGGACCGCGGTGGTCAGCGCTGTCGCCACCGCCACCAGCCTGCATGCGTGCAGGCTTTAGATATCCAGCGGGCTCTGGCGAGCTACAGCTACCTATGTGCGGCCGTTCACTCTCCACTGCCTTGCGCCCCATGCTGTGAGGGTACGAGCTATTGGAGCGCAGCAAACTCAGCGCCAACGTAAGTGCACAGCGACCCTGTCAGCTCAGCTGCCCTGAGACACTGCTCATACATGCTTTTGCCAACATGCAGTCAGCATACACACGCAGGCGATACTGGTCAGTGAGCGGCAGCAAGCACGCCCGCCCAAGCGCATCGGCCGGGCGCGCACCCGTTCACATCCGCCAACATCGCGCCCGTGGTGTCGTTGACCTTGGCGGCGTAGAACGTGTCAAAGCCCGCCTCAATGCCCTGCAGCTGCGTCGTCTTCGAGCCGGCGCCGGTCAGCGGCAGCAGCGCGCCCAGCGCGGCGGCGAGCGCCGGGTAGGTCGGCGTGCCCGCGTACGCGCCCGGCAGCGCATTGGCGGCCGCCGTGAACGCGTTGACCTGGGCTGCCAGCGCGGATGCGAATGCGGGCGCGCCAGCGATCACTAGCGCTGCGGACTGCAGCTGCGGCAGCTCCACGTTCTGCGGCGCGCGCAGCGCTGAGGTGCATGCAGCTTCCACACTGGCAGAGCCACCATATAGGGTATATGGTAGGGCATAGGGTATAGGGTGTATTCGTGTGCCCGTGGCGGCTCAGCATGGGTGGTGCGTCTGCCAAGCCTGCGGGCGCTGCGCTGCAAGGACGGGTGCGAGCCGGCGCAGCATGCAGCTACAGCGTGAGCCGCCCGGCCCTGAACGGCAAGCCCCACGTGTGCGTGCAATGCCATGCACCTAGCACTGCAAGAGCACGGGCGCCGCTCGTGAGCATGGCGCATGGTGTTGCTTGTGTCTTTGGCAGCGACCTCCACCGCCCCAGCGCCGCCCCCAAGCTCGCTGCATGCCTGGGGCCGCATGCGGCGCGGCCTCCCGGCGCACCAGCAGCGTGGTCACGTCGGCAGTGAAGGCGTGGAAAGCAGGCATCGCGATGGCCGTCAGCTCGCTGCTGAGCGCGCCGAGCTCTGTCTGCACCAGGCTGGGGTCCACCATGCCGCGCAGCCAGGGCGCCAGGCACTGCGCGCCGCTGGCGCCCCCGGCTCGCCCGCAATCGCCGGTCTGCTGCTGCTGCAGCGGTGCTACCTCCAGCTTGATAGTCTGTGTCGGCTTTTGTCCGTATGCAAAAGCAGGCATGTAGGTGCTGCCCAGCATGCACGCACCTGGCAGCCGCGTGGTTGGGAGGAGAGGCGAGTGCACCGCATCTTGGTGCCCTGAGGCTTCCTTGTACCCTTCATCTGAGGCTGTCCCTGCTTGGGCGCTTGGCGGGAATGCTGCGCGCACCGCAGTGTCTGCGGCGATGCCGGCAGGGTCCACGTCCATGGCCAGGATGGAAGAAACTGTGTCGAGGATGCCCGTAACTGATGATATGTCTGTCGCTGCCTGCCCCGCCAATGCGAGCGCGGCCACCAAGAACGCCTGTGCATGGTCACAGCCGCGTGAGCGGCGAGGCGTGCGCGCGCTACTGAGGTGCGCAGCCCTCTGCCAATATGGTACATGTTCCAGCAACACGTATGCCTGCAGCAGGTGCGCCAGCGGTGAGCCCTACGTCTGGCGTGACATATGGGCTGTGGCGGCGGAGTGCGCAGGGAGTGGAGTCGTGCTGTGCTTACTGGCAGCATGCGCTGTGAAAGATATGAGCACGCCCAGCATCTAACTCAGAGTTCTTTTCTCAAGCATATGGCCCTCCCATGGGGTGATGCGCCTTGAGACGCTGGCCACGCCAAGCCATGGTCCAACATCCCTGTCCGGCCAGCGCTGAATCAGGACGGAGGCGTGGCGCTTGGCCAGCGTCCGCCTTTATGGAGCCCGGCACTGAAAACAGAATGGAGGCGTGGCGCCCAGCCCGCGCGCACCTTTATGGAGGTCAGCACGCCGAGCGCCTGGTCCACCCACTGCAGGTCCGCGCGCGCCATGCCATAGCCGCAGCAGGCCGCCACGCCCGCGCACAGCAGCAGCAGCAGCGCCTTGTGCGCGCGCATGGCGCGCCCGCCCAGCACCGCCTCCGGGTCGTCCGCCGGCCGGCGCCGGCAGCAGCACAGGCAGCAGCAGCGCAGCACGCGCCTGCCGCGCGCGCGCGCGGGCGCCTCACGACCTCGGCTCCGCATGCATGGGCATACCTAGGCCGCGCCCCCCTTCCCGCGGGCGGCTGCCTTACTTGAGAGCCCATGGCAGGCGCTCACTCACTCAAACAGGGCAGCAGGCGAAGCCAGCACATGCTGCAAATCAGCTTCCTGCCGCATGAGGCTGCGTCACAGACAGTAGACCATTTGAATTTCGTGGCGCAGTAAGCGGGGGACGTGCCATAGGATAAAAGACAGCAAGAGCACGAGCGCAGCTGCCAGCAGCAGCGCCGAGGGCAGCACGCGGCGCTCGACGGCGCCGCGGAAGTAGGGCGACGTGAGGCTAAAGTCCCACGGTGTGAAAGCCCCGCTTGCGACCGGCGCTCCGAAGAAGGCGACACGCTGCGCCGGACGCAGGCACCCGCTGCACGCCTCCGCTGCCGCCGAGGGGCAGGTGCAGAGCACGCTGGTGCGCCAGGGCCGCCGAGCTGCTCAGGGTTGTTCAGTGTATGTATGCAAGCGCAGTAAAGGCGCAGCCCTTCCTTGCCCGTGAGACCCCGGTCCTGCTGGGAGTTGAGGCGGCCTGCCAGGCAGGTAAGGGACGCGGGCCTGGGACAGCGCTCTGCTGCTCTGAAGGGGGCGGTTTGGCTGCAAAGCAGGTCACAGCGGCTGCAGGCAGGCACACGCGCAGGGCCCGCACCCTCCAGTCTGCCGTCGGACAGACGGTGTTGCTGGTGTCTGCACCGGGGTTGACTGTAGTGGTGGCGCCCACTGGCCCAGGCTGGATGAGTGTGCACACCAGTAGCAGAGGTATTGTTGCTGCCAGGTCGCACGCCCGGCGCATCATCTGGTAAACATACCCGTCAGCGCTGAATGATGGCAAGGAAAGCCTCAAAGCGCGCGCGCGCGCAATGCAGGGAGAGTTAGCAAAATCAAAATTGAAGGGTAGGGGTAACGAGTGCCTGAAACGGTCATCTCTCGACGCTGAGCTCCCTCGTCCTCGCCGCACACCCACCCGAGCGTGTACGACCACTTACGACAGTGCAGTGTGGCAGCAGTCGTTCGCTGTCGTTTCAGCGGTAGGCAGGAAGCTGTCATAGAACAGTGATATAAACTACGTTACTGAGCGCAAGTCTTTCCTCCTTCGGTTCTCCTGTGTATGTGAAAACCTTTTCAACCGCTGTGAAGCGTGGGGGTGGTCTAGAGTCCAATATGCATACGGGGCGTGCGTGTAGGTCAGGACAGTGCGTGGCAGAGAAGCGGGCCGGCGCTGCTGCAGCCGTGGCGGCACCTTGAGCAGACAGCCATGCACTGTTTGCGTGCCTCACGCAGCCAGGGCAACCCCTGGCTGGCCTGCTCGCGCCTTCTCGTGGGCGCGCGGCTGTGGGTGCTCATCCTCGGCGCCGCCGTGGTGTTTCTGACTGGCGTGCGTGCCCTCCCTGCACCACATGCCGGACCCGCGCGCCCGTGTCTGCCCCGCTCTGCGGTTCACAGCGGTGACGCGCGCCCTCAGCGCCGGGGTAGGTCGCAGGCGCTCCCTCCGCAGCGGCGCCAGCTGACAGCGGGCGCCCGCGCGTCCAGGCGTGCGTGCACTCGCTGCTGGGCTGCCCGGGCCGCGGGGCGGCGCACCCGCTGTGCCTGTTCGCGGCGCCGGCGGGCGCGCGGCGGGCGCCCGCGCCGGTGCTGGTCGCGGCGCCGCGCGAGCGCTACCGCGCGGACGCCGACATGTTCCCCTACGCGCGGCCGCCGCCGCCGGGCTTCGACCGCTGGCTGGCGTACGCGCGGCCGCGGCAGTGCGTGCTCGGCCGCTATGACCGCCTGGAGGCCGACCTGGCGCCCTTCCTGCGCGCCCGCACCTCAAGCGGCACGGCGCGGCCGATCACGCGCGCCGCGCTCGCGGCGGCGGCGGCGCTGCCGCACACGGTGCGCTTCAGCGTGCGGCGCGGCCGCGTGAGCTTCGAGGCGGCGCCGGAGCTGGCCGCGCAGGCGCGCGAGTACCTGGTCGTGCTGGACGCGCTCGGGCCGCACCTGCCGGACACCGACTTTGTGGTCAACACGCTGGACACGCCGCGGGTGCGCTGCGCGTGGGGCCTTGGCCCAGGGCCCCTGCTGGCACTCCGTCACCAATCAGGGACCCTGCTGGCGCTCCATCAGCTGCGCGCCGAGCGAAGCGCTCCTGCTCGCGCGCCGTCACCGTGCGGCCCATTGCGCGTCCGGGGTCGCGGAGCTGGTGCAGTCGAGGCCCGGCTGTGCTGATGCGGGAATGGGGAATTGGATCGTGCGCAGCGGCTGAGCCACACCGCGTGTAGGCGCGATTGGCAGAGCCCGCAAAGTAAGCCCAGGCTTGACGCCCAGTGCAGCTGCAGCCAGGCACATGCAGACTGACTGGTGACCATGAATGCGCCTTTGGGCGCGAGCGGAGCCGCTGCCGCGCTCTCAGCGTCGGGCCGAGCGAGGCGCACATCGCTGCGGCAGGTGCTGTCGGGCGAGGGCACGTTCGCGGAGCGGCTGGCGACCACATGCGCCAACGCGTCGGAGGAGCTGACGCAGCGCGGCGAGCTGCACGGCTACGTGCTCAGCTCGCTGCGCGACGGCGCGGAGGTCGAGCGCGCGCTCCTGCCGGTCATCAGCATGACCAAGATCGCCGGCTGCCACGGCGACCTGGTCGCGCCGCCCTGGTACCACAGCCAGCACCTGGCGGGCCTGCGCAGGCAGCCCGAAGGGTTCTGGGCCTATGCACGCCGCTTGGTCGGTCTGGGGGGCTGGGGTGCGGGGTCTCCTGGCACGGACGCGGACCCTGATGCCCTGCCCTGGGAGCAGCGCGTGCCGCGGCTGTTCTTCCGCGGCAGCACAACCGGCGGCGGCGTGAAGGTCGGCACGCCGTACGAGCGCTTCCACCGCCACCGCCTGGTCGAGCTGGCCGCCAACGACTCACGCATGGACATCGGCTTCACCAACTTCCTGCAGGCGCGTGCCCCTGTGCCCATACATAAGTATGGGGTCCTGTGGTGACCGTGTGACTGCCTCATTTCCCCGGTCATGGGAGAGACCGGCACATTTCCTGTACTAATACCTGTACTAATTTCGGTTGCGCCTCGAGCTGCCAGTGCTCTGCTGACGCCGCCGGGTGGGCCTGCGACATGCAGGGCGGTGGACTCGCCGGGGGGAGTGGCTGCAAAGAGGCATGGCTTAACCACTAAGAGCGTGGGTGTGCAGTGCGAGCCTGAGGCGTGCGCGGAGATGGAGGCGCGGTACGGGCGCAAGGAGCACGTGGACGAGCGCGCAGCCTTCCGGCACCGCCACCTGATGATCGTGGAGGGCAACACGTTCAGCAGCAGGCGCGCGCGCAGGCCGCACCCCTGATAAGCAAGCAATCATGCACACAGCTGGAGCTCCGTCCTTGTAATGCGTGCAGTCACGCAGCCTTGGCTCTCCCAAGCAGGGCGGCTCATTATGACGCCTGATCGCGCGGCACGCTCATCAGCCAGGCGGATGGCACTGGCCCAGGGACGCCTGCCGGCGGTCACGGGTCCCGCATGCGGCCTTTAGCGTAGCCAACGCCCGCTGTGCGGGAAGGATCACCACTCCCATGCGCTCCCAACATGACCGGACAGCGCGCGCGACGCAGGCTGCTGTGGACGCTGGCGTCCGGCTCGCTGGTGTTCCGCAGCCACCTCTTCACCGAGTGGTACGACGACCGCATTCGGCCCTTTGTACACTACCTGCCGGTGAGGGCGCCCGTCCCTGCCTCAGCGCGGCATGCTTGTGATGGGGCGTGCAGACTTGGAGGTGTATGGAAATGCAGTAAAGGTATGCATGCCCGCTGCTCCGTGTGACATGGCGAGCTTCACGCGAGCTGCCCCCCCAGGTCGTCTCATTGCAGCATCTCGTGCTGCCCATCCAGCCAATGCGCCGCGCTTGCACCTGTTCTGTCCCTGCTGTAGGGCGCCAAAGGGAGCGAGCTACATAGGAAACAAGGGCGCATGCTGGACGGCAGGCCCAGGCTGAGGGGAGGGGCGTGCCGCGCAGGTGCAGCTGGACTATGCGGACCTGAGCGAGCGCCTGGACTGGGCGCTCACGCATGATGCCGAGGCGCACTCCATCGCTGAGCAGGCCGCGGTCGTCGCGCGGCTGCACCTACGCCTGGAGGACGTGGAGTGCTACTGGTGCGCGCTCGCTGCATGCCTGCCCATCGGCGCGCTCGCAGGGTGCGTGCCTAAGGGCGTGCTTGCCCCGTGGCGAGGCGCCGCACTGCTGAAATGCTGTGGGGCGCGCGCGCGCGCAGGCTGCGGCTGCTGATCGAGTATGCTGCGCTGCTGGAGCCGGAGTGACACCGCTGCTCTCCAGCACCGCCGCGTCCAAAATGATCCCGCGCGGTCCCGACGACTCCCAGGGCTGCTGGCAGGTTGACCAAGTGGTCCATCGCTGCAACTCCCTCTTCTGTACAGTGACCCGCCACCCCATCTGCTTGTTTGTTGCGTTTTCATTGCTTGTTGCACGCCAAGGCCTCGAAGGTTGCTTCCTGGCTGCTTGGTCCAGCTTTGACCAAAGTCGCGTCTGTGCCCTGCGCAATGGGATGGGCTAGCACGACACCCCTCCGTCCCTCGTGCAACCTGTTCTGCTTGCTTCTAGCATGGTTGGCTGCCCAGTTGCACCTGGGCACCCCTGCATGCCCATTGGTGGCTGATGTGGAGGGGCTTGTTCCTTTGCCATGACGCTGTCTTGCGTGCGTGCACGCACCCAGTCAACCTGTCACCCGGTCACAGGAGCAGCATGTGCTGCCCTGCGTCCAGATGACGGGGAACGTACTGCTGCGAAAGCTCACGACCTTCTCGTTGACTGCCCTGCGGTCCCTCTCGGGCTTCCCCGGCTGGCGCAGTCGACCTGCACTTGACGCCCGCCCATGTAGCCCAGTGCGGAGTCGCGACATCATGATGCATAAGTGCAGCCACTGGTGGCTGCTGGCCACCCTGGATGATCCAGGGCCCCTGTAGGCTGCTGCCCGCCCTGGATGATCAAGGGAGCATGTTCATCATGCTGGTTATGCGGCTATGCACTCATGCATCCCTTCAAGGACTTGCACTGTTGTAAGGATGACTGTGCAGAGCATGCGCCGAGTGAAGGTGCTGTTACCTGCACGCAGCCGCGCACACACATAGCTATAGCCCTTATACTGATGTGAGCAGGCTTCACTGTGCAGCCCTGCACAGCCTTGCAACTTTCCCACTCACACCGACAACGCACCAGGAGCATGGCAGTCACAGCAAAGGCAACAACTGCACTGCAAAGGACAGGGCTGCTCCAGGCCCAGACTTCAACACAACAGGCAGCTCCAGAAGGCGGTACCTCCTATGCACCCCGCGAAGCTGCTGTCAGTGCGTGCAGACACAGCCTTAGCCACTGCCGGTGGGGGAGGCTGCAAACAGTGAAGCGCACACAGCAACAGCCAGCAAGAGTGGTGTATGTAGGCTCAGTTCGGCCTTTTCTCAACAGCGGCTCTACTCTTGGCTGCGGGCTGCTACAGCCGCGCAACGGCAAAGCCAGTCTGATAAGATCAAGTTGTTGTCATCATAGCCTCTCTTATTAACCAAGCTCAGGCGCCTCTCACGCGCCACCCAGCCAGCCCAGGCGCACCCGGCTGCGATGCAAGCGCCCGCTGGCCTCTGTTGTAATTGCGCCGTCACTTATTCATGCAGTCCGTGTATATTTCACTCAGTCGCTGGAACGAGGAGCAGAGGTGCGCAAGTTAGGAGCCTCGCAAAACAGGCTCGCGAGCATTTGTGGGCATGGGTCAGCGCTCGGGTGGTTGCTTAACACCGGTCCCGAGTTTGATCGCTCGCACAACCAGAACGGAGGCGGGGCTGTCAGGTACTGCTGCTTCCCTGAGCGTGGTATTCCGATAGCATAGCGAGGTGCGAAGGCGGCTGTCTCGGGCCTGTGTCTCAACCAACAAAGCGGCTGCGCGCCCCACCACAGCGAGCGGCAGGGCGGCTGGGGCCGCCCCAGCAAAAGCAATGATCAAGCTCTTCTCTGTAAAGGTGTGAGACCACTGCAGGCTGTGTAGCGCACCGCCTGTCTGCCTTGGCCCCGCGCGGCCACGCTGACCTGCACTTGGCAAACAGGAGAAGCAGAAGAAGGAGGCAGCCGCGAACAACGGCCTGACCAGGGCAGTAAAGCAGAGCGCCGGCGAGCTCCGGTTGCAGAAGGGTGCGCTGAGCGCTGCCAGTCAGCACGCTGTCCGGCACGCTGCCACTGCACTCAGCTTCCTGGCTGGGCCTTGCTGCTCGGTCTGCTGTGGGACTGACCGTGTGCTGTGGCTGCTCCAGACATCTCGGAGCTGAACTTGGGCAAGGGGATCAGCATCAACTTTCCGCAGGTGCGGTCCTTGGTGCCGAAGGTACAGAAAGCACTGGACAGCCTATACAAGGTCCGTATAACACTGGCTGGGGTGCTAGGGCAAGGACAAGCTGCTGGTCTTCGAGATAACCATCAGGCCAGACGAGGGCACGTACAAGTGCGCCTCAGGCCCCCTCAGTCTCGGGTCAAAAGCTGTGCCGCCCTTGGAGTCTGCACATCGGCGTTGCTGCTACCGAGGCATGCTGTTGCTGGCAGGGGAGGCGCGTTTACCTTTTCCTTCAACATCTCGACCTCTTACCCGCACGACGCGCCCAAGGTCAAGTGTCTGACAAAGGCAGGCACCCTCTGCGATGAAGCCCCTCCTTCATGCCGTGTCTGCTGTCGCTGACATGCACTGACTGCTCTGCTGTGATCTACAGCAGGCCCTTCAAGCCATAGGTCTGTTTCAGCCAAACTGTGGCTTGAGCTGCTCATACAACCAGGATGTGCTCATTCTGATAACTCTTCTGCAGTGGTGTAGCGCTGGCTGAGCAGGCATGTGCCCCGTTGCAGGTGTATCATCCAAATATTGACCTGGAAGGCAACGTGTGCCTGAACATTCTGCGCGAGGACTGGAAGCCTGTACTGTCCATCAACTCCGTCATCTACGGGCTGCAGTTCCTGTTCCTGGTGCGTCAAGCTCCCCTATGCCCTGCTCTACTCTCGACATGCTTTTCTCGTACAAATTCACCTATACATATGCACCAACACAGAAATAGCGGCTTGCAAATTGTGTAGGAGAGTGTCGCTGCATGTTGCTGCTCTAATGAAATATCAGTGGATACTTATAAGCGTGTCTGCACAGTGGGTGCACATGGGTCTGCCTTTGACTGGGGCTGCGGCCACCGCAGGACCCCAACCCTGAAGATCCTTTGAACAAGGAGGCCGCAGAGATGCTGCAAGGCAACCAGCGCCAGTTTGAGCACTCGGTGCAGGCGTCCATCATGCGGGGAGCGCACATTGGCTCCTCATACTTCCCGCCGTGCAGGGCATAGCTCTGGGTTGCTGATGCCCATGCTAGGGCGGCTCAGCACTGCCCACCCTTGATTGCCTGTTGGGAGCAGGGGTGCAAAGAGGCGCTGGGAAGGTGTGCCTGCAAACTGTGCGCTTGACCGAGTGTGAGCAGGCATGAGTTGCTGTGCTAGGGAGGCTTCGCAGCCGGGTACGCAAGGCAGGGCACCGTGCGTGCGCCAAAGGGGAAAGGAGGTAGGAGGCGGACAAAGGCTGGCAAGCTGCCTTGTTCAAACTGACACAGCTGCTACGCTGCGCGCCTACGCGTGTGTCGCGGAGCGTGTAAATGTCTGTACTCTCTCTTTTGGTGGATTTCACTACGCAACACCATTCTGTATGAGATGTCTGCATACTCAGAAGGGTTGAGAAGTGGCTGGTCGGCAGGGGTGCTGCTGAGGTGCCGCACTGCGCGCTGTGCAGCAGTGCGTGGGGCTGCATATGATGCAAGGGGCTCGCTTGTGACTTGCTAGCCGCTGGCCTGCCAGCTTAGTGCCACTTCCGGTACGGTCATGCAGCATGTGACTGTTAGGTCGCCATTGCATCACCAGGCACAAGCTCTGACACCTCAACGCATGTGTGAGATTTGAAGGGCCCATGCAGAGTGTAAGGCAGTAGCAAGTGCACACGTCTCACCAGGAACGATCAATCTCCATTGAGCAAGCTGCCGCAACGTTTTGCCATGAGAGTACCTATACAGGCCGCTGGGCCGCATGCTGCACAGAAACATGTTGAAACCGTCGCATTGAACTCGCACATTTGCCACCCCTGTAACATGCGGCAAACAGGAGCTGTGCACGGTGATGGGACAGCGGATCTTACACTGGCCAAACGAGCATGTGCTTGATGTGACATGTGTTCACACCACAAAACCAACAGGATCAGGGTATCCACGAGGTCTACCAGGATAGCTAGAACGACAGGCACGGTGTGCAGAGCAGATTGCACAACCGTGTCGTCAGCGGCGCGCTCACCGCCTGATGCTGCGCCTCTTGCCCTCGCCGGCACTTACTTTGGCCGCCAGCGACTTGCGCTTGCGCCCGCCGACGGGTGCCGCGCGCGACGGCGCCTGCGACCCCACCCCGCTCACTCGCTCCGCGCGGTCCACCGCAGGCGTGTCAGTCGCGGCGGACGCCGATGTTGCGCTGCGCACGTCAGGCGGAGCCAGGCTCGAGGTGTGCCCTGGAGCTGCGGCATCAGCTTGCGGGACCTGAGCGTGCGCGGGCTGCGTGGCTTCGCGCGTGGGCTCTGCCGCTGGTGGGGCCGGTTGCGGCGTGACGGGCGCATGGCTGCGTACAGCGAGCGGCGCACCCCTGCCGCGCGGCGGAAGATGTCCCATAGCACGCATTTTGATTTGAGAACTGTGAGGGCATGGCTGCCTTGGACACATCTCAGGTCTGTGTGGGTCTGTCGGCACCACACACTACCATGAGAATATTCAGCGCGCACCAGAGCAGGCGCACCAGGGCTGCGTCTCGACTTCTTGTCGCGCGCGAGCTGCCTGAGCAACCTCCCGCGGCACCGGCGCCCTCTCAGGAAGCCCTTGCCTTGCGCCCTCATGTGGCGTGTAGCCGGCGCCAGTCGCGCCGGCGCCCGCGCCTCTGTCCGCACCCAGGGCTGCGTCAGCAGCAGGCAGCGCCACAGCCGCCGCGTGGCCGAGGGTCAGGGCGGGTCCAGAGACCACGGTAGCGTTATGCTCACGCGCGCTGCGCGCTGCGTCCAGGCGCTGCAGCAGCGCGCGGCGCTGCTGCAGCAGCTGCCGGCGCATGTCCGCGCGGATGGCCTCCTCTGCCGCTGCTAGCTGCGCCTGCAGCCGCGCCTCCATGCGCCTGCCGCATGCGTCCCCCACGCACTGTGTCATATGCCTTACCCGCAACGAGTTGCGTCCCGCAGTATACACCCAGCTCCTTGTCACCTACAGTCTGAAGGCACAAAGACCATACCGCTCCATACTCCCAACTCTCCTCACAAGGCTGCACTGCCCCGCGCACATGACATGTCGTCCACTTGCAGACACTCTGCTGAGGCACAGCGCTCATCAGCTCACCACCAGCGCAGAGTCATATACAGAGCTGCATGAAAACCCCAAGCGCCAAACAAGCAGTGCCCACGATTCTGGGAGGCCCAAGGCGGCGCACCGCAGCGCATCGCCTTCGGCATGCGGCGCGGACCACAGCGCAGCAACCACCAGCGCGGCGGCTAGCGCGCGCACGCCGCGCTTGAACGCCGCGCGGCGCAGCAGCGCGGCCGACCCGCCGCCGCCGCCCTGCAGCCGTGCCACTGCAGCGTCTGCCAGCGCAGCGGCGCGCTCGGCCGCAGCCCTGAGCCAGTCCAGGGCTGGCACCGACGGCGTCGCAGCCGCCAGCAGGCGCGTGAGGCCGCACGCGGGCAGGAGCGCGGCGCCGGCCGCCGCGCGCAGCGGCGCCTGCAGGCGCTCCAGCGCCCAGGCGCTGCCGGCCGCGGCGAGCACGGGCGCGCGCGCGGCCGGCGACAGCCAGGCAGTGCCTGCGCGCGCCTGCCTCAGTGCGCGCGCGGAACAGAGCATGGCTGTGGCTGGGCAACACCAAGCATGCACAGCCAGCATGCGCTCGGCCTTCACCCCGACAGGCACACGGACGGCGGTGGCATCGGAACGGTCCTTGCCGAGTCAAGAGCCTGGCTAAGCGGACACTGCTAACCGTTAGAAGCGGACCAGCAAGGGGCCCCGCGCCGCGTGTGGTGCTGCTGCAGTGCCTGGGGGGTGTGCGCGCCCGCGGCGGACGCATAGAAGGCCAGGTCCTCAGTGGTCCACGCCTGGCCCAACATGAGGCCCAGGGCCGCCTCGGAGCGCTGCTGCGCGGCGGCCACGCGCTCCAGCACCCAGCGCAGGCCCGTCGTGTGCTCCGCCAGGTCGCTGCGCGGCGCCATGCCGCAGCCGCTCACCGGGCAGGACGGAGAAGCATGTGCCGTGCGATTTCACATGGCTACAGGCTCTGCACACCCGATGCGGTTTCTGCTCAAGCTCAAGAGGCCATCCTTCTACTGGGGCCTAGCCTGCACAAAACCTCGGTGCTCCTTGTCCTCTCTGAGAAGAGCCCATCCTCACGCATGACATCACCCACTCATAATATTGCACAGGCTTGACGGGCCTCGATGTACGCCTGCAATGCACTGGCAGTCAGCGCAGCCAAAGTCGCACCAGCTTGCACGTGACATAGCCATGCACACGGCCTTTCCATCTTCAGAGGGAGGTCCTGAGGGTTCCGCACTGCATGGTCCCCAGAAGCTGCTGGTGCTGCGCCAGCTCGGCGCGCCGCTGCGCCTCGGCCTCCATGCGCAGCGCGCCCTCCCGCACCTCAGCGGCCTGCCGCAGCGCAGGCCGCTGCTCACCATGCAGCTGCACACGGCTGGTGCTGACACGCATCATGCGCGCCACGTGCGGCTCGCCGCCTGCTGAGCAGGCCGCAGAGCATGAGCGCCAGTTCACTTTGAGCCGCCTGCGCGCCATCGCCGCTGCCAGCCGCGCTAGCACCCTGCAGCATGCGCTCATGCACAGTTTTGCACATGTGCAGCGTGCACAGGCTCTCTGTTTGGCGTTAGCAGCCATGCCTGCACGCCTCACTCGCGAATGTCCAGCATGCTGTCCGGATTTCCGCATGCCAGAGCATCTCCCGGAGCCCGCTGACAGGCGTGCAGGGCCCGTGCGCGGCGCGCGGGGCCGCGCCTGCCAGCGCGCCGCCGCATCTGCCGCGCGCGCGCGCTCCTGCGCGTCCAGATCCGCCAGCGACAGCAGAGCCCGGCTCTGCCTCTCCAGCAGCAGCGCCTGCGCAGCGCACGCATGAGCTGCTGTGGCACGCCGCTCCTAGGGCGCTGCTTGCCCTCCGCAAGCCCCTCCAGCTGCATCCCCTCCAGCCGTGTCTGCCGCCATGGCGCAGCGCACGACACTGCCATCATTTGCCGAACTTTCAGTCTGAACGCAACCATATGGACTGGTTGTGCACGCCCAAGCTCGCCAGCAAGCGTAGCGCACAGCTCTGCCGACACAGCAGCGCCCTGCAGCAAGTGCCCAGCAGGCTGCTATGGGTCTGGCTACCTGCAGCCACTGCTGTGGCTAGGTGACGGTCTCTGCGCACCGCTCGCCGCCTGGGCCTCTGCACCGAGCTTGTCAAGCAAGGCTTCTGGTTTATCCTCTGGCGCCAGACTCCACACTCTGTATTTATTTGCTTGTTTGAAGCAGCACACATGTCGGCCCCCCACGGGGCCCGCGCCTCGTTCTCTGTGATGTGCTGCAGACTGCCCTGCATTGCAGACGCCTTCTGCTCCAGCACGCGCATTGTGGCCAGGCTGCTCCCCACTGTTGCTTCAAGGCCCTGTTGAGGCACACCAGAAGCAGGTAATCTCCGACTGGCATCAGCTGACCATGCGCACATGCAGATAGACAGCTTTACAAAAGCTGCAAGGGGTAAACGCTGCCGCGTGCTACATTATCGAATTGATGGCTGCGAATGCTCCTTGATTTCTCCTAACTATTCACACGGCTGACCATGAACAAGGCGAAAAAGCCGGCACACCTTCTGCCGCTTGTCAACACCCGCCAGCGTGCCGCCAATATCGCTCAGTCGCGCCTGCAAGCCGGGACTTTCGTCAGGGTCGTGGACTGCACATGTCAGCACTTGGTAATAGGCCCAAAGCATGGCATGCATTGATAGGGAGCAAGAGCTCCTTGCAACGGGGCACAGCGTGCCTGCGCCTTGTTCAGGCTACCAAAGACGGAGCTGAGCGCCTCCTCTGCCACGCTCGCTGACGTATGCAACGAATTCAGCAAGTGCTCCGTCCGGCGCTGAAAGTGCTGGTTGAGCAGGAAGAGGCAGATGCTGCGCCCCACCAAGAGACTGCATCGTGTGCTTTTGACAAAGCAGACTGGTGACTGCAGCCTGGCCATACATGGCAGCCGCAGTGCTGAGAGCCGCGCGCACCTGTCCACGTTTGCGAAGATGTTGCCAAACAAGTCAAACGCCCTGCTGCTCATCCCCTCGTTGCACTGCTTGAGCGTCATATCCGCGCGGCACGCAAAGGTGACCTCGCCGAGTATGGAGAGCTGGCAGTTTGTCATGAGCATTGCCTGCGCATGTTCCGGTCAGCGTGTCGTCTTCAGCGACTCACCAGTGCCCACTGCCAGCACAACTCAGTCAAGGGCTTTGGCAAACACAGGCTGGGCTGTGTGCACACCAGCCGCGTGCGCTGCTCGCTGCCCAGCTCTGCGCACCGCTCAACATTGAGCTGGTGCAGCGCCTCTGTGTAGCAGTCAGTCCGGAACAGCCTGGACAGGAAGCTGTGGCCCCGCTCGGTGTCTGCAGCCTCTTGCACCTTGGCCAGCTCACCTGCAGGCACCGCTACGTACTGTGGCATCCTGCAGCACCTCAGCGTGGCACCAAACCAACCAATGCCCGGTGATGCAGCGGAGACCACGGACTCTGCTCACCTCGGCCACGCTCTTGCAGGTCATAGGGCACCACCTGGTAGACAGGCAGGTCATTGCTTGCGCGCCGCCGGCCCCAAAGCGCGCCGCTGCAACCGCAAACCAGCACAAGCAGCAGCAAGGCCGCTCGCGGCGCAGCTGCTATCATGCTCACGGCGCTAGCTGGCACGTCTTGCGCCTCTGCGCGCTTGACGCCATCCTTGCTCAAGGCTCGCCGCCGCGCACAGTCCCCGCCCTTGCAGACAAGCAGACAGGCTGCCGCTTGCCTGGCTCCTCACAGTCTGTGTCATCGCAGGCACAGCACAGGCAAGGGCTTCCCGAGGTTCCCTCATCGAGAGCTGCTCTCGAGTTCGTACTTTCGGCACCTGGCAGCACTCGCGCGAGTGCATATACACCATCGTTTACACACCTCGCTATAGAACGGCACTTGTCTGTCGCAGCTGTGCTGCTTGCCTTTCCAACGACGCGCATCACCTGACAAAGGGAGATCTTCCTGAGGTGCTTCATACAGCTTCAGACACACCAGAGGATACGCGCTAGGCACCCGTGAGTTGCACACCATAGCCAGGAAGCAGCTGGTATTGCAGAAGAGCTCAAGGCGGGCACTCCGCAGCCCTCCTGGGAACACCACACGCTGAAAGGCGGCCACGCTGGGGGGCGCCGCCATGCCGCCGCCACCCAGTGCGTGCTGGGACGTGCGGGCGGCCGCAACTCGCGCCGATGCACTACGTGTGGCGGAGTTCCTTGCGTCCAGCTTCCTGGCGGAGGTCCGCGGCGCGGGCCTCACGCCCGCGCAGTGGACGGAGCTGGAGAGCGAGCAGCTGGGGCGCGACCCAGCTCAGTGGCGACACATTGGTGCGGCACTGCCTGGCGGCTCCTCGGACCGCCCTTGGCAGGCTCTGCATCATGCTGAACCTGCTGTGGGGTGTCATGGTATGAGCTGCAGAGCGTCCTGCTTCACATACAGAGAAGCCATGTGGGCTTGGATGCATGCGCCATGCAGCCCTCCGGGCCCAAGTGTGGGCTACAGCTGAGATGCTGTCTGGGTGCATGGAGCGCGCAGCCCGCACGCGACGTCATCCGCTGCTGTTGCCCCCCCCGGGTCCATGAGATTGGCCGCCATGAGCGGCAGGCCTGGCTTGCGACGGCGAGCGCGTGCTTGGGGCGGTGGTGCTGAAGCTGCCGGGCGAAAGCAGGCCCCAGCTCAGCTGCTGGCAGGCACGCCTTGCTGCGCCTGACACCGTGCATGCGCGCGCAGTGCAAGGGCATGGTTTCTGTGCAGGATGTGAGGGCCATGCATTGGCATGTGCCGAGGCTGCACGGCGACATGAGTCTGAGCCACACTGCAAGCACGCTGAAAGCCATCTGTCTTATGATGCCATGCCTTGAGCCCGGGCCCATGTCTTTATGTTTGCTTCAGCAACTCGTAGGGAGCGTGCAGCATTGAGGCGATCAGGCCGGCACATGTGCATACTTGTATCTGCACGGGCGGAACGACCAGCGTGCGCGAGGGCCGCGTTTGGACAAGCGCAGGCGGTCGGGCGGTTCGGCGCGCAGCGCGCGGCCTGGATGCTGGCCTCGCACTGGGTGCTCGCGGACGCGCTGGCGCCGCACGAGGTCCTGGTCGACTTTGTGGCGGTCGCGCCGGAGGCGCGCGGGCGCGGCATGGGCGCCGCGCTAATGCGCTGGGCGCTGGGCGCGGCCGCGGCGGCCGCACCCCCGGGCGGGCAGCCGCCCGCGCTGGTGCTGTGGGCGCGCGCCCACTCAAGAGCGCTGACCTGCGGCACTCTGCCGGTGGTTGCGCCTTGTCCAGGAAGCATGCAGCAGCCATGCATCCTGTCAGCGAGCTCGTCAACCATGGGCGGGCAGGGTCGACATCCTGGGCAAAAAGACACTCCAAGGTCGTAGCTGTCTGGGCTGCCACTCCTCACGTGCGCATGCGCGTGGTGACCCCATGCGATACATGCCTTCCGCGGCCTGTTGCGGCCCGGCCAGGACACACGCGGCGCAGCCGAGCGCGCCCCCGCCCGCAGCGCAGGTCGCGGAGGACAACGCGGACGCGCGGCGGCTGTACGCGCGCTGCGGCTTCACCATGGAGCGGCGCACCGCGCGCGACGCGCTGCAGCTCCTCCGCCGGCCCGTGCTGCGCGCCTTCCTGGGCTCCCCGGCCTGGCTGCGCCTGCGCAGGCCGCTCGCCGCCGCCCCTGATGCGGCGGCGCCCGGGGACCCCACGCCGGGGCCCGCAGGGCCAGAGACCTCTGGCGCTGCCAGGGATGGGGCCAGCACGCCGGAGGCCCCGGACCTGATTGCGGCCCTGAACCGCTCTCGGCGCAGCAGCAGCGCAGCCTCAGGGCCGGGCGGTCACGGTGGCGCGGCCGGCGCGTCAAAGACCTTCGACCTGACAGCCCAACAGCCCGAGCATGGTGAAGGGGCCGCCAAGCCTGGCGGCAGGAATGCTGACAGGCTGGTGCCTGCCAAGGCCGCCTGCTCGCTGAAAGCCGGCACAGGCGCGAGCGCAGACCGGCAGGCTCTCGAATGTCATACACCAGCAGGGGACCAGACATGCGCAAGCGGCACCATGAGACGAGAGGGTCCAGGCGCACCCCTGTGCTCGCGCGACAGATGGCCTGCCCGGCAGCGGCGCGCCGCTGCCCTGTCGGGAGCCCGGGCTTGCGTCTGTCACGCGCTGTGCACGCGCATGCTGCTGCTGTTCCGTTGATGTCCATGCCCACGTCTGCATCAGTGTCGGAGGCGAACAATCCATCATCCGATGCCAGCTGTATTAAAATTGCTGTTCTAAAGCAAGCTGCAAAAGTTTGTCGCCAAAATCAGGCCTCCTCACCCGGCGCAACCCCCAGGCAACCGCAAGCAGCACGAGCATCTACACGCTCTGATTCTCTAAGCCCTCTCTCGCCAGCGCAGGTACATTTAGAGAGGCAGTACAGCAGACTTGCACAAAACGAGCACTGCCGGTTGGATGAACCACACAAAAGGCACACATGTGCAGCCCTTCATATACAGGCGCAGCATGTGCTGCTCAACGCTCTCGATCACACCTAGCGGGCTGCTTCTCAAAAATCCCGCGCAGCAACAGGCTGTTCACACCCCGACACTACGTCCGTGCGCCTCTGCCTCTCTTCACGCCCGCCCCGCGGCACAGCCGGCCAGCGTCAGCACTCACACGGCGTCGTCCGCGGTCGCCGCGCCCGGCGCACTCGCCGCCCCTACGCCCGCGCTGCGCGCGCCCGCCTTCGCCTTACCCGCCGGCTTCTTGCGCGCCTTGGCAGCGCCGCTCGCTGCCTCCGCCACGGCCTCAGGCGCCGCCTCGGCTCTGGCGCCGCGGCCCGGGCGCCGCGCGCCCTGCTCGGCCGCAGCGCCGCCGCCCGATGCTAGCCCGCCCCTGGCCTCGCTGGCCCACGGGCCTTCGCCATCCAGGACGGGGTTCGCGGCCGCATACGGGTCGCCCAGCAGCGGGAGCGGGTCGTCCATGCTGCCGCCGGCGGCGAGCGCGGCGTCGGCGGCGGACAGCGTCAGGTCGACCGAGTCGGCGGGGCCCAGGCCGGCCGCAGAGTCGTCCAGGCCGGCGCCGCCGGCGCCGAGCGCCTCGTTCGCGTACGCCTCCCACTCGTCCCAGTTGCCCGCCAGCGTCTGCTGCGCCGCGCCGCCCCGCGCCGGCAGCCACACACGGTCGTCACCTGCGCCTGCGCAGCGGCACGGCTGTCAGGGGGCTGCATCAGGCGGCTGCGTGGCCGTCCGCCCTCAGCCGCATCATGTGCGGGCTGCTAGAGTGCGCAGGTGGGCAACCAGGCGGGGGCGCGGCCGTGGGGCAGGGATGGCGCTCGGCAAGCCAGGGGACTCACGACGGGCAAGCCACGCTCCCACAACAGCAGGCGCCTGGAGCGGAGAGGGCGTGGGCGACCGATGGTGGGCGCCCGGGGCGCACTGTCGAGCGGGCCCTCCACCCAGGAGCGCTCCTCCAGGCTGGTCGGCAGGTCCAGCGGGTCGAGCATGCCGTCCGCGCCGTCGCCGGCGCCGCCGCCGCGGCCCGCACCGCCGCCGCGCCGGCGCCGCCGGCCGTCGCCGCGCACCAGGCCGCCGCCGGCGCCGCCGCCCGCCTCGCCATACATGCTCCAGTCCGGCTGCAGGGCCGGGCGGCCGGCCGCCGCGGCCGCGGGCTTCGGGCCCGGGCCGCCGGGGTCGGCGCTCGGGTCGGGGCCGGGGTCCGACCCCGCGCCGGCCGCCGGCGCGTCGTCCCACCCGCCGCTCGGCCAGGCGCCGAGCGCGTCGCCGCGCACGCTGTCCAGGCCCAGCCCGGGGTCCATGTCGCCCAGGTCGCCGTCGGCGCCCGTGTACCAGCCGTCGGTGCCGGCCGACGCCGGCTCTGCGCTGAAATACTCGCGCGCGGCGGCGCCCGCGCGGTCGCGCGGGTAGGGCGGCTCGGCGCGGCCACCGCGCGGGCCGGCCGCGCCGCTGCCGGCGCTCCGGCGGCCCGCGGCGCCACCGCCCGACACGCCGCGGCTCCGGCCGCCGCCAACGTCGGCGTCGCCGCTGCTGCCGTCGTACCTGCCCCCGGGGCAGCGCGCCGCGGGTCAGGTGTCGGTGCCGGACATTGCAGCAGCGCCCGCCGCCGACCCCCCTTTCTGCGTGCATGTGCGCACGACCATGCTGGGAGCCATGAGCCGCCCCTGTGGCCGCAGGAACCCTCGCGATCTTGCGCACGCCGCGGGCTCACCCATCCAGGCGCCGGGAAGCCTTAGAGGGCGCAGGACGCCCAACATGAGAAAGGCAACGAAACAGGGCAACGCCAGAGGCTGCAGGGCAGCGCACCACTGCCCGCCGCCGCCGCCGGCGTCGCCGCGCGAGTGCTTCTCTATGATCTCGTTCACGTCGGGGTGGTACCAACTCCCCGTGGGCATGCTCCACCCGCCATCCGGCCCGCGCTGCAGGTTGCCTATGCGCTGCCGCACCTGCGCACGCGCGCCCGCCGCTCGCCCCGCGGCCGGCAGACACGCCGCGCCGAGCGCCTCGCTTCCGCGCGCCGCTGTCGCGGCCTTGGCCGCTTGCATTGGCGCCAGGACGCCCATCCGGCAGCCCGTCAGACCGACGTGGCGCGTGCCAGCAGCACGGGCAACTCCGCATGAGCACAGCCGCGTAAAGCAGCTGCAGGTTGCTGCCCAAGGGTGCATGAGAGCCCAGCGCACGGAAAGCCACCGGCCGCGCGCGTCGCGCGCGCCTCGCCAAGGTCGCCCGACGAGCGCGCCGGCCGGCCGCCGCCGGGGCGGCCGGTGCCAGCCCCGTCGCGGGCGTCCTCGGAGGAGCGCCGCGGCCGGCTGACGTCCGGCCGGCCCCTGCCTGCGGCCGCGTTGGGCCGGGTGGGGGCCGCGCCGGCGGCCGCGCGCGGCCGCGCCGGCGCCGGCCGGAGCGCCTCATCCGAGCTCGGCACGCTGCGCAGCCACAGCTGGGTCACTCGCGCTGCCAGGAGCGCGTCCTTGGCGCCCCGCTGCGCCATGCCGCAGCGGCTCGGCGGCGAGCCTGCCGCAGCTCTCACCGAAGCAGGTCAGCAAAAGGCAGTGCTGCGTCATGCACAGCCTCATACATGGCGAGCCGGCATGCCGGTCCCCCATCATACCGTCACACGGCAGTCTGTGCGCACGCTTCCCTGCCGCCACTTTGGCACCTCTACTCTTTCGACCTCGCGGCGCCCATGGCGTGCTGTCATGTACACCGGCGCGCACGGCTCCCCGCCGCCCCGCTTGTGCAGGGCACCGGGGCGCGCCTTTTCTTCTCGTCCTTGTTGGCAGCAGCGGGCAGCCCCCAGTCCAGATCGGCCGCGGCGGCCTCCCGCCCCAGCGCGTCCCCGAACCAGCCGCCGCCCAGGTCTGCGCCGCGACCAGCGCGCCCAGGGCCAGGGTAAGGGCCCGCCCCGCCGCCGCGCCCGCCGCCCAGCGCGGCCCAGCCCGCATCCCGGCGCCCCCCGGCCCTGGACGGGGGCCCGAGCTCGCGCTCGCGCTGCCCGCTGCCGCCGCCGCCGCGGGCGCCGCCGGGCGCCGCCGCGTCGAATGTCAGGTCGCCGAAGAACTGGTCGCGCACATGGCGCTGCGTGCGCGCGTGCCTGCGCGTCCCGGCGCGGCGCCGGCTCAGCGGCAGGGCGGGAGCAAGCAAGGGTGCAGGCGAATTTGCACAGAGGAGGTTGCGCTCGGCAACACGCCCGCAGCAGTGCTGCGGTCGCTGTATGCTGGGCGTCCGCCCTGGTCATACCCGGCCGCGGCGCCATCAAAGCACCCAGTGCCATGGTTGTTGCTGTGACGCATGTGACATGAGAAGAAGGCGACAGCGTGGCACTGCGAGGGTGCGCGGCGCCGCGGCGCACCCGTCGCGGCGCGACTCCTCGCGGCCCACGTTCCAGTTGGCCGGCGCCTTGGGCGCCTCGGCGGGCGGCGCCTTGCCGCCGATTAGCGCGGCCTTGGCGCTCACCTCGCCGCGCTGCTTCGCCGGCTCCTTGTCCCTGCCGCGCCGAGCTATGCTAAGCCCGCAGCGCGCGCCCACTCGTTAAGGCCACCTCACTGGCAGCCGCTGCGCTCACAGGCAGCCAAGACGGCGCCTGAGCAAGCTTCCACGCGGTGATGTCCGCCGCTCACTCACCAGGCTGACCTCCTCAAGGTAACACGTGCGAAGCGAGCGGGGCGGCCGCGCGCCAGTGGTCCTCGTTGCGGCCCTCCTTCACGCCCAGCACGCGGTCGAGCAGCCGGCGCTCCGCGTAGGGCACCTCATCGGGCGCGTCCTTGTCGGCCAGCGCCTCCGCGACCTCCTTGGCCGCCTTGAGCGGCAGCGCGTCGCTCACCTGCGCGCAGCGCCCCACCTCATTGCCCGCTCGTCGGCGTGCACGTCGGCGTGCGGCCCCGCGCTTCGCCGCCTCGAGCGACGCCGCTGCCGCGCGGGCGCGCGGATCCGAGCGCCGCGCTCCGCATGGCGCGCCTCACCGGGGACGCCCCGGTCGGGCGCGGCGCCGCACGGCGGCCTGATGGCCGGCGGGGCGCGCTCGCTTGCGCTTGCGCCACAGCACTTGCGCAGCGCTTCCTCAATGCTGTCACGCAGCAACAGGACAGCGCCGCCGCGGCTTTCTAGTGAGCGGCGCTCGCGCGGCCCATCCCTGGACACAAAAGGCTGCGGTCATCCTACCCTGAACCCGATTCTGAGGCTCGGCCGCGCCTGGATGATCTCATTGCTCTTCTCCAGGACCTTGGCCATGGTCCACACCTCCTTCGTCGCCTCCCACTGCGCAGCGCGCGCGCGCCTCACTTGACTGCGGGAGCAGCACCGCACAACACGGCTGCAAGCACAGCCACTCCCTGGATGCGGGTCAGACTCCGTACCCTGATGGTCACGGCCTGTGCTGGGCTACGCGACAAGGCCTGTGCTAAACTACATGACAGCACAGTCACAGCTGCCTCTTGGCATCACTTTGAGCCTGCCCTATACTTCTTGATAGTGCATGCCTGAGTACTTCCAGACACCTGTGCGCGCGGCGCGGGCAGCTACTTGAAGTGGCATAACCGTTGGCAAGAGCAAGGGCGCCTGCCTGGCGCACTTCGTCCAGCTCAGCCTCGGTCAGCGGGACAGGGACGTGCGCCTGCGCAGAACACGCCATTTGCGCTCACCAGCCGAGCAGCAGCTTCAGAAGCCACAGGCGGCCCTGCGGCTCTGTGAGCACGGCCGGCTTGGCACTCGGCGCCATCGGATCCAACAGGCTTGAGATTGCTGAATGGCGCGCTGCGAGCAGACGTCACTGACCCCAGAACACGCGCTGCTGCATGCATCAGCTGAACAGGCTCGCTCACGGCAGGGAGGCCTCGGCCGACGCTGCCCGGGGGCGCCGGGTGTGGCCCGCGCGCACCTTCATGTTCCGGGACGGGTGCTGGACCACGTGGCCCTTGGTGTACCCCAGCACGCGCCCCGCCAGCCCCTCGCGCGGCTTCTCCTGCCGCGCCAAGCACCGGAGCGGCGGCTCAGCGCCGCCGGCGGGGCGCGCGCGCGCCAGTCTAGCGCAGCCGCTCGCGCCGGTATACCACTCAAAGGCGGCCCGCAGCATGCCGCCCCGCACTCCAGCAAATTGCAAACGAGAGGGATCACGCCCCCCCACATGACGGCGCCATCGCAGATGGCGCGCGATGCGAGTCCCGCGGCCAGGTTGCTGAAAGCGGGCACGAGAAAACAACCCCTGTGGCGAAAACCCGGCGCCGCAGAACGCGCCGGCGGGGGCGCCCGCGCGTGGGGCCGCGAGGCGCGCACCACCATGATGGACTTCTGGATGTACTCCGCCAGCTGCTTGTCCATGGCGGCGCGGAAGAGCAGCAGGCGGCTGTTCTGGTAGCCGGTCGTGCGCGTGCCCATCTTCCCGCTCCTGCCGCCGCGGAAGCGACAGCCACTCGCTTGGCCGCCGCGCCCGCTTGCCCCCAGCAGTGAAGCGCGCGCCCTGGGTGGATCTACAGGCACGCCGCCGGCAGGGTGGCCGGAGGCCACGCGTGCGCTGCAGGCGTTTCTTGGAGCAAGCGGTGCGTGTCGGCCGGCTCATCCGCGCCCGGCCTGCATGCCAGACCCTGGGCGGGGCGGGCGCGGCGCGGCGCGGGACGCGGGGCGGCAGCAGGCGCGCGCGCACCGCACGCTGGGCGCGCTGACCTTCTTCTTGGGCAGCCAGACCTCGATCTCGCGGTCGAACATGCGGCCGTCGCGCAGCTTCACGTCGCCCAGCAGCTCGAACGCGCGCGAGAGCCACTTGGCCGTGAGCGTTGCCTTGCGCGCCTGGCCGTTGATGGTCCAGGGCAGCTGCGCCGGGGCGCGCCGCGTCAGCGCGCCTGCCGCGTCGGCGCGCCGCGCAGGGGGCGCGCCGCGCTCGCACCGCTGCTTGCGACCACGGTGGGCCCCTCGCTCCACCGCTGGCGCAAAGTCCCGCGCATCAGCCCAACCTGCGGTGTGCCAGAGTGGCAGGATGCGGCCCACGCACTGCCAGAGGCGGCCCAGCCACTGCTGCGCGCGCCGCCGCCCGCGCACCTCCAGGCCGAACCACTGCATTGTGCCGTTTGTGAAGACCTCGTAGTTCACCGCCACGTCCTCGGGCTTCTTCCTGTAGGCGGTGATCTCGCTCTGCTCCCTGGCGCGCCACGCCGGCTTTGAGGGCGGACCACCGGCCTGCGAGCCGCTCGCATGCCCTTCCTTCGCCAGGCAGGCCAGGACAGGCGAGGCGCTGTCTGCAACAGCGGTGGCAGTACGAGCACGCACGAGGCCGAGCTTGGAGTCTGCGCGCTGCGGGCAGCCATGCGCGACAGGGGCCGGCGGCTGCGAGCGGGGGCTGCGCACTCGGCCGGGAAGGTGTCCCGCTGGAGGCCCAGCCCCGGCGCAACGATCTCCTCGAAGCGCCCCGTGCCGCAGCGCCGCGCGCTGACGCGCCGCTCCAGCTGCTCCAGCGCGCTCTGCGCAGCCGCGCAGGGTGAGACTGGCGCACCACTTCACCCAGGTGCATACGAGGCTGCGTGCTCGTAGCTGTGTGCTGCCTCGGCCCTTCTAGCCCTGCTCTGCACAGAGCATACGTTGTCAGGCCCCTGTCGTCGACGCAGCAAGACACGGGACATCGCTGCTCCAGACAGGCAGAGAGTGCGAGCCCGCGCGGCCTCATGCAAGCGCCCAGGAACCTGGAGGGGGCGCACACCTGCTGCTCCTGCCGGTCCTGCCGCTCGCCCTCGCCGGCGGTGAGCCTGTTGTCGCGCTGCGCGGCCTCTAGCTCAGCATGCTCCCTGCGCAGGTCCTCCAGCCGGCCGACCAGCCAGGCCGGCACGGGCTTCGCCTGCTCTGCGACATCCTCCTGCTCCGAGCCGCACACGGTGCCGTGAGAGCCTGCAGGGGCAGGCTGCAGACAGCTTGGGTTGAACAGTCCGCATGACCATGCCCGGCAGCGCGCTCACCCCCTGCTCCACGGTCGCCGCAGAGCCTCGTCCCCGCGACGCGCTGCCAGATACCGCCTTGCTGCCCCCCTTGCCGGCGGCCTTAGTGGCGGCCTTGGCCCGCGCGCCGCCGGCCCCGGCGGCGGCAGCCGCGGGCGCGCAGCCGCGCCTGCACGGCTGCCAGTGCGTCCGGCCGCCAGGTAAGCCAGCACAGCGCCGCCAGCCGCGCGCCAGTGCTGCCCAGCCGCGCGCGCTGTACCGGCAGCCGCATGGCTGCACACTGACGCCCGCGCCTGCCCCAGGTACACCCATACTGTCTTCCCTGAGGCAATACCGAAACTAGTAACAACCGTGCCGCCCCAGACTGGCCAGCTAGGCTGCCTAGCCGAGGCAGGCTGCTTACACCTTGGAAACCTACTTGGGAGAAGGCCTACTCTGCAGGGAGCTTGCCCAATGCCAAAGGCCCAGTACAGGAGAGAGCCTTACAAGAGAGAGCCTAGGCCTCGGTCCTTGGTCCTAAGAGTACCGAGTCTGTCACGCAAAGGGGCTCTTGGTGTGTCCTCAGTCAGCGAAGGCAGTATGCCGGAGCTCTTTAAGAAAAAGCCCACCGTGAAAGGTGCGCGTGGGAGTACGCATTCACACAGAGCGCGTATGCAGCCTACGACCGTACCTGCTTGCATCCGTGCCCATCTACTTGGCAGTGCATGGTTGCTGACCGTGGTGCCTGGCGCTGCAGAGCAAGTGCGTGCCTCCCAGCGAGACATTGGGCGGGGAGTGCGAGGTGCGACTGCCCACCTGTGCACTCAGAGCGGCTGAGGGATGGAAGCTACTAGCCGTGGGTGGGTACTCTGCGTGGAGCAGCTGAGGGGTGTGCAGTCCTCTGAGAGGACCGTTCGGCAGCGCTACAACAAGCACACGCAGTACCGGGGCGTCTATGAACAGGAGTGCCCTGCAAGCAGAGCGGCAGAGCAGTGCAAGGCTCCTAGGCAGCGCAGCGGGTAGTTTAATGTGCCTTGCAGCGGTGCTTGTGGCCCCTTCGCACGCTGCAACACCAAGGGCGCCACACCCACGCAGCTGGGGCCACGTTGAGCTGCTTGCCAGTCCTACTTGCTGCAGCGCTTGCAGTGGAGCATGACGTGCCTGCGCTGGTGGAGACCTCCAGACGAGCCCCTCACTGTCTGTAGAGCGAGGAGCAGCAGGGGCGTGCTGCTTTGTTCAGTACGGAGAGGAGCAGGCGATGAGGACGCGCTGTCCTGTGGCGCGGCCTGGTCTGTTTTCAACGCCCTGGAGCACCAGTGTGGGACTGGCCGCCCGCCCGAGCCCCGGCCCTGGGCGCGGCGCGGGCCCTTGGCGCTAGCCGCTGCCAGTGCGCGCCGCGGACATGCCCGCGCGGCCAGCAGTCCGGGGCGCGCCCCGCGGCTGCGCCAACGACGCGGCGGGCCACGCGCGCGCAGACCTGGAGCGCGAGCTGCTGGCGGTGGACCGCGAGGAGGCGAAGCTGGTGAAGGAGATCCGCGCGGCTGCCGCCCGCGGCAACGAGGCCGCCGCGCGCACGCTCGCCAAGAGCCTCGTGCGCCAGCGCGGCCAGAAGGCCAAGCTGCATGCGGGCATTCTGCAGATGCGCGGCGTGCGCTCCACGCTCGCGACGACGGCGGCCACGTCGTCGGTCGGCGCGAGCATGGCGACGGCCACCGCGGCAATGCAGGCCGTCGGCGCCGCAGCCGACCCGCAGAAGACGATGGCGGCCGTGCAGCAGTTCAGCCGCGAGAACGCGCACATGGACATGGCGCGCCTCGCCCGCCCCGCCTCAGCGCTGCAAACGCGATGCCGGGGGTGCCATGCTCCGGGCGGGGGGTGGACGCCGGTCGTCTCACCAGCTTGCTTCAGCCCCGTGTCACACCGCAAGCTCAGCAGCGAGTGGAAGCTTGTTGGCGCCGCGCATAGCCTGAAAATGCCATGGAGGCGTTGGTGATGCCCTGGCGCCCCCCTGGCGCCCTCCTGCGCCTCCACAAGTCCTTTGTTTATCCTGCTGAACCAAAGATGTACTACTACAGCGCAGGGTCTGTGCCCTGCCGGGCGCCTGTGCTGCGCCATGCCTCGCTGCCTGGCATGCCTGCCTACCTACACCGCGCACACGCTCAGGCAGGCGAGCAGACGCCGCGGCGACGCGTCTGCATTGCCCATCTAGCCTGTGGAGTTCACCCGCCGCAAGGGAAACGCTCGCAAGCTAGGGAGAGTTTTTATTGAAGCGAGTAGCCCTCGCAGGCGGGTGAGATGATGGATGATGCGATGGATGGCGCGATGGATGACGGCGACGCGGAGGACGAGACCAACGACGTCGTCAGCCAGGCGCGCGGGGCACGCTGTGGGGAGTGTGCCGTGAGGTGCGCGGGGCGCGCCGATGTTGTCGCGCGCCTGCGGGCCGGTGGCCCGGTGCAGCGCGCTCCCCATCTGGCGTGCCACCCCACGCTCTGCACGTTGCCAACACATGCAGCAAGGTGCATGAGGTGTGGTCTGGGGCTGCTGCAGCAGCCCAGCGCATGCACAGCAGGTCTGCCATCACACACAAGCTGGCGGGCTGCCTGCGACGGCAAGGCGGGCCGCGCAGGTCCTGGACGAGATCGGCATCGACACGAGCGCGGCCATCGGCGCCGCGCCCGCGCGGCGCGTGGCGGCGCCGCCGCAACGCGCGCCTGCGGCGGCGGCTGCGGTGGCGGACGAGGAGTGCACGAGCCTGACGGCGCGGTTAGCTGCGCTGAAGTAGCGCGGCCGGCGGCGCGGCTGGCGCCAGGGGCTTGCTCGTGGGTGTTTCATTGACTGCTGGCATATGCCGGTTTGATGGTCAAGCGCCACAGCGGCAGCGTGCGCTAGTCTCAGCTGTAGCAAGAACGCAAGGGCGTGTGCCAGACATCATGGGGGGTCTGCCACATGGAGGCTGTCAGCTGTTTGTGTGGCAATGGATCGGGCATGGATGCGTTGTGTGGTCGGACAGTCAGAGTTGCTGTTTGTGGGGGATGTTTGCGTCTGTCCATACCCTCTGAAGGGGCCTGCACGCCGTGCTGCGCAGCCCCGCAGTGGGCGAGCGCCGCGGTCGTATGTGGTATCTCAGCAGCAACAGCAGCCTTAAACCAATGCAACCATGCCGTTATGCAGAGTCATGTCATCTATATACAGTGCTCGCATCGCTCCGACTTTAGGCAAGCCTCCTTGCGCAGCGGCGCACTGCGGCCTGTGCCTGATTCAGCCCGCACCGAGCGTGCTCGGGCCCCTAGCTGGGCGCGGGCAGCAGCTGGTCAATGCAGTACGCGTGCAGCTGCGCGTGCAGCGCGCGCCAGCCGTCAGCCTCGGCGCGCGCGGCAGCGAGCTGCCGCTGCAGCTCCGCTTGATCCGGCTGCTGGTCAGCGCCCTCGCTGCGCCCAGCCGGGGCGGGGCCGACGGCGGCGGCGCCGCCGTCGGCCGGGTCGTCGGCCAGGAGGCCGCACGCGCTGACAATGCCCCTGCGCCGCCCCAGCCTCTGCAGGCTCGGCCACGTTCGGGGCAGGGAAGCTGCAGGGGGAATTGCCATCTTTCTTTGCGGGGCATGTGCCGCTGCTCGCATGCGCGAAGGCTGCAGCGGATATGCATGCCGGTGCCCACGCGCTCGCGACGGGAGACAGGCGTCCAAGGGTGCGCTGTAAAGCAGAAGGTAGGGTGAAGTAATCCTAACCCTAACCTCGGGAGTAGGTAGGCAATAGCACAGCCAGGAGGGGCGGGCCGGACCTGTAGCCGACAGTGCCGTCCAGGATGACGGGCGCGCCCTCCCAGGCGGCCACGGCGCCAGACATGCCCGGGAACTTGCACAGCGGCGCCAGCGGCTGCGGCCGCTTGGGGCCCTTGCGCGCAGCGCCGCCTGCCACAACGCATTTCATGAGTTTCTGCTTCAGGCACCTCAAGCAGAACACCAGAACTTGCCTCGGTCTGTTCAAGTCGGCGTACACGCCTGGCGGTCCCAGGCAGATCTTGGCGCACTGACATTAACGCCGCATCCTGCTGAGGAGTGAGGGTCAAAGCCCTGTGCTTTTGTCCCGTGCTGGAGTGCACATCGGCTTTACATGGCCCCTCGGCGCACGACCCATGCGTGCACTCGCGCTCGCCAGAGCCTTACTGTGCACAGAAGAGGCTGGGGAGCGCGCCCGCCTCGCCGCTGCTGCCGCGACCGCCGTGCGCCGCCAGCAGCGGCGGCCGGTCCAGCACCAGCAGCGCGGTCACCGGGCCCTTGGCCGGGCCTGCCATGACGTGCACGGCCTGGCCGCTGCGCAGCTCCCACACGCGCACCGTCCCGTCCTCGGAGCCTGGCGCGCGCCGCCGGGGCGCGCTCAGCGCGCGGGGCCAAGCACCTGCCTCGTCACGGAGGAGGCACGCCGTGCTATGTGTCATCTGGTGCGCAACAGCAGGACACTGCAAGAGGTCTTCGCCCTCTACCAGCCGGTGCCGCATCGCAGCAGGTGCGCCTGGGGGTCGACGCGGCCCGCGCACCAGACAGCAGGTAGCCGCCGTCGGTGGTGCACGCCAGGCTGGTCACGCCGCGCGTGTGCCCCTCCAGCACCGCCCAGTCCTCCCCGCCGGGCTGCGGGGCGTCGGACCTGGCTCCCCCGGCTGCCTCCCTGGGACTGGCGCCCACCTGCATGTCACACAGGGTGAGAAAGAAGAGGAAACATCTGAGCAGCAGACATTCTGAGCGCATCAGGACCCTTACATTCCACACTTGCAGGTACAGCCCACAGCTATGCACGTGAAGGCCTGCGCCCTCCAGGCAGGCTTGGTGCCGGCCAGACCTGGTCCAGCACCATCGCAGCTCTGTCAACCATACCACAACAAACAGCACGAGCCCAGGCTGGCAAACGACGCACCCCATGCGGCACTTGGGCTACATGCCAGGGTCAGACCCCGGCACGCTTGTGCTTAAGCGCAGCTCACATGCGCGCGCGGCACTCGCCGCCTTTCCGGCCTCACACGCGGCACGGGCCGGCACCAGGGACAGCTCGAAGATGCGCCCGTCGGCGCCGCCTAAGTACAGTGCATGCTCGGCCGGGTCCGCCGTCACCGCCTGCAGCGCCGCCGGCAGCGCCGCGGACCGCAGCAGCTCGCCTGCGCGGCAGGGCGCTGCTGAAGGGGCGGCGCTGCCAGACCTCATGACTCTCAACCATGCAAACACGAGCTTACGTGCTCAGCACAGAGGGGAATGCACAGGCCATGACGTGTGGCCAACCATTTGGCTAGCAGGCATGCGCTCAGCTGGTACGGGCGGACAGAGCGCGTATGTCGTGACACGCAGATGTCACGAGCCCAGGCCGCGAGCCACCTGTGGCCAGGCTCCAGAGCTTAACGCAGCGGTCCAGCCCGACGGTAGCGGCCACGCCCGTTCCGCACCAGACGGCCGCGATCGGCAGTGTGTGCGCAGCCCTGCGCCCGCAGAGCCAGGCTGGCTTGGTGCCCACGCAGAGGCAGCCGCCATGGCAGGGTACGAGTCTCGTCCATCATCGTCACACGTGCAGGCTCAGCAGGCGCATGTAGGCGGAGGGTGTGCGATCATGCCAGACAGGCAGGGACATGCATGCCAATAGCGGACAGAGCCGGAAACCGCTTGCCAGGCCTGCCAGCCAGGACTCGAACCGCGCTTGTTATCACGACCATGGGGCTGGGTGGCGGGGCGCGGGCGCGGGCGCGCCAGGAGAACAGCGGCGCGGGCGGCTCCTGCGCGGCGGGCGCAGCCAGCAGGTCCAGCAGCTGCCACGCGGTTGCCAGCGTGTCCCCGCCCGCGCTCACCAGCACGTGCCCGCCGTCCGCAAAAGCCAGCGCAGTGACCGCCTGGCGCTCGCGCGCGTGGCGTCAGAGCCACGCCTGTTCCACCCCCAGAGCATCTGTGTGTCACGCGGACCAGGCACAACAGAAAGCAGGCGGCTCAGACACGGTCGGCAGGCAAGCTTGCTGCCGCCGCGCCTTGTAATGCGCGGGCCAGCTGCGCAGCAGCCGGCCCGAGGGCGTCTCCCACAGGTACACGGCGCCTGACGCGCCGCCGCCGGCGAGGTGCACACCGTCCGGCGAGGCAGCCACCACGAGCACGGGCTCCGCAGCGTAGCAGCGCTGCAGCACCTGGTCCTGTTGCGGACAGGGGCGGGTCAGCTTCGCACGTGAAACCAGAGGCAGCAAATAGAGCGGGGCTGTGCAGCCAGGGAGTGTGGTAGCGCTGCAGCCAGTGGTCATCCTTTCTCTTGTTGGGGGTCACAAGCAGCGCAACTAAGCAGCGGGTGAGGCCAGGAGGAAGGGCCTGTGCTGCGGCTGCGGCCGCCGCGTCAGCACAGTGCTGGGGAGCACCGAGCAGCCGGTGTGTGCTTGCGCCCACCTCCCCTTGGGCACCACTTGGGGGGTGCACCTTGTGCCAGGCCCAAAAGTGCAGCACGCCCTTGGGCTGCTGCGCGGCCACCAGGTAGTCGCGGCCGAGCAGGCTCAGTGCGTTGCGGCCGCTGGCATTATTCTTGAAGGCGGCCAGGAAGGTGCTCGTGTGAACATCCCTGTACTCAAGAGCGCTGTAAACTGCTGAGCTCTATCGTGTCAATAGAAGCTTGCAAAACTAGCGAGGCATTCGCACCATGCGGAAATGGTGCCCTCCGAGCTGGACGCAACAAGCACAACCTGCTGGTCGATCATCCTGTGCTAGCACAGAGCTGTGTGTTAAGTGGTCAGCGCCAGCGCCATGTTAGGACCGTGTCTGGAACACTACATAGACGACCACGTCCCCGTCTTTGTCTTTCACATAGCACACGCAGAAGCACACTCCAGACCTGGTTACTACACAGCAAGAGGCAAATACAGCACGATGATGATGATGTTTAGTAGCTCGATTTCACCACTTCGGCTGCAGCCCAGCCGTTCGAGGTGACTGGCCTGCCCAATTAAAGCAGGATCCCAGGCCCCATGGAGCTGCGAGGCAAGTCGCTTTGCATGCCAGGACACAGCGGCCAGCGCCGCACATCACATGCACCACGAGTCTAACGACAGCGAGTGGGCATGTGCTGCACGAGCGGATGTTGCAGCCCTCAAGAACTATCTGAGGGGCTGAAGCTCCAGCCCAACAATGGGATCGCCCCGCAACAAGCTGCCTCAGCACAAACCATGAAGCAAGCCAGCATGCAAAGGGCTGAGCATGTCCTGATGTCCCGCAAAAACCCATCCTTCGTGAACCCATGCAGGTGAGCATATGCAGCTTTAAAGAACAGGATACGCATAACAATATGTGTGCTTGTCGCCCAGGGGCACCTCTATCATGATACACTAAAGCCTCATGAGGCCGCGCAAGTGCTCAGCCGACGCACGCCCATGACTACAAGCACCCCAGATACATCACTCTCCATAACGCATTGTGGACTTTGTGAAAGGTGATGCAAATCATAAGGCCCCCGTTTCTCATTCACATTTCCAACACCGGCATGCATTTTGCACCGGCACCATGTTCGCGGGCCCTCTGCGAAGCCCTGCAAGCACGCCCGCGCCCAGCGGTGGCCAGCACCACAGCTGCCTCGACATCTACAGCAGGCGCAGTGGGGCTGTCAGCAGGCAATAATTGGAGTACAGCCCAAAATCGTCATAAGCGGCGCAGCAGCAGCACTGCGCCCCCCATGTGTCCTCCCTGGCGCCTACGCGCTCAGCGCCGCATACCTGGGTGCTGTGCTGCCCACGCCTGCAGCGCACTGTCAGCAATCCCCTAGAACGAGCGTCAGCTGCCCTGCCGGCCGAGCAGACCCGGCTCAGCGTCTGCATTGAGCCGGGGCCAGCGGGCACAGCGTGCTCGAGAGTGCTGCCACTCGGCGCGCCGCTGTGGTGCACCCGTCAGCACAGGGCTTCTGCGAGCGGCGAGCGCCCCGGGTCGCTGCCCCCACTTGCTGCGCTGACGGGCGCGCGCGTCTCAGCACCTGCGGCCACATCCGTGCACGGCCCCGGCCCAGAGCGCTCGGCCTCCACGGCCTGGTCGGCCTGCCGCAGCATCTGCAGCAGCAGCTGCTCCTCGCACTGGCGCGCCAACAGCGCCGTCAGGCAGGTGGGCTGCTACCTGGGCAGAGCGGCACCAAGCACAGGGCGCTGCAGAGCACGGCTCAGCCAACTGGCAGTGCCGCCGCAACGCGTGATAGCACGTCATGCACAAGTGCACGACATACCACCCAACTGAGAGCTGAGGGCGGGCTGTGCCTGCAAGCGCTTGATCTGCGTGCCAACGGCGACGTGAACCTTCTGCAGGCCCAGGCCCTGCGTCATGAGCGCCGCCAGTAGCCTCTGCGCGCACAGAGGCACCTCTGCAAAAGGGCTCGGAGCAGCGCTGTCCAGCAAAAGCCAGCAGGGGCTGCGCGCACGTCTGTTGCCGGTCCAGCACTCTTCTTGCTGGCTCTGCCCTTGTTCACGGCATCCTGAGCCCTGGGCATGCCGTACGGTGCAGCTCCCACAGCCTTTTGCAGCCTCGCCCATGCACTGGGAGCGCAGCGAGCAAAATAAATTTGACATCCTGATGCGACTCTTGAGGCTCCTTGGACCCTGCCGTCTCCCTATCACTTTTGCCAGCTCGAGCTGCGTAAGGAGGTGGTCTTTGAGGAGACGCCTCGTGGATAGTTGTTGCCTTGATCAGTGCCAGGACTCGCGCACGATGGACAACAGGTGCGTAAACCGGGTGGCGACAGGGGCCAGCGTTGGAGCGGCACTTGGCGCTTCCATAGGTGCGTGCTCAGCAGCAGTAACAGCGCCCCGTGGGCAGCTTTCAAGGTGTTGTGACACAATGGCACAGGTGATAGACGGCGCTAAGCGGCCCGTCCGTGCAGGCGCGCTGTATGGCACATACGAGGCGTTCCGGTATAAGGTGCGGCAAGCTGTGCTTGTGCGGGACTGCTGCTCAAAGCCAGGACGCTGTGTTTGCACAAGCGAGTTGTGCGTGGACTAACTACGGTCCTGGCTTTGCTGCGCAGGTTCCTGGCATCTACAAAATCAGATACGTAGGACAGACCACGCTGAGCAGCGCAGCGGTGCGTGCCGTGGGCTGCTCCAGGCTCCCAACGGTCACCTGTCTCAAACACGCCGGGTGGAGATGTCTGTGGCCTGCAGGTGTTTGGGCTCTTCCTCGGAGCTGGATCCCTGCTGCACTGCGGGAGGTAGCAGGCGCGACGGACGGCCGCTGCAGACCCCAGACGAGCTTGCAGCAAACAGCCCTGGACCCTTCCCTAGGCTGCGCACAGCGAGGCTTGGTGCCTCCGCCTCGCCCGCTTGCTTCCTTCCAGTAGGCAGAGTGTGGCCTCTGTGCTGGGTTACCAGCAGTGCCAGGTGCAGGGCAGCGCTTCATGCAGTGACTAGCCTGGGCGGACCATTGCCTGTATCTGAGTGTGTGCTGCCTGCAGCAATCATCGAGTAGGTTGGAGGATTGATGTAGTGGCATGCTGTTGTGCGAGCACGCACCTCAAATTGAAAGCATTCCTTTCAATTTGATGTACAATGGCCCTTGCACTGTAGAGATTACATGCAGGCCCGGATCTGCACACCTTGCCCAGCGATGTTCAGGACTGAAGGTCTTCAGGCACACTGCGCATTTGGCTTAGCAGCGCGTTTATGTTTTGATAATGTATGCTGGTGCTGCCAAGTGTCGTACAGCGTACAGCGCTGGCAGTGAGAGTGAACAGTGCTGGCAATCAGCGCTGTTCAGGCCATATGCATGCATGGCAATACCATTTGGTATCCCCTCTGCGAGGCCTGATTTGACAAGCCCGGGGTATGTGCCCAGCATGACACCCCAGCAAGGCTGCAGCCTGCAGGCTACAATGCGCAGCAGCAGCTTTCATACATATCACCCCACGCTTCATCCGCACTCGCTCTGGACACTCTAGGGTGCAGGAAGACAAGTGCGGGGCACAAGAAGTGTTCGTCATGAACAGCGCCACATCTTAGCACCTGGCAGCCTTCGTTTTGAACTTATCTGCTCTTTGTGGATGTTCATCACACCGCATGGTCATCACACCGCATTGCAGATGGCTAACAGCACATGGGGGGGGGGTCAGGCCAAGCCCCACGCACTAGGCGTCCGAAGGGCCCTGGCTAGCTAGGGTGCCTCACTACAAACTGGGAACTGCCAGGGCAGGCGAGCACCGGGATAAGGCAGAGGCGATCCCCTCCCGACAGCGAAGGCGTGACGCGCGCTGTAGAGTGGAACATGGCCAGGCCGAGCGAAGATGACAGGCACTGGGACGTGTTTGCGTTCCCGCGTGCCGCGAAAAACATGCTCAGCGTTATGCAGACGTGGGGAGCCTGCGGGCACGAGGTGTGAGCTGTGCTTGCTGTGCACTTGCCATTCAAAAGTAGAAACTTGCTCAGATGGTGCTTGGAGCGCAGTCTCTGTACGTGCGCATGCGCGACGGCGTGCACGTGGCCTGCGATGTCCTCCTGCCAACGCAGCCGTCACCCTCTGGGCGGTACCCAGTTGTATTCTTCCAGACCAGGTGACTGGCCGCCAGCTGACCCCCCGTCAGCGGATGTTTTGTCCTCAAGCGCAAGTACCGACGATCGCCGTGTGCTTGGCGCAGGTACATGCGCGCCACAGAGCTGCGGTGGCCGTTGCGCCTGCTCACGCGCGGCCGCGCTGTCGACCTCGTGAACCTGGAGCTGAAGGCTGCGCTGGTTAACGGCGGCTTCGCAGTTGTCACGGTGGATGTCAGGGGCACAGGTGCGGGGCTTCCTGGCGCTTGCGCCGAAGCCCCCTTGAGGAGTTTTGTGTGGCGACTGTGGCCTCGCGTGGGTGCGGGAGTGATCAAGCGCTGCGAAAGAGTCAAGCGCTGCCGCCAGGTGCTTCGTTTGGGCAGTGGCGCGCGCCGTGGAGCCACGACGAGAGGCGGGACTCTGTCGAGGTGCTGGACTTTATCACGCGGCAGGCCTGGAGCAACGGCCAGGCGCGCTGCCGCCCTCAGGAGTGGGGAGTTGACTGTGTGCACTTCCTTGTCTCTGCCTTGCACGCGTGTCATGCTGCAGCTGCACGCCGAAGCGCTCCGGTGAGGCGCTGGTTGGCTCAATACCTGCGCTCGGTATGATTTGTGGGTGCTACCATTGAAGGTCGTGCAGCAATGTGGATGTTGGCGAGCTTGTCTTCATGCCTGCAGGGATGATGGCGTGCATATTGTGGTAGTGGGATTCGATGTGTGTGCGGGGTCGCAGGTGCTGCTGGCAGGCAAGTCCTACGAAGGCGGCGCCGCGCTGTTCACGCTCGCCCAGCACCACCCAGCGGTAGCCGGCGCGTTTCTGGAGAACGCGTTCTGGTGCGCGCCAGGCCGATAAGGCTATTGACAGACCACCCACAGTGCCAGAGCAACCACGTGTCAGTATAAGTGGCTCCTGCAAGTCTGATTAAGTCCTTCGCTGCCTGGCCCTTCTGCACAGCTGCGCTTACTGTTATGGTGCAATACGTGCATGAAACGTGTTGCGCACCTGCCTCAGGGACATGTTCTCGGATCTGGCGGTGCCTGGCGGCATCGCCAACCGCGGCTTTGTGGTCGACTGGGGCTCCTGGTGCCGCGCGATGGACCAGAACAACCTGGCGCTGCTGCCCAAGCACACCCGCTTCGGCATCATGCTGATCGCCAGGTGGGTGGCTGCGTGCTGCCCTCCGCATGCGTGGCAACACCTGGCTGGCAAGGGGGGTTTGCAGGCTGCTTTCAACATCAATGCGCGAGTGCGGACAAGCGTTATGACCCGTGCTGCATGACACTCCGGACTGCCTGGCAAGCGTTGCGGCTTGACAAGCCTCTCCGGGATGTTAAACATCGGCTGTGTCGGCCGTGTCTGCGAGGGGGGTACACAGCTGGATTCGGCCAGGCTGCTTGACGGCCGGCCGACACCGCAGGGGCTGCGCGCCGGTGGTGGCCGGCGAGGGCTCGGCGGCGGCGCGCGGGGGGCGCGCCGCGCTGGCGGCTGCGGTGGGCGGCCACCGCAGCTGGTGCCCGGTGGAGGCCGGGCGCGCCGTGCGCTTCACCGACCAGCCCGATCCGGACGGCCTCGTCGTGAACCAGGCGCGGCCGCCGCTCGATGCGCCGGTGCCATGGCGGCAACTGCACCGGCAGTGCGAGCGCGGCGCGGTTGAGCAGCCTGCGCCTGTGTGGGCCTGCAGCAGGGTGGGCCGTTTGAGCATGCCAGGGACGCCTGCAGAAATGGTAGGCTGCCGGGCGCACATTGGGCTGCCGGGCGCGCCTGCTTTTTGAAACATGGACACCTGAGAGGGCAAGCTACAGAGGTCGACATGTGGCCACAGCGCTGCTCTGAGCTGCTGGTGCGTTGCGATCGCCGGGGGCTGCGCGCTGCAGTTCAGCCCGTGCGTGTACGCTGCGGACATCGCTACGGCGCGCGTGCCCATCTCCATGGTGTCCGGATGGCTCGACCAGAGCGCCACGTCCGCGCTGCACATCCTGCACCACGCCGCGCACGCGCCAGGTGCGGCGCAGCGGCATGGCGCGGCGTTCACATCAAATCAGTCAGCATGGAGTCAGCGCAGGTGCAGATTGCATGTCGGGGGGTGACAGCATGAACTTGGTGCGCTCTGCATGCCAGGTCGGCGAGCTGTGCTGGCGGGGGCCTGTCTCCTTCATCCTGTAGATCTTCCTCGCCTGATGATCACGCGCGCCGCGTGTCCAGCCATCCTGATGTCTGCCGGGCGCGTGCGCTGCACAGGCAGCGAGGTGCTGGTGGGCCCCTGGTCGCACATCGGGCTGCTGGACAACCGCGTGGGCCACGCGCGCTCCGGCGCATTCTCAGCGTTCGCGCTGCACACCTACGCGCTCGACTTCGCGCGCCGCTGCTGCGCTGCGCGCCCGCTGCCCGAGCAGGGCGCAGGAGCGCACGGGGCGGTTCCGGCACAGCACCCGCATGTCGTGGCGGGCGCCGAGCCTGCCGTGGCAGCGTCTCCCGCCTGTGACCAGGAGAGCGCAGCTGCAGGTACCAGCAACCAGCCTGCAGCCGGGCGCGGCGCGCAGGTCGCGCCAGCGCCGCTCGCAAGCGGCAGGCGTGAGGCGGCAGCAGAAGCCCGGCAGCCTGCAGGGGCGGCGGCCGCGATGGCCGGCCAGCAGGACCCCGGCATAAAGTCACGTGCCAGCAAGGCGCTGGTGCAACCCGCGGAGGGCCCCAAGGGCGCTGCCCAGCGGCCCAGCGCGCAGGGGCCTGTGGACATGGTGTCAGTGCATGCCGCGGGGTCGCCTCTGGGCGGCGCCGCTGAGCGGCCCGACATGCAGCTGGCCGCGGACGGCATGCCCGTGCACTTCTACGTGATGGGCCACCGGCCGCGCTGGGTGGCCGCGCCGCGCTGGCCGCCGCCCGGCGTCGCAGTCGCGCCGCTGCGGCTCTATCTGGCGCCTCCTCCTGAACGGCCCATGCGCCGGGTGCCCTCAGACGCGGACACGGCCGCGCATTGCTGGCCGCGGGCGGCGCTCCGCGCGCCTGCCGCAGCGCATGCGCCGCCAGGCGCGCGCGTCGGGGGCGGGACGAGCGCCGCCGCGCCGGCTGCGCGCCCGGGGCCGCAGGCTATGGTGGCAGGCGAGGGCCTGGGCAGGGGCGGCGCGGCTGCTGCGCCGCCCTGGAGCCCGCGCACCGCCGCTGAGGCGTGCGAGGGTGGCGCCGCGGGGCCCCGCGCGGCAGATGTCACCACAGTGGCGGACCCCACCGCGGCCCTGGGCGGGCGGCGCACGGGCAGCACGGCTGAGGTGCGGGGCGCGACTGGCTGGCCGCTGCCTCTTGATGAGTACATGGGGGATGCTGCTGGTCGCATGGGGTCGTCACCAGTCGCTGGGCGAGCGCACCGTTAATATCTGCATCTTCCTCGCTGCACGTTCTGTAACGCCTCAGGCCAGGCTCCGCCTCGCCCCCTGCAGCGCATGGAGGCGGCGCTGCGCCTGCCAGCAAGCGGGTGCATGCGTGGGCAGCGGCCCATACATGCGCGTCACGCTGCTGCACTGCCGGCAGGTGGGCGCGCTCTCGGAGGCGTGCGCAGGGACGGAAGTGCGCTGGGAGCACCGCGTGGAGGCGTGGAAGCACCCCAAGGTAGGCGCCCCAAGTGCCTGGCCAGGGCATGCAGGGGTCTGTATGGATTGGCTTGGCTGGGGCACGCACGTCTTTCGGACGGTTCCAGTCAAGTTATAAGTTATAAGGTGGCACAGTGTAAAAGGCACGGGCGGTTTCTTGCGGCCTTGCCTCCTTCGTCAGGTGTCTGTGCGATGTGCGGCGAGAGCGTCTTTGCAGACTTTTGCGTGCCCTAGTCTGCAGGCCCCGCCCTGTGAGCCTTTTCAAAATAGAACCCTGACATGCGGTGCGTGTCACCGAGCTGCCGACGCGTGCGCGAGCGCAGGGCACGTCGCGCTATGAGGTCATGCTGCAACCGATGAAGCCGCTGCGCTACACGCACCTGCGCTCGTGCGGGCACACCGCGTTCACCGGGCCGCCGCTGCCAGCGTGCCTGGAGGTCGCGGGCGCGCCGCTGGTGGACCTCTGGGTCGCCTCCAGCGACGCGGATGCCGACGTATTTGCGTACCTCGAGGACGTGAACCCTGCGAGCGGCAAGGCGCGGTGAGTACCCGGTGCCGTGCTGGTCCGCTGCAGAGCGCTTCTGCGCCACTTGCGACCGGCCAGTGGGTGCTCCCTGCTGGTGGCACAGCGGCTCTTCTGCAAGGCCCTCCCGTGCCTGGTCTGCGGACCCGCGAGCGAGGACCCCAGTCTGCACCGCATGTCCAGCACCGAGCAGCTGGCGGCGTTGACAGCGCGCCGCAAGCGCGCCCAGGTACGTGACGGAGGGCTGCCTGCGCGCCAGCAACCGCGCCGAGCGGCCGCCGGCCGGCGACGCGCGCGGCGCGGCGTGCCTGCCGGGCGCGCCGTTCCACACGTTCGCGCAGGCGGACGCGGCGCCGCTGTGCCCCGGCGCCCCGGAGCGCCTGCGCTTTGAGCTGCTGCCAACGGCGTACTCCTTTGCACCGGTTTGGCGCCCTGCCGGCGTGCGGTTAATGCAGCGTCCTGCGCACGGAGAGAGTGCCTGCGCGAGCGTGCGAGAGTCAGGAGTAGGTGGCAGCAGTATTGTCGGCTCTAAGGGCTGCATGCTTGCATGGCAATCGCAAGCCCTGCATGCATGCGGGCATTTGCTTGCAGCGCATTCAGGCCCGCTGACTGCATCGCCTCGCACGCCGGACAGGCTCTGTCAGCTTTGCACAGCCGGCGCTGGCTTGCTGCCGCGCTCTGTGCCCCCGCCGTGCAATAGCACCTGATCAGCGCCGGGCTGACAGCGTGCCCGCGCCGCGCCAGGGCCACTGCGTGCGCCTGGCGCTGGCGGGCGCAGACGCCAAGCATTTCTACGTGGACCATGCGGGGCCACGCACGCTCTGGATCCACGCCGGGCCGGGCCGGCCGTCTTGCTTGAGCCTGCCGGTGCTGGGCACTGGCGGCGCGTGACTGCAGGCTACTGCCTGGCGGGCGCAGTCCCAACTGGTACGCCCCGCTGGGGCCTGTGCGCCTCCACTGAGTTTGCAGTCTCCTCTGCAGCACGAGGGGCTGGGCGCCTGTGTACATATGTTCATATTTGCGTGAGTCTGGTCAAGCACTGACGGCCTGCGTGCCGACGAGACCCCCTTCCCCCAGTCTAGTCTGCGCGGAGCAGTTTTTGCTGTAGTGCGGGCGTGTGACCTTCGCCTCCATGTCACAGTGTTTTGGCCGGCCTGCGAGCCGCCCGCGGCTTCGGTATTTGCTGACAGTCTCATTAGGAAGGTTAGGAGTCATAAAAGGGACGTACAGATATTTGCCAAGCTGCGTATGGTCCATGTAAAGCCAGGTGGTGCCCATGTGATGAGAACCTAATCCTCAATCTTTCAGCTTTCTGGCTGATGTTCGACTTCAAAGCCTGGCAAGTGAGAAGAAGATCCGCTGTCGTCATGGTGTAAGCTTCTGTGTTGTTCGTGCTTTGCTTGAAGGTTCGTGACGCGAGCTGTAGTGGTTGCAAGAGAGCCATACTTAAACGTGCATGTGGCTTCCTGCAACGCCTGTAGTCACAGCTTGCCCCAGCAGCTCTGCGTGACCAGTTTGCTGAGGACGGTATCTGGGGACCCTCCTTGACCGCAGTGTCTACCACAGTGGCGAGGAGTGTCGCGCATGGCGCTGCACGAGCCTCAATGCAGGCATCGACACAGCCACGGGCCTGCAGCCTGGTGCGCTGCCCGACAATGCAGGATGGGCTTGCTGTCCAGCCCCAGCCCCCAGCTCACTGATGCGAATGCACGCGTGCAGGGCAAGGCCGCACAGGCGCTGCTGCCGGGCAGCGCCGCCGCCGCTCACGCACAGCGCTGCATGGCGCGCCGCGCTGCACGCGCTGCGCGGCTCGCGGCTCGCGCCGCAGCACGGCGCGCAGGGCTGCGGTCGCGAGCGGCGCGGCGCGCACGCGCCGCTGCGCAGCATAACAAGCGCGGAGGGCCGCACTACAAACGCGGACTACACCGCAACCGCCAGCGACTCGCGCGTGCTGCAGCGGCCGCTGCGCGAGGAGCTGCGGCCGCGCGAGATCACCAACGTGTTTGACCACCCGCGCAACCTGCGCGAGCGGTGCGCTGCTCCCATGTGGTCGGGCATCGTCAGCAGGAGAACGTCAGGAGACGCCACTCCGGCGACAGTTGCGTTTGGGAGCGGAGCGTATTCCGCTGTCGCCTGCGCTGGTCGCTGAGGGGGGCCTGCACCATCCTCAGGCCCAGGGCGGGCGATATGCTGGGCAAAGGGATGGGTCCACCTCTTGCTGCCAAGGCGCGCCTGCATTCGCCTGCAGGTATAAGCTGGGCAAGGTGCTGGGCGCGGGGAGCTTCGGCATCGTGCGCGAAGCGACTGAGCGGAAGACGGGGCGGCGCTACGCCTGCAAAACCATCCCCAAGGTGCCGCCCCCCGTCCATGCGCCGGCGAGGATGCCTGGTCCGCCAGCGTACGCATGCCGCGGCGCTGCGGCCTGCACCCCGGTGTGACGCGTGCAGACGGGCGGAGGCCTGAGGCAGGCCAGGCGTCTGGCACGGGGCCGGGGCGCCCATGCGCAGGGGTGCGCCAGTGTGAGCGGGCGCCAGGTAGGGCGCGCGCCGCCCGCGCCTGGCGCGCCGAGCGCCTGGGTGAGGCCCTGGGGCGCCGGGCGCAGGTGCCCAAGCGCGCGGGCTCCACGCCGCGCTACCTGCTGAAGCTGCAGACGGAGGTGGACGCCATGCAGCAGCTGGGGCCCAGCCTGGATGCGGTGTACCTCAAGGTGCCCCCCCGCCTCCCCCCCTGGCAGCCACGCCGGGCGTGCACCAGGCACCACAGCAGCTGGCCTGCTGACCAGTGCGCGCACGTGGACGCGCGCGCGGATGCGCACACGCTCGGCGCAGTCGGGCCGCCCGGCGCCGCGGCGGCGTCAGCGCGGCGCTGCCCAGCGCCCTGCGCGGCGCACGAGCGCGACGCCGGCGCGACGGGCGCCGCCGCCCGCGCCGCAGGACGTGTTCGAGGACGACGAGAACCTGCACCTGGTCATGGAGCTGTGCGAGGGCGGCGGCATCCTGGACCGCATGAAGGCCGGCATGTTCACCGAGGCGCGCATCGCGGGCATCATCCGCGGCGTGCTGCGCTTCATCGCGCAGTGCCACGCGCGCGGGCTCATCTACCGCGACGTCAAGCCCGACAACTTCCTCTTCCTCACGCCGCACGCGGACAGCCCCGTGCGCGCCACCGACTTTGGGCTGTCCATCCGGTGCGCGCCCGGGCCGCCGCCCCGCTCCTGCCCCTGCACCGTGCGCTCCGCGGTGCAGCGCGCGGCTCTGCGCCCGAGCCCGAGCAGCTCGTCGGAGCCCAGCGCGGCGGAGGGGCGCCGCTGAGCCCGCCGCGCGCCGCAGGCACTGGCCGGCGGACGGCAAGCTCAAGTCGCGCAGCGGCACGCCCGTGTACATGGCGCCCGAGGTGGTGCTGCAGGTCCGCCCCGGCCCCCCCGGACCGCCACGCTCTGGTCACGTCTTGTCGCACCCACGCGCATGCCGTCACGCGCCGAGCGCGCGCGACGCGCCGCGGCTGCCGCCGCGCGTCCCGCCGTCAGTGCCAGGCCTGCGCCGCGCCGGGCCCGGCCGCACGCGACCAAGCGCCCGTGCGCGTGGCAGGAGTATGGGCCCGAGGCGGACCTGTGGAGCGTGGGCATGCTGACGTACCAGCTGCTCACCGGCGGCTTCCCCTTCTGGGACAACGTGCAGAACCTGACGCTGCAGCAGGCGCGCGCCCTATGCTAACTTTCTACCCTGTACCCTGACGCTGCAGCAGGCGCGCGCACGTCCGCGCGTCCAAGCGCCTCATGGAGCCGCGCGCATCCGAGGTGCTTGCACGCTACCAATGAGGTGCCAATGCGGCTTGTAGGCAACTCTGGCTGTTCCAGGCCCAGCCGTGGCAGCCAGGCTGCTGTGGGCGCATGGGCGCTGCACAGCAGCGGTGCGCGCCGAGCGCTGCGGTGCGGCGCGACGGCGCGCCTCACCCCGCTGCGCGCGCGGGCGAGCGCCGCGCGCGGCCCGCGCCCTCTGCCGGCTCAGGGCGGCCGGGCGCGCGTCACGCCCTTGCGCGCACGCGCGGCGCAGGTGTGGCAGGCCGTGCTGACCAAGCCGATCGACCTGGACTCGTCGCGCATGCGCCAGGAGATGTCCGACGGCGCGCGCAGCCTGCTGAAGGCGCGCGCGCGCCCCGCGGCGCACCCGGGGCGCCCTCGGCGTGCGGCCGCGTGCTCGCCGGGCGGCGCCTGGCGCCCCTTTCGATCGGCAGTGCAGGCCTTGCGACCGCCTGGCAGGCGGCGCGGCGCGGCCGGCGCGCCGCTGCGCAGGGGCAGCGCACGCAGCATGCTGCCCGGCTTGAGTGCGCCGGCGGGGGCAGGGGCCCTGGTCGGCGGTCTCTGCCCCGCGCTTGGGGGCGACGATGAGGGGGTGATGGTGAGGGGGTGACAGTGAGGACGGCTGTAGCGCGCGCAGGGCCTGCTGGACCGGGACGTGGACCGGCGCCTGACGGCCACGCAGGCACTGGAGCACGCCTGGGTGCGCCCGGGCGGCACCGCGCCCGACCGGCCGCTGGAAGGCACCGTGGTGCGCGCCCCGCTGCGTATGCCGCATCCCCGGGAGCCTGTGCGCGGCGCGAATGCATACTCCGGGAGACCCTGCAGGTGCCTGGAAAGAGCCTGAGTTGAAGGTGAATGCTAGCTGATGTGACAATGCTGAGTCGAGCGCTGTGCGCGTCACGCGTCTGTTGGGCACCCGCGGCGACAAATGCGAACAGCACAGGCGCAACGCCGCGGCGGCGGGGCAGCGCCGCGCGCACGCCCCACCCCGCCCACGGCGGAGCGCCGCGCCTAGCGGCCGCCGACGGCGGCGCGCGCGCGCCGTGGCGCGCAGGTGCAGCGCCTGCAGCGCCACGCGACGTACGGGCACCTGAAGCAGCTGGTGCTGCGCATGATCGCCGAGGACGTGCTGGCCGAGACCGAGACGCAGGCGGCCGACATGCTGAGCGCGCTGCGGTGCGGGCAGTCTCTCAGTGTCGGTATGCTGTCTTTATACCGATGTAGATCGATCTATTTTGTAGAAGGCGCGCGCCCCGCTGCGCCGCTGGGCGCGCGTCCCTCGAGCGCCGACGCCGCAGCCGGGCTGCGAGACAGAGGCTCTGGGGTCGCGGCAGTCGCAATGACAGGCAGCGAGCGGGGAACATGATGGCAGCGGGCTGTGCTGACTGGCGGGCCCCCGCAGCGCGCCTGCTGGCGGCGCGTCACAAGCCCGCGCACCAGCCACACCGTCATTAGACAGGCTCCTTCTGTCCGCGCAGCTGTTGCCTCCTGCAGCTACGCCTCTGCCTGCCTCCCGGCTCACCGGCCCGCGTGCTCGTCGCACAAGGCGTGGTGGCAGCAACGGGTATGTGCATGCAGGACGCTGTTCGACCAGCTGGACACGGACGGGTCGGGCGGCATCGACGGCGACGAGCTGGCGGCGGGCCTGGCCGCCCAGGGTTACCAGGTGCTGCCCCGGGCACCGGCTGCGGCAGCATGGGCAGCGAACCCCGCCTCCCCCAGCGCTGCCGCCTGTGTGTGCACCCCTGTAGCGCCCGCGCCCGGCTGGTGTCGGGCGTGCGTGGGAGGCAGTTCCGGGGCTACTGAGCAAGCAGCACACTCATTCGCCGCCCGCTCTGGCGCTGGGTGTGGACGGCAGAGGTTGCCCGCTCTGGCACCTTGCGCGGCCCCATGGCTACGTGCTGCATCTCAGCATGTAAGACCAACAGCACGGCGCGCCGACGTCGGGGCGTGCGCCAAACGGCAGGTGAGCCGCGGGGAGGTGGACAAGCTGCTGGACCGCGTGGACGTCAACAGCGACGGGCACGTCGAGTTCGGCGAGCTGGCCTCCGCGCTCGTCGACTGGCGGCAGGCACGGGGGCCCTGCGCGCGCCCTGCGCGCGCGGGTGCTGCGCTGTGCGTCCGGCGGGCAATGTGCGTGGCGGTGCCTGCAGGAGCGCTTGCGCAAGGCGCCCATCCTGCATGTGCTGCAGAGCCACGGACCCCGCGGCCGCTGCCAAGTTCTGAGGGGGCTTTGCTGCTGGCCGCTGCCGCAGCGTGATGAGGGCGCCGCTGCCTCTTTGCCCCCTGCTCTCTCGGCCTCAGGCACCCCTGACCCTGCGGCGCGCGTGGGCGTGCAGCTGCAGGAGGACCGCATGTGGGCGAGCTGGATGGACGTCGCGTTTGCCAAGCTGGACGCCAACGGCGACGGCTACATCTCGCTGGAGGAGCTGCTGGCGCGCCTGCCCGACGCCGTCGACGGCCCCGCCGCTGCCGTGGAGGGCGAGCGGCTGAATGCGGCGCGCCTCTCACACACCTGCTAAGGAATCGCAGGGGGCTGGGCGCAGCTGACGCATCCTGCTGCTGCGCGCGCTGGTCTACACGGCCACCCACGCTTGACCCGCAACACCCTGGCCTGACAGAGTTATGTGTGCGTTTGCTGCCGTGTTGCACGCTCCGCGCCTGCGTCGAGCAGCGGAAGCGCGCGGACCGCGCGCGCAGGCGCGGCGCATGCTCCGCGAGGCCGACAGCAACGGCGACGGCAAGGTGTCGCGCGACGAGTTCCACGCGCTGTTCACGCAGAGCACGCGCCCCGACGAGCTCGGCCAGTACGATGCGCGCTACGCGCCCCTGGAGTCGGTGGAGGCATAGGCAGGGCTATCATCAAGCGTACTCTTGTAGCAGTGCAGGCGTAGGCAGGGCGCCAGCGTTGCTCCGCGCCTGCTTCGTCTGAGCCGATGGCTTGAGAGGCGCGGTGCGTGCACATGTGCGGCGCTGACGGGCGGGTTGCGTGGGCCAGGCTAGGCAGCTGTCTACACTGCGTGCAGAGCAGGCGCGGGGTGCCAGCCTGCGTGCTGCTCCCGGCTGCAGAGCGCGTTGTTGCCAGGCAGGCCTGGGCTCCTCAACGCCGCCTGCGCAGTGACCATTGCCTGCGTGTTGAGCGTCAAGTGTGCGCACTCTGGGGCTGTGATCCCATTCATTAAGTCATGCGGCTGCTGTGTTGACAACCTGCCAGGGGTGACTCAAATGGGTATGGTCAGGCATGCAGGATGCTTGCCACGCATGTTCTGTGGGCTGTGACGCGATGTTCTGCATTTGCAATTCATCAGCTAACTCGCGATCTGGTACACAACACTCTGTGTTTTCTGGACCATGAGGATGCCTAAGTCAGGAGGCTCGGTTCGTCATTGGGGAGGGCGAAATTCCTATCAAGGATACAGCCTGCTGATACTTCTTCAGGCAGTGAACTGGTCTGGTATGTCAGGTCCTGAGACGAGGGGCGTGAACCACTGCATGTCTCTGGCAGGGTTGTTCCGGCATGCGCGGACAGTCAAGGCATGACGTGACCGTGTAGCGCTAGCTGAAAGCTGTGTCCTGCCATGCATATATATCTGGCGACAGCACTCTGCAGACTGTGAAGTGGGGCACCTTGCGGCTGGGTACTGCTTGAAATGCTCATATTGCTGACTCTGGCTTACTTCTGTCAAGTGTGTTGCTGAAACACAGGCTACAGGCCAATAAGCACAGCAATTGTACGTATGCGCCAAGAACTGATGCTACATGAAAGCAAGTGACCCGAAATGCATGAGCAGCAACGTCTTGATGCAGGGCTTTAAGCCCAAATGACACAACAAACACACTCCAATGCTCAGCACCCCACACTTTTATAGAAACAGTGCATGCTGAACACGTTATTTGCATGCAAGCAACCTCTTGGCAGACCCCAGCGCCCCGCTCACTGGTTCACCTTGGCGGTAAGCGCATCGCGGTTCTCAAGTGCCCACTCCCGGAACGTGGGGCCCTGGAAGATGGTGTCCTTCGGGTCGCGCAGCTCGTTGTACTTGGGGGACAGGCGGTAGTACCGCCACATGGCCGCCAGGTCGTCTGCGCTCCGGTGCAAATAGACGTTTAGGCGGGATGAAGGGCTGTATTTAGCTGTCCTTGTTGTGTGCATCAGCAGAATGCCATGCACGCATGACAGCCATGAGTGGTGAACACCGTTTAGACAAACGCTGCCCCAGAACACGCACAGTGGCCGAATGCGCATCAGCAGCATGCCAGCGAAATCAGGCCCACCAGGAACTTGACACTAGCAAAACCCCGTGAGGATCCTGCACTCAGAGCACTGTGCGAGGACCTTGGTACCAAGGCTAAGGCATAGGTCGCGCCTGCAGCTGGGAATGGCAAGCTCGCATACTCCTCGTCGGAGATCTGCACATACCTGCGCGCGTGCGCTGTGTGCTGAGCGCTGCTGCAAGAAGCCAGGGGCCTTGACCTGCTGCAGGGACCTACTGCACAGTGTACACGCCAAGATGCAACACCGCGCTGCGCGGCAACCATGGTGTAGCAGTTCATCGGGTGCAATCATGTACAACTGCTTGTGTTTCCCGTGCATGAAAAGACGGCAGGACTCGTCAAGTCTGGAGCTGTGGGGCGTTACATGGGTAAGAGCGATGCAGCACTAGTGTTTGTGGTACCACAGGTGGTACAAGGTGTTTCACAGTGCAAGAGGTCTGAATGGTGAAAAGGAATGCAAACATGACCACCGTCTTACGGGCGGCGGGCATGGATGCGCGCCTGACTTTTGTGCCAGTGACCTCGGTCAGGATATCAGCCACCTGCGTCCAGCTGATGGCCTTGCGCGCGACCGGAATCACCTTCCCGGCATATTTTTCTGGGTCCGCAAACACCACTGCGGCCAGCGCGCATGCCTCCAAGTCAGCGGCTGCAGCCTGCTGAAACTCAAAGATGCCGTGATGAGGAGCAGAACTGCCTGTGCATGCATGCATGGACATACACAGTAGGAACCATGTCAGCCTGCACTCCAGTACTGACGTATGTACTTGGTAGGTAACCCGCAGGAGCCAGCGTCTCTTCCAGCACACTATGGTGCTCTAGCCAGGTGCACAAACAGGCAAACTGTAACATAAGCTACAAGCAGAAGGTGCTGCGCACGTGCAGCGCTCTCCCCGATGTCGGCCACGGCATGCATCTGGAGCGGCGCGGTGCCGAGGTTGTCCGACCAGGTGCGGCTGCCGTCGGGCTGCCGCTGGTACATGAAGAGCTTGGCAAAGTTGTCGTAGAACGCGCATGTGCGCAGGCCCGTGTACGGAATGCCCGACGCCTCGAGGTATTCCTGTCAGCAGCGTATGTCAATTACGCCGGCGAAGCAAGCAATGAGAACCAGTGCGTACAGAGCTAGGTGCGGCAATGAGTCTAAATTTGCCTGCGCTGTGCAGCTTTTGCCGCGCGGCCAGAGCTGCCAGCAGCAGTGGGCAAGTGCTGCATGAATCTGTGCTGGTGTGGCAATGCAGCCCTCTCACATGCTACATGGCACAATTCGCACGGCACAAAGCAGCACCATGCATAGGCCAGCACCTGCACGATGGCCTTGGTCTGGAAGTGCGCAACGACATACCCCGGGTGCGCCTCGAGCTCCGGCAGCGTGCCCTTGGGCAGCACCTTGCCCGGATTCTCCAGCGTGCTCAGCACGATGTGCTTGACGCCTGCCTGCGCACTGTCCTCGTGGCCTTAAATCTCAAGCACCAACCTGACACACATGGCCCTGTTCAAAGCACGCTAGCCTGTCAGCTTACAGCAGCATGCAAGTCAATAGGCAACTTGTTGACGCGTTGAAGGCCTCTGGGGCACTGACCTCCTTAGCGGCGTCTACTGCATCTTTCCCGTGCTGAAGCTCAAGCTCCGGGTTGCAGTTGCAGCCATAGAAGTCTGTGAGCAGGAAAAGGCCCGTAGCGCCTTGGAACGCCTGCGTGCCACAAGAATTGCTTGCTTCTTTGGCCAGCATAGCGTGCAACACAGTGTAGCGCTTCACACAGGCGGTGGTCTCTGCGCTTGTGCTATTAGCAGGTGCAACAGCGACGCAGCGAGCGTGCAGGTACCCGCTTCAGTGACTCCTTGTCGTTCATGTCTGCTTCCACCACCTCCACGCCCTGGTCGGCCAGCGCTTTGGCTTTCTGCGCGTTGCGCGTGACAGCACGGATGCCAAACTTGCCCTGCTTCTGCAGCGCAGCCACGACGCCGCCGCCCTGCATACCGGTCGCGCCAAGGACCACAATGATGGGCGGGGACATGGTGTTCAACTACTTGTTCTGCAAGCAGGGTGAGTTGCAAGAGGACGCAGTCTGCTAGAATTGATAGTGTGCTGGTGCCCCAACGCGATCAGCGCTGCGGGCCAAGCTTACGAGCACAGCATGTGATGATGGTGTTACAAGCCTCTGTTGAGTAACAGCCTCAGTCGAGCCTGGTTCAAATAGTGAATGTGCTTGATTTACAATCAAGTAATCACCTCTTGGGCATGCTTGGTGCATACATGCCAGTGGTTTTTTCGCAAGACAGGCATTAGGCTGCGGAAGGTCGAGAGCGAGGCTTGTGAGCGATAATGGGGATAAGGGCAGACAGCTGCGCGCTTGCCGTGCGTGTTTTACATACCTGGCTATCAGAGCTGCAGACAGTGCGCGTGTTGTTTCGCAAACTCAGATTGCTCTAATCTATTTGATGCGACAACACAATGCAGGACGTCAACTGGCACTTCATGCACACATGTATTCAAAAGCTATTCTGCGCGCCAGCAGTGACATATATCATCAGCAACACCCCAGATAACATTGTTCGGTAAACTTGTTCGTCACACAACAGCCACACAAGCACACAACTCGCAGATGCTCAGCACGCTCACTCGCTGTTGTACAGCCCACGCTCTAGAGATATAGCAAAAGTGCATGGAGCAGCTCCCCGCCAGGTATGAGCGCCGCGCTCACAGGCTCAGCTTGGCAGTGAGCGCGTCGCGGTTCTCATGTGCCCATTCCCGGAACGTGGGCCCCTGGTAGATGGCGTTCTTCGGGTCGCGCAGCTCGTTGTGCTTGGGGTACACGCGGTAGTACCGCCACATGGCCGCCAGGTCGGCTGCGCTCCGGCGCGCCCCGGCTTGCGGGGCTGTGCAGGATGGCTGCCAGCAGTACTGACAGCACTCCGACTACAGCTCTCTGTCCTATGCCTAAGTCCTTATGCGCACGATAGCAAGGACTTGCACACCAGCTTTAGGATGAGGCCTGCCCTATATACTGACGTAGAACACCTACACCACGTGAGCGGCATGCCTGCGTGTTTGCAAGCACAGGGAGGAATCGGCGACATGTGTAGACTGCTGGAGACTCAGCGAATACAGGCCTGATAATCTGACCACCTGTCCCATGACGAAACACACTGGGTTTGCACCTGCAGCTGGAAACGGCAAGCTTGCGTACTCCTCGTCGGAGATCTGCACATACCTGCGCAAAAACGCCATGTCGAGCGCGGCTGCTCGGAACAGTGCTGTGAAGTTGCTGCAGGGTGCGGCTGGGCGGGGTGGTCACCAAGCAAGCCACAGGGTCCAGCCGCACGGGGCGGTGCCAACACGCTACACTTGCTCTTGATAGCTGATGCCCCGCCTTGATGGCGTGCTGATCAAATGTATTTCCTTGAATGCAATGGATGTTTAATCGTCGGCGCACTCTGTGCCATCATGGGAGCCCAGTGCGATCAGGCTTCATCCCCACGCACCAGTCAGCCTCACAGCGCCATTGGCGCAGAATGCCTCCCTGGCCGCTAGCGGCGCGCGCCTGACTTTCGTGCCAGTGACATCGGTCAGGACGTCCGCCACCTGCGGCCAGCTGATGGCCTCGCGCGCGACCGGGATCACCTTCCCTGCATACTTCTCCGGATCGGCAAAGACCACTGCGGCCAGCGCGGATGCGCGCACAGGTCAGCTGCTGTCTTCGTGGTGGTGGACAGATGCCAGCAGGAGCAAGTTGCCTTTCGGTGGACTCGGATGCACACGCAGGAGCGCACAACACCGCTCTCTAGTATCTTCGCATCCAGCCCCGCAAGAGCCACAGACGCTAATCTCAAATACTGAGTGTGGCCACAAGCAGTCGCACTAGAACAGCTGGCTCGAGCAGCCTTACAAAACGCATGGCGCACCGGCAGCGCTCTCCCCGATGTCGGCCGCGGCGTGCACATGGAGCGGTGCCGTGCCGAGGTTGTCCGACCAGGTGCGGCTGCCGTCCGGCTGCCGCTGGTACGCGAACAGCTTGGCAAAGTTGTCGTAGAAGCAGCATGTCACCAGGCCAGTCCAGGGCTTGCCAGAGGCCGCCAAGTAGTCCTGTCAGCAGCGCGCATGCAGCAATCAGCAGATACGCTGTGATCAGCCATGGCCATGATGTCTGAAACTTGTCGACGGCAAGAGCACATCCGACTTTGTCTGTGAAAAAGAACACCCTCTGCTGGAGAGTGCAAACCTCTGCTTGCGCTGCATACAGCGCTTGAACACACAACGCCATGTCCAGAGCCATGCGGCCAAAGCCGCCAGGTGAGCAGCGCGCAAGCTCTGCAGCGGCTCTGCTCGCCCGCCGCTGTCGCCAGGCACATGGTACGCAGAACGGCGGCGGGGGTGCCCTAGCGGGGGTGCCCCAGCACACTCGGTCCAGCCGGCCTGGCGTGGCTCACAGCAGTGCGGCGCGCAGCGCATCGTTTTTAAAGCCTTTGGGAGCACCTGGACGGCGGCCTTGCTCTGGAAGTGCGCGACGACGTACCCGGGGTGCGCCAAGAGCTCCGGCAGCGCGCCCGCGGGCAGCAGCTTGCTCGGGTCCTCCAGCGTGCTGAATACGACGTGCCGGACGCCCGCCTGCACGCACGGCCGCGCGGCCTCGCGCTCGAGACAGGTCGCTGCAGACCGCGTGAGCGCGCGCGCCCGCCCTGCCACGGCAGGCTCACGCTTGCGCTATTGTAGCTGGCCAGGTCGACTGCACAACACTGTCGCGCCAGGGCCGGCGCTTGAGCGGCAGCACACACCTCCCTGGCAGCGTCCACTGCATTCTTGCCCTGCTGAATCTCTGTCTCCGGGTTGAAGCCGCAGCCAGCGCAGTCTGTGAGCAGAAAGAGGCCCGTGGCGCCTTTGAAGGCCTGCGAGGCAAGTCACCTACCAGTCAAGCAGTCGCTGCTGCCAACACTTCGGCAGCGCTTGACAAGGACGGGGAGATGTGCACATGTGCCCTGGCGTATCCAGCAAAGCTCTGTGGAGGTGAGCAGGCACCTGCAATAACGACTCCTTGTCTTTCATGTCAGCCTCCACCACCTCCACGCCCTGGTCAGCCAGCGCTTTGGCCTTCTGCGCGTTGCGTGTCACAGCACGGATGCCGAACTTGCCCTGCTTCTGGAGCGCAGCCACAACGCCACCGCCCTGAGAGCCGGTGGCGCCCAGGACTGCAATGATGGGCGGAGGCATGCCGTCACCCTTCCTGCTGGAATACTATCAGATTGGCATACAAGACGCACGCGAGCGTGCGTGCAAAGTTTTACCTTTCAACTGGGACGAGGAATGCTGGATATCACAGAAAGACATCGCCGCTACCAATGTATATAACAACATGCATGTGAAGCTACAGTGTGTCATGAACATGATCCTGCCAGGCTGCTGCAGGACATGATCATGCGCATGCTTCACATTGTATGCCCTACCAGCCAATTCCACAGCCAATTGCGAGGCGGAGCGCTGGTGCCAACTGTTGGCCACCAGCTCAATATTACACTGAAGCCATTTTGACCTGAGCAGAACAATGCATGCTGGGCACATTGTGGCATCGGGCAGCAGGCTGCAGCTGACTCTGTCAAGGGCTTTCACGCACTCATGTGATACCTCAGCCGAGAGCTGTGCGTGTGCTCACACATGCCCCAGCTGCTACCAGAAAGCCGGTCGCCGTCGTGCCCGCCGACGCTGCCCCGCCTCAGGCGCGCCGCTCGGCCAGGCGGCCCAGCAGGCGCAGCGTGGCCTCCCAGAACGGCGCCACGGTCGCCACCTCCACGCGCTCCTCGGGGCTGTGCGCGCCGCGGATGGTCGGCCCGTAGCTCACCATGTCCATTCCGGGCACCTTGGCGCCCAGGATCCCGCACTCCAGGCCCGCATGGATCGCGCCCACCTGCCGCCGCCGCCGCCGTGCGTGGGCGCGCCGCATGCTTACGCGCCCCGGCCTGCCAGACACCGCACCGGGCCGTATATGAGCAAACACGCCGTCGCTGCCGCTGCAGTCAGCAGGCTGGCGCGCCGGGCGCGGCAAGCATGCCCGCGCGTTGCCGTCGAGCGGGCGCGCGCGCGCGCCCAGCCTGCCGGTTGGGCCCACGCACGAACTCCAGGCACTGCGGCCCCTCCGTCCGCCCGCACCTTGGGCGGGTGGCCGGTCAGCTGCTCCAGCACCTCACGCGTCAGCTGCAGCACCGCGCTGCCTGTGTCCGGCTGCCAGCCAGGGTAGGCCGTGTCCTGCTCCAAGCGCGCGACCGTCTGCGCGCCCACACCCGCACCAGCCGCGCGCTCAGGGCAGACCCCGCCTGCATCCTCCCCGGGACCAAGAGCGGCTCGTGCTGGGCTGAGAAGGATTGCCCCTACCGGGACCAGGGATGACCTACAGAGGTCCACAGTACCACATAGCCCACGCGGCATGTACACACCAAAGGTGCACGCTCTGCGTTGTTGCACATGGTGATGCTGTGACAACAGCACCTGTGCAATATGGCATGAGCTGCACAGCGTCAAGTCGGCGCGTCGGCATGCTCCATTGGCCTGGCACTTGGCCAAAGGCCAGACCCTGACATTACGTCGCCCCCTCAGTCAGCAGGCCCCGCGCCAGCGCCGGCCGCACCAGGGCCGCGAGCTTGGCGATGCTCACGCGCACGGCCTCCAGCGCGGGCATGAGGCTGGAGCGCGAGCTGCACGTGATGGCGCACTCGCCGCGCCCCGGCGCGCCTGCTTCCGCCGCGCAGGGCACGGCCGCCAGGTTGCTGCTTGTCTCCACCAGACCTGCGGGCGACCGCACCCACGCCAATAACGGGCGCGGTGCTTCCAGCAGCGTCGCGCTGTGCAGGTCCCATGAACATTGCCGCTCGCGGGCCGGCGGATGCTGATCACGCAGCAAACATGGCGCAGCAGGCGGCTAGAAAGGCTGCTCCAGGAGGGCCTCAACCAGGCATTGCGGCTCAGCACAAGCAAGCAGGATGCCAATTGAGCTGCGATGGCAGAGCGGATACCGCGGTCCCCACAGCCAAGGCGGCCCGCGCTCGGGTATGGGCTGCCGCATCTGACACCGCATGGCTGCTTGCGCGCCGAGGCAGCGCAAGGCGGCTGCGCCGCGCGGGAGCGAGGAGCCGCGCGGGCGGGCGGCCGGG
>JAABUU010000168.1_pt1 | contig 158624 bp, 166 predicted proteins | sample 5559301 | NCBI WGS metagenome assembly JAABUU01 (sample SAMN10711884, study PRJNA513360) | rock metagenome | isolation source: Antarctica rocks | place: Antarctica: Victoria Land, Richard Nunatak white
AGGTTCTATTAGCTACGTAGTTCACCTAAAACGAATCGTTAAAGCGATAAAAAATGAAATGTGAATTTTCAGCCCTATAGGGCTGTCCCACTGCTAGGTTTAGCCCAGTGCTAGGTGAACCCTTCTATCGAGAAGCACCAGGTGGCGGGCGCCATACTCGATGCAGTCACGGCACAGCAGACGTTCACATTGAGTATCACACATAGAATCTGTGGAGTACCTTGGAGAATGCATGAAACCACCAAGCCTTCTTCATCTAGCCTCTTCACCCACTCCTCATTCTTTGCCGTCGGTCTGTCTCATAGGAAAAATTGCAATGCCTCATTCTTGAGCACTTCCCACCGCTCTCCTCTTCACCACTTTCGGTAACATACTAAGGATCTATCTATACATTTGTCTCACCTCTCGCTGCTGCCCGGATATTCGGGCTTGATCTAGAGCCTCGTTCCAATAACCAATCCTCTGGAAACAAAGCTCTTCGATCTGTCCCAGTATTTGGTGGCCGCAACCTTGCTATTGGACTGGCGGTTTTTGCGTTTTATTAGCATTTAATGCCTCAAGCTATGGCTACATTACTGCTTTGTTGCGCAGCAGCAGGCATTGTCGATACTGTCGTGACAGGTTTGTGGGAGATAGAGGGGAAGGCTTGGACGCATGCAATCGGGTCTGTGATCATGGGACTGTCGAGATGGGGAATGATGCTGTGAGAAGAGGGAATGGAGGTAAAGGACTTGTGCATCAGGTGGCTTCTTGCGGACTACACATCTTAGGGCTCAACCACATCGAAGTTGGCACTCAAAGTACCTCAAGGCGTTCGAGCAAAGTTATCTTATGGGTTTCCAATCCGAATCACAAGTACGTCGAAAGCCCTGTCTACTGACCACAAGTGCCGCGAATCTGCGATCGGGGACAACTATGTGTCTGTACTGGGCGTGCCCCCATATGACGGTCACGGATAATACGATCGATTAAGAAGTGGTTGTGAGAGAGTACGGGTAGCTATGAATACTGAACGAGAAGCATCAAATGGTATCTTCCAGCTTACATGCAACCCTCCGAGGCCAGAATCTAGAGAGATGAATGCAGAGCAGGGTTACTCACTGAGTGGTTGGAGAATGGCTTTCCTCTATCTTGACCCTAAAATTGCAATGGTTCCATCACCCCCCACCGAGACGAGAGAGTGCGCTTTGGGACCCCACTCTATATCAACAGCTGGTGCAGCAATCCTCAGAGGTTCGGACCATTCCTTTGTAGATTTTGAATATTGTTGAACAGTGAGACCGCTAGGGCCTGCCGTAGCTAAGAATTGGCCCGTGTAGTCCCATCGTATGCTGTCGACAGGACCACCTGTTTCCAGCGCTTTGATTGATGCAGACTTCCGCAAGTCCCAGATGGACACATTCGTTGATCCTTTCACGACAGATGCAAGCCATGTGCCGTTCTCTGAGAATGATAGAGCTTTGATTGGACCCGGTTCATCAAAATTGGCGGCATTCGCTCCGGACCTCACATCAAACACCTTAATCTGCCCATCTACTCCTCCTGCGGCGAACAAATGCCCGTCGGGATGAAATTCAGCGGTGGTTAGAGCTGGCGTTACGTTAACTCGTGCAGCATGTCCACCAATATCATACATAATGCTTACCGGAGTCTGTGGCAATCTGAAGAGCTTGCGTGGAAGAAGTAAGATCGTAAAATACATAAGTCTTATCGATCCCCACCGAGGCCAGGATATCCCCGCTAGGATGTAGTGTGAGGGCCGTTACAGGCCCCGCGTGACAAGAGAAGCTCAAAACCTCGGATCCTTTATCAAAGACTTTGACAGCACCAGCACTTGTAGCGAAGATAGCTTGATCTCCAGCCCACAGAGTATCTGTAACAGCACCGGGTCCCACCTCAAGCTCATGCACTACTTTGTTCTGAGATATTGAGTACACACCGGCACGTCCATCAGTCCCACCCAGCAGCGCCAGTTGGCCGTTCGTATCGAGCGCAATTGATCGAGTATCGGGATAGAGTGCTTCCGATTTTCTAATCGGAGCGAAGGACTGAATGGTATCATGGGTGGCCCACTCGCTGGGAACCACGCGTTTCCGTCGGGTTTTAGATAACCTTTGAAGCATTTGTAAGTTTACGAAATCCTGTTCGGCTTGCAAGAGCCATCAGATTTTGCAGCATACTTCTCTTGTGTAGCCTCTACCTTAGCAAAAAGAGTGTTTGGTAGCTCTCGCCCATCAATTTGCATAACGTCCCCATTGCTCGCTACGCCGCCATTGACAGAGATCTTTGATAGTGCATCCCGAGCCTCATCCCTTTCTCGTGTCAATCGCGCAATTACCCTGACAGCGGCATCGTGCTGGTAGAGTGCTGTACTGAGCTCTTGTCGTGTCTGTGTCAGATGTTGCCTCAGCGTATATGTCTCCAGCGCGAGCGCATCCCATTCGTTCTGGAATACTGATAGGAGTGAGGGTATTGAGGTCAAAGTTGGGGGTCGAGGCCGAACTATGTGGGCTGAGTTGAGTTTTATCAAATCGTCCGTCGTCAATTCTTCATTGGTTACTGGATCCTTCCCATTCTCTGAGATGTAAGCCTCTACGAGGCGCTTCTCAAAAATATGGCCTACCAAAGTCAGCGCAGTCAGTTGATATATTAGGGTTCTGTACAAACCACTTTTGCTTGAAGCTACAGGAGCTTGAGGAGCCTCGCCAGATACTGGGGTAGGTTAGCATTATCCTACTGAGATTTTAAGCCGTGTACGTACTTGCGCAGAGCATAATTGAAGGATTAAAACACTGTGATCTTGCACATTGACAGTCAGCTTTGTTGGTATTGTGCTACCACATATGTTATATGTGTCGAAATAGCTAATAAGGTGGAAGACGTTTGCCCTACGGAGGTCTTTATTTCCAACTAAACAAAGATCACGTGATTCAACTTACTCTACTACTTTCAGGAACCCAATTCAATTAGCCGTCTTATTATCCAGGTAGGCTATTGAGGCTTATCAAAGCAAGGAATAAAAGAGCCTCGAGCATAGATATGTATTCCGTATGCGGGTATCTATTTCGTACCTTAAGGATCTAAGGTACCTTAGTTATCCCACCGACGTTTGTGCGAGGAGCCACCAAGCACACCCGGAAAATAAATAGGAATTGTAGAGATATGCTTTATTGTAACTTCGAGAGTCGCATTATAATTTCTTGAGGGATATCGTAAAATCTCATGTTATCTGTGTGCGCCTACCACAAGCTGTGCGCAGGACCAGAACAGCTCCACTCTAAGCAATAAGTAACCTTGGCTTCAATTCGACTTGGATGTGCCACGATTCCCCAAACTAAAACCGAGTCGATGCAAATACGAAAACACTCTCCCCAAAGGATACTCCTGTCCACTTTGAATCATTCCTGTTTCAACTGACTAATTCACTCATTAAAGGACAGTTTGACTTTTTTGCCCTTCTTCGATTTGACCTTTTTCTCATTGATGAGACCGCCTACATGATGCTGGCTGGCTTCCATTTCATCGTCTTCTCCAACAATCTTAGCCAGCCTTCTTTTTGCGTTGCCCCCAATCCCGGCCACCTGCTGCTTTGATGGCGCAGGATCTTGCGGAGACTTGCCAAGTTCCTCAAGAGCCCTTTCATGACCGTCTGGTTTCATTGGTGGAACCACAATACTGTTTTCCAACTTTTCGACTTCAACATTCTTCACCATTGCGTCATACTCAGCTTTGGAGATGGTATCATGCGTATTTTCTTGCACATAAGTAGGCTCGTCGTCTTCGTCGTCACTGATTTTCTGCTTTCTAGGCCTTGCGGGAGGACATCCATGTCGCGCGCCGTCTCCTCCATATTCTCCTCTAAGTCTACGCAAGAACGCTGGCTCGTTGGAATCTACATTCGGTAAGCATACCTGGGAGATGGATAGATTGAGCACGTGACCTGCCATATGTGAGGTTCTTTGCGTTGATACTCATGGTAATAGCTTGCGTTCCTAGCTTCGAAAGGTTCGAGCGGCTTGTTCTCGAAAGGACGTAGAATATTTAAGAAGTATCAATCCTTGGAGATTGCATGAGCATAGCAAATACTGTCGCTTAAGAGCATAGCGAACGATGTTCGCTTTTGTTTAGTTGAACAGCGAGCTTTGAAAATTCCTTTGCATAATTTATCTGCGCGGCAAGACCTTAAATGATCGGGTCGCTTGAACGTTCTTCTCATGAGCATATCAAAGAAGTTGTGGGTGGTTTTGTGGCGAAATTGTTCGTTCGAGGGCTATTTTCAGTCCATGGCACTTGGCAGTGCTAGGCCTGAAATAGTAAAGTACGAGGGAAAGTATAATGTTTTGACGAGAAAGGATTCATACCTTATGTTGATGATAACTCATGATACTGAACCTGCGCAACTCTTTGGCATTGATCGTAGCACATCATACAGTTCATACCTTACCTTCCTTCCAGTTACCACCGTACTGCCCTCACTGTCGGATCGCTTGCCGCTATCCCTCGGCTCCAACAATCCATATTCAAGAACGCTACGCTCAGATCGGCAACCGTTTATCGGCTGTAGATCCTTACCTACCTACGAACCATAAACCCCAACCTCCTATCGTAGCCTCTACGCAACCACAACACCTCCGTTAGCCATTCACACAGCTTCATATGAACTCGTCATGATATACGTTGCGCAGGTAGCAATCATAGGGACGCCAGGGGCACGATCATCTGTATAAGATTTGGATCCTTGAGGGACACGTTCCCAAGTCGCTCGTTACGTCCAATCACGCATCTCTTCGACGACACCCACAAAGCCCTCGAACGTTTCCACGACTGATTACTCACATCCTGTCTGCCTTCATCTATATCGCTCTTGTGTCGTTCTCCGTTGCGCCCCAAAGCCGAACTGGGGGCACGAAACCAGAGCTCAGGCTCTGTCGATTTCTTGCATACGCTACGAGAGTGTTCCCTGTTGAGTTGCCGTAACCATGGAGCTCGTTCAGAACCTGGTGAAGCGGATACCTTCCTCGCCCAACCTTCCTTCACTTGAAGATGTCTCTCGCCACAGGGAACGGATCACGCCAAGATTAGCCTTCTTCCGGCGGCGAATACGCTTGAAAGGAAATTCGAAGATATCTATTCCTCTCGGCGCTGTACTTTTATTTCCATGTATAGTTATAATCTTAATACTCGTGCTCGTAGTCCGACACCCTTCATCAACGGGGAGGATACTGATGCCCGCCGGGGCTCCCCCTTCAATAAGGTAGGTAATATCAACCGGAGGTTTCTCACGACCGCACTGGTATTTCTATGGGCTGATATGACCACGTATGCAGGAAGATCAGCGAAAAACATGACAAAGTCTTCGTGACTGGCTGTCTCGAACCTCAGACTAATGGACCACGAGCGAACGCGGCCTTGGTGGTTCTGGCAAGAAACCAAGAGCTAGAAGGTGTGGTCCAGTCCATAAAGTCGATGGAAAGGCATTTCAATAGGTGGTTCAACTACCCCTACGTCTTCCTCAATGATGGCGACTTTAATTCTACGTTCAAAGAAACGATTCGGAACCATACAAGCTCGCCAGTCGAGTTCGGCAAAATAGATCCTACGATGTGGGGATACCCCGATTGGGTCAATCATGAAGTTGCGAAAGAAGGGATTCGGAAGCAGGGAGATGCAGCAATCATGTATGGTGGCATGGAGAGCTACCATCACATGTGCAGATTCTATTCAGGGTCCGTATGCAGATTTGAGTACCCTGGACGAGCTGACGTAGTCCAGATTTTTTTACAAGCACGAGCTTTTAGCGAAATACGATTGGTACTGGCGCGTTGAGCCAGAAATCAAATATTTCTGCGATATTACTTAGTAGGCTATGTTTCCTCTATGCTTCTATTGTTCTATGGTGCTGACCGGAAAACAGTGATCCCTTCATACACATGGCGCGCGCCAACAAAACTTACGGTTTCACGATCGCAGTAAAGGAGCTCAAAGAGACTGTACCCAATATATTCCGCTATGCATCAGCCTACAAGCGTGTGAACAACCTCACATCCAAAGGATTATGGGAGATGTTTGCAGAGCCTGCCGGAGAGGACGATGAAATGTCTCCTCCAGTTGGCAACCCAAAGTACAAGGCACCTTTGCCAGAGGAGATCCTCAGCACAGAGCCTGGCCAGGGTGGACTGCCTGACGTTGATCCAGAGGCTATGGAGGGTGACAAGTACAACATGTGTCATTTCTGGAGTAACTTCGAAATTGCAAGATTGGACTGGTTTAGAAGCAAGGAATATAATGATTTTTTTGAAATGATGGACAGAAGTGGCGGGTTCTGGATGGAGAGAGTAAGCCGTCCACTCCAATCTTCGTCCGCAATGTGCCTGACCCGAGGTTTAGTGGGGAGACGCTCCAATTCACTCGCTAGCAGCAGGCGCGCTGTTGGCTCCGAAAGACATACACTACTTCCGGGACATAGGCTACAGGCATACCACAATACAGCATTGCCCAGCAAATGCGCCGGGTAATCGGCAACTTGCAAGGCCTCCCTTCCTTGAAAAGACCACTAAAGATGAAAAGAAGCGAATTGAGGAAGACGAATATTGGGAAACTTGGGACGCAGTCAAGGAGAACGGCGTTGGATGCAGATGCAAGTGCGATACTGATATCGTTGATGTCGAGGGCAAACTAGGGAGTTGCATGGCAGAATGGGTCGCTGTGGCAGGTGGATGGGCGTCTGCGTAGCAATCACGCCCCACAGCATTGTCTTTGAGGTTCTCGCTTTATATTGCACGTACCTTCGCCGGCATGTACAGAGCATCTGAGACCAGCACTTCCTTACCTTCTCATCGTCAAATAGCATCGGTGGCGTTATTGGGACTACGGTATAGATAATATCCCAGGCACAGCCTTCTCTGGGCGTTCCCGAACCTGACACAATCAGCTTGAGCCAATGTTTTGCTTTGTTTTAACTTGATCTATGTTGCCGGCGCTTCACTCCGAGCAGTTGAGAAAAACAAAGCCGGGCGTACATGACTTCGCCCTGTATCTTACAAATAGAACAATGTAGCGTCGAGAAATGCTGGGGAGTATCTTCATCTGTTCAGTGTGGCATGTCCAAACCCCTGAGCGGTTTCCGTCCAAACGAACGGAGTCATGGAGTTAGAAAGACTTCCCTGAGAATCCTCTAATGGCGTCAAGCCAAGGAAATACTCCCAACATATATTTCATCGAGGGGAAAGTCGATGGAGTTACCGCAGTACGTATTCACTAAAAATACCATACGTTTGTAACAGTGTAAAGTACCTTAGGGCTCACGCGAACGATAAGGTAAACAAAAGTACTTTACGGAATAGGTCGAGTTTTATCGTGGAACATAAGGCACCATTCCTCTACGAGTTCTAGTGCGGGCCAGGCAGAGACAACCGACCCCTCCTCCATATGGCCTCACGACTGCTGTCATCGAAGTCATCACTGCCTGACCTTACCTATGCAACTTTGGATGTTTATTTAGTCAGGTTCATTGCGATGAACTCTTACTCTCTTCTCTGTTTATGACGCTATCTCCATCACCAGCTCGACAGGTCCCGTGATCGCTTTCAATACCCAAAGAGTCATAAGGCTGCCTCGAGGGGTCCAGTTCAGACCCACTCCAAGCACTTGTGCTTGAACGGACTGTGAATTCATTGCCAGGTACGTTCTTCACCAGGAACCAGAATTACATGCTTTTCCAAAGCTGCATAGTACATGCCAGGAGCTCGTCTTGGCTGATTCTATGCAGCGACTCGAAGAAGAGCGCATCATACCGCCTACAACTGTCATCCTACAATACCCCACTATAGCTGTACATGGTACACCTGAGAGCTGGTTATCACATTCTCAGATCGTCACTATGGCTTCAAATCACGATGACGGCTCGTTTGAAGATACTTCTAGCTCCCTGGGAGACAGCTCCTATGACTTCATCGACGACAGGAGCACCGTTACCTCGGACGATGAAGAGAGCCAGAGTGCTATGACACAGTCGATCTCGAGTGATGAGCATGACATCGACCGGAACAACAGTCACCCTCCGGATCTGTCATCTCCCAATACGCGGCGTAGCCAGAGTTATATTATCCAGTCGGCCTCTACATGCACCAGCCGGGGGAACTCCCGACAATCTGGATCTGAGTTGACCAGTCGGGATGTTGATCCCGACAATGGTTCCGTCATCCAAGCTGATACTGATGACGGCCAGCCCCTTGATCAAGATGAGGATAAGCAACCATTTATCAGATTGACAGAGTTTACGCCGGCAGGTCCTAGGAAGCCCATCGAAGGACTTCACACCCTTAGAGTCTTCACGGGACACCATGTTGCTCCCATGTTTCGTAATATTTTCCCGGGAATCTCGCCTCAACAAGTCACACTCAAGGTCAAACAGACCATGGTCAGTCAGGGGTTACTTCTTGAGAAGCCCTATAAATTGTTATACGTAGGAGACGCTATAGCCAAAGATTCGATCGTTCAAAAGGTAGGCGCAGCTTTAGCTGCAACAGCGAGGGTCGACGAGGCTAGGCCATCCAAGTTCAATGTTGTGCCGATATCTTCTTTTGGTGATACGGCCTCCCCAGATGTAGTACTCATTGATTCCTCGGGCCTCGAGTTGAACGTCGACGAATGTACGTCTGCAACTTACGTCAAGAGAGAGGAGGGTAAGGATACAATTCGTATGACTCTGTCCGACGGTATGCTTGTCGAGTCTTCTTGGTCAGGGTCCAGATTCTCAGTATCGGACCACTGGAAGCTCCCTGATGCGGCGATATTCTACCTGTCAGCGGAAGACACCATTTCGGCAAAACAAACCGAACGCTTTGCTCAGTCGTTCATGAACCGTCACGGTGTGCCAGCTATTCTGATCTCTGACGTTCCACTCTGGAGCAGCGGGGCGGGAACTTATGCAATAGATCCAAACACACCTCATTTACTTCTCGAGTCCTACAGTCCCAATGCTGGTAAACACCGAAACATCAACCATTTGCCGATCGATCTTCCAACCTTCCTACAGCTTGACACAGGCCAGTTAAGCCGGAACTTGGCCTACTTTGGTGTCCACCCAGGCTCATCAACACTCGGTACGAAGAACGATCTGACCTCGAAGGCTGATGATACGAAACCAAAAGCGTCCACATGTGATAGTGGCCACTATGTTAGAATACTTGACAGTGTTTGGAAGCTTCTCCCGCCATCTTTATTTATCCTCCTTCCTATACTCCTCTTCCACTTGATCGCTTCAAACGCATCTCGTCAACACCGGATCTTGGAGCCTGCTATCAGTACCGAAATTCCCACACACGCTGGCACCACGTTCGAAACCACGTCGCGACAGCCGGTATCCAGCATCTTTGTTTCACCTAGTGGTCAATCTTTGGAGGCTTCGAGGGCGGTGTCTTCTGTTCCGCAACCAGACCATGTTCCCGGAAGCATCTCATCAACGCATGAGAATACTGACATCACGTCCTATATCGCTTCCTTCCTAGCGGAGACCCATCCTCCAACACCAAACAATTCGAACAAGTTCAAGGTGCACCTAATTGGAGACCGTCACATTGTTTTGAGACCGCCATACTGGTATACACGTTCCCGAAGGGCTCCAAAACTGCTCTTCAATGTGACACGAGAGGGCTCGATCCTGGAACATGAGGTTTCGGCTCTTTTCGACGGAGTATATGCGCTCAAACTTCGCCGTGTTGATGCTTACGGCGTGCTCAACATTTCTGTTTGGACCACATCCAGACCGAAAATCCACGAAATCTTTCAAGTGGATTTGAAAACGTCCTGGCTGAAGATGGACGGCTGGAAGAAGGCTGTAAACGGCATGATCAATTTGATTCGGGAAGACGTGGATTTCGTGCAAAACAATCTGGCAAATACCGGCAATCTCCTAAGCAGAGGGCTACAAGCACTCTTGAACAACACAATTGACAAGGCCACCGGTTTTACAAAGGAGGCTGCTAGGCTCAAGGCAGCGTCACATAGTGTATCCAAGAAGCTGCGTAAGCGAAGAGCTACAGTTCCACACAATCTACTACGACATGTCCAGCAACTGCGCAAAGGCTTTGCTGTCCATGCCAGCAATCGAAGAGCTATAGTTCTCAAACATACAGGACGTCTGACAAGTGGTGTTGAAGCACTGGTGCACGGCATTGAGAGATTTGGAGAGGAGCACTTACGAAAAACACAAAAGAGCGTGCTGAAAGCATGGTGGAAAATAAGTGGATTACCAAAGCAGAAGCCCGTAGTAAATGAGGCCAGAGGCGGTCTTTATGAACGCACATCCATGTCTAGGAAGAGGACCAGTCGGTAAATGAGTTTGAGGATTTCATTAAGGAGATGGCGTAAGGTATGGAGGATTGTGGTCTGTTGATTTCTTCACAAGGTTTGGTTGGAAGATTAGGACAGTGCCGAGCTTCTTGCGCTGATCTGGTTGCTCTGGTTGATGGTGCTTAAGGTTCATATGCCTGTATGATGCTAGATTGTACTAGGTGTCCTCTGAATCACATCTGTCTATCTTGTAATGAATGTGAAATGTGTATGATTTAATGGGAAAACCAAATGGTTGGACTTCACTATCACGTTACTAATTCGGCGCTAGTAGATCAACAGTCTGAGTCTGTTTATTAGACGTCGCAGTACCAGCAGTAAACAGATTTCAAAAAGACCCCATCAAAGAAGTAGGTTCGCTTACTCGCATGATCTCATCAGATAGATAAACGAAAAGCGCCATAGACCACAGCCCTACTCAGTATGTCTGCAACCACAGACGCAAAGCTGGACCCCACTGAGGAGCATACTACCTCCAGCGAACCTAGTTCCGCACAGCACGAGACAGATACCACGACGCAGGCCAAGGGAACCGAAGCAGACAAGACCAAACCCACTTACACTGATATGGCTACTTCCGCTGCTACGTCCGCCGCAACGACAGCAACCGCTGCCGCCGCTGGGGTGAAGGACAATGTTTTTTCCATGTTCGGTGGCGGGGCTAAGAAGGAGAAGAGAGAAGAACCGGATGAGCTTGAAGACAGGTCTGGATCTTCGAAAGCGAAGAAAGATGCTGAGGCAGCCGAGGCAGATGCTGAAGGGGAGGTACGCTCGAAGCCTGCTGGGAAATTCAGATCCATTGGCTTGCTAACTGATTGCTTCGCTCATAGGGAGAAGATGCTCCCGAATCCCCAGAAGTACACTTCGAGCCGGTGGTACATCTCACCGAGAAAGTCGAAACCAAAACCAACGAAGAATTAGAGGAGCAGACGTTCAAGATGCGTGCCAAGCTCTTCAAGTTCGACCGGGATAGTAGGGAGTGGAAGGAGCGAGGCACCGGTGATGTGCGGCTACTAAAGCACAAGGATAACGGCAAGACGAGGCTGGTCATGAGAAGAGACAAGACGTTGAAGGTCTGCGCCAATCACTACGGTATGAGGAGAACAAGGTGGATACGGTGCGTATCTTGAGCTTACAGTACTACAGTTGTACCGGACATGAAGCTATCACCAAACGTCGGAAGCGATCGAAGCTGGGTATGGAACGCCGCGGCAGATGTTAGTGAAGGAGAGCCGGAACCGCAAACCCTGGCCATTCGGTTTGCCAATAGCGAGAGTAAGACAGATCCGGATCCACCGAGTCCCTACAAGAACATGCTAATCATCCCATGTAGATGCCAACTTGTTCAAGGAGGCTTTCATCAAGGCACAGCAAGAGAATGAGGCTCTGTTCAAAGAGGAATAGGGGGTTGAGTAGCGTGACCGACTGGAGCAGTGAAGCATTCTCGATATGGTAAAGCCGGATATGCTTTTGACCATAGTGCGTGCATACTCAAGATGAAATTCTAATGCAGACTTCTCACCACCTTTTCCATTTTAAGGGCGGTTGCAATCGGTGTCGCCATCAGTTTCGGCAAGAGTTCTCCCCGTCCGTTGTCTCTTTGGATCACGATTAAGCATAGCACTTGCTGTTTATGCGGGCTTTGCTTCGAAATCTAGTTTCCAATATCCAAAGATGCTACGTTCTCTTTTCATTGTTCGTCCTATATCGCTAACACTAAAGGCTTTATTGATAAGCAGACTTTGGTAGATCATCTATCAGGTATGTTTCTAGTCTCGTTATTTTTCTAATTGCAAGCAGTAGCTTAGATCATGCTACTCTCACCTGATCTGTTCTTGCAACTGGCGGACATGTTCACTATACAGTCATGCTTCTTCCCTTCGGATATCACCTCAGTGTAATACTAACAGCCTACTTGCTTATGAGGTGCTCGACACATCTCCAGCGGGTGGGCTCCCGTTTAGCAAACCGCTGGTGTTGGCCGCTCCGGATGGTGCTGTCCCCGGCGTGAGCGTGGTCGAATTTAGAGCGCTACCTCGGAGGTCCTGGTTCTGGAGAGAGTCGGTGGCCCAGAGAAAGACCCCGATAGACTCACTCCGTCCCACTGCTATAAAGCCAGCAGCTTCGTTGTTGGAGATACAGCTACGTAACAGTCTCTGGGCAGCAAAGTATAGGTCTTTGTACGATGCGACATCCGTCTCCTTGAACGGACCCACATCCCCTCCTGGGAGACTCCTATCGGGAAAGAGGTTGAGCATACCTAGCGCAAGAGTGCAGGATCCTTTGGAGCATTTAGCTTTTTCTCAACCCAGGAGTCTTGGGGTGGGACTAAAATGCTACTCACCCGAAGTGAACCGTCTGGGCAATAACTGGGGAATAAGCGGTCTATGAGCCCGAGCAGCATTCTCGCCCATAAACTCGTACCCCTTCTTTCCAAAGACCGATACTTCCTGGTTGAAAAATTGCACGTTTGCGGCGTAACAATCTGCAGGATCATATCCCGAACCAACCCAGTCCGGCGACACTGTGCAGCGGTAGGGGGCTGCATTTGGTATAGAGCTAACAGCGATGCTCATGATGGCAGAGTTGAAGAGTAATAGGATAAACAGTTGGAAGGACCTCTTAGTAAGGGTAGGTATATTGTTCATGGTTAAGATATTCGATGTACATAAGCTCCAACAGAGGGAAGGGGAAGGGTGCTAGAAAGTACGACGATTCGGACGCTGTTCCCGAGGAAACGGCCGCTTGCCTTGCGACGGCGTGACTTCCACCAGTTGTAGCATTCCGCTACTGCTGCTGTCGCTAAAGCGCCTGAGGCACGGAGACCGGGTAACATGAAACCTAGCAACAGTATTTTCGAAAATACACGTCTTCCACGAGCTTTTCAATTAACAAGCTCATCTACAGCTGTATAATCCTGACGCCTCTCAGTAAAGTACTTCCAAAAAGTTATCATAACGCCATAGGATAGTCTGGAAACCCAGTTACCCCTATTTCATAGTGAGCTGTCCAGAATTTAGATTTTCCAAAATCGAGGGTCCACCCTCTGCAAATTTTGCCCTGCAACCAACCAATTCGCTGGAGAAGCCTAACCACCACCCCACAAACCAAACAGTCATACATATAAAACTTCATTCCATTTAGTCATGGCTAGACTACAGTCAGCAAACAAACGCAGGCAATCGGCGAAGATGTGAAGCCTTCCGAAGCAGAAAAGTAGTATATTTGATGATCGTGAATTATATAGAATATATATTTTATTAAGTATACATTTACTCGAAAGTACCTGTCATATCAGTCAAAATAGTAGACATACGAAGTATTGACAAGGAAACAATCAATTCGTATCTATATTTACTGTTATGCTCGCATGTTTGAAGTGACCGGCTGCAAAATGATTCTTGCTACAAGCTTTCATCGTCATGTGCAAATAGACTTCAAAACTCATGTCTTTTGTCAGCTTGTAATGTCTTTTGAGTCAGATCTTGAGCACTGAAAAGAACTCTTCAATTGAGTTGAAGTCAGAGAAGTAGAGTGACAGATATAGTAAAATCACATCGATCTGACGACATAGATCTTTGACTTTCTATTGATAGTTAGCAGAGCTCAGCTCAACGTCGACGTCATTCATCTGAGTGTGATGCACAGAAGCGTTGTCGAGAATCAACATCGATTTAGACTCTGAAAAGCGATTGCATCTTGAAAGTATCTTGTTCGTCAGAAATCATTCAAAGCGAGCTTCAAAAATATCTCTCTGATGTATATGTTTGATCAGAATGTCGTCAGAGCAGTAGATTGATAGAATGCTTCATCTTTCGCTTCGTTTGACTGATCGAATTATACGTGATGATATGTCATAGAGAGCTCAGTCACGTTTACGATGCATCATATGTTCATTGACTGCACTCTCATTCAGAGACATGAGCATTTCGTGAGTGAATTGACTGACGTCTAGAAAGTATAGATTTCGACACTTCTGTGAACACTTCAAAGTCTTTCGTTTAAGACATTTTCTATTGATTTTTATGATCTTTAGAGCGTTGAATAGAGTGAAAAGAGCGACGATGAGACTTCAGTCGTCGAAGAGATAGTATAGCATTTCATTCTGATATGATCATGACTGATCTTCTATGAAATGTCGAAGATCAATTCTGACAGCAGAATGAATCAAGAGCATCGATCTCAGAGCACTCATTTTATTAGAAGATGTGTGTTGATCGTATGTTTGTAATCTAGCTCTGATTCTTCTGACAGTTCTAGCACAGACTTCTTCGACGTCGACAATGATCTCAGGCGACAGTCTCTGCTGTAGATGCACTGCTATTCGATCCTTCTGAATGAAGGCAAGAGAGAAGGCCATACTCTGAAATCGCGCTGGAATGCGCTGAAATCGCGCTGGAATCGATCCTGCAACACGTCAGATATACATGAAGGGATCGCATTTGTATAACCTCATATTACATATCGAATGGAAGGAATTAAAGGTCTGTGAGGTGGTGGTTAGGCTTCTCCAGCGAATTGGTTGGTTGCAGGGCAAAATTTGCAGAGGGTCCCTCGATTTTGGAAAATCTAAATTCTGGACAGCTCACTATGAAATAGGGGTAGTACGTACAACAAGACAAATTCGTGGTAAAGTAGTTGGTAAACACCTACATTTCTGCCTGAACAAGCCATTCAATATTCTATTCTAGGCCCTAAATCATGAGATCGGAAACTCAAGAGAGGATATTGCCATGCGCTTCCTACTTGACGAATAGAAGCACTCCGGAGCAAGTTCACGACCAAATAAGACTAACATCATCAGAAGGGTGAAACAAGTCATGATACAACAACCAGTCTCTTGCATAGAGATGCTCAGATGGACAAATAGCCTCGTAATTTTCAAGCAATAATATGAACTCAGTTTCAATCGTAATGCTTATGCGACGAGAATGATTAGGCAAAGGAATATATGGAACTGAACAAAGCAACCCAAATGAGCTATCCATATCCAATGTGCCCAACGTGCCGGTTGATTTGAAAGCTGGCCTGGCCTGCCTGGCTATCGGTTACTGTGTCTCGTACCGACTTTCAACCTTCTTAGCATTTTATGCGCAAGTATCAAGTATCAACGACAGATGAAGATAAGATGAAGACACGGTGAAGTTCCGTTTTCCCCCAACTATCTATCATAACTTCATAAGGTACATTTCCGTACAAGGCCTGCCGCTTTCTACCTAGACGCGGGACCCCAGTAACGACGCCCCGCCATCTCCTCGATTCCTTCCCTTGGCACCACCGAACATCATTTTCACGCTGTGCTCATTATCAGCTGAGCTTGCTCCAGAATCGCCCATCATGCCTGAAGTAAGTATTAAATTATCTTCTACCTCTGATGCGGCTCGATTGGCCGGCAGAACAGCTGAATTTTAGAATCAACAGGTGAAGCGGACAGTCAAGATTATAACAGAGCAGAAGGTTATGTGCGTCGGCTCTTACCTGACTCTTTTCTTCCCCTGCTCACTCTGCGCGGATGAATTGCTGATTGGTGCTCGGATTGTCTTGTAGCGATAAGCCTTCAGGCGTCGAGGGTTTCCCACTGCGGCGATGGAGTATTCAGATTGTCCTCCTCAATGAGCATGGCGAAGATATGCCCGCTACGATCTTCGAGAAGGCTACCTATAGGTTGCACCCTTCATTCAACGAGCGCCAGACCCAGAGTATGCTATTCCCCAAACCCTTCCCATCTACACTCCTAGGTGTACTGGGGCCAACACGTTAATCTTGCTATAGTAATCAAGAAAGTACCGTTCAAAATACAAGAAGAAGGATGGGGGGAATTCGATATGGAAATCGTGCTCTCTGCGGTAGATAAGGGTGGCGACCACGCGCTAGCCCATGACCTCAATTTCCAGACCGAGAGATACGAAGCCAAGCATCCGATTGTAGGTCTCCACAAAATATCAGCAAGCCTCGAGGGGTTGACGCTGATTTTCTGCGCTAGACCTTCAAAAACCCTAAGCCAGGCCTTCTAGCCGCACTCAAAGAATCAGGCCCTACTTTTGGAGAGGAGAACGGCGTGAAGCCAAAGCGAGGCGACGAATCAGGAAAGAAGAAGAAGAGGCCTGATAAAGGGGTATAATTTGATCTTCCTTTAGACATCGCTCATTCGTGCCAGAGGATGGACTAATTCTCTGTGGCTCAGATCGACATGGAGAAGCTAGCAGACAACCTGCAGAGACTCGGTGAAGACGACTTGCTGCAGGTTGTGGAGATGGTGCATAATAACAAGACAGCGGAGACGTACACCAAGAACGATGTCGAGCGTAAGTCCTCACCCTGTTCACCATATAATCAATAAGCCAATGTTGTCACCAGAGGGCGAATTCCATGTCGACTTATACACCCTTCCCGACAGCCTGATTCGAATGCTCTGGGATTTCTCCGTCGAAAAACTGGGTTCACAGCAGCCAGCTTCGATTTGAAGCACATTGCTGACTATGAGTGTTTTTTGGAGATTCCCCCGAGGCAAAGCGTCCTCAATGAGCTCTATGATGCCATCTGCGAAGCCGGCGTTTCGGAGGGTAGGGATTTGAGGGATGTATCAAAAGCTTTGGAATATTTCGAATGAGCCAATTTCTTGGGTCGATTTGACGAGTTGAATCAAATTGTGGATGAGGGTACAATCGAGATATGTGGAGACATATTTGTGCCATTGAGGATATATCTGGCCAATACGTAGCCTCCACATATCCAGAAGTGGACACCACTGGATCAATATTATTGATGGCAAAACTCGCTGATCCGGACCAAAACCATTGAGCCTTGATAATTCCTCATTACAGTCATCAGTAATTCTCAAGAATATCTTGATGCCAAAACTATGAACTACTTTTTATCTTTCTTCCTTTCGCTCTAAGAATTCCCTATCCAATCCAACATGATTCCACAATATCGCTCTTCCACAGCGAACTAAACCTACCCTCGCCTCAATGGACCTACAGAGCTTTCAATATTCCTCAAACCATGGAAGAGCCCCTATCCACGAACTTTCCAATTCTTACTCCGCACTAACTATACCCACCATACCAGATCTCCCATACTCTCGCACAACGACAGTCTCGCTCACTCGCCACTGCACGACTAACATCACCTATACATAAACAGAGAACCCGATGGTATGTTCAGCAGCGGCGAAGCCTTTCCCGTGATCTCCCACGACGTACAGCTCCAATCTTTGATCTTAACCAGCAACCATCTAGTCCATTACAATCATCCCTCTAGACCATTGTCCTGTAACGAGAAGAAGAGATCCGGGTACGCCCCATTCCCCTCTTTTTATTTCTCGTTAGCTGGCAGGGGAGGGATCCCGAATTTTGCCGTCGCATACAAGTGCAGGTCTTGATGCTGCGCGGAGAAGGTGGTTCAGCGGTAGAATGACTTGGCGGAAGACTTGTAAAGGAAAGATTTGTCGATTGCACAGAGCCGGCTGATGTGCGGTGATTATTCAGGACTTTCTTGGACGGTTCGGTAGAAGTTCTGGATGTGTTTGTAGGCCTTATTAGGTTGGCTTAGGTTGTCGTTCTTGAGGGATCTGGCTCATCACAGAAATGCGTTGGAGAGTATCGATGTTTTGTAGTGAAATAGTAAAGTGCATATTAGGCCTAAGAGAATCTTTCTTGGGATAGAAAGATTGACTGGTGGATAGAGTGGATCAGAAATTCTACGATAGTTTCTTAGCCTCGTATTCAGGACATGTTAGTTCATGACATTCAGACAACAACTGGCGCATCGTAGGCCTGTTCAGACATCTGAGAGTCTACAAACCTCTTGGTTTTGTTCTGGACGTTTAATAATTGGAACATGATAGCGCAACCTATGAGTACATTAGCTGACCAGTTTCTGTATAGGCCATTCCCTCTTCTTAACTAATACATATTACAGCTCGACCCAGCGAAATAAAACAGTGAGTTGTACATTTCAGTCAGACCAATACCCAATCATGGAATTGTACACGTTCTTTCATGAGATAATATAGCGAAACCGCAGGAATGGTATCATCGCAGCAACAGAAGGAAATGCGTATTCATTATGAGCCGAAGATACCTCCGCGCACTCCCAAGCGATGCTGCTTAGCCAAACAAACCAGTACGCCGCCAGTCGATGTGTAAATTATTTAGAGCAAGACTTTATGTCTAGTGAATGGTGTGAGTACACGCAAAACTGAGTTTGGAGGAGGCATATGACTCACTGTTGCAGCACGCTTTCCAACGTTGAGGCGCTCACATCCCGCCCAGCAGGCATTTCGCTCATTAGAGACGCCAGATTGGCAAAGCAGTCGCCAGCTCTGTAGGCCAAGATACCGGGCGCGGCAATTTCATCCATCTCGGCCTCTAGCCGATGGAGCTTGACGAAACGAGTGTAGACATGCTTACGAGCAAGGCTATGTAAGGCATCTTCGACCAAGCGGCTGTTTTGGGACTGCAGAGTATGATCAGTAGAGTAACCCCTGGATCCGTATGGAAAAGTACCTGGTCGTCATATATCAAGACGATAACGGTTGTATCCGCAGATACTTTTTCTACAGCGTCAAGATAACCTGAGGGGTCCACCGCTACCAAAGCACCGTACTTTCGCTTGCTGGGGCTCTGACGTCTGGTTCGAAAATCCTGACCACCGTTGGCCAATTCCTCTAACCTATTTTGCCGCCATCTCCGCATGAAGTCGTCATCTTCATCATCTGCAGAAACATCCGGACTCGGGCTCTTCTCTCTTGAAAAATTGAAGCCAGACTTGTTACCCTTGCCGAAAATTGGGGGCGATGTCCCATTCGATAGAGCATGAAGTGTCTGACGGAAGCTCCTCTTCTTGGCTATTTCAAAAGATCGAGCGTCGGCTATGACGCCTTTGGGCCCAGTGTTTGCGTTGAAATTGGTAGAGCTAGGAACGTGGTAGTTTCCAGAAGGCATTCTGATGGAAGGGGTGGAGGCAAGTGTCTTTTCGTCCTCGTTACTTGACTGGAGGGTGGTGCTGCCGTCATCCGAGTTTTGGTCCTCGGGATGCTTGTTGTGGACTTCCCTGGCTTGCTCGTCGTATAGCGTATTGAACTCTTCCTGCGCTGAGCTTGCCATAGCAAGGACACCTGATTGTTGGGTGGAAGGGCCGAGATAATTGATCTGAGGAGAGAACAGTCTGTCTTTAGTCGACCTTGTTGGACAGCGGGACAGAAGGGGCGATGGGGTATGGTGCGCACTATGTAACAAATTAAACGCTGGATATCTGGCACCGGAAGACGTTGACAATCAAACTGAGTGAGAGACTATACACGTTGGAGACGCGGAAAGGGCTGTTAAGAAGAAAGACTGATGAAAAGGGTTTCTGAAAGAAGTCACAGTGACAATGGAAGGTACTGTAGAAGGCAGTGCGGAGGGTCTTCCGCCGGTTTACCGCGTAGGGATGTCTCGAAACATCCAACAACAACAATAACAATACTGTAGCATCCTTATCAACCTAAAGGTAAGACTACCCCCAAATATATCCTACGGTAAGAAAGTCGTTTCATAAGAACACGTGTCCATACTTTACCTACCTTATATATTAATCTAAACATCAATTCTAAACATCAATGTGGCCAGAATGGCTGTTGAAGCACCCTTGGCTATATAAGTGATACCAGTCATCAAGTCTGGCCCCTCGACGGCTTTTTCAAATCATCACCAACCAATGTTCCAATTCCCTAGGGACCTTTTCTTCAAGTGTTGCTGATCATGTCTTCCACATCGAAATCGGGCCAGTATAATAATAGCATCACAATTCTGACATTGTCGAGGTAAGCAGATTCGGGAAATGATCAGGCTTCGGCCAGCAGCCCATAATTGGTGCGACTCGAGACTCGAAATCAAAGGACCGTTGAAGCGTGAGAAGCCCTACAGGTTTACAACATGGCGATAATGGGACGGCTCCGTGGGGGCTGCGACATTTTGATTCTGGCGAGTCTGGGTAAGGTTGGTAAAGTAGTTCTCCCTGATTCTTTCTAGGAGTCTGAGAATCTACCTTAATCAACCCTAAAGTGTTTATAAGTCTGACCCTAAGTCGAGCCCCGTAATCAGTGCAATTGGAAGAAGATACTCCGTACATACTACCGAAACACCCCTCTCACCGACCATTGTATTCTATCTCTAACATTCCTTCAAGGAGATGTTTACTCGTACACGCACAGACGATAGTTCAAGTAGGGGACCACATAAGAATACAATGGCGTTGTGGGGGTGGGTGGTTGAATAGCCCCGAACAGACAACCAATAGGTATTTCCATGCGCTTGGGTCATTTGTTCAAATCGGATTCGTATGGTCAGCGGACAGACGGCCCGTAGCCTCGAAGAGGATTGTCACCTTCCAACGCGGGCGTCAGCTCTTTCAGCTATTCCGGGTCCTCTGTACGAGGTGTTCCTGTTGCTGTTGGTGAGATATTAGTCAGGTGCGTAGTATGGCCCTGCCACCCGCTTTCGACGAGATAGGCCATACTCAGGGGGCGATTTTTAATGTTTGGACACTCTAAGGGCCATTTGGCTTGGAAACCTCGCTTAAGTGTCCAAACATTAAAAACCACCCTGACTATCCTCTCATGTCACTCTATGCCCGCAGGCAAGGGACGTTGGCCGTAGAAGGAAGAGCCATAACAACGCAACGGAAGCCGCTGTGCCCCGTGTTGGTAACGTCGAAAAGCTGCGATTCACTTGCATTGGACATCACCAGGACATTGTTTCTTCGATCTGCAGCCATCCTGGAAATATTTGAAATTTTGTACACTTGCAATCTCTATCAAACAGCAGAGACTCGAGGGAAATACTTGGCTGAAGCTCGTGTCTACCGACAACTCGCTCGCCGACAGCAGGGGCTAGAATGATGGGAAAGGCCTCGAACGCCATCGACATTAGAAAGCCTAGTACAAAACGCATTTTATGTAATCGCTGAACAACGGCCAATAATCCGCGACATCGCCCAAAAACGGGCTGAGCAATGGAAAGGAACTGGAAAGATACATAGATACATACAAGCCGAAGCGCAGCTGAATGCCCAGGACCTATGTGACGACTAGTTTTCCGTATTATCCAGTAGTGTAGGAAACATAAAACCAACAGCACAACGCGCTGACCGAAGCCGGTGGAAGGAGTCCTTCTACAGACCTTTAAGAGGGAAAGATGCCGCTGCGAGCAGGGGAAGCAATACCGAACCTCCCATATTGTGTTCCTCATAGTGTCCCTGGTGACAAAAGTTCGGAAGAAGGTTGTAACGGTGATATTCGAAGTGGTTATAAGTAGGACTAAAGGTTGTCTCCTACCCTCGCATACAATCAAATAAGAACATACAACATCCTGACCGGGTAGTATCGACTTGAAGAATGACCTCTGCGCTTCAGGTGGCACACACATACGGCAACATTCTAAGACACGACTGCTGGTATCCTGGCATTTTCGAGTTTATCGTCAAGCATCCGGATCCACGTAGTCCTCCCGAAACAATTGACCCCTGTCATCGTAGTTCGTTTCAGCCGCCATAGACAGACAGCATCCGAGATTTGAATGCTGTCTCAGGCGTGGTGTTTAGAGTCGGAATTGGAGGGTTGAAAGCCAGTAAGGTAAATAAGTCCACCAGCATTGGGCCGTGCTGTGGGTGCCCTCCATACTCCCACAAGCTGCCTTTAGCCAATAACACTACCAAGCCCAAACCTTGAGCTGATGTGAGAGTAACGTGTTAGTCGGTCTTCGTAAACGATGGTTATAGATTGATGAATCGATAGGGCGCTTACAGTAGAATCCCAGGACCCGGTACACAGGCTCATACCATCGTTGCTCACACCCAGACAACTGACTCGGTTTTCGTGACCGTTCAAGCTCCCTACCCGGTCGCCTCTAAGCACATCCCAGACCTAGAGATACGTTGTCAGGATGCAAGCCAGTTCCATCAAGCCAACACAAGGATGCGGGAACCACTTCTTAACTTCACGCCAGTAGAGAATAGCAGAGATCTCACTAACCTTGCACTCAAAGTCATCGTAGCCAGCAAAAAGCAGGCGCCCGGATACGGAGAAGGCGACCGACGTGATGCCGCATAGTATTTGATCGCTCTGTATGAGGTACTAAATTAGCCGAAGACACTTCAACATTGACATACATAAGCTTCGAGTAGGGTTTCGATGAGACCCAGGAACGGACGGAACTTGGGAAATAAGCACACATCCACAACGGAAAGTTCGGGTGCTACGTATGCAAAGGATGTACAGTCGATTTTCGGAGCTTGTGAGGGCCTAGAACCTCTAACGGGGAAATAGAACAAACACCAGCTCTGGGACAATACGGTCTAGGAACAAGGAGGCGGTTTCTCTTGTGAAGGAATGATGTGACCACTGGGGAAGCGACCATCGTTAAAGAAAAACCAAAACGGAGAAGTGGACCTCAGTAGTGTAGTCTTTCAGAGCAAGACTTACAGCATATGTGTTTAGTTCACGGTCAGCCCGAATGTCGAAAAGCCGACAGGTAGCATCATCTGAACCGGTGCCGAAAGCTTGACCGTCTGGGAAGAATTGAACCGCGTTGATGTCCGACTCGTGCCCAGCAAACGTTTGAACAGCTTTTCCGGTTCGGATATCCCACAATTTTGCAAACGCATCGCAAGCTCCAGAGACAAAGACGTTTTGGTTGGTGGGGTTAATGCTAATGCTCATAACATCCCCCAGATGGTCCGCGAATTCGGTCACCTTAGAGCCAGTCTCCACATCCCATAGCATACAAGTCATATCACCAGAGGATGTGAGGATACGGCGATCATTTATGAAGCGGCAGCAGGAGAGATAGCCAGAATGTCCCGAGAGTTCACGGGCAACACGAGTCGGTCCTTCACGGGAGGAGAGGTTGTACACCGAGCAGATATTGTCGAGACCACCACAAGCCACATAGTTACCACTGGGTGCATAGGCGCAAGTCATGACCCATGAAGATCGCAGCGGGATGGCGTGGACTTTGTTGGTAGTATAAGCATCCCAAATGATGAGTTTGCCGTCCTGGGATGCTGAGACAAGATGCCTGCGGTCTGTAGACCAGTGCATAGCGTAAATCTTGGCTAGATGGCCTTTTAGGACCTTACGTGACTTCATGCCGATTCGAGGTAATACATCAGTGTTGCCTTGGGCCACTGAACGTACTACAGAGCTCTGTCAGCTAAAGCTCTAACCCTCAGGCTGCAGAACCGTAGCTCTGACACTGCTTCAGCCATATTTCGGGTCCTCCAGGAGCCTTACAAGAGGTATCTGCGAGTTCATCCTTCTTGCGCTTGATCTTGTCCTTGAGGCCTTCTGCGTCGCGTCGAGCAGCCGCAATCTTGGCTTGCATCTGCTCTCCAGACATGTCTGTCGACATTTTTGAGAGCTGCTGCTCTTCTTGCAGAATATACTCGATCTAATGTAAGACAGGGCGCCGGTCGGATGTGGTTCGGTCGGACGAGGGAATAGCTCCTAAAGAGCAAGTCGCATGAGAGCGCCGACCCAAGCCTGACGAAACCTCAGGGACAGGAAACGTCGAACAAAGATAGCAATACTGACAAGATGAGGCTGTCGCTGAATGCGCCTCTGGTGGCCTAGTGGAAGCGGATCGTTTGGCGTTGATTCTGATCAATGGTGAAGGGCAATTGATGTTGGCATTTAGTGTGCAGTTCACCCTTTGCGTAGGGACGCTAAGCTAGGTAAGTACAAGAGTACTAAAGTACGGAGAGTGGTAAACACCGAGGCTGTGTTTTGTCCTAACCCGTTCAGGATATTTGGGATCTTTGACATAAAGGAGTATACCACCTACCCATAACCGTCTTTGTTGAATCAGACAGGCCTGATGCTGATCAGCTTACGGCCTTACTCACACTTCCATGGACATGATCCTATTTACAGAGACAGTAGTGTAGACGAATACAAGGAAGGAGGTACGACGTAAAGGCAAGGCTGTATGGATGGAAGCCTTGTCCCTGCTTGGGCATGTACTGCTGCACCTAGCCCACAGACGCCAATCATAAAACCACACGGAGTATGGGATCTACCTTAGCTTTGCTGCATTATTCTTACCGGGACCTTTACGCCTGTATTCGGCTGGAGTTGAAGACGACCTGAAGGTGGAATTTTTTGCAATTTTCGCAGCTACACCCTTGCCTTCGATCTGTCGACGTTGACAATCGAGGACTGGCAGATAGTCTCAAGCTGATTCCAACTCCGCCACTATTTTTGGTCTCCTAAGGCGTGATGTTGCAGGCTTCGCGTGTCGGTTTTAATTGAGCAATAGCCGAATTTGCTCGGAAGAACTCTTTGATTTCTATCGTGTATCTTGGTTAATGTATACTTTGATCAATCGTCCCATATCCAGAAAAGTTTCGCATATCCCGACTTGACACAACAAGGACAGTAGTAGAGCGATAAGCACAGCAAGAGCATACATGACTAGCCGTTTAATATTGGGCCAGTAGAATATGAAGTGTTTCGCCTGGTTGTTCTCCGTAAGCCAACCCTAAGGTCGGCATAGATGACCTATTTAGAAAGCTAAGAAGGATCTTTAGAGACGGAAGACATACTCAATGCTTCCATTTCATCTTAAGGACGCGAGCATTGCATCAGTCCACAGAGATGCCCGTCGTGACACGTCTTCTATAATATCTGACAGTGAGATGTGAGTGAAAAAGGCATGTGGCATCATCGACGCCTAAGCCGTGTGATATGCTATACTTACATAGTCATCCGCTATAAACAAGTACTTCGGCGCACATGCTGATGATGACTATGGGAATAATTCTCGGCGAAATAAGGCACAGAGATGAAATTTGGATGTGGAATCAACGTGTACAATGCTTCGGGCATTGATTGATACCGCTTTCAGATGTGCCGCATCTGGATCGAAGAACCTCGTAGTGTATACAAAGGCTCAAGAGTTGATAGTTTAAGTTCCTCTGGAGTTTGGATACTACTTTGAAATACTTATATTTTTTGACCCTTGATAGGATAGATCCTCGACAATTAGCGGAGTAGTACCGCCGCGCTAATTTTAGGCTAATACTGCAGTACGGAGGGTGGGAGGTACCAGATCTTTTCCCACCTCCCTCGTCCCCAATTCCTATCGAACAGTCCTCCCAGCCCCGAACCTCGTCCCTAACACGTCGGTGTGTAAACCGCTTGTCACTTTTTTCTGAACTTAGTCTAGTCTCTGCGTAGGCTTCTAAATTGATTCATTAGCCGCCGCCCGTCTGCAGTCTCCGCTGTTTCGTCTTCCCGCTTATTGATCAACCTCCTCAAACCACGATTTGCCCATAGATGATGGCAACCTCCATCTGATCACTCATCGTTTACGTGCGATACAAGCATCAATAAGACAGGAGCTCAAACACTCAGGTTCTTAAAAGGTGGTCACTCTCAGGCTTCGCCTTCGACGGTAGACCCACAAACCGGCGCGCCATATCTAGTAGGATCCTCTTTTGCTACCTCAACACCACCGAACCCAAGACCCCCGAGGTAGCGTGGAGAAGTCCCTCATCGAAGACCTGGATATCCTTGGCCTAAATTAATCACAGCCAGTGAAGATGAGAGAAGTCAACTTCAGCATCCCCAATGTCAATAAAGCGTCAGTGGGCATCACTACGGCTCTGTACGATCGCCGAGCGCTCGATTGCACATCAACATTGCCTCTGATCAACTCACTGAACCATCTTGCGTACCTGACAACATCATCGGCACGTATACGAGACATACTTACCGTTGACGGCGGAGTCGAGAGATTAGTATGTATATTGAAGCAGGGTAGAAGTCAGGAGATGATGGAGATGTGGAAATGGAACCTTGCATTCCAATGTGTGGTCAATATTGGAGTCCGTGGTTCAGAGAGTGTCCGTACCAGAGTCGTGGAGGCGGACATGGTACCAGTCATTGCTACGATCCTTGACAATTACATCAAAGTAATTGACAAATGCCGGGAGAAGGTTGAGGCGGATGCGAGACGTAACGCCTTGCAAGCGCTCAACAAACGGCCCGGCAAATCGGCTCCCAAACTTACGAAGGGGGATCGCCAGAATACGCAGGACCTAGTGCCTGAAAACAGATCGTTTCGCCGCCAGGATCCTCCACATGCTATAGATATACCGCAAACATTCTTTGCGCAGAACCATCATCAACAACAGCACCAGCAACAGCCTTCTGAGATCACTGGCATGGACTTGACCCCAACGCCGCCTCATTTTCTCATGGCTTCTCCACCGGAGCGGAGCACATTTCCTCGTCATCACTATCACCACCATCACTATCACCATAGAAGTCAAGATGGACGAAACCAAATACAGGGGGCTTTAGGAACAGGGAGCCGCCATATTGCTATGCAGTCTGTAGCGGCAGCTGTTCCTTCCATGGATACAGGCGATGGATTTGGAATTCGTCCAGTACGTGATGTTGACCGCCTACCATCGATGCTGCCGGCGTTACAAACTGGTATTATATCACAACCAGAGTCTCCCACAACTCCCAGTGCGCCAACAGCTCCTTCTGTATTGCAAAGCGCAAGGGAGAGGCGGCGGCCTTCTACTCGTCATCAACAATCCACTTCGGGTGAATCTGACGATACGAACGGGGAAGAAGCCGCCTCAGAAGCATCTGCTGCCAACGAAGGTCTCGACGAGCCGATGATTGATATACAAGCCACCGTGGACATTCAGGGAGTCGAGGATCAGGATCCTATGCTCGATGCAGTAGCCACGCCTTTGGGTCTCACTGCACCAAATGTCTCGGAAGGTCAAGAAGCCGAAACTTTCAATATCACGCATCGGTCTGCAATCGACGGAAGCATCATTAACACAAACGTAGCCCCTACAAATAATACCATTGGTTTTCCTCCAGCCCCTCCACCCCTGAACGTTGCCAACGTACCACCACCAAATATGCCACAAAACATCCATGCGCGATATCTCGTTGATCGGTCCGCTCCTCCTGGTATCTTGGCGGCGACGCCCCGCGACGAGGACGTCCTCATGTCATTACAGCTTCTCGCTTACGTTTCCAAATACTGTAACCTCCGAACTTATTTTCAGGAATCTCACCTGGTACCCAAGCTCAAGATTGGTCTCAACCTGCAAATGCTTGACGACACTCCAAACAGCGAACCCCTCCGAATGGACGAGTCTGAATGCGAAGAATACTTGCTCCCCGATGATTTCAATATTTTCCCTCTTGTTGAAAAGTTCACGGTACGCCACCATTCCCAGGACATGCAACACTGGGCTGGTGTCGTGATGAGGAATCTCTGCCGCAAAGATGATGCTCGCGGCGGGATCCGCCAGTGTGCGTATTACAGATGCGGCAAGTGGGAGCAGTGGACAAGGCAGTTTGCCAAATGCCGTCGGTGCCGTCGCACGAAATATTGCAGTAAGGAGTGTCAGAAGAACGCTTGGGTCTTCCACCGCCATTGGTGTCAAGTGGCTACGTAGTTCCTCGACTTGATCTGGCATGGGTTTACACTAAGATTCTTCTCATGCGGTTAGCGGCATTTACAGCTTGTGGTTGGCGTTTATTGAAGGTTTTGGGCGCCCTTGATCACACGATTATTTCCATCTGCCATGGTAGTATCTTCCCATCAACGACCGAGACATCGCTATACCACAGCATCACGAATTAAATTCAGATTCCGACCCAACTATACGAAGCATTGTGTTTAGCGACTTTACGGCGAATTCTCAGCGTCAGCATAGCACGCTAAAACCTTGACAAATTCGGTTGGACTCAGTCCTACACTATCAGTCGAGCAACAGCAGGCTCTGGCCCAACTCTCATTGGCCCGACCATATTCGCCTCTGTGACTTTGCAATGCTCGCCCTTACCGTCCACGATTGGCTTTCAGGCGTGCATGAGTTGTAGTCTGCGCATGAGTGCTTATCAGCTGCGCATGAATACGGGAAATTCTTGACAGGCGTTTAGTGATTGACGAATACTGCTTCTTATGGTTTCGCCCAAGGATCCTTTGTTTGTATTGCTTGTTTGTACCTAATACCAATACCAGAGGAGACAGGAAACTCTTCGTGTCTTGTCACACCCTTCAAGTCTGCATCTCACACTCCATCATTGATTTTCAACTCAATTCGAATACCCTCATCCTTAGTAATTCTCTCGTAGACGATCCTCTCCCTCCCATCCGTAGGTGGATGCTAATCTAGGTCGAAAAGATTAAAGACGACCGTTCGATCGTCACTATTGTATTGACTGACCTGCTCTCAAGGTGCTCTGCGGCGGTCATTGCCTTGACAACTCCCTGGCCATTGACAGGCCTGACATCCTCGTAGTGTCTCCTGTCCGTCAACACACTGGGAACCCGTACTAATTCCGTATCATCTGCCGGGTGGCAGAAGTAGGCTATACTATACCTATCTTCTTTACTGCCTTCTGGAAGCAGGACTCTGTGCACCGTGCTCTTCAATAGGCCATTCGTCCAGTGATCTAACAGGTCACCGACATTGACCAAGATCGGAGGGAACTGGTCGTTCTCAGTGCCTGACGGATAGACGGATACTGGTGCCCAGGTTGACTGAGGAGTAAGAATCTCTAAGCCAGGCTGCTGAGGCCGCTGGAAGAGGAGGGTAAGTGACCCTTGCATTTAATTCAGCTGTGAAATGAGTGGAAAAATGCCGCCGGGTCAAGAGATATACCATAGTCGCTATGGGCTCCCGCACGAATCTCGTCGACCGGAGTCACAGTAGACGTGGGATACTGGCATATGTAAGGAGAAAGTAAAGTAACGGACGAAGGCATCAAAGGTGTGTGGTTTACATAGAGGAGCCGGAGAATACTTCCCGAAGGACCTTCAGAAAGGGCATGCCGAGAGGAGAACCAATCCTCACCGCCGTCATCCGCATGGATCTAATTCCATCATGAATTTGGTTCTTTAAAATCATAGGGTCAGAACAGCCACACACTTTCAGGCCAATTGCGAAGAGGCCAAGAAGCTTTGTGCAAAGCTGACGACAAAGATCTGCAAATTGATCGATCTCGGCTTCATAAGCCCGTATAGCCTGCGGTAAGGGTTGCTGAGCTTTGCCATGCACAAACTCCCCAATATTAAAGGCTCTAAGCACTGTGAGCAACTGCCCCACTACCACTACATAGGGGATATGAGAACTCCTTGTTGTCTCCGGTCTAAGAGATACATCAGTGACAGGTCTAGCGAGACTTTTTGACGTAAGATAACGATAGTAGATGCCGCTATGTCCGTGACCAGAGAAACAGCAGGCCTTCAGGCGGGCACGCAAGAGGATTATAAACCAACGGCAACAAAACTCAAAGCTTTCAAAGGTTGAAGTCAGCTTTTTCGGTTGAAAAGCAACGATAATGTAGTGCCAAGGAACTATGCATTAAGCAAACATTATCAATCACCTTCTGATGCTCTGGGTCCAAAATCTCGGAACCCTTTGAGGACCACCCTTTATTCTAAGATATGGTAGCGTCTTTCACCAAAGGTAGAGAATTGAGGACACGTACATTGGGTCCGATGGCATAGTTCACTTTTTCTTCGTAGGGCGTTCGAAAGAAACCACGAGACTACTAGCACTGTTAGATGATCTACAAGGCTGTGGAAACCCCGGTCAAGACCAAAGTTCAAGTCTGACCACTTCAAAAGTACGATCAATGATCTCTGGTGGAAAGCCGGAGCCAACACTTCTTATGAAAACAAATCCCCATTTCGACACAGCGTCTACCAGGAGATCGCCAATCTGAGCGATATTATTGGACAGATCGATGACAGGAATATGGATCACCTCATCGTTCACGGAAACCATACTGCTTGCTGACAATTTCAAATTGAGTATTTCAAAAACCTAAGTTATAAAAAGCCTTGATGAGAGCGATTCTTATGAAAAAGAATTCAACGAGGAGAGTCGGGTAACATTGCTTTATTGCCTTGTAAGGCTGCGGCTAAATGCCGATCGCTGTCTCGGCCAAATTTAGACTTCAACGCCGACACGCTAAGGAAATCAATTCACTGTAATTTACCTTCCTAGGTAATGTATATGAACCTGAGCTATGTTGTTCTGACTTCTGAGCCTGCACTGGTGAAACGGGGCTGTTGGCCTTTCCTTTACATATGATAGTTACTAAAAATGGGTAGTAAGTAGAGCCCTAAAGTCCTCAAACCCTCCCAACTCTAACTTTTATTATCATAAAGTCCTAGCTTTCGATCAATGGGTCATCCCTCTGACAAAGTCTATGCCGCTGGCCAATCTGTCGAATTGTTTAGTTGGTGTTGACGCTGCCTACTATCTAGATAGCTTTCTTGCACCACCGGTCAAAGAACCTCTCCTTTCTGCGTTGGGTGGATTCCCGCTGGCGCTTGAGCAGGCAATCATTAAGGACTTGGATGCTCTGAGAACGGCCGGCTTGAAGCTCCACTTTGTCTTTAACGGGCTGGATCACGGCATCGTGGACGACCCTTTTGGGCCTTCAATAGTATCAGCCCGCGCTAATGCCGCTGCTTTCAAGACTTACGACGCCGATATGGCGAATGAAGCGATAATTGAGTTCAAGAAGACCGGTACGCGACGCAGCCAGTTGAAATCGACCCTAGCAGTGCTGATTGAGTGCAGGGTCCCCTACTTCTGCAGTTTTGTCGGAATTTTTCAAGAAAGTACTTCAGGAGCACGAGGTACCCTTTACTGTCGCACCATACAGTGCTTTGGCTCAGGTGAGGCGTAATTCCTCATCACTCTTCAGTCACTAATGACGTGTAGCTTGTGTATTTCGAAGAACATCAAAAACAATTTATAGACGCAATATGCGGCCCTTCAGAGCTCTTCCTTTACGGTGCTGACAAGATTATCACTAGACTCAAAGTCTTCTACCAGACGAGTGAGGTCCCGGAAAGGGGACACAACAAGAAGGTTTCTCGATTTAGTCTCGAGGACTCATCGTTTCAGTGGGTTGATCGACGAAACTGCCTGGAAGAGCTTGGGAGGATACCTCTCAGCGTCTTCACGGATGCTTGTTTCCTTGCGGGGTCAAAACTACTGATACCCTTTCCCCCGCTGGCTAACCCGTCGGTATACCCTAAAGGATGCACGATGCGAGATATTGTCAGCCTCGTTGTATCGTGCGGCCACAGTGTGACTCAAGTCTGTGCACATTATTCTGGTGATGCCAACGTGAAAGCTGTTGATTACCTAGACAGATACAAGCGGGCGGCCACGAGCGTGAATTATCATATTGTCATCACCGCTGAAGGGGACATCGAGCCCAGGGATAAGGAGCGTGCTCCTCATGATCTGAACAGCTGCATCGGGAACCGACTGCCCGAGGAGCTCAACATGTATCTATCACACGGCACGCTCCGGCCTCGAGTTCTGAACTGGCTGGCTTCTGGCCAGATCCTCCTAACTGCACCGTACGATGGTGGAGATAGCCCAGAGTACCAAAACTTTGTCAAGAACCAGCTGGAACCCATGAGGATGCAGGCGATTAGCCTGCTTGCAGATTCTTTGCACCGCTACTACCAAAGAAAAGAACTTGTAACGAAGGTTTGGTTTGATACGGAGTATGAAGCCAAAACCAACGTCAAAGATTTCCTACCTTCTCCCAAGGACCGTATATCGGAGTGGAATGTGAAAGGCGATGCCATAGTAGGACAACGCCGGAAACTAGGGGTGATTCAACTCCACATCAACTATGGTTTTCCTTTCACCTAAATATGATCTAGGCAACCTCAGAGAATTTACTGCCTGGCTCCATCTCTTTTGCGGTTCGAAGCTTGACCTACCGAGAATTTGCTTCAAATACCATAACGCCAAAATCCAAGAGTCATGATAATGTCAGTCATCAAGTTTCCTACAGTAGATGTCCGGCTAACAGTCTGCAGCTCCTAAAGACACGCCACGAGATTAGCGCAAATGCGGTCTGGCGCTTTCTGCAGCTTCGTGGCTACATTGATAGAAAGCACCAACTAACAGTCTGGGGAGAGGTTCTCGAAGCTGCATTATCCTCGTATGGTTCTAGAAGAGACCAGGAAGAGGCGGCGTTTATCGCCATCGAATTGCTACGCCACCACCTACTCAATGCTAACACAATGTTCCCTAATAGCTCGGGAGCACCCTTACGAGGATCAGGTAAGATTCCTAACGTCGGCTTATTCGAGGTAAAGCTCACTTCCTTGTAGAAGTGGACAAGCGCAACTGTATGTTGGTCTCCCGAATAGCTTGTCTAGGTAAGATGCACCACCAGCCAAGAGGTTATAGTGGGCCCCTGAGCCGGCATATGCTATCCTACTATTCGGTGATCTCCACGCTACAGGCTGGTCTGCGTGATTTAGTTGAGATGAGTGTCGCTACAATGTTTCTAGAAGGTTACGTCGAAAGAGACCGTGACGACTGGATGGATCTATCTTTAGGGTATTGCCTCTCTCTGGCTCTACTTGTGTTTTCGTTTTGACCTGTTGCAGTTTACCTTTCTATGATGAGCATTCTTGCGCGCTGGGAGTCGCGGTTATGACATACCTCGATGAGTTATCTGACCGCGAGGACCCTACGTTGGAGAGTACCCGGGAAGAGATGAAGACCAAGTGTCAGACATGGGTCGAATATTGTGATCTACGCGCCAGTTTGAGTGACGCTTTCGAGTTATGGGACTCGGTACGTAGAGTTCCAACAGTTGTCAACCCTAACAGAGCTTACAGATTTAATATTAGGTCTTCAGAGCAGTGAAGGCGGCTGGAAATGAGATCAAGGCTGACAGTATGTGGGTTGAGGTGGACCAGTGGTTATCTCAGCGCAGATAAGATACGGAGAATAATGCTTGAAAAGAATTGTGTTCAAGTTACTATGTAGTGAGCGTCTGATCGACGATACTCGAATCGGTAAAACGTTGTCAATGTTATTAATGAAATAACATTGGTTACCTTTCGTATCAGCCTTTCTGCTTTATATATTTCCGTCAAAACATGATAATGAATTCTCTTGAAATACACGATTCTTGAACCGGCTTGGGAAAAGTGAGTTTTCGCCTCCGCCCTTTTACTCAACCATTTACTTAGCACCCTGCAGACTTGCCTACCTACCTTACCTACTCGCCAGTCGCCACCCTACGGAATACTCTGAGTGATACTCGTCACCCTACCTACTCTCCAGCCTACTCGTTCCAAAATATTCTCCAAAACATGCTTCGTGCGACGCGCCCTAACACGCGTCATTCACTCCATGGCCTACTTCATAGTATGCTCCATACCTACATGCTTCATAGGACATGCTAATTAGCTCAATAGAATTCACCCTCCATGGCTTCCTACCAAACACCCTATCCAACACCCTACATGCTTCAAAATACGCGTCGGTCAGGCTCATACGACTACGTTTATAACTTTACACAGTCAAATAACTAATTCAATAACTACCCTTCTAGACGTGATCACGAAACATTTCCCTCCCTTCCACTTCTAGCGCAGGGGCGCAGCACGCTGGAGCCTGAACCAGCTCCCTTTGCGCCCGGCTTCAACTGCCTTCGATGTCGGCCACGCTGGCTCATTGGAATGCTGCTGACTACAATGAATGATGCCTACCTACCTTAGGTCCACTCACTCGCAAGCGCATGAAGTATGTACTGTCCATCCCTGCACCACCTCTCCCTCCTCCCTGCCTCAATTTCTCTACTGCCGGCTCCTGTATCCGCATCGTCACCCTTGCTCTAAATCAACCTACAAACTGGAATATATGGACAGCTGCGGCGATTGTTTCGGCGGCGCAGCTCCAGTGCTACCGACTCAGTCAGAGAGAGTCCCACGGCGATCGTGATCCTTTGTACTTCTGAATTCGCCCAGTTTGCCTGGTCTCAGACTCCACCAGGTGCTTGTGCACTCCACAGCCCATTCTTTGGTCTACGACTTAAGCCAGCAATACAGCCGGGTCCTCTCATTCGCCCCCTCGTACCTCCGCGTTGCAGCTCAGCTCGAACGAAGATATTTTCCCTCCAGAAAATGCTGGAGCATCTTTTTGCTCGACTACCACTCCTGACTCTCCTGCCCCTGCTTCCCTTGGCCGGCCACCGTTTCACCAATACTTAGCTCTTTTAACGATACTGATTGAGATCCTCAGCTTCCGAGAAGGATTGCTACGGCGAAACGACTGTTGAAATCATGGCACGCCTGCTGGGCTGTCATACGAATAAGAATAGAAATGCATCGTCCTTTATCGCGATCGCTCGGGCTTTCCACTTGTCTGCCTGCCACGTCGACAAGGATCGCACCTCGGCCATGATCGGATGACCTGGCGTCGTTCGGGTGGTATGGCCTCGACACGTGGATCTCGCCTTTCGCTGTTGATCGTGGAGGGGCGGTGCCACCGATCCATTGCAGCCGTCTCAGCTTGAAGACCCAGGTAAGAGGAGCTGACGATGCACGATGGATGGACATCTCCGAGGGGCGTAGCGAAGATTCAGCCGGCATGGCACATGGATCGAATACGAGGCTCCAATGGCCGAGAGCTGCTGCAGCGCGTGCCCTAGAGTGTTTGACGAATGAGTGTTCATCGAGCGTCTTCGGTCTGGTGAAGGAGGCTTTGGGAGAAGAGGAGGCACGTTCAGGAATGAGGGAGGCGCTATTGGGCTGGCCTGCAGTCACTTGTTGGAGGGACTGTAGGCGCGGCAGCGCGCTTGTGGGTACGCCTCGCGACGACCTTGATAAAGCTTTTACAGGGCTTCTACTTCAACTCCGTCCGTCTATAAACCAGTTCATTCGCTTTCTTATATTCAACGTATCTAACATTCAGGGACGGCCAGGAGAACGACCACTATCACTGTGAGGGTTGGAGCGAGTGCAAAGACGACCGAAGTTGTAGGTCCTGAAGGAAGGAACCCATCTCAGAAGAGATCCATTGAACAGTGTAGTGCGAGCGTCTTGTAGCAGGCCGCTCAACCAATGACTCGTCCACCAATAGGATCAAGCCATATTCCGCGCGAAAATATCTCCACACTATTTTTCATCAACAATGTGACTTGTACCGACGACGTTGCCGTCCTTGTCTAGTTCATAAGCGGTGTAATGCATGCGCTTGTCTTTGTCGCTTTGATGCTGCGACTCTCTGGTTGAGTGTCACGTATAGATCGGGATTTAGGAACGAGGTCTCAAGCTCCAAGCTTACTTCATAGCTACCTTGACCGTTTCAGGTTTGAATGAATCGCAATTCTTGTCGACGACATCACTGAATAATTTTTTGGTGCTTGCCGAAGGAAAGCCTGTAGGTCGCTTCTGGGCAGTTGTTTGATCGACCTACTCCACCGCAATCCTCTTTTTACCCTTCTGAATGTTCTTGATAAACTGACTGGAAACATATCTTGCCGACATTGCTATACGCCGTTGACGTCGCTTCGGATGTTAAGGATCGTAAGTGCCAGTGATAGACGAAATCGCTGCAAGTTGCCGGAGGTTAGCTGTGATTTATTCATGTTGCAGTAGATGGTAAAGGTTGTAGTTGAAGGACAAACTTACTATAAATGGTGAGAAACGATCGACGTAAATGTGACTGGATACTGTAAGATTTGACGATTGGTCATCCGCAGTAAGGTTGTTATTGCTGTTGGTGTGAAGGTCTGCTCATTTCCTTGGAGTGCAACGGATAAAAGCTGGCTTTTGTATTGTTCCTGTTGTACACAGCAGATGTGTGCCGGACAAGCTGCGATTGGCGCGCGACAAGTGAAACCGGAGAAAGGGACTGCATGAGACCCCTGTATGAGTGAACGCACGCTTCACCGCGACGGGAACCCTGGAAGAAGGTGCAGCTATTGACCTGTCAGCCATCACTTTGTCTATCCAATGTTGTTCCAGACCGTTGAGACTTAAGTTGTTGATTCGCTCTTAGTCTAACAGTCGAGAGCCGGCCAGGCAAGATGGATAGGCTTGAATTCGGTCAAAGACCAGATCTTGCCCTGAGAGCCGTTGAGTGATTTAGTTTATATTAGGTTCGATTCCTAACAGCGCTGGTACAATGGTGTTGTGGTTATCTTTTCTCTTTGCTGAGAGTTCATGAAAGAACCTGATAGGGCCTTGAGTAACCGCGCGCGTAGCATACTCGTATGCACGGGGTTTCCTCGTACACTGGGTTTCCGCGTACTCTAACCTAGAGAGGTTAGTGACAGATAGTATCGGGTTTAGCGTGCTAAAAAGGGCACTAAGATAACTACAAGTACAAGTAGTCATAGTTAGCGTGCGCCGAAACCCCGTGCATACGAGTAGCGTCTAAATATAGACCACTGAGACGATTGGCAGAAGACGAACGGCTTAGTGCATCACTCATGAAGTCTTTCGTATGACGACCAACGATATGTTTCTACGGTGCGTCTCTTCATTCCTGAAAACTTACTTGAACACATTCCGTTCGCCTGCAAACAAGTCATCACCGTGTGCGAGTGCATTAAAATCCGCCTACACTCTGTTTCCGACTACTCTTGGACTCCCCCGCCATGTTAGCACTATGTCGGTCGACGACTTGAAGCAGCATGAAACGCAATCCATGATACATACGAATGAGAAGCTGGTAGGTCAGTCCGGCCGACACTACCTCATCGAGCGAGTCCTTCAATCGAAGGAAGTTCCGCCGTCCCACGTCTATCTTACAACGTAGGTGTCCAACAAGCTATGTTGCTAGTATAGGTAGACTTGGTGACGACTTTTGTGCCAGATGTGGGAACCAGAAGTTCGTAGTCAAGAACGTCCTGGCCGACTTTAAATACTACCAGGACATGCAACATGCACTCGGTGGCAGTCGTTATCTGCGTCTCTTGCAAGACACGATTCCCGATAGGTCAATGTTCGTCTACAGATATCTTAAGGATCATTTGCTCTCTCTGGCTCAAAAAGATCTGCCTCTGCTACTCACGAAACGGATTCTGAAAGATGCATTGCGTGGCCTTGCTGAGCTGCACCATCAGAACATTGTGCATACCGGTTAGCCCGATCTCTTTCAAACACCCGGCTTCCTTAATGATAACCGCTAAGAAATCATAGACATCAAACCGAACAACGTCTTGGTCCAGTGGAGCCAAACCAGCCATGGAATTATCATTGATGAGGTCCGTCTCGGTGATCTCGAAGACTCAGCCTACGTCCCGCCCGGCAGCAACATTCGAGGTAGACAAGTGGGCAACCAGAATTGGCGCAGTCCGGAAGCTCATGCCGAAGGTCGCATCAACAAATCCTCCGACATGTTCTCTTTTGGCATCGTGGTAAGTTGAAGAATGCTAAGGCTCGGCTCGCCCGGGGGACGGATGGTGACTGATATCGTGGAATAGTGTATCTATGCTGTACTGAAGCACGTCATCTTGTATGTTGATGAAAAGACGCTTCCCGAAGGTGAGCTAGCACTGGCCCACGTTCTTGAACGCCAGATTTCGTACTTTGCGGACCTGGAAAGTTTCGATGGGCTGTTGAGGCACCTCGGCGACAGCCCCTGGTGCCAGGTGCTGGAAGCGCTTCGGGGCGGCTTCAACAAGGAGAACCCGCGTGAATCGTTTGTCCGATGGAATATGGAGCCCCTTGACTCGGACCTCAAGGATCTTATCGGAGGTCTGACAAACTTTGATCCAGCGAAGAGGCTCACAGCGGACGAAGCCCTCTCGCATAATTGGTTTCACGATGTTTGAGCAGATCGACTTGAAAACCGCGGACGGGTGAAAAGGCCGTCTGCCATAGGAGCACTAGTTATATATATCAACTCCCAACCAGAAGCATTGAGTTGTGAAATAATTGCAACAGGTCACGATATGTGGTGTGTGGGTGTGTGTGTATATGTAATCCAAGGAGAGTAACAGCGGGGACCCATGAGCTTCAACAACAATGCGGTCCGGGGCGTGTCTCGAGGGCCACAAGGCGGGGATTGAAAAGTGATTGGATTTGTATCAAGACTGTAATGATAGGGTAGCCGTCAAAAATGGTTCCGTTTGTTGATCCCAATGCTCACATGGTAGTCGCGCGCCCGCTTGAAAGACGATTTCAAATGTCGGGTTGTTACCCCGACTAGGAAAGGTCAGAGAGTCGCCGGCTTTCGCAAACAACCCTTGGAAAATTTGTAGCATTCAGCCTCGACCGTACGCGGCCTCGTTGGTCCTTCGGATCCACAGATTCTAGTGGAAGAGGTTATCATACATCCGGGCGCCTTTGCGCAGAGTCCATCGAGACTGCGCAAACATACTTTCCAACACTGTGGTACAACGAAGGAATGTCGATGGCAGCACGGATAAGCCAACGGGAATTTCTTTCTGATTTCTTTTTGGTGTGTTCCGGTATATTCAATGTCTACCCACAACCTACCTATCGATCTACCTTCATTCAAACGCCCCCGAAGGACTATGCAAAGCAGTCAACGGCGAGCATTACGGGTTTGATGGTTCACTGAAGCTAATCAGGCCGTTATTGGCCGGAACCGCCTGGAAGCCTGTGGTCACTGGTGGCGGGAACAGTATGGGCATACCCTCAGTTCACTCGGGCCCTCAGAAAACACGAAAGAAAGCTCACTGAACGTCATACAGCTAGCCTACAGCAGAAGGATTTACGTGCTTGAATGGGTGACGAGTTAGGTGGATTTGGTATAATCAAATAGGGGTATATAAAGGTGCTTAGTAATACCTATGTATATAGCGGAACTCTCTTCATTACGGAATGAATATTGAGATTTGCCACTTCCGCTGTAAGCAGCTTATACTGTACCACCTTCTATGCCTTTCCCTGCTTCCATAATATCATGTCTGAGTGAAGAGATTATTCCTGGTCGTTACTGATGGCGACTCGGTTATGAAAGTCGCGACTTCAGGCTTTGATAAGTCAAAGGTTGAATGGCATGGCTATGGACTGTCTAAATGAACAGGCATATCAAGCTTTGCAAGGTACTTGTATTGCTCGGATCATCTTCTGACGCTTTATTAACGTTCCATCTAGTCTCGTACGTGCAGAAAGTTGGCTGGTCTTCAACGTGAAGCTCCACTTGATTATCTATAGAGTTATTTCCAGCAGTCTGAGGGGGGAAGAGGATTGCCAAAGCGATAGTCACGATGCCCGAAGCTTATGCTGCTCTGAAGTATAGATCGAGCCGGATTGTGTCCTGAATAGCTGAACTTCGCTTGATTTGTGTGTCGTTCAATCGATACTAAGCAGTTTTCAATGTCCTTAAAGGCCCCTGACTATCGTTTTTGCACGAATTTCCAAGTCTGGCTCGACACCTGCATCAGCTCAACACTAATGCCTTTGGCCTTTTCTGTCATTTGACTTATCTTATTGACGGGCATTTCATCCAGACTGTCTAGTTCCAGACCCCGCCCATGAAAGAGAAGAGCTAGGTTATTGGATTTCCAGATCATTACCTCGCGATACTTAGTTTCGATTATAGTCCCCACCAGAAGTGCAAGCGACAACACTACAAGTCCCGCAGGGAATGCAAACCAGGCCCAGCGGACGTGGACATAAGTTTGACTTTTCCACGCGGTTCCCCTCCATTCGGGACTAGAAACACTTGCGTTTTGTTGGCGTATATTGTTGGACATTGAAATTGCCAGATTGTCAATAAGTTCAGGGAGTGTGTCGGTCGTATAGAGAGCCTGGATTATATCGGAGGTAAACGCAGAACCAGAAACATTGACACCCCCACTCCCAGTGAACAGGTCGGACATGAATCTATTCATGGATTTCGCAGCCAAGTGTGTTACTCTAAAGACGGAGGAGTTTGCCGTAGTGTTGGCGAATGAGGTCGGCAAATGATATATAAGATCAGACGTTTGTGAAGGCAGCGCAGAATCATTACGCCAAGAGGAGAGTTGATCCTGTTTCAGCATACCGTCAATAACAGTGGCGGTATAGGTATTAACACAATACCACATAGCACACTCCATAGCGGCCGCATAAACCGAGTTGTCAACCTTCTTCGATCGGAGCGAAGAGAACTTAATCACCGATGGTTGTATCTTGTTCAGAGAGGATGAGATATTGGTAACGCTGGTATTGATCTGGCTGCCGTAGCCAGAGAGCATCGGGCCATTAGGTAAAGAAAGTATGCACTTTCCAGTTTCATCGCAATCATTCAGAATTTCATCTGTTATATTGAGGCATTTGTTGCAAACGGCCAAAGAGGTAAACGTGGACCAGGTACAGTTGCCGGTGGGGCAAGTATATACAGCATCATGCTCTGTACTGTCTCTTACATTGAATAAACCCTTGTAAATCGCTGCTTTCATTGACAAATCAACAATAGAAGGTAACGGAAGACCCTCAAGACTACGGGCCTCGTATCTATCGGTTCTGACAATGATCGGACTGATGTCGGATGGCACTAGGCGATTCGGGTAAATAACGACTTGCTGGAGAAATGGATCAAAGAATTGTGTCAAGATTATAACCACAGAACCCACAAATGCTAAATGCCTGCAGTCTCTGATTAGAAGGCTCCGTCTATACAGTTTTACAAAGTAGCTTACCGGGCACGCAGACTGAAAAGAAGCTGGGTAGAGCCCCAAGGTCCTCTAGTCGCATCATCAAACATTTGTAAGTCTTGTAGGAGGCGAGGCTCGCCTTGACGGTACCAAAGCCATTTTGACTGGCTTATGGCTGCCGCGACAGCAGAACCCATGCAAAGCTTCGTAATAGTAGCAAAAAGAGAAACAACCGAGTTGATCTAGGGTAGGGTTTAGCAATGTGAAAGTATACGAGGGTATGAAACATTGCCGCACTGTAAATACAGACGGCCAGTCAGGAAGCGAACTAGAATCGTATGCTACGAGAATCACACCGATGGCAAGAATGGCTAAAACGGCTATAGCGGCTCCAAGTATCTCATAGAGCCACCAGTCATGAAGGAGGCCGGACATTGTCTGGCTTAAAGAACTGTGTTGCGACGAAGCTCTCTGCAGTAGAGGTGTCCCAGAATCTGCATTTCCGTCTTCGACATTTCTCTCGTTCGAAGTCATGGTCGCAAGTGGTGAACCTTTAGTATTGAGGCCAATGTCGAACACTTAGACAGTTATTGGAACCTGTACTTTATTGCAGTGTTTTCGAAGTCTGGGACAATTGAATTGCTCGGTATTTAAGGCACCTTAGTACTCGTATATTATGTAGCTACTTTAGTTTAGCTGCGTAAGTAATAATCTACTAAGGTGTTAGGTCCGATAGAACTCCGTAAAAGCTGCTCTATCTTGAATGCGCTGAGAGCTTGGAAATTCCTTCAACTGGCTAGTACCAGTCTTAACCTTGCGGTTTTGAATTCGAGGTGTACCTCCTTGAACTCGGCTATGCGATAGCAAAACACTGGGGCCTGTCTAATCATGGCTGCACATATACCACCTACTGTGGACAAGGCTCTCCTGGATTTATTGACGACGTATCAAGAACTGAACGGTAGCCAGATCGATGAGCTCGACGAAACACCGAGCCCTCTTGAATTTATGAGATACGTAGCCAAAAACCAGCCTTTTGTGGTCCGAGGAGCCGCTTCAGCATGGCCAGCAGTCCAGTTATGGAACGTTGATTATTTAGCGAAGGTAATGGCAGATGCTCTGGTCAAAGTTGCCATTACACCTTCTGGGTCAGTTTGGACAAACCGTAGATCTGGGCGGCATGGTGCTGAGAAGACTTAGCAATGCAGATTCTGTAGCTAGAAACCCGGAAGACGGTTTGATGTACTTTGTTAAACCCTTAGAGGTGGATGAGCCCTTTCCGGCTTTCCTTCACTATGTCCGAGAGCAAGAGAAAGGGATCCATGGGGCAACGAATGTAAAGTATGCACAAAGTCGTGAGCTCTACATGATTGCACTATCTCACCTTCAACTACTAATCCCAGTCGAATTTAGAGAATGATAATCTCAGGGGAGAATATGCATCGCTTTACAAAGACGTGGACGAAGATATTCCGTGGGCCCGCATTGCGTTCGGCCAGCCTCCCGATGCAATCAATCTGTGGATAGGCAACAGTAACAGCATCACAGCTCTTCATAGAGACAATTATGAGAACATCTACTACCAGATAATTGGCTCTAAGCAATTCGTTCTCTTACCGCCACCTGAAACGGCGTGCATCAACGAGAAGTCACTTCCCTGTGCAACCTACGCCCTTAAGTCTAATTCAAGGCCTGAATCAGTGAGTCTCTGTATTTGCAGACTGTCATCCAATCTTCACAAGTATTGACCGAGTAAGGAAGAGATGGTCATTGTTCCGGACAAGCCAGGGGACGTAATACCCTTCGCCACCTGGGATCCTGACAACCCTAAAGAAGAAGAAAGTCCCTTTTCCTGTCTGAGTAGACCTATTCGGCTTCGGCTCGACGCTGGTGATCTTCTATACTTGCCAGCACTTTGGTAAGCGGATCATACATGAGGGGCGAAGTTCTGCGCTAAATCGCATAGGTATCATAAGGTCTCACAGAGCTGTTCGGAAGAGGGCATCTCATGCGCCGTGAATTACTGGTAGGTTTTCAAATTACCTTTCTTCCCCGAAACTAGCGAAATCTTCTCGCGTCTAAGGAACGAAGCGTTGTACATCTACTTAAGCCATAAAGGAGACCACGGCTAACGAGGACCCGCATGGTAGGTATGATATGGACTTTGGAGGGATGCTCTATCCTTCAAGTACATTCATACGAGATGTTTCTTTGGCCATGACAAGCGAGGACCTGCTTCCCGACATCGGTACTATGTAATATAACCGCAACCAACGTTGATTTTTAGCGCTGTTGGCAGCCGCCAGTAATATGGAAAGTTCAGTTCCGTTTCTTTGCGAGGCGTTTTTCAGCCCGGGCATCTTTCTTAAGTCGAGCATCTACAATCTTGTATCTGCCCTTGACGCCACGTGGACGGCCAGATATTCCACGATTGCCGCCTCGTGCAACGACAACCTTTACTTGCTGTTTAGGTCTCTTCTTGGCGGCCTTACTCATTAGCTTTGCGATATTTTGAGCCTTGTCCTTCTCCGAAGTACCATCCTCGTCTGCTACTAAGGCTGATTTCTTTCGCAATTTTTCGAGCCTTTGGGCCGCTTTGAATTTCTTGCGGTCCTTCGCCTCGCGAACCTTCTTGATGGGGCGTGCATTTAGTGCTCGAAGCTTCTCCTTGATCGCTGCTGCGCCTGCAGCAGTAATGGGGCGGTGCGGCTTGCTATGCTTGTTCTCATCATCCAAGAACCACTCCGGAAGTCCATCGCGGTCTTGGAACGTGAACTTGTTGAAGCCTTCGTCCACTAGATCATGCCTTGACTTCTCCCCAGAAGCGATTTGCTGGGCCAACGTCATCGCTTCCGAAGTTATGATATCGATGTCCAGATGTCCATTTTCCTTAGGTTCACACTGTTTATCCCACTCGGTAGATGAATCCTGAACAATGTCAAAGCTTGCATCGGCATCATGAAGATCTTCTGCTGCCTGCCTGTCATGTGTGTTTGCTTTAGCATCAAGGTTAAAGCTCTGTCTGAGAGGTCCGGAATCCCCTTTGACATTTACTTGTGGAAAAGCACGGATCGGTGTCCCACCAATTCTTGGTTTTGGGTTTGTCGATTCGCTGACAACTTCCCTAGCATCATTCAGTTCGTCGCTCTCAATATTAATTTTCTGCAATCGAATCGCGCGGTCGTCGCCATCGTTGGGGTCACCAACACCGATCTCCCTGAAGAGGTCTTGTTCGAAAAACATGGAAGCTCTTTTGGTAAGGCCATCTTCGTCCTTCCGGTGTAGTGCACCTGTACTGACTGTTCCATGTGAGATCGTTGCTTCCTCGGCGTCTTCTTCTGAAGACGAGGCGCTGTCATGATCCTGATCAAATTCTTCTCCACTACTTTCTTCGTGGTCCGAGAATCCTTCCCAATCACCATCGGTGTGTTCTTTACGTGCTTTCTTCGCCCGGTACTTTGCGTCGGATTCGGATCTTCGTTCTTGGTAATGATCGTACAACGCGTCCATTTCTCTATCCAACTTATCCTCTTCCTCGTCACTCTCGTCATCAGAGATACCCTCATCCTTGGGCTCTTCGTTTTTCCGAGTTGGGATACCCATCTTGCCTCTCGTAATCTTCTCGATCGCGCTCGCTTTACTAACTGCTGCTAGTCCAAACATTGAATCTTCACCATTGGGCCCGCTTTGCTCCAAGCCTATCTCGGTCGGCGGCATCATGTGTAGCTGCATGCGAATAATCTCTTTTTGTTTTCTTTCGTTATCTCTCCTTCTCTCGCGTTTCTTGCGCGCCGTTTCATTCTCGGTGAGCTTATCCAATTCTTCCTGCATTTGAAGCTCTTCGTCCATGGGAGTTACCACAGTAACTTCCTCAGTAGCATCGTCGTCGAATTTCTTCTTTGAAAGATAGCCGAATTTCTCACGAGCGTTGAGCCGCCATTTCAGTAAAGTACGAAATTCTTTGCGTCCGAGCACCTTAAGATCCATACAGCACTTCTTGACCTCGGATGTTGTTTCGGGTAGTCTTTCTAAAGCAGCCAGAGCAATGTCTCCGTTCCCTGGCCCTTCAAAGATCAATTTGTTGAGGCTACCGAGCATGGCGATGGGATCCGTGGTTTGAATGAACTTGCTAGCAAGAGCCTCTTTGAATTGCGTATAATTTCCTTCTTCATATCCATCTCGTTTCCTCTTCTTCACCTCGGGATTGAATACCTTTGCTTCGTTATTTGGTGTTGGGTCTGAAAGCTCTGCAAAAACAGATCTCGGATCCAAGAATTTTGGGTCTATCCGCTTGGGTGCCTTGAATCCTCGGCAGACTACGAATATCTCTGCGGAAACATTTCTGGATGATGGAGGTTTGGTGGCTTCGACCTTGGTGAAGAGTTGATTGAGAACCCATAACAAAGCGTTGTAGTCTTTTGACCGAAAAACCTTAGTAACGAATGTACCACCCTCGATCAAGAACTCAGTAGCTAGTTTAAAGGCTTGAAGAGCCAACTCAGCCTGAGAAAATGCATCTTGTACCCATGCGGTGCCAACGTTTGGTGCGCCATCGTGCAAGACGGTATCTGCTTTCCACGTCTTGAGGTGCTGTCTGATTGTGGCTCGGCATTTATCGGTGGTAATATCACTCTGAAATGTAATCGTCCTCGGAATTGGCTTAATGGGAGCTAGGTCTACCCCCACAATAAGACTACTTGCCGGCATTGTCTCTGCTGCAACCTGACACCAAGACTACAGACATCAATTCACATCCATTTAGTATGAACGAGTTTGACATTACCCCTGGCGCCGCGCAGAGATCCAGTAGTACTTTGCTCTTCTCGAGAAAGCCAAACTTTCGGTTGAGCTGTATAAGCTTGAAGGCTGCTCTGGCTCTATAGCCCTTCTCTTTCGCGAGCTTGTACCATTTGTCAAGTCTTCCTTTTCCATGCTGACGAACCAGTCAGCGAGCAAAAGTACCTGCGGTTTAACTTAGGAATCAAACCTTTTTTTGAATACCCATTTTGCTTGTGGTTGTATCTTAATACTGGCAAAATATTGTGAGGATATTTTTGAATGTGAAAGGTGCCGACTCGCCGACAGTGCGATTCTCAATATTACAGACTTTACAGTGAATTTCAACGCTAGTGAATCAATACCCTAGTAAAGGAATGGCTTGTCCGAAACTTAAAATCTTCGACATTGAGTTTATGTCTGCAAACATCTCAATTGCTGAAGAGTTGCAACAATTTATAGACTATTTTTGAGCCGGCTCGGGAAAAGTGCTTGGGGCCTTGAGCTCAGAAAATTAGCCCGCTCTGAAATGATTCTGAAATGATTCTGAGCTTTCAGAATTCTCAGAGTCAAATAATTTAGAAGAATTCTAGAACTTGTTGAAGATATTACGTCATATGCAGAGTTTTTACCTTCGTCTTTCAACTTAGTTATTTACTCAACGCTCTACATACTTATCAACCTACTCATCACTTTACATGCTTGTTTATCTACTTATCTGTCTATCAAGTTTCAAATTACTTTATACTCAAGAATTAAATTTGATCTTTATTAAGCATTAAATATGCTTTTTATCAAAACATCTTTTATAACTCTTTTTATGACACTTTTTACTGTATTTTACTAAGCATTCTAGTACATAATCAACAATTTGTTTAAAAATATAGTTTATTTATAAAATAATTAACTTAATCAGAATAAATTAAAGCATTTAGCAATGATGATTTACTTAAACACATAATGATTAACAACGAGATTCATTTGTACATGATGTCAACTATGAATCTTTTAATTCTATTCTGTGTTTAAATAAAAGTCAGAAGAGTCAAAAGATCTTAATTCAACGTAGTTTAAATAATGTTAGAATGTTGCGTGATCAGAAAAGTCGTTGTGCAGAGTTTTCATTCATGCAACAACACTTTTTTCTAACAGTCACAATCAATTTACAAGAAAGATTAATGACATGTTAATGTCTGTTAGAGATCAGCATAGAGCGAGTCAATATGAGTGTCATTTAACTAGAAGATAAATGCTAAGAAAGAAAGATAGTTACAGAAAAGAAGCTGACTACATATATGTGTTTCTCAGTCAACGCTAGACTCAATAGAAACTAGTCAAGATGATGAAGCAAGAATAAATCTGACAAGACTAGAAGACTAAGTCTGACAAGACTAGAATCGTGACATTATTTTCTTTCTTTGATGATTCATGTTTGCATGAATGTATTTTCTGCTCGACTTGATTGATTGCTCAATCATGATTTCACAGACTCAGATTCATTAAATTCTGATTGACTGAATAGTTGAAAGCACTTTTAGCGCGATTTGTTCGAATATTGAATATGAAAATCATCAACTATCTTCTGAGCGTTCATAAATTCATCATCATCAGCGTTGTATCAATTGAGATCATTGTCATAGTCATTTCATTTGACTCTATACTGAAGTCGTCTTTAATATCAACGAAAATTCAATATATTGTTGATTTCTCATTCGTCTTCGTCGTTTATCACTATTGACTTAAGAAACTCATTCTTTTGATCAGGCAAGAGATCGTCGATGACGAAGCGAAGCAGATCAGAGTGAAATACATCATGAACATGCATAGTCTCTGATAATTTCAGCTTATATGACGAGTTGATGAGATCTAAATTGATGAAGAAGTTGAGCATTTTGTCGTTTAGCTTCTTGAAAGATTTTGCTGTAATGATGTTTCATTCGTTCAGAAACATCTTTGATTCAATCTCATAATCAACTTCTTTTCTATGCTTATTAGCTTGTTGAATCATTTATTCTCTTGTTTTAACTAGAGATTCGCGAGCAAACATCAAGATCTTGTTCATATGTTCAGATATATTCTCGACTTTAGTTGCTTGCAAGCGTTCACGAAAGCTTTCATATTCAATTATATCGAATTCAAAGCTTATACAAGAATGAAAGTCTTTATTTAGAAAGAAAAAGATTAAGAAGATGACTGAGAACAGAGCATTATTGTCAACAAACTCAATCATGAATAGTAGCTTAGCTCAGTCATTCTGCATGTATGAACAGAAGAATTGAAGATATCTTTTGATGTTCTGATTGACTCATTTACTTTGATCATTGATTTGAAAGTGATAGACAGTGAATAGTCAAAGATTAATGCTCAGTCTTTTGTAAAGAAACTTTCATAGAATGAAGATAAATTGAGAGTCTTGATTCGTGTTAGAAATTGATTTAGAGCGAGTCATAAAAATGTCATTTAACTAATAAATAAATGCTAAGAAAGAAAAGTATCTACAGAAAAGAACTCAATTCTTATATGTGTATTTCTCAACTCTGTGCTAAACTCGATTGAATTGACGTCTTACACATATGATGCAGAGACTCAATGACATCATCTTTAGATCAGGTTTTTGCTAGACTCAATTAGAATGAAATCAGACGAAGACTAGAATCATAACATTACTTTCTCTTCTTGACTATTCATGTTTGTATGAATGTTGTTTCTTAGTGCGCTTTTCTTGAATATTTGATATGAAAGTCATCAATCATCTCTTGAGCATTCATAAATTCGTTGTCGTCAGCATTATATCAGTTGAGATCGTTGTCATAGCTTTTTCATTTGACTTGATATTGAAGTCGTCTTCTATAGCGTCGAAAGTTCAGTATATCATCGATTTTTCATTCATCTTCATCATTTATCACTATTGACTTCGAAGATTCATTCTTTTGATCAGACAGAGAGTCATCAACGACAGAACTAAGAAGCTCTGAATGAAATACATTATGTATATGCATAGTCTCTGATAGTTTCAACTTATAAAATGAGTCAACAGATTCAATGATCTGAAATGAATTGAGCATCTTGTCATTCAATTTTTTGAAAGATTTCGCTGTAATGATGTTTCGTTCATTCAGAAACATCTTTGATTCAATCTTGTAATTGATCTTCTTTTTATGCTTATTAACTTAATTCATCATTTGTTTTCATGTTTTGATCAGAGCTTCATGAGCGAAAATCAATGTCTTGTTCATTTGTTCAAATATATTCTTGACTCGATCAATCTGCAAGCGTTCGTGAGTGCTTTCATACTTGATGATGTCAGAGTTGAAGTTCATATGAGAGTGAAAGCTCTTGTTCATGAAGAAGAGAATTAAGAAGATGATTGAAGACAAGATGTTATTATCAACAAACTCAATCATGAATAGTCACTTGAATCAGTCGTTCTGCATGTATGAACAAAAGAAACAAAGATATCACTCAACATTCTGATTGACTCATTCACTTTGATCGTCGATCTGAGAGTGATAAATGATGAACAATCAAAGAGAAATGCTCAGTCATTTGCAAAGAAACTTTCAAAGAATGAAGATGAACTGAGAATCTCGATCGAATACAATGAAGCTTGATAAATCATAAGTTCAATATACTCATTGAAGCAACATTTCAGCTGTTTTTTCGACTGTGATATCTTCATCATCAATGATGCAAGAGATATAATGTCTTTCTTTCAACAATCTGCAGATGACAGTCAGAATAGCGTTGTAGTTGTACGAATCAAATAGATCAATAATGAAGTTCATGACTATGTTCTGTCATTACTGTTCAGATATCAATAGAGATTGAAGCAAGTCATTTGATTTATCTCTAGATGTCTTTGATTGTTGACAAACATAACAGTTTTGAATATATTGATCTACTGTCTTCTGCATGAATGATCAATAGTAGTTTCGTTTGATGATCTTCATCATTCTAAGAATATTGAGATGATCTATTGAGAATTGATCGTGCATCTCACGAATCAAATTCATTTGCAGAAGTTCATTGAATGAAACTCATAGCTGACTGTCTTTGTATAAGATTTCATTCTGAATTCAACAATTTCTCAGCTTAATGTCTTTGCATTGTGCTTCATCTTTGCATTGTGCTTCGTCTTTGATCTTTGCTTCACGAAGTAGAGTACAATTCTCGTCGATTTCATTCACGTCAAGAACTTGTTTATAAATTGACTCGCTGACGTTCTTCTTTAGATCAGCAATCTTCATTCAATTTGATGTCAGAATAGTGATTTGTTGATAGCGAACGCGTTCATCATCGAAATCTCTGAGCACAAAGTCAGCTTGATGAGTTAATGCATTGATCTTAATATTCTGTTTGTCAGATTGATACATTATCTTGAAGTTGAAGTCAGCTAGCTTCTGAATTCAACGCATCTGATGTTTGCTCAACTCTTTGTCTTTCATCAATGAAATAAGTGTTTGATGATTGATGAACATCTTGATAGAAATGTTGATCAACTTCAGTTCAAGTCATCAATGTTCAAAAGCTCGAATTATGATCAGCAGTTTCTTATCATATATCTTGTAGTTGCACTCAGCAGAAGACATGTTCTTGCTATAGAAAGCAATTGAATGTAATACTTCTTCGTCATCATATTGAGAAAGAACTTCGTCGTTTAAATAGTTGAATGAGTCAGTTTTCAGAATAGTCTCATGAATCTGATCAAAGTGATGAAGTATAAAAGTCTCAGTCATACATCTCTTCATATGATTGAATGCAGTCTGACAAGTTTCATTTCATTCAAATATGATCTTCTTTTGAGTGAGTTGAATCATTGAATGAACAATTTTTGAAAAGTTCTTGATAAAGCGTCGATAAAAGTTGCAGAAGTTAATGAATGATTAAATCTGAGTGAGATTATTGAGAATAAATCATTTCACTACTGCTTGTATCTTTCGTGAATTCATCTTCAGTTCTTCAATGAATATCAATAGTTCTAGAAAGATGATCTCTTGAACATGAAACTTGCATTTGTTTATGTTCATCTGTAGATCAGCTTCTCGTAGTCTATTTAATATCAATCATACATGTTACTTGTGTTTCTTCAAGATCTTGCTGTAAATGATAATATCATCTAGATAGATCTGATAAAACTGATGAAGATATTTGAACAGCACGTTGTTTATATAATGTTGATAAAACATTAATTCATTAATTAATTTGACGAGCATTACATAATATTTGTATGAATCAAAGAAAGTGATAAAGATAGTCAAATCTTTGCTATCTGAGTGCATTCGCAGTTTATTGAACATGACAATGATGTTCAATTGAATCAGATATTTGCTTTCTTGTATTTGAGCGAGAATCTCGTCGATCAATGACAAAGAATAGTGATCTCATTTGATCAAAGCATTGAGCTTTTTATAATCAATGCAGAAACGCAGACTATCATCTTTCTTTTTGATGAACAAGATGAAAGAGACGTATGAAGCGAAGCTAGAGAAAATGAATTCTTTGTTCAGATGTTTAATCAGATACTTCTTTATCTTCTGTAGCTTGTGATCAAACATCTGATACAGTCTGCTTCAAGAAAGTGTTTTCTCGTTGATCAACTCAATCTTGTGATCATAGAAATGATGAGATGATAGCTGATCAATCATTGTTCAATTAAACACGTCTAGATAGTTGTGATATTCAAAGAGAAGCTTGATCTTGACTTGCTTGAGAATCTTGACATGTGAAAGCTCATGTAGATTCACTTCTTCAAGCTTATTCTCAGCTGTAGTTATGAGTCAATCAATTTTCAAAATGATAACAGCAAAGATCTTGACATCTGATCATTTGACTAACATTCTATATGCAGCTGTCTCTATTATGAATATGTTGATTGAATTGAAAGCTGATTTCAGACTGAACGTTGGTTTAGAATTGACGTTAAACGAAACTGCTTCAAGCGATTTTGACTGTTTGATCATTTTAATGAACTTCTTTTTTGACTGATTGAAAGAGAGTGATTTCTGACTGAGTTGAAAGATAACGAAAGTGAAGAGTCTTCTCAGTATATGAGTAGAAGTCGAGCTCTTCTGTTTCATGATTGTTTTATGACTTGAGAATAAAACAATTGATTTCTGACTAGAAGTGAAATTCGAAAATTGAAGAAAATCAATTCGCATATTTATTACTAGATCAATTTTATTCATTCATGTTTTTTCAAGAATCATTTGATGTTGATTTAATTGAGTGATCAACATAGAAGCTGTGTCAATTGTATGATCTTGAACAGTCAGATTCAAATAGAAAACATGAGTAATGAGTTTCTTAGCATAATGATCATCAAATTCTCGAATTGACTTCGCTTTGATCAAATTCAGAGACTCAATTTGCAACTGATCATAAACAATCTGCGCAATCACTTCATCAATGAACGAATAGTCAGCAGCTTCGATGTTTATCAATGACTTCAATGAGTAACTAATTTCATTGCTAGAAAGTACATATTCAGTAATCAAAGATTCAGAAGCAAAAGAGTCATTTAACATGCTTGTTGTTGAAGAAATTAACACATTTTTCATCACGTTTTTGATGAAAGTCTCTAGTTTTTTGTCTCACTATCTTTAAAAGAAGACATTTTCTCATTCTCTTTATTCTTCGAAATGATGATTTCATGTAGACGAGAAGAAAAAGCTCAAGAAGCAGAAGTGTTGATCTTGTTTTGAGAGCAGTTCTTTGACAAGTGACTTGAAGTCTTGCAGATATAGCAAATGATAGATGATCTGATTGACTCAGATGTAGAAAAGATAGTCGACTTGATATATTCAATTATTGAAGTCGTCACTGCTGACAGAGAAGTAGCACGCTTTTCAGATGTGACGATGACTTTGATGATGATTATGCAACGTTCGCTTCGAAGCTGATAATTGACTCACTGTTTATTATTTACACTCTGAAGAAAGCTTTTAAGATGATGTAGAGTGATAAAATCTTTCAAGCAAATTAATAAAGCATTCTGCAAGCGATTGTTGATCTTATTCTGAAGATTGTTCATCAGAGTGCAATCGTCGTATTCTAAATAGCTGAATAGCTTCATAAAGTCAAAGTAGAAGACATTGAAAGACTTTTCTGCTTGTCTCAGAGCGTTGTACTTGCAACGACACTTTCAATTCTTATTCTAATCATTGTATATTTCTTTCAGATGCTCAAATAGCTTGTCGATCAAGATGTATGAATGTGAAGTGTCATGTCAACGTCAAGCGAAGATGTGCTCAGCAGCATCATCTTCTAGTTTAGATATCACATAAACAATACAGATATTCTCATTATTGAAGTGATTAACATTTGTCTGAAGCTTGTCATTCATCTTGATTCTTCAGTTATTTCATGTTGATTCATCTTCATTAATGAATACAGATGAATTCAAAAACTTGAAAGACTTGTGATGATCATTATTAAATAAAGTGAATGACTTACGTTGAATATGATTCTCGATAGATTGACGAGATAAAGATTCAGTAGACTGATGAGATCAAGATTGATTCACTGAATGCAATACTTCTTTGAGTTTATTCTTGAGATTCAACATCTTCTCTTAATAACGTTTGTTTATCTCTTTTAAAGTGTTTATGATCATCTGTTTGATCTTTAGTTGATTCAATCTTTTGTCATGTTCAACTTGAACAACAATTCACTGCTCAATTAGTTTCAAAGTCATGTCTTGTTGATCTCTTAGCTCAATTAACATCTTGATAATCTCGTTTAACTGATCATGAGCTCATTGACAAAGTTGTTGACTCATGTTGATGTCTCATGAGATAGTGACATTCTGAGATTCAGCTGAAGCATTGAAAGAAATAATGAAAATGCGTCTGCTAGCAATGCTTTTAAGCAGATGAGCTGTTCATGACTCAACTGATTTGAAGTCGCGTGTCATTGTAAGAAAGATAAATAGATAGATTTGATTGAGTGATTGATTTGATAAATTTGAGTAAATTTGAATATGTGTTTTGATGAAAGTAATTCAAAGAATTTCTTGCGAATTTTCTGAATAGAAGTAGATTATTTTGTATCATCTACACGTCGATAGCAGAGTAGTTGATTAGCATTTATTTACTGTTAGAGATTGATCTAAAGCGAGTCATAAAGATGTCATTTAACTAATAGATAAATGCTAAGAAAGAAAAGTATCTACAGAAAAGAACTCAATTCTTATATGTATGTTTCTCAGCTCTGTGCTAGACTCAATTGAGTTGACGTCTTACACATATGATGCAGAAACTCAATGACATCATCTTTAAATCAGATTCTCGCTAGACTCAATTAGAATGAAATCAGATGAAGACTAGAATCATAACAATTTGAAACAATGAAATTGAGTAAATTGTGTATTTGATATATTCACTGAAGCATTAGCTCAGCTGTTTTTTCTGCTGTGATTTCTTCGTCATCAGTAAAACAAGAGATATAATGTCGTTTCTTTGACAGTTTACATATCACTGTTAGTATGATGTTTTTATCTTCAGAAAAGAGTAGATTGATGATAAAATTTATGACTATGTTCTTTCATTACTGTTTAAATATGAGTAAAGAATGTAGTAATTCATTGAATTTATTTCAAGAAGCTTTTGATTGCTGACAAATGTAGCAGTTTTAAATATATTTATCTATTGTCTTTTGCATTGAGAGTCAATAGTAGTATCTTCTTATTGCTTTCATCATTTTAAGAATTTCAAGATGATTAATAGAAGATTGATCATGAACTTCTTGAATTAACTTCATTTGAAGATACTCATCAAAGAAAACTCATAGAAGATCATCTTGATATAGTATTTCATTCTGAACTCAACAATTTCTTAATTTAATATCTTCATATTGAGCTTTATCTTTTAATACAACTTCACGAAGTAGCGTACAATTCTCGTCGATCTCATTAGTTTTAAAAATCTGTTTATAGATTGATTCATTAATGTTCTTCTTTAAATCAGCGATTTTCATTCAATTCAACGTCAGAATTGTAGTTCGCTGATAGCAACATCATTCATTCTCAAGACTTTTAGAAACTGAATCGACTTGACAAGTCAATGCATCAACTTTGATGTTTTGTTTATCTGAACAATACATGATTTTGAAGTTGAAGTTAACGAGCTTTTGTACTCAGCGCATTTAACGTTTACTTAGCTCTTTATCTTTCATTAATGACGTTAAAGCTTGATGATCAGTTGTCATGATGTCAAATCATGTCATGATGTCAGATCATCATTTCAGCTCAGAGCATAAAATATGTTGTCAACTCAATCTAATATCATTGATATTTTAAAAAGTCTTGATTCATTGAACTAAATCACTAATCTAGTCATTGTCATCTTAGTTTAGTCACATCAAAATCTGTTTCATGTTTTTGCAATCTTAAATCATAAAACTGCTGCTCAGTTCTGACATTACTTGATTTATGTATATAAAAGTTGAGTTTTCATTCTGTTCTTTTGTTTCTTATCTTTTATCTTGTACATTATTTGATGTATTGTTCTGTATTTAGTTCAAGTAATATAATAATCAATTCTCTATATTGATAGAATCTCTAGTTCAGTCTAGTCTTTGACATTACAAAAGATTTACACTTTCTGCAACATTTTCATACATTGAAATCTCATCTAGTTATTCTTTCGCTCAAATGAAGTTATCTCACAATCTTTTGATCAATGATGAGCGTGTTGTTGAACAGTTCACTTAAAGTGTGATTGAAAATTCAGTTGAGATCTTTCGCGTAATGCAAGAGCTTCAAAATCAAGTTCAACAACATGATGTTATCATTTCATTCATCATTTTTAGTTCTTCAATTTATATAAAATTGAATTCTCAGTCTCTTGCAATGATAACTCAGATCATTGCACAAATCTTGAATAATCAATCTTTTTTCATTGTTTATCTTTCTGCAAATTCTGTCACTGTCATCATTGCTTTTAAATTCAAGAAGCTTCTTGACATATCTGAGTATGAGAAGAACAAAGATTGATTGAATGCATGAAAGCAGAGTCTGATACAACGCATGAACATGAACGATGATTATTATTTCTTTTATCGTGTCAAGATCATTTATGTCGAGTCACGACTCATCATAGATAAGAAGACTCACAATCTAATGAGTCAATATTGAATCAATGATCTTTATATCATTTTCATCTTTGCAGATTAATGACATAAGTTGCATCATTGCTGCAACAATTCTTTCAAGATGAAAGATGTTCATTTATATCTTCGCGAAACTCTGAAGCAAGACATAAATAGCTTTGCTGACTACTACAATCTCTTCTATCAAAAGAAAGAATATTCTTTGATAAAAGATTTCTTGTTGATTGATTGTTTGAAACACAATGTCAATTATTTCACTCAAGTCATTACTTTTTTTAATGAAATTTCAATGAAATTCAATCATTTATCTTTTATTAATGAATTTAAGCATTTTCTGACATTGATGAAGAGTTTCAACAGCTTAAGCATCATCAATCTCACTTTATCTTCATTATCATTTCATTCATTAAAGTCAAGAGCATTTCTGCATTGATTAATAACTTTTTGAATTCAAAGATTATCATTTCTGTGACTGTTATTTCAACAGTATCTTTATCTCTTTCTTTCTCATCTTTTGATGAGTTAATGAATTTAAACTTCGTCATTATCATTGTTTAAGATAAGATTTTGATTGTTTCTGAGATTAAGAAAATCTGTAACAAGTGAAAGCTGTGTTACTATTGCAAATTGCAACATTCAAGCAAAATTGTTAAAGAATGTTCAAATAAAAAGTTCTTCACTCTGCATATTATGAACATCTACAACAATGATGTCATCAATATAAATGAAGAAATCTTGCTGTTCATGAAAAAAGTTTAGTCTTTGAGCTAAGTTATGCTCAGAAATCTGTATACATATCATCTTGTTTACTAGTCTCAATCTTTTCATTCTTACTTCAATCATATAGAAAGTTTTCTGTTAAATCTGTCTTAAAACTCTTTGAATTTGATTTGATATTCAAAGATAATCACATGATAGTATTTTGTATTTTACATCAAGTTCAATCTAAAGTTCTTGTTTTTGCTTTGATTGATAATGAAGTCTTTGCTTATGTCTTTATGAATAAATTCTTCACGCAACAACATCATTTTTTCTTACATTAATTAATTCACTCTTGCAGACTTCAAGAATTTAATGATTAAGTCACTTTAATTGATGACATTATTTATGTCATCAAAATCACAATGATTTTCAATAAACACATCAAAAAACTATTCTTTTATGTCATTGAATTAAATCAATATTTCATCATCATGAGTTTATCATGACTTCATCATCACGTCATTGATATCAATTTTGAGCACAATATTCTCATTTTATCTTTCTTCTTTTATCTTAATCATTGTTACTCATTTCTCATCAAGATCTATGATCTTAATCAATAAGAAGAAAATTTCTTGTTCAAAGTTAACAAAGTAACTTTCTTTCAGTCTTATTCTCAATTTGCTCATAAGAAGCAATTTAGTTCATGAATCACTCACAAGAAGTAATTCAGTCTACAAATTGCTCACAAGAAGCAATTCAGCATTCAATTCACTTGCAAGAAGCAAGTTAATTTCTCATTCACTTAAAAGAAGTAATTCAGTTTTCAGTTTGTTTGCAAGAAGTAATTCAATTTTCAATTCACTTGCAAAAAGCAACTCAGTTTTTCATCTGCTCATAAGAAGCAATATAACTTTCAGCTCATTCATAAGAAATAAATTTTGCTCAATCTTATCTTTCATTTAAAACATGAAACTTTTAGTTGTATTTTTCAAGTCATTTAAAAAAAATACTCATCAAGAATCAAGTGTTGAAATTCTTTCTTCTTTAGAACTTTTGTTGTCTTTCAAGCAGATCAATTCAATCAATCTTTTATACAACTTGATATAATTAAGTTGAAAGTTTGAAACTTTAATCATGCTGCTTATGTCAAAGACATTGAAGTGTTTAACATTATTTTAAAAAAAATTAATGTTTTCTTGAATCTTGAGTTAATCTCATCTTTTAATCTAGACTCTGATGAGTCAAAATTGCGTTGCACGACTTTGATTATTCATTCAAAGAACAGTTCAACTCTTGCTCAGTTCTCATCTCATTCTCAAAACAATATGTATGATAAGAATCATCATCTGAATCTTTATCAAATGAAAAAGAAATTTCATTTGACTGCATTCATGACACAAGAAGATCTTGAAGTTTATTAACAAAGTAAGAACATTAATTCAGTCATAATTTTATTGTTCAGATATTTCAAGTTTCTAAATATTTTCTTTAAGAAGAACATTAATATTTTGTCTTTACATTGAACTCATGATCATGTCATACATTTTAAAAAAGATGCTCAACTCTCAGTCTTTGCTTTGTATGACATGAGTCGTGATAAAATTCTAGAACTTCGTTGTTATTTGAATGAAAATCTGAGCAAAGATTTCATTCAAGTCAGTCACTTTCAAATGATTATCTTTATTCTTTTCATCAAGAAACTTGAAGAAGAACTTTGCTTCTGCATAAACTATCAAGATCTGAATGCTATCACAATCAACAATTGATATTCTTTGTCTTTGATTTCAAAAACGCTGAATCATCTAAATTAAGCTAAAATCTTTATCAAGCTGAATATCATTTCTGCGTTCAATTGACTTTAAATCAAAGAAGAAGATGAAACTTTCATCATTTTTTGCATTTAATTTGAATTATTCAAGTATCTAGTCATGCTCTTTAATTTATATAATGAATTTGTCTCATTTCAGAAGTATATTAACAATATTCTTTGTAAACATTTAAATAAGTTCTGTACAGCTTATCTGAATGATATCTTGATTTATTTTGACAATGAACTTAAGCATGAGATTCATGTCAAGCTCATTCTGTGAAAGTTACAAGAAACAAATTTTCAGATGAATATAATTAAGTGCAAGTTTCACATCACTTAAGTCTTGTATTTAAAATTGATAATCATCATCAAAAAGATCAAGATGAATTTTTCTAAAATAGACATTATTGTCAATTGATTCATCTTAATCAACGTTAAGAATGTTTAAAGTTTTTTAAATTTCACGAACTTTTATAAAAGATTCATTTATGACTATAGTAAAATAGTTATCTCGCTCACTCATCTCATCAGAAAAGATGTACTCTTTGTCTGAATTCAGAAATGTCAGATTGCATTCAACATTCTTAAGAAAGTCTTCACTTTCAAGATTATTCTTCATTATTATAATTCAGATCACAAGATTGTGATAGAAATCAATGCTTTAAACTATGTATTTAAAGACATTTTCTTTCAATATGATGAAAACAAAGTTCTTCATTTAATCACTTACTTTTTCAAGAAGCATAATTCAGTTGAGTGTAATTACAAGATCTATGATAAAAAATTCATGATCATTGTTTGCATATTTGAAGAATGATGCTCAAAGCTTGAAGATTCTATTTATTCTGTCAAGATGATCATAGATTACAAAAATCTTGAGTATTTTATGTTAATTAAACAGTTAAGTTATCATTAAGTTCATTGAAGTGAGTTTCTGTTTAAATTTAACTATCACATCACATATCATCTTGATAAAATTGATGATAAATTGAATGCTTTGACACGTCATTCAGAAGATCTTTCTAAGAAGAAAGATACATTTGATTCTCAACATCAATATTAACATCAAACAATTCTGAAAACTCATGTTTTAAATCTTAAGATTATTAAAAATCTCATCTTTGATGTTCTTAACATTAAAGTCATGATGCTTCAGTCACAAATCATCATTTTAGATTCAGTTCAGTTATATCTGTTTTTAATTTTTTCAATCTTTTTGCTGATTTTAGCTTTCATGAATCTAGAAATTGAAAAATTCAACGTTGAAAATGTTGAATCTTAACTAGATCAAGACATTTCAAATCTTAATGAAGATTCTGCTGATACTTTCACTCAGACATTGTAAAAACAAGTTGAAGTCAATGATACATTTGCAGCTCAGATAATTGAAGTGCTTTACAATGAAGCACATCATCATAACAAGATTTTTCTAGTTAAGTGTAAAGAACATGAGAATCATCTGTACTTTCAAAAGAAAAGATACATACTCAACTTCAATAAACTATGTCTTTGTATTATTCAGCTCACTCATGACAATGTCATTGATAATCATTCAGAAAGAATCAAGAGCTATGAACTGATCAGTTGAGTTTATTGATGACTCAACATATATAAGTATGTTCAGCGCTTTATATGAAACTGTTACATGTGCACATGTTTCAAGCTTTTTAAACAATGAACTCAAGAATAATTATGTTTTCTTTCAGTTTTTGAACGTTGTTGACATGATGTTTTCATAAACTACATAAATTCTTTATCACTCAATATCTTCATAAGTATCACATATAAATATATTTTAGTCTTCAATAATTATTTTATTAAAATAAAACATTTAGTTCTCATCACTTTTATAAAAGTTGAAGAAGTTATCAACTGCTTCTATGCTTATGTTTGAAAACATCATGATTTACTCAAGTTTTTCATATCTGATTGAAATACACAATTCATCTTCAATGTTTGAAAGTATATATGTAAAATGCTGAAGATAAATGTTAAGTTATTAATGATGTATTACTCTGAAATCAATGATCAAATCAAGAGAATCAATGCTGTCATAAAGCATTATCTTTGAGTCTTTGTCAACTACATGCAGAATGACTGAGCTAAGTGACTTTCTGAAGTTGAATTCATCATCAATAACATATTGTTATTAATCACTTTAACATCACTCTTCTTGATCAATTTAAGTCAGAACTTACGTTTAAACTTCAAATTCTTTGAATCTTTATTCAAGAATTTTACATTTCAAGCTTAAAACAAGTTAATCAATGTTGAAGAATTCATTAAGAAGATGAAGAAATTAATTGAGCATCTACATGATGAAATGCTTATAGTTCAGATCATTTATGAATTTCATGTCAATCTCTTTCATCATTCTTGTTCTAAATATTTTGTTGAAGATGAAGTTTGATTGAATGTTTGCAATTTCAGCATTGTTCATCTTGCTGTCAAGTTAAATTATCATAATGTTGATCTCTTCAAGATTAAGCATGTCTTCAAGAATAATTCTTTAATCATTGAGTTAAATCTTTCAATATTCATGAAGATTTACTCAATCTTTCATGTCATTCTTCTGAGTCATATTGCAAATGATTTTCTTTCAAATCAACATCAGAAATTTCAAAAACTCATTATCATTAAGAATGACAAAAGATTCTGATATGTAAACAGCATACTAAACTTCAAGCATGATAAATGCTATAATTCATCTTTGCTCAAGTATTACATTGATTGAGAAAATTACTTCTTTACTTGAAAGTCTTTCAATCTTCTGAATAATTGTGAGCAAATGCTTAATAAATATCATTTTATCAACTCTGTCATTGAAGAATCACATGTACTGTCATGTGTAATGTTTCAATGTCAATATCAAGAACTTTAAGTTCAATTTTCATCATTTCAACTCAGTTCAGATCTGATTCAAATCTTGTCTAGATTTGACTTGAACATTTTGCTTAAATCTGACTTAAATGTAATTTAAATGTATTTTAGTTTCATCTGTGCATCATTACATTAAACTGCATTTCATCTTTTTTTTACTTAAATCTGACTCAGATCTTGTCTAGATCTGACTCAAACATCTTATTTAAATTTGATTCAGATGTGATTCAAATGTGTTTCAATTTCAGTGCTTCATCATTATAAAATGTATTTTGCTTTATCATGTCTCATTTTCATCTCATTCTGTCTCACTCAAATCTGATTTAAATGTGACTCAAATGTATTCTTGCTTTGTCAATGCTTCATCATTATAAAATGCATTTTGCTGTATTTTATTTCATCATCATTTAGTTTTAATTCTCATCTCATCTTGTTCTTTTCATCATCTTGCAAAAGCTTAGTCTTTAAGAGAAAAGTTACTGTCATGATGTCAGATTGTCATTTCAGCTCAAAGCATAAAATATGTCATCAATTTGATTTAATATCATCAATATCTTAAAAAGTCTTGATTCATTGAAATAAGTCATTAATCTAGTCATTGTCATCTTAGTTTAATCACATCAAAACCTGTTTTGTATCTTTGTAATCTTAAGTTATAAAACTGCTGCTCAGTTCTGACATTACTCAATTTATGTATATAAAAGTCAAATTCTCATTCTGTTTTTTCATTTCTTGTCTTTCATCTTGTACATTATCTGATGTATTGTTTTATATCTAGTTCAAGTAATATAATAATCAATTCTCTATATTGATAGAATTTCTAGTTCAGTCTAGTTTCTGACAAATATCAACTATCAACATTAACATAGTCAATTTCTTATGACTTTTGATCGTAAGATTGAATAAAATCTTATGAGTAATAGTTTTTCTAACTAACTTCTCATTATAGTCTCATATTAACTTCTTTTTTGCTAGTAATATAAATTGTATTTCAAGTTTCTGATATACTTTATTAACTAGCTTATCATGTATCAGCATGTAAACGACAAAATCACTATTTATTAAAGAATGAAGATTGAAAGAATTGCTCTGAGAGATAAAAGAAGCATTGATCAAAAATAACTTTTTAAAATAATTTTCTTTCAATAAAACTTTAATTTAACTGCACAAAGATATAATTTCTATCTCTTCAATGATTCTGAAAGAAATAACTAGTTTTTTGAATTAAAATTGAACTCAGAGTTCAATGTAAATCAATTAAACTCATCATCTTTTAATACATTGACTTTCAATTGATTAAAGCATTCTTTAGAAGTATGATCTGATTTGTAATAAATGAAACAAATTTCAACTTGTAAATTAATGTTGAAATTGTGTCTAGAATCTAATCACACTGCAGCAAGATAGTGCATAGCTGAATAGAATGTTTGATCAATAAAGATAGCTTTAACTAGAAAACTAAGAATATAGAAGAAAGAAGACAGTTTCGAGCTGTATCTATAGTAGAGCGAACAAAGAAACGAAGTAGTTGATTTGCTAAAACTCAAATAAATGAAATGTTTCAGCATATTTTGATTTGAAACATCATTGTTTCTTGTTCACATATTGAAATTTCTAGAATCTATTGACTAGACTCTATTCAACGTCAACATGCTTCGTAACATTATCTTCTTCTCTTTAAAAATCATGTTTCTATGACTTGTAATGTAGTTCATAGCACTGATGTAGAGTCTTGATGTCTGTCTTTCTATTAATCTTTCTATTGATTCAAATCAACTCGTCAAATGTCTATTGTAGCAGACTCACTATGTGAAATAGAATGATCATTGAAGCAGACTCACTAGTCAACTTGCTCATTGAAGAGATCAACTTTTGACTTGTCATTGTAGCAGACTCACTATTTGCATGTGAATGTAGAATCAGATTCACTGATAGATAAGATAATGAAAGTAGATAAATCATTGCATTGACAACGTCTTTGTAGCAGACTCACTAAATTGACCTGAATTCAAATTGAGTTGAATTGAATTTGATGACACAGATTATTTTGACTCGACTGATTCACAAGCTTTTTTGAAAGAGAAAGAGATTTGTGATTCTTTAGCAATCAATGATCATATGTTTTCATTGATTCTATTAATTGAGTGAATTGATGCTACTGAATGAGCGATAAATTCTCTAGTAATTCAACAGTCTTGTCGTTGATTCTATTGATCTTCTGATGTTGTTCTGTCTTTCGATGTCGTTGATTATCAGATAAATAAATTTCTTTATACTCGTTTCGTTGTTCGTTAAGTAGCTTGAATGAGTAATGAAATTAATATCATGTGATAAATGAATTCTTAGTTTAATGTTGAGATCATGTCTAGAATTTAATCACACTGCAGCGAGATAGTGCATAGCTGAATAGAATGTTTGATTAATAGAGATAGCTCTAACTAGAAAACTAAGAATACAGAAGAAAGAAAACAGTTTCGAGCTGTATTTATAGTAGAATGAACAAAGAAGCGAAGTAGTCAATTTGCTAGAACTCAAATAAATGAAATGTTTCAGCATATTTCAATTTGAAACATCATTGTTTCTTGTTCATATATTGAAATTTCTAAAGTCTATTGACTAAACTCTATTCAACGTCGACATGCTTCGTAACAATTGATGTCTTTTGTTAGAAGTCGATTTAGAGCGAGTCATAAAAGTGTCATTTAACTAATAGATAAATGCTAAGAAAGAAAAGTATCTACAGAAAAGAACTCAATTCTTATATGTGTGTTTCTCAGCTCTGTGCTAGACTCGATTAGAATGAAATCAGATGAAGACTAGTTGAAGAATAGACGAAGGTTAGAATCGTGACATTACTCTCTCTTCTTGACTATTTATGTTCGCATGAATGTTGTTTCTTAGTGCGCTTTTCTTGAATATTTGATATGAAAGTTGTCAATCATCTCTTGAGCGTTCATAAATTCGTCGTCGTCAGCGTTATATCAATTGAGATCGTTGTCATAGTTCTTTCATTTGACTCGATATTGAAGCCGTCTTTTATAGCGTCGAGAGTTCAGTATATCATCGATTTTTCATTCGTCTTCATCGTTTATCACTATTGATTTCGAAGATTCATTCTTTTGATCAGATAGAGAATCATCAACGGCAGAACAAAGAAGCTCTGAATGAAATACGTCGTGTATATGCATAGTCTCTGATAGTATCAACTTATAGAATGAGTCAACAGACTCAATGATTTGAAATGAGTCGAGCATCTTGTCATTCAATTTTTTGAAAGATCTTGCTGTAACGATGTTTCGTTCATTCAGAAACATCTTTGATTCAATCTCATAATTGATCTTCTTTCTATGCTTATTAGCTTGATTCATCATTTGTTCTCGTGTTTTGATCAGAGCTTCACGAGCGAAGGTCAAAGTCTTGTTCATTTGTTCAGATATATTCTTGACTTGATTAATCTGCAAGCGTTCGCGAATGCTTTCATACTCGATGATGTCAGAGTCAAAGCTCATACAAGAATGAAAGCTCTTGTTCATGAAGAAGAGAGTCAAGAAGATGACTGATGACAAGATGTTATTGTCAACAAACTCAATCATGAATAGTCACTTAAATCAGTCGTTCTGCATATACGAACAGAAGAATCAAAGATAACGCTCGATGTTCTGATTGACTCGTTCGCTTTGATCGTTGATCTGAGAGTGATAAATGATGAACAATCGAAGAAAAATGCTCAGTCGTTTGCAAAGAAACTTTCAAAGAATGAAGATGAACTGAGAATCTCGATCGAATACAATGAAGCTTGATAAATCATAAGTTCAATATACTCATTGAATCAGCATTTCAGCTGTCTTTTCAGCTGTGATATCTTCATCATCAATGATGCAAGAGATATAATGCCTTTCTTTTGACAATCTGCAGATGACAGTCAGAATAGCGTTGTAATCGTACGAATAAAATAGATCGATAATGAAGTTCATTGCTATGTCTTGTCATCGCTGTTCAGATATAAATAGAGATTGAAGCAAGTCATTTGATTTATTTCTTGATGTCTTTGAACGTTGACATACGTAGCAGTTTCGAATATATCGATCTATCGTTTTTCGCATAGAAGATCAATAGTAATTTCACTTTATGATCTTCACTGTTCTAAGAATTTCAGAATGATCGATCGACGACTGATCATGTATCTCACGAATCAGATTCATTTGCAGAAGTTCATTGAACGAAACTCATAGCTGACTGTCTTTGTATAAGATTTCATTCTGAACTCGACAATTCTTCAGCTTGATGTCTTTGCATTGTGCTTCGTCTCTTGCTATTGCTTCGCGAAGTAGCGTACAATTCTCGTCGATCTCATTAGTCTCAAGAATCTGTTTATAGATTGATTGATCATTATTCTTCTCTAGATCAGCGATCTTCATTCGATTTGATGTCAGAATAGTAGTTCTTTGATATCAAACGCGTTCATCGTCGAAATCTCTAGGCATGAAGTCAGCTCAACAAGTTAATGCATCGATCTTAATGTTCTGTTTGTCAGGTCGATACATTATCTTGAAGTTGAAGTCAGCTAGCTTCTGAACTCAGCGCATCTGTCGTCGACTCAGCTTCTTGTCTTTCATCAATGAGATGAGTGCTTGATGATCGATGAACATCTTGATAGAAATGTCAGTCAACTTCAGTTCAAGTCGTCAATGCTCAAATGCTTGAATGATGATCAGCAGTTTCTTATCGTATATTTCGTAGTTGCACTCAGCAGAAGACATGTTCTTGCTATAGAAAGCAATCGAATGTAGTACTTCTTCGTCATCACATTGAGAGAGAACTTCGTCGTTTACGTAGTTGAATGAGTCAGTTTTCAGAATAGTCTCACGAGTCTGATCAAAGTGACGAAGTATAGAAGTCTCAGTCATACGTCTCTTCATGTGATTGAATGCAGTCTGACAAGTCTCATTTCATTCAAATATGATCTTCTTTTGAATGAGTTGAATCATTGAACGAACAATCTTCGAAAAGTTCTTGATGAAGCGTCGATAGAAATTGCAGAAGTCAATGAAGAACTGCATCTGAGTGAGATTATTGAGTGTAGATCAATCAACTACTGCTTGTATCTTTCGTGAATTCATCTTAAGTTTCTCGATTGACATCAAAAGTTCTAAAAAGATGATTTTCTGAACATGAAACTCGCATTTATTGATGTCTATCTGTAGATCAGCTTCTCATAGTTTATTCAAGATCAATCGTACATGTTGCTTGTGTTTCTTCAAGATCTTGCTGTAGATGATAATGTCATTTAGATAAATCTGACAAAACTGATGAAGATATTTGAACAGCACGTCGTTCATATAGTGTTGATAGAACGTTGATTCATTGATTAATTCAAAGAGCATTACATGATATTTGTATGAGTCGAAGAAGATGATAAAGATAGTCAGATCTTCGCTACCTGAATGCATTCGCAGTTTATTGAACGTGACAATGATGTTTAATCGAGTCAAATATTTGCTTTCTTGTATATGAGCAAAAGTCTCGTCTATCAAGAGCAAAGAATAGTGATTTCGTTTGATCAAAGCATTGAGCTTTCTGTAATCAACGCAGAAACGCAGACTTTCGTCTTTCTTTTCAGCAAACAAGATGAGCGAGACGTATGATGCAAAGCTGAAGAAAATGAATTCTTTGTTCAGATGTTCAATCAGATACTTCTTTATCTTCTGAAGCTTGTGATTGAACATCTGATATAGTCTGCTTCGCGAAGACATTTCTTCATCAATCAACTCAATTTTGTGATCATAGAAACGATGCAATGATAGCTGATCAATCATTGCTCGATCGAAGACATTTAGATAGTCGTGATATTCAGAGAGAAGCTTGATCTTGACTTGCTTGAGAGCTTCAGCGTGAAAAAGCTCATGCAGATTCACTTCTTCAGACTTGTTTTCAGCTGTAGTTATGAGTCGATCGATTTTCAAGACGATAACAGCAAAGATCTTGACATCTGAACATTTGACTAACATTTTATATGTTGCTGCCTTTATCATTGCTATGTTCATTGAATCTGACGTTGATTTAGAAATTTTGACGCTAGTTAAAGTCGCGTCGCGCGATTTTAACTGTTCGATCGAGCTCTTCTTTTGACTAAAAGAGAGTGATTTCTGACTGAATTGAGATGTAACGAAAGTGAAAGATCTCTTTAGTATATGAGTAGAAGTCAAGCTCTTCTGTTTCGTGATTGTTCTATGACTTGAGAGTAGAACAATCGATTTCTGACTAGAAATGAAATTCGAAAATCAAAGAAAATCGATTCACATATTTATTACTAGATTGATTTTGTTCATTCATGTTTTTTCAAGAATCATTTGATGTTGATCTAATCGAGTGATCAACATAGAAGCTGTGTCAATCGTATGATCTTGAACAGTCAGATTCGAATAGATGACATAAGTAATGAGTTTCTTAGCATAATGATCATCAAATTCTCGAATTGACTTCGCTTTGATCAAAGTCAGAGACTCGGTTTGCAACTGATCACAAACAATCTGCGCGATCACTTCATCAATGAACGAATAGTCAGCAGCTTTGATGTCTATCAATGACTTCAATGAGTAACTAATTTCATTGCTAGAAAGTACACATTTAGTAATCAAAGATTCAGAAGCAAAAGAATCATCTGATATACTTGTTGTTGAAGAAATTAACACATCTTTCATCACGTCTTTGATGAAAGTTTCTAGTTTTTTGCCTCGTTATCTTCGAAAGAAGACATTTTCTCATTCTCTTTATTCTTCGAAATAATGATTTCATGTAGATGAGAAGTGAATGCATGAAATGTCGAGATGTTAATCTTATTCTGAGAACAGTTCTTGAATAAGTGATCTGAGATCTTGCAGATATAGCAGATGATAGACGATTTGACTGACTCAGAGATAGAAAAGATAGTCGACTTGACATATTCAATTATCAAAGTCATCACTGCTGACAATGAAGTAGCAATGCATTTATCAGGTACAACAGTGACTTTGATGATGATAGTGCGAAGCTGACTGCGTAGCTGATAGTTGACTCGCTGTTTATTATTCACATCTTGAAGAAAGATTCTTAAGCGAGTGAGCGAAGTAAAGTTCTCTGAACAGACTGATAAAGCATTCTGCAAGCGATTGTTAATCTTATTCTGAAGATTGTTCATCAGAGTGCAATCATCATAGTCTAGATAGCTGAATAGCTTCATAAAGTCGAAGTAGAAGACATTGAAAGACTTGTCTGTTTGTCTAAGAGTGTTGTACTTGCGACGACACTTTCAATTTCTATTCAGTTCATCGTATATTTCTTTCAGATGCTCAAATAGCTCGTTGATTGAGATGTATAAATGCGAAGCATCATGTCAATGTTGAGCAAAGATATGTTCAGCAGCATCATCTTCTAGTTTAGATATCATATAGACAATACAGATATTCTCATTATCGAAGTGATCAACATTTGCCTGAAGCTTGTCATTCATCTTGATTCTTCAGCTATCTCATGTTGATTTATCTTCATTGATGAATACAGATGAGTTTGAAAACTTGAAAAACTTATGATGATCATTATCAAATAGAGTGAACAAGTTACATCAAGTATGATTCTCGATAGATTGACGAGATAGAGATTTCGTAGAAGCTCAAGATTCAGTAGATTGACGAGATCGAGATTGATTCACTGAACGCTGTTTCTTTTTTAGACTCAAGACTTTCTCTTGTAGTTCAATGATAGTCTCTTCTTGAGTGTCTATTGTCATTTGATTGATTTCTAGCTCATCAAGTCTCTTGATGTGATCGACTTGAACATTGATTCATTGCTTGTTGAGTTTCAAAGTCATGTCTCATTGATCTCTTAGCTCAATCAGCATCTTGATGATCTCATCTGACTGATCAATAGTTCATTGACGAAGTTGTTGACTTATGTTGATGTTTCATGAGATAGCAACATTCTGAGATTCAGCTGAGACATCAAAAGAAATAATGAAAATGCATCTGCTAGCAGTGCTTCTAAGCAGACGAGCTGTTCATGACTCAACTGATTCAATGTCGCGTGTCATTGTGAGAAAGATAGATAGATAGATTTGATTGTGATAAAGTTGAGTGATTGATTTGATAAATTTAAGTAAATTTGAGTAAATTTGAAGATGTGTTTTGATGAAAGTAATTCAAAGAATTTCTTGCGAATTTTCTGAATAGAAGTAGATTATTTCGTATCATCTACACGTCGATAGCAGAATAGTTGATTAGCATTTATCTACTGTTAGAAGTCAATCTAGAGCGAGTCATAAAGATGTCATTTAACTAATAGATAAATGCTAAGAAAGAAAAGTATCTACAGAAAAGAACTCGATTCTTATATGTATGTTTCTCAGCTCTATGCTAGACTCGATTAAAATGAAATCAGGCAAAGACTAGTTGAAGAATAAATGAAGACTAGAATCGTGACATCTTTGACATTAGTTAAAATTGCATCACACAACTTTATGTCAAAGACTAGACTAAACTAAAGATTCTATCAATATAAAGAATTAATTATTATATTATTTGAACTAAATACAGAACAATACATCAGATAATGTACAAGATGAAAAACAAGAAATGAAAGAACAGAATGAGAACTCAATTTTTATATACATGAATTGAGTAATATCAGAACTGAGCAGCAGTTTTATGACTTAATATTACAAAGACATGAAATAGATTTTGATGTGACTAAACTAAGATGATGATGATTAAATTAATGACTTAATTCAATGAATCAAGACTTTTTAAAATATCAATGATATTAAATCAAATTGATAACATATTTTATACTTTGAGCTGAAATGACAATCTGACATCATGACAGTAACTTCTCTCTCAAAGACTGAGCTTCTGCAAAATGATAAAAAGAACAAAATGAAACAAGAATTGAAATTAAATGAGATGAAATGTAGACAAGACAAGATGAAGACAAAATGAGATAAGAAAGAATTGAAGATAACAATAAAATGAAATACAGCAAGATGCATTTTATAATGATGAAGCATTGACGAAGCAAGAATACATCTGAATCACATTTGAGTCAGATTTAAACAAGATGTTTAAATCAGATTTAGACAAGATCTGAGTCAGATCTGAGTAAAAAAAAAGACGAAATGCAGTTTAATGTAATAATGCATAAATGAAACTGAAATAAATCTGAATCACATTTGAGTCAGATCTGAACAAGATGAAATGAGATGCATTTTAACATGATGATGCATAAGTGAAACTAAAATACATTTGAGTCACATTTGAATCAAATTTAAACAAAATGTTCAAGTCAGATTTAGATAAAATCTAAGTTAAAATGATGAAGATTGAACTTAAAGTTCTTGATATTAACATTGAAACATTACATATGACAGTACATGTGATTCTTCGACGACAGAGTTGACGAGATGATATTCATTGAATGCTTGCTCACAATTATTCAGAAGATTGAAAGATTCTTAAGTAGAAAAGTGATTTTTTCAATTGATGTAATACTTGAGCAGAGATGAATTATAACATCTATCATGCTTGAAGTTTAGTATGCTGTTTACATATCAGAATCTTTCGTCATTCTTGATGATAATGAGTTCTCAAGATTTCTGATGTTGATTCAAGAGAGAGTCATTTGTGATATAACTCAGAAAAGTAACATGAAAAACTGAGTAAATCTTCATAAATATTGAAAGATTTAACTTGATAATTAGAGAATTATTCTCAAAGACATGCTTGATTTTGAAAAGATCAACATTATGATCATTTAACTTGATAGCAAGATGAGTGATGCTGAGATTGCAAGCATTCAATTAAACTTCATCTTCAACAAAGTATTTAAAACAAAAATGACGAGAGAGATTGACATGAAATTCATAAATGATCTGAGCTATAAGTATCTCATCATGTAAATGCTCAATTAATTTCTTCATCTTCTTAATAAATTCTTTGACATTGATTAACTTGTTTCAAGCTTGAAACATAAGATTCTTGAATAAAGATTCAGAAAGTTTAAAGTTTAAACATGAGTTTTGACTTGAATTGATCAAGAAGAGTGATGTTAAAGTAATTAATGATGATGCATTATTAATGATGAATTCAACTTTAAAAAGTCACTTAGCTCAGTCATTCTGCATGTAGTTGACGAAGACTTGAAGATAATGCTTCATGACAGCATTGACTTTCTTGATTTGATCATCAATTTCAAAGTGATACATCATTAATAACTTAGCATTTATCTTCAATATTTTACGCATATGCTTTCAGACATTGAAAATGAATTGTATGTCTCGATCAGACATAAAGAACTCAAGTAAATCATGATGTTTTCAAACATGAGCATAGAAGCAGTTGATAGCTTCTTCAACTTTCATAGAAGTGATGAGAACTAAATATTTCATTTTGATAAAATGATCAATGAAGACTAAAACATATTTATATGTAATATTCATGAAGATATTGAGCGATAAAGAATCTACGTAGTTCATGAAAACATCACGTCAACAATGTTTGAAAACTGAAAGAAAATACAATCATTCTTAAGTTCATTGTTTAGAAAGTTTAAAACATGTGCATACATGACAGTTTTGTATAAAGCGCTGAACATATTTATATATGTTAAATCATCAATAAATTCAACTGATCAATTCATAGTTCTTAATTCTTTTTAAATGATCATTGATGACATTGTTGTGAATGAGCTGAATAATATGAAGATGTAGTTTATTGAAGTTGAATACATATTTTCTCTCTTGAAAGTACAGATGATTCTCATGTTCTTCACATTCAATTAGAGAAATCTTGTTATGATAATGTGCTTCACTGCAAAGCACTTCAATTATCTGAACTGCAAACATGTCATTAACTTTGATTTATTCTCACAATGTCTGAGTGAAAGTATCAGCAAAATCTTCATTAAGATTCAAGATGTTTTGATTTAGCTGAGGTTCAACATCTTCAACATTGAATTCTTCAACTTCTAAATTCATGAAAGTTAGAATCAGCAAAAAGATTGAAAAGACTGAGAACAGATGTAACTGAACTGAATCTAAAATGATGATTTGTGACTGAAGCATCATGATTTTAATGTTAAGAATGTTGAAGATGAAATTCTTAATAATTTTAAGATTTAAAACATGAATTTTCAGAATTGTTTGATGTTGATATTGATATCAAGAATCAAATGTATCTTTCTTTTTAAAAAGATCTTCTGAGTGACGTGTCAAAGCATTCAATTTATCATTAATCTTGTTGAAGTGATATGTGATGCAATAGTTGAATTTAGACAGAAACTCACTTCAACGAGCTTGATAATGACTCAACTGCTTAATTGACATGAAATACTTAAGATTTTTGTGATCTATGATCATCTTAACAGAACAGATAAAGTCTTTAAGCTCTGAACATCATTCTTCGAATGTGCAAACAATGATCATGAATTCTTTATTGTAGATTTCATAGTTACACTCGACTGAATTATGCTTCTTGAAAAAGTAAGTAACTGAATGAAGAACTTCATTCTTATCATATTAAGAAAGAATGTCTTTGAATACATAGTTCAAAGCATTGATTTCTATCACAATCTTATGATCTGAATTATAATGATGAAGAATAATTTTGAAAGTGAAGACTTTCTTAAGAATGTTGAATGCAATCTGACATTTTTGAATTCAGACAAAGAATATATCTTTTCTGATGAGATGAGTGAGCGAGATAGTTATTCTACTATAATCATAGATAAATCTTTTATAGAAGTTCACAAAATTTAGAAAACTTTGAATGTTCTTAACATTGATCAAGATGAGTCAGTTGACAATGATGTTTATCTTAGAAGAATTCATCTTAATTTCTTTAATGATGATTATCAATTCTAAATATGAAACTTAAGTGATGTAAAACTTGCACTTGATTATATTTGTCTGAAGATCTGCTTCTTGCAGCTTTTGCAAAACGAGCTTGACATGAATCTCATGCTTGAGTTCATTGTCAAAATAAATCAAAATATCATTCAGATAAGCTGTATAAAACTTATTTAAATATTTGCAAAGAGTATTGTTGATATACTTTTGAAATGAGACAGACTCATTACATAAATCAAAAAGCATGACTAAATACTTAAATAATTCAAATTGAGTGCAAAAAATGATGAGAACTTCATCTTCTTCTTTGATTCAAAGTTGATTGAATGCAGAAATGATATTCAGCTTGATAAAGATTTTAGCTTGATTTAGATGATTCAGCGTTTCTGAGATCAAAGACAGAAAATATTGATTCTTGATTGTAATAGTGTTCAGATCTTAATAGTTCATGCAGAAGCAAAGTTCTTCTTCAAGTTTCTTGATGAAGAGAACAAAGACAATTGTCTGAAAGTGATTGACTTGAATGAAATCTTTGCTCAGATTCTCATTTAAATAACAATGAAGTTCTAGAATTTTGTCACAACTCATGTTATACAAAGCAAAGACTGAGAATTGAGCATCTTCTTTAAAATGTATGACATGATCATAAGCTTGATGTGAAGACAAGATATCAACATTCTTTTTGAAGAAGATGTCTAAAAACTTGAAATATTTAAACAATAAAATTGTGACTGAATTGACATTTTTACTTTATTAATAAACTTTAAGATCTTCTTGTGTCGTGAATGCAGTCAAATGAAATTTCTTTTTCATTTAATGAAGATTCAAACAATGATTCTTATCATACATACTGTCTTGAGAATGAGACAAAAACTGAGCAAGAGTTGAACTGTTCTTTAAATGAATAGTCAAAGTTGTGTGATGCAATTTTGACTTGTCAGAATCTAGATTAGAAGATGAGATTAACTCAAAATTCAAAAAGACATTGATTTTCTTTAAAATGATGCTAAACACTTCAATGTTTTTGACATGAGCAGCATGATCAAAGCTTCGAACTTTTAACTCAATTATGTCAAGTTGTATAAAAGATCAATTGAATTGATCTGCTTGAGAAACAACAGAAGTTTTAAAAAAGAAAGAATTTTGACACTTGATTCTTGATGAGTATTCTTTTTAAATGACTTGAAAAATACAACTAGAAACTTCTTGTTTCAGATGAGAAACAAGATTAAGTGAAGTTTGTTTCTTGTGAACAAGCTGAGTATTAGTTAACTTCTTGTAAGCGAATGAAAGATTATATTGCTTCTTGTGAACAGATGAAAAACTGAGTTGCTTCTTGCAAGTAAATTAAGAATTGAATTGCTTTTTGCAAGTGAACTGAAAACTGAATTACTTCTTTCAAGTAAATGAGAAACTAAATTACTTCTTATGAGCAAACTGAATGCTGAATTGCTTCTTGTAAGCAATCTGTAGACTGAATTGCTTCTTGTGAGTGATTCATGAACTGAATTACTTCTTATGAGTGAATTGAGAATGAGACTGAGAGAAAGCTACTTTGTTAACTTCAAACGAGAAATTTTCTTCTTGTTGATTAAAATCATAGATCTTGACGAAGAATGAGCAATAATGATTAAGACAGAAGAAGAAAGACAAAATGAGAATATTATGTTTAAAATTAACATCAATGATGTGATGATGAAGTCATGATAAATTCATGATGATGAAATATTAACTTAATTCAATGACATAGAAGAATAGTCTTTCAATGTGTTCATCAAGAATCATTGTGATTTTAATGACATGAGTAATGTCATCAATTAAAGCGACTTGATCATTAAATTCTTGAAGTCTGTGAGAGTGAGTTAATTGATGCAAGAAAAGATGATGTTGTTGCGTGAAGAATTTATTCATAAAAACATAAACAAAGACTTCATTATCAATCAAAGCGAGAGCGAGAACTTTAAATTGAGCTTGACGTAGAATACAAAATACTATCATGTGATTATTTTTGAATGTCAAATCAAATTCAAAAAGTTTTAAAACAGATTTAGCAGAAAACTTTTTATATGATTGAAGTGAGAGTGAAAAGATTGAAACTAGTAGACAAGATGATATGTATACAGATTTCTGAGCATAACTTAGCTCAAAGACTAAACTTTTTTCATGAACAGCAAGATTTCTTCATCTATATTGATGACATCATTATTGTAGATGTTCATGATATGCAAAGTGAAGAACTTTTTATTTGAGCATTCTTTAGCAATTTTGCTTGAATGTTGCAATTTGCAATAGTAACACAGCTTTCACTTGTTACAGATTTTCTTGATCTCAGAAACAATCAGAATCTTATCTTAAACAATGATAATGACAAAGTTTAAATTTATTGATTCATTAAAAGATGAGAAAGAAAGAGACAAAGATACTGTTGAAATAACAGTCACAGAAATGATAATCTTTGAATTTAAAAAGTTATTAATCAATGCAGAAATGCTCTTGACTTTAATGAATGAAATGATAATGAAGATGAAGTGAGATTGATGATGCTTAAGCTGTTGAAACTCTTCATCAATGTCAGAAAATGCTTAAATTCATTAATAAAAGATAAATGATTGAATTTCATTGAAATTTCATTAAAAAAAGTAATGACTTAAGTGAAATAATTGACATTGTGTTTCAAACAGTCAATCAACAAGAAATCTTTTATCAAAGAATATTCTTTCTTTTGATAAAAAAGATTGTAGTAGTCAGTAAAGTTATTCATGTTTTGCTTCAGAGTTTTGCAAAAATATAAATAAACATCTTCTGTCTTGAAAGAATTGTTGCAGCAATGATGCAACTTGTATCATTAATCTGCAAAGATGAAAATGATACAAAGATCATTGACTCAATATTAACTCATTAGATTGTGAATCTTCTTATTTATGATGAATCATGACTTGATATAAATGATCTTGACATGATAAAAGAAATAATGATCATCATTCATGTTCATGCGCTGTATCAGACTCTGCTTTCATGCATTCAATTGATTTTTGTCTTTCTCATATTCAGATATGTCAAAAAGCTTCTTGAATCTAGAAGTAATGATGACAATGACAGAGTTTGCAAAGAAATGAATGATGAAGAAAGATTGATTATTCAAGATTTGTGCAATGATCTGAGTTATCATTGCAAGAGACTGAGAATTCAACTTTATATAAATTGAAGAATTGAGAATGATGAATAAGAACAAAATGATAACATCATGTTGTCGAACTTGATTTTGAAGCTCTTGCATTGCGCGAAAGATCTCAACTGAATTTTCAATCATACTTTAAGTGAACTGTTTGACAGCACGCTCATCATTGATTAAGAAATTGTAAGATGACTTCATTTAAGCGAAAGAATAACTAGACAAGATTTCAATGTATGAAAACATTGCAGAAAGTGTAAATCTTTTGTAATGTCAAAGACTAGACTGAACTAAAGATTTTATTAATATAAAGAATTGATTATTATATTACTTGAACTAGATACAGAACAATACATCAGATAATATACAAGATGAAAGACAAGAAATGAAAGAACAGAACAAGAACTCGACTTTTATATACATGAATCAAGTAATGTCAGAACTGAGCAGCAGTTTTATGATTTAATATTACAAAGACACGAAATAGATTTTGATGTGACTAGACTAAAATGATGATGACTAGATTAGTGACTTAGTTCAATGAATCAAGACTTTCTAAGATATTGATGATATTAAATCAAGTTGATGACATATTTTATGCTTTGAACTGAAATGATGATCTGACATCATGATACTTTGAATGATTAACAAATGTAATGACTTCAATTTTTTTATAAAGATTCAATGAATCTTGTTTCTTAGCAAAGATGACTTGCTTTCTGACTTTGATCAAGAATTTCTTTTCTTTGATGTCATTCATGACTTGATGCTCATTGTTCAAATGAATCAGATAACTACAAATTTCATTGAAAGATTCTGACTAAATCAGCTGATTACTTCAAGCTGCATGAAAATGATAAACTATTTTGTCTTGTAAATCAGTGATCAATTGCTTTTCATGATACTTTAAATAAAAGAACAGATGTTGAAATATTAAATAAAAGTTGCTGAATTTGCTCTTTTCTTGAATGAGATTAGTATATTCTTTTTGAAAGTTTGTCTCTTTGTCGAAATCATCATATAGCTGAGCAAGTTCATTTAACAAATCATTAATTGTTTTATAAAGATTCAATGAATCATGTTAACATCAAGTTAAAGTAACTTTGACTGCATTTTCATTGATTCTGAAGTGAATATAAATCAGTATGACTTTATCAGTATTAAAATGATTGATGTTGATTTCTAACTTGTCACGAATCTTTTCTTGTCAATCATTTCAGAAAGATTCTGTTTCATCAGTAAATAGAAATGAATTCAAAAGCTTTTGAGATCGCTTAAATGAATTGAACATGATGAAAGAAATAAAAGTATCTTCTTTAGTCAATTGCAGTCAATGTTGTAGTTTCATCATCTGATCTTGAAGCTTTTTAAGATTTAGATTTGATTATTCTTTTGCTTGATCAATTTTCTTGAAACAAGTCTTTCATATCTGTTCACTGAATATTCTATCAAATAGCTCACAAGCTTTTACATTTAAATCTCGTTGAGTTCAAAGATTGTTTAAATCTTCTAGAAAAACTTTTGAGTCTTATTCAACTCAATGTTGTAGCTGCTTTACATTTTTGATATCTCAGAAGATAGAGACTTTCAGAGATTCATTGAATGCATTGACATTTCAACAAATTCAGCTAAAATTGACTACAAGCTCATCAAGCTAGCATCAGTCAAAAACATATGTTTAGTTGAGCTTTTAGCTTGCAAGCTTCAACAGCACACTCATCAATGACTAATAACTAGCTACAAGTGCTTGTATCTTTTGCTGACAGTCATTTGCTCAAAAGACATCAATTGCTTAAAAGATATAATGCGTAATACATGTTCACTTTTCGTACATTTTTACATTCAAGATTTGTATGTAATCAAATAAATCATTTGATGAATTGATTATTTAAGTAGCTATTTAACCATCTATTTAAACATGAAGAGCGCTTGGTAGAAAAACATGAAGAATGCTTGATAGAGTGCTTGATAAAGAAACATGAAGAGTGCTTGATAGAGTGCTTGATAGAAAAACATGAAGAACGCTTGATAGAAAAACATGAAGAGTGCTTGATAAAGTGCTTGATAAAGAAACATGAAGAGTGCTTGATAGAGTGCTTGATAGAAAAACATGAAGAACGCTTGGTAGAAAAACATGAAGAGTGCTTGATAGAAAAACATGAAGAGCGCTTGATAGAGAAACATGAAGAGTGCTTGATAGAAAAACATGAAGAGTGCTTGGTAGAAAAACATGAAGAGCGCTTGGTAGAAAAACATGAAGAATGCTTGATAGAGTGCTTAGTAGAGAAACATGAAGAGTGCTTGATAAAGTGCTTGGTAGAAAAACATGAAGAACGCTTGATAAAGAGTCATGTAGAGAGTCATGTAAAGAGTCATGTAAAAAGTCATGTAAAAAGTCATGTAGAAAGCATTGTTTGACTCATGTTATGCGCTCAATCAACGCGTATTTTGAAGCATGTAGAATGTTTGATAGAGTGTTTGATAGAAAGCTCAGTCAATAACTCAATAGATAGCTCAGTAAAAAGATCGATAGAAAGATTGATAGAAAGATTGATAGAAAGATCAATAGAAAGATCAGTAGAAAGATTGATTGAAAGATCAGTAGAAAGCTCACTAAATGACTCGATCAAAAGATCAGTAGAAAGCTCATCAGTAGAAAGATCAATAGAAAGATTAATCAAAAGATCAGTAGAAAGCTCAGTAAAAAGCTCAGTAAAAAGCATTGTTTGACTTATGTTATGCACTTGATCGATGCGTCTTTTGACTAGTAAATGAATGAGTAGATAGCTGAGTTGATAGTTGAACATGTTGATATTTTGATTGTTGTTGTTCTAGAAAGTAGAAACTATGAAGAAAAAAAGAAGATGAAAACTTCAAACTCTCTAGCATTAACTTTATAAAGCTCGAAGCGAAGATTATCAAGTAGGTAGCTGAGCATGTAGAATGACAAGTAGATAGAAAGTCATGTAGAAAGCATTGTTTAAAGCACTGTTTAACGTGTTTTATGCACTTGATTGACGCATTTAATAGAGAGTAGAATGAAAAGTAGATAAGTGAGTAGATAAATGAGTAGAGTAAAGAGTAGTGTTAAATCAGCTAAATCAGCTTGTAGCTGATTTATGTAGCATGTAAGCTAATCAACGATGCAAACTCAGCTGACAGCTAGCTTGTAGCAAACGTCTCATTTAGTAGCTAGCATATGTGTCTCAAGTGCATTAAGATTCAGATGTTGTTGCTCACTAGCTTACAAGCTACTCAAGTTCTTTGTCAAAACGTTGATGTATTTAAGAATGAGACAAGAATTGATGATGTTTTTGTATGAAGTCAGTTTTAAGAAATTTCAATAGATGAGAAAATAACTCAAGATAAATGACTGAATTGAAGCTTTGATTACTCTTGAAGAGATTGAGTTGAGTATTCACAGATGATTGAATCATGATAAAGATTTTAATGATTGAGCGAATGATGATGTTCAATAGTAGATAGTGAGATAATTTGTTAAAGTGTTTAGTCTTCAAAGAAAAGTAAGTGTTGCTGATTTGAAGAGGTTTTTTGTGATTCTCAAGCAATCAATGAAGATTCTTTATCATTGATTCTATTAATTGATTTGAACTGATACTACTGACTGAGCGATAAATTCTCTAGCAATCACATGATCATATGTTCTCATTGATTCTATTAATTTCTTGATGTTGTTCTGTCTTTTGATATTGTTAATCATCAGATACACAAATTTCTTTATACTCATTTTGTTGTCAGTCAAGTGAATTTAAATGAGTATAGAAAAAAAGTCTAGACAAAAGAAGACAACTGACAACAGCGATTTATTGAAGCATATAATATATCAAATCGATTGACAAGTTACAGAGCACAATCATACAATCAAAACAAGCTCTCATTCGACTCAATAACTTCACAGATGATTGCGTCGCAAGTCAAAAATTGAAAATAGAAAATTTTCATGCTCACGCAGGTCAAAATCAACGACGAAACGAAAGTTCATTAACGCAGAAGAAAGAATCATCAATTCAGACAGTAATTTGATTGATAAATCGAAGAGCAAACTCACATGAAAAGAACAAGTCATCAATCGACTTTAGAACAGCACAGAAGACTGTGCACTGATGCAAAAATCGAAATTGAACTCTTTTGCATTTGAAGATTGCACAGAGAACAACGTTGTTTCAGAGAAGTATAGCGTTTCTTATCAAATCACTATCTGTTTTATCTTTTCTTGATGTGCAAAACAATAAGTCGAGATCAGTCGTTACTATTCTGAGCGAGATAACATGACTACTTTGATACACGAAATATAAAGCAATTGCGTCAAGCATTTTCTATCAAAAAGAGTAATCTAGACTTTTGTAAACTAGATTTATATCATTTTCATCTGACATAAGTTGATAATAGAAGATGCTCTATTGCAGATTTCAAGATAGAAATTGAAAAATCTCTACACTAAAGTTACTGTTTACATGAAACGCTCTGAATAAAAGATTAAAAAGATATTTAAGTGATGTCAAGTGAATTTTCTAGAAGCTTGAAGCTTGAAACTCGAAAAAACTCTCTATGAAAAGAAATATAAAGAGTCGCTTTATGCGCTCTTTCTCGCCCCGTTTCGCGAATAGTAACGCGAAACTCAGTAGAAGCAATAGCCCAGCGTCAGAACTCAAAACGTCGACGATAGAAATCAAAAAGTCAACGTTAAAGATTGAAATAAATTTATGAAATAAACTTAGCATGAGTTCGTCAACAAGCAAACAACTGCAGAACAACATTGTTGATTTATTTTGCAGTCAACAAAAATCGCTCACATTAGTAAATAGAAAAACGCAATACATGTTTAGTTCACTCGATGCATTGATGCTAAATTCACATGCAAACGCGCATAACAACAAGAATACAATCAATCTGTGAAATGCGAATTCGCAGCAAAAAGAGCAAACATGAGCGATTGTGAAATTCAAAGAAATGAAAAAGCGAAAAGCGATGAAAAGTTCGCAAAAAGAAGCTAGCATCGAAGTTAGTATAAGCAAGTGCTACGATGTCATCTTTAAAGAGATACAGATAAAGAGACTGCGCGAAAGAATTGAATTTGCAGTCAATTAGTTAAGACAAGCAATATCAGAACAGAAAGAGATTATAAGTTATAGCTTAATCTACATTCAAAAAGCATGTAATGAAAGCATAGAAAACTCGATTCAGAAGCAAATAAATTGACTTCAAAGTTAAATAAACAACAAACTGAAGATCATTCTACAATTGATTCAACAAAATGCTGAAGACATCAAAAAGAAAATCAATGCAAAGCAAATGACAAAGAATTTGCAAATCTTGCAGAAGACGCAGGTTTCGCAAACGTTGCAAGTCATGCAAAATTCGCAAAAATCAACGCAGAAGCTCACATATGTGCAAAAAGCAGCTCAAGTCACAGATGCAAATGCAAATGCAAATGTAGACGAATGAAATTTGATTATCAAGAAATTCTCGCCAAAATCACAAGAAATATCGTATCGCGAAAGAAGACTCATTGTCAATCTCAAAAATGAGAACTGAACGTTGAAGATGATGAAAATGCGAGATTCGATGAATAACACATTGAAAAAGGCGAAAATTGATCTAAGAGTCGTCATGATAGTCAAAACGCTAAAGAAAAACAACATTACTTTGATGATCTTGAAAAAATACATCGCAGACATCTTACTAGCGCAAAGAGCAATATGAAAGCATGTTTTTGATGTTAAAAGCATTAAGAAAGATGAGAAATGACACAAAATAGTCATACACAGTCTGAAAATCGAAATCTTCAACATGAAGATCGAAATGAAATATCTGAGAATCGAGCTAAAGAAGTACAACTCTGAATTAAAGCTGATAATCAATTCAATATGATTATCAAAAGGTGAAAATAAAGCAAGAAAGAATCATGCTTTGATGATACTGACGTTCAAAATCGAAGCAGAAGTGCAAAGACATCTGAAAAAACAACTTTTAGCTGCGAGATTGATATATTGAACAGTTGAATATTGAGACTATCAATCAAATGATCAATGTCAAAAATGTCAAACATTCAAGCATTTGCAGAACAAATGCAACAGATCATCAATATGCTTGTACTGCGAGCGAAATCATCAGATCTGAAATCATAAATGTCAATTATCTATGTGCAAAGATGAGCAATCATGCAATCACATGATTTCTAGATGTTGCAACTGTCAAAATGCACACTTCGCAAATAACGCAATGTGCAAAACATATCAGGCAGCTCAGTCTATTAGTTCACAAAAAGATCATTTAGTCACGAAATTGTAATGAGTAGTGCAGTCGAAATGTCATAAAACAATGCAAATGATGAAAGCTTTGCAAACACGTTGAATATTCAAATTCTACAGCACAATTGTGCAAGGTCAACGCAAATTATGCATGCATGCATGAAATTTGCAAAAAACAAGACAGATATTATTATACTACAAGAATCATGAATGAAAGACGAAAATATAACAATTTTGCATTCATTGTTTATCTGCATCAAATCAAATGTTCAGAATACTCATGTCAAAGTACTGATATTTGTTGCGAAAAATGCAAAGAAATTTACATGCACATCAAGATCAGACATAGTCAATAGCGAAAATATGCAAGCGATATCAATAGCAAACAATAAAATTCAGAAGAGAATTTTATTGTTTAATATTTACGACGAAAAGTCACAAAACGCAGATAATGAGCAATTATACACAATTGAGCGAGAATTAGCAAAAGTTATGCTAAATTTTGAGCAAAAAGTTATTATCATCAAAGACTTTAATGCACATCATAGCTGATGAAACGCAAAAATTTCAAACTCTATTAAAACGAAAGTGTTAATAAAGTGAGTAAATTTACATAAGTGCAATCTGATTAACACTTCTGATATAAACATATATCACAGCTATTTAAGTCAGTCAAGCTCAATACTTGATTTAGCATTTGCATCAAAGAATATGTGCAATCACATCAAGAATTGACATATAAATGAGAATGCAAACACAGAATTCGATCATGAAGTAATTCTATTTACAATAATTACAAAAAAAGTGAAGTTGGTCGAAAATTCACTGAACGCGTCATACAATCTGCAAAAAGTTGACTGAAAAGACTTTGATGAGCATTTGCAAAAGATAAAAGACAAAATGATTATCAAGATGCAAAAAATCATGAGTTTAAAAGCAAAAGTCATTTATTTAATTGAATGCATCAAGAATACAGTGAAATTATTCGTATTTAAACAACAAATATGCGCAAAATCAAAACTCTGACGAAACAATGAGCTCATCGAAATGTGAAAGACGCTGTTGTCAAAAAAGCGAATCTGAAAAAGATGCAGAAATGACGACGCATGAGCAAAGATAGTGCAAATGTGAAATTTGTATCATGATGCAATAAAGCTGATCAAAAATCAATTCTGAATCAATTTTTTGAACAACATCAAAAAGAAAGATGTGTTTCAGATCTACAAGTTCACTAAATCATGTTTAATCAAGAAGCTATTCTTGATACAAAACTTGCAAAAAGAATTGAAGATTGAATTTAATGAAAAGTGCAAGACATTTCTGAAAGCAATGTACTCATCATCATCGAAAATTCAAATCAATGAAGAATTACTATTAAACGAAAGTATACAGTGATCAAGAGTTATCAAAGAGAAAATCAAGCACGCTATTAACTTCTCAGCATTCAGAAAAGCACTTGAATCAGATGATATGTCATTTGCAATCATACAGCGAGCATACAAAACTATATTGAAAATCTTTAATTTAGTGTATTCAGATTTGATTGAAAATGACTATCATTTGAAGATATGATGCGAAGACACGAGAATTATTCTGAAAAAATCAAACAAATTGAATTATTCAATTTTGAAAATATACAGAATTATTACGCTGCTAAACTGTTTAGACAAAGTAGCAGAAAAAATAACAGTAGTGCAACTATCTTACACAGCTGAAATTAACAATAAGCTGCTGAATTTTGATCAAATGAGAGACAGAAAACAAAGATCAGCTATAGACGCAGTACTAAATCTAGTACATGATGTGCAAATGATAAAAAGTCAAGAAAACACACTTATCTGTTTACTTCTAGATGTCAAAGAAGTCTTTGATCATGTTGCATTGAAACAGCTGATCAAAATATTGATTAAATTGAAAATATCAGTCAATTTAATCAATTGAGTAAAATGTTTCTTACAAAATCGAATTATTGACTTAGCATTTGATGATGAATGTCAGAAATCAAAGAAAATAAGCACAGAAATATCATAAGATTCATCTATCTCGCTCAGTTTATTTCTAATTTATATTCAATATCTGTTTTCAAAGATTCGCGCAAAGTTCAAAAATTTACAGTTACTCAGCTATATTGACGACGTGATGCTATACGTTGAGAAAAGAAATATTGATAAGAATGTGAAAATACTGAAAAACGCAGCAAAAATCGCTTTCACATGAGCTGAGAACAACGCAGTGCAATTCGATGACTCGAAATCTGAACTGATACACTTTGAAAGTCACAAGACAACATTCAATCAAATGATTATTTTACTCAACAACATGATCATAAAATCAAAGACATGCGTACGATGACTAGAAGTCTGACTGAATCGAAAGCTCAACTTCAAAGTTCATGTGCAAATGAAAATCGTGACAGTCACAAGAACGCTACACTCGTTATTTAAATTAATGAATAGCGAGTGAAGATTAAATGTCAAATCAGAAAAGCAGTTATATCTGACATGCATCACGTCTATTAGCGATTATGACGTCGAAATATGATGAAATAATCAAAAAAGCTACTTAGTCAAATTTCGCAAACTGCAAAACGCTGCATTACGAAAAATTCTGAATGTGTTTCAAACATCATCAATAGATGCTATGCAAATAGAAGCAGAAATTTCGTCGATGAAGATGCAATTAAATCAAAAGTGCAAGAACTATGCAATTTGAATAGTTGAGTTATTGAAAAAACACTCTATCAGAAAAAGAACATTTATTTCATACTCATCTCAATACTCTATTGAATTGAATTTAGATCTGAACGCATCAAAATATCTGAACTGAAACGAGATGAAGAAGAACTTATCTTGAAAAGTCAAGAAGTGCAAAGACAGACTTACGCAAATATATTGAATATTGAACAAAGTGCAAAAAACACTGAATTCAATAAAAGAAATCGAAATTTCTCACTTCAAGAAATCATGAGATCAAGAAATCAAGCATTTAGCAAGAATTCAAATCGAATTTGCAAAAAGCGAAACTTGTAAAACGATCAATTTGCACTACAGAAAATTAGAAAGAATTATCAAAAAGACGAAAAACATAGTGATGTATATTGATGCATCGCAAATTCGAAAAAAGATAGCAGAGATCGAAACAGAAACTGAAACAACAGTGATATTCACGCATGAATTCGTCAGATACAGCAAAGCGACAAGCATTTACGACAAAATAATCACAACGAAAGCGAAACTGCAAGCTATTAGCGATGCAATTGCAATATGCAGCGAAAAAGCACTCAAAAACAGCGAAATTTGAGTGTACATGAACAGTCAAATGACTTTGCAAAGACTAAATGCAAAGAGCAACGTCAATGCGAAGTTATTCAATGACATACGACAAAACTTGATCAATTTACATCAGAATCAGTGTCAAATTTGCATACAGTGAATATTGAGTTGCAAGAGCATTATTGAGAACGAAAAAGCAGATCAATTGATCAAAAGCGCTGCTCAAGAATTATCAGTTATCGACAACATGAAAGCAATCATTATAAGCTTCGTCAAAAAGCAAATTTGCAAAGAGACGAAATTACAATGATTAAATGTCTGAAAAAGCAGCATCAAGAAGGGAAATCAGTATTGAAAGCACATATCAAATGTGAATCTAAGTCATAAATCACTAAAAGAGATGAGAAAAATCAATAGACTAACGTTTTCAATCTTTATTCAGCTGAAAATGAGACATGACTATTTCAAGAGCTATTTGCATCGATTATCAGAGAATAATTCGAACAAATGCTATGAAATATGCAATGCAAGACAAACGTCGAAGCATTTACTGCTGAACTGCAGACATTATAGAGCAGAGCAGATAAAGCTTAAGAAAAAAGCTCAGCTTAAAAACACAGACACTATATTGACACTGTTCATCATCAAAATTGAAAGAATCGCAACACTAGAGTATTTGAAAAATACTTGAATTGCGACAAGAAAATGACTATTAGAAACGAAAGAGTAGAACGTGAAGAGTGCGAAGAGACAAAGAAAAACGAAAGTACGATGACGAGGGTTGAGAGAGAGCGCTTGTATGTGCAAACTATCGATCTGATTGATCAACGAAAAGATATAAAGCAGCGACTTTGACCAGATTACATGTAATCTAGCATACATACAGCGTCTAGACAGTGTCATAGTCATAGACTGCATGCACTTAATGAAAATGAAAAAAAAACTTCTTCTTTGCGTTTTGTGCTTTTTCATTATATATGTTGAGCAACAAAATCTCATTCAAAATTTTATCATTCACTATCATTATTGCTTGTATGTCTTCGCTGTTGACTATGTCTGATCTTAATGTGCAGATAAACTTTCTTGCATTTTTTGCAACAAATATCAATACTCTGACTCAAGTCTTCTGAATATTTGGTTTGATGCATATAAATAATGAATGCAAGATTGTTATATTCTCATCTTTCATTCATGATTTTTGTAGAATAACAATATTCGCTTTGATTTTTGCAAACTTCATGCACACATGCATGATTTGCATTGATTTTACGCAGTTGTGCTGTAGAATTTGAATATTCAATTCGTTTGCAAAGCTTTTGTCATTTGCAATATTTTCAGAGTTTTCTGATGTGATACTCATTACAATTTCTTGATCAGATGATCTCTTTGAGCGTTAATGAACTGAGCTGCCTGATATGTTTCACACATTACGCTATTTGCAAAGTGTGCATTTTGACAATTACAGCACTTTGATATCATGTGATTGCATGATTGCTGTTCTCTGCATGTGAGCAGTGAGCATTTATGCTTTCATGTCAGATAATTTCGTTCACAAAACAAGCATCTTGATGATTTATTGCACTTGTTCTGCAAATGTTCAAATGTTTGACATCTTTGATATTGATTGCTTAATCAATACTCTCAATATTCAATCATTTGATATGTTGATTTCGCTGTTAGAACTTGTTTTTTCAGATGTTTTTATACTTTAACTTCGATTTTAAATGTCAATATTGTTGAAGCATGATTCTTTCTTACTTTATTTTCATCTTTTGATAATCATATCAAGTTAATTATCAGCTTCAATTCAGAGTTGTACTTCTTTAACTCAATTCTCAGATATTTCATTTCAATGTTCATGTTGAAAATATTGATTTTCAGACTATGTATCATTATCTTGTATCATTTTTCATTCTTCTTGATATCTTTGACTTTGAATATATGCTTTCATATATCTTTTTGCTTCAGTAAAGCTTTCGCGATGTATTTCTCTGAAATTGTTAAAGTAATATTGTTATCTCTTTGTGTTTTAGTCACTGTAGTGATTATTATGTCAGACTTTGCCTTCTTCAGTGCATTGTTCACTGCATTATGCATTTTCATCGCTTGTAAGATTCAGTTCTCATTTTTTGAAGTGATTATTAATCTTCTTTCATGATATGACATTTCTTGTAACTTTGACGAGAGTTTTTTGTCAACTAGATTTCATTCGCTCGCTTTGACATTTGCATTTGTCTTAATGTTTGCATCTGCTGATTGAGCTGTCTTTTGTGCATATGTTAACTTCAATGCAGATCTTTGCTTCATTTACTTGTTTTATGTCGTTTGTGAACTCTGCTTCGTCTGCGAGATTTGCATCTTTCTCATCATTTGCTTTCAGTTGATTTCTTTTTTCATGTTTCATGAATTTTGCTGCACTATTTGCAGAATAGTCTCTTGCTTTTTGTTCATTTAACTCTGCAACGCATTCATTTGCTGTTGAATCAAATTCTCTATGTCTTCATCACATGCTTTTCTTATATAGCTTAAGCTATGCTCAATGATTTTTTTCTGCTCTGACATCGCTGTTTCTAGCTGATTAATTGCGAATTTGACTTTTTCTTGCAATTTTTTGACTGAAGTTTTCTTGTAGCTGACATCTTGATTTTCATCATTATTATCTTTATCGCTGACTTCTTTGTGTAAGCTTTTCATCACTTTTCGCTTTTTTATTTCTTTTCATCTCACAATCACTTACGTTGATTGCATATTCTCATTTGCATTTCATCAGTTTATTAATGCGTTGATTGTCAATGCATTCAATGAACTGAACATGATCTGTGTTCTTCTTTTCAATGATGTAGATGATTTTTGTTGATTGCAAAACAAGTTATTCATATTCTTTTGTAGCTGCTGTTCTGTTGACAGAGTTCAGCTACTTTCAATCAACTTTACGCATTTCATCATTAATGTTTTAAATTCTTTTCTTGAACTATCACTCATGCTGATGTTCAAATTGATCTTTGCTCTTTGCAAAGATGCAATCAACAAGAGTGAGATGTGTATAAGTACATTCAATCTCAATGCTTCTTGCAAGAGTTCAATTCTTGCAGATGCAAGATGTTCTTTCATTAATCAGTGATGAAATTCATCTGTACATGATGCTAGTTATGAATTTACTGTCTAGCTATAGTAGAGTTTAAAGATTATCAAAAGTTTGAATAACATTGAGACGCTGCATGATGATGAAGCGCTGTGCGTTGATCATGTGCAGAGTTTTTGCGATCACATAGACTTTGATAATCTCAATGCACATGTTATAAACAATCTGCATGCAAATGAGAAAGTCAAATAGAACGCAAAACTATGAGAAAAATCACTTATGAAAATCATTTAATTCAATATCTCATTATCATGATGACAAGAACTGAAACAAAACATTCTTGCATTTGATTTGTTGAAAGTGATTAGTAGAAAGAACTTGAATCATGAACATTCTTTAAATTTATGTGCTAACTATGTATAAATTTTGTTAAGACTGCATGTCTATTACTACAATATAAGCAATTCACAAGACTTGTTAAGTTCAACATGAACAAACTTAAGAATCTCATTAATATTGTTTAACAAATGTTCAGATACAGACATTTTATACATGAATAATACATTAATGAGAAAACTTCATTAAAAGAAGAGAAACACAAGTGAGTTAATAAAGAATGATTGAACTATGCTGTTTGATTAAAAGTGTAGCATATGAACATTTCTGCAAAACATGATTGATCTGCATGAGAAAAATCTTTACAAATAATGCAAAACAGATGAGTTGCACATTTTACAAGCAAAGTGAGTGTCTGCAAAATATAATATACAATGATGATGATTATTGATTTTAAGAATCTCATTTCTTTACTGAATTTTGACTCTTGAATGTCTTGATGATAAAGTCAATCTCTAGTCAAAGATATCATCTGTATAACTCAAAAGAACAATAGTATATGTTAATGTGATTAAAGAAGAAATTGACTGTGATATGCATGCATATTGCTGACGAAACATCTGCAACTCATGCTTAAGAAGTAAACTGTTAAAATTTAAGCAGTGAGAGATTTCACTCATCTTGAACTGTGAATCTGCTGCAAGAAGAAAGACTATTTCTTGCTAAGAGAAAAATCAACATAAAGATCATGTTTTATGTATGTTGCATGCAACGTATGCAACATATTTTTGATAAACAAACGTTGAAGCATTTACTGCTGAACTGCAAACATTATAAAGCAGAGCAGATAAAGCTTAAGAAAAAAGCTCAGCTCAAAAACACAGACATTATATTGATACTGTTCATCATCAAGATTGAAAGAATTGCAACATTAAAGTATTTGAAAAATACGTGAATTATGATGAGAAAATGACTATTAGAAATGAAAGAGTAGAATGTGAAAAGTGCAAAGAAACAAAGAAAAACGAAAGTATGATGATGAAAGTTGAGTGAGAGTGCTTGTATATGCAAACTATTAATGTGATTGATCAATGAGAAAATATAAAGCAGTGACTTTGATCAAATTACATGTAACTTAGCATATATACAACGTCTAAACAATGTCATAGTCATAGACTGCATGCACTTAATGAAGAAAAAAAACGTTCTTTCATTCTTTCTTTTCACTTATATATCTCTTTAATCTTTTATTCAGAGCATTTCACGTAGACGTTTTGCATGCGTTTTATTATATTGTCATTACTTCGCCTTTTAACTGTGTGTGAACTCAATGCATGAGTAAAGCGCTGTTACTGCTTTGTCAATGTTGATGAGATTATTCAGCTCTTCTGACAAGCATTCATTTGTTCATATGCGCTGAGCTGAATTTCGCTTTCATTACATATGTTGCATATGTTGCATATGTTGACAATCACTCATTTACTCACTCATTTACTCATCACTTTACATGCTCGCTCATTTACTCGCTCATCTTCTCACTTTATTGAATTTTCTATCGAATTTTCTATCAAACGCTTTATTAAATACTTTATCAAACTTTCTATTAAACGCTTTATTAAAAGCTTTATCAAACGTTTTATCAAATACTTTATCAAACTCTTTATTAAAAGTTCTATTAACATCAACAAATTCTCAAGTATTAATTAGTCAATTACATGCAGCTAATCATCACGTTGACATCATTAACATCATTGACAGATAATCAAATCAAAGATTCAATCAAACATTACTAAATTACGTCATTAATCTTGTACTTAAATTTAATAGCTGATAAATTGAATCATTTATCTCTGTGCATAAATAATTAAATGATTAACAGCATCACTAAACAGTTTAACAACATCTTTGTTCTTTGCATTCTACATGCTTATCATTCTACTCATCATTCTACATACTCATCATTCTACTCATCACTTTACATACTCATCACTTTACTCGTCATTCTACATACACATCACTTTACTCGTCATTCTACATACTCATCACTTTACTCGTCATTCTACATACTCATCACTTTACTCGTCATTCTACATACTCATCACTTTACTCGTCATTCTACATACTCATCATTCTACTCATCATTCTACATACTCATCATTCTACTCATCACTTTATATACTCATTATTTTACTCATCACTCTACATACTTATCACTTTACTCGCTTATTTACTCACTTATTTACTCGCTTATTTACTCACTCATTTACTCGCTTATTTACTAACTAATCTACTCGCTCATTTACTCACTCATTTACTCACTTTATTAATCTCTCTATCAAACTCTTTATTAAACTCTCTATTAAACACTTTATTAAATGCGTTGATTGAATGCATAAAACACGTTAAACAATGCTTCAAACAAGACTTTCTACATGACTTGAAAACAGTACTGTTACTTCTGTGATTAGTAATCTTCACTTTCAGTCAAAGATTGACGCTAGAAAATTCAGAAAATTCAGAGTATTTACTTCTTCTCACTTCTTTCTTTCTTTGTAGTTCTACTTTCTAGAACAACAACAATCATATTTCAACAATTTTAACTAGCTCAATAAAATACACTCTTCATGACTTAATATTGAGCTTTCAATCAAGCTTTCTACTAAGCTTTTGATCAAGCTTTTCAATGATCTTTCTACTTATCTTTTGATCAAGCTTTCTAGTGATCTTTCTACTGATCTTTCAATTGAGCTTTCTACTGAGCTTTTTACTGAGCTTTCAATTGAGCTTTTTATCAAACACTCTGTCAAACTTTCTACATACTTCAAATTACTTGTCGATTGAGCGCATAACATGAGTTGAACAATGCTTTCTACATGACTTCTTTCATGATTTTCTATCAAGCATTCTTTATGTTTTTCTATCAAGCACTCTTCATGTTTTTCTATCAAGCACTCTTCATGACTTTCTTCATGATTTTCTATCAAGCATTCTTCATGTTTTTCTATCAAGCACTCTTCATGTTTTTCTATTAAGCACTCTTCATATTTTTCTATCAAGCACTCTTCATGTTTTTCTATCAAGCACTCTTCATGACTTTCTTCATGATTTTCTATCAAATACTTTACATAAATAGTCAACAATTCATTTAAATAAACGATTAAATAACTAGTTAAATAATAAATTTATTGATTTAATACTTTGCTTTTGCATGCGCTTAAACATATAGAATTGAACATATAGAACTGAGCATATAGAATCAGAATAATCATTATCAACAGTATTATTCATGTTATTTTGATGATTCATGTTATTTTGATGATTCATGTCATTTAAGCTATTAGACATGCATCTGCAACTAATCACGTCAAAGTGATCTTATAAGAAGAAATATCAATCAAAATGATAAATCATTTAATTTATCATTTAATTACGTGATTAAACACTTGATGAGATTTGTCAATGAAATACTCTACTAAACGCGTTGATCAAGCGCATAAAACACATTAAACAATACTTCAAACAATGCTTTCTACATGACTTTTTACCTATAGTACTCATCACTTTAAATGCTCAGCTATTTATCTTATTTACTCAATAATCTTCGCTTCAAGCTTTATAAAATTGACGTTAGAAAGTTTGAAGTTTTCATCTTCTTTCTTTCTTCATAGTTTCTATCTTCTAGAACAACAACAATCAAAATACTTACATGTTCAACTATCAACTCAGCTACAGCTCAGCTATTAACTCAGCTATTTACTCGTTCATTTACTACTTGTAGTCAATTTACTCACTTCAAAACATGCTTTATGCAACGTGTTTAAACATAAGTTATTCACTTCATAATTCACTTCATGATTTACTTCATGATCTTACTTCATTCTTCATTGCTAATTAGCTCAATAGAAAGCACTCTTCATGAATCAATATCAAACTTTCTATCAAGCTTTCTATCAAACATTCTATATGTTTCAAAATACGCGTCGATCAAGCGCATAACATGAGTCAAACAGTGCTTTAAACAATGCTTTTCACTAAGCTATTTACTGAGTTATTTACTGAGTTATCATCATCTTTCTACTGATTTTTCAATCGAACTTTCTATTGAGTTATCTACTGAACTATCATTGTCTTTTTACTGATTTTTCAACTGAGCATTCTACTGAGCTATTGATTGAGCTTTTTACTGATCTTTTGATCAAGCTTTCTATTGAACTATCTACTGAGTTATCATCAATCTTTCTACTGATCTTTCTACTGATCTTTTGATCAAACTTTCTATTGAGCTATTTACTGAGCTATCATCGTCTTTCTACTAATCTTTCAATCAAGCTTTTCATTAAATTATCTACTGAGCTATCAATCAAGCTATTTATTGATCTTTCTACTGATCTTTTGATTGAGCTTTCTATTGATCTTTCTACTGATCTTTTGATTGAGCTTTCTATTGATCTTTTCACACATCATTCAAGAATCAACTTTGTTCTCTATCGAGCATCAAATATGATTCTATTGTACATTCTATGTGACTTTATATCAAACATTCTACATGACTTTCTACCTCATTAACTTTCTCATTAACTTTCTCATTGACTTCTTCATTGACTTTCTTAACACATATATTAAACTGTGTAAATAGCTATTATTTAAATAGTTAAATTAATTATTCAACGTTGCAACTATTAATGTTACAAGTGTCAGAATCATGTTTGTTGAATTAAATATCAAAGATGCATATTGCACTCATAGAAGTTTTAAAGATGTTGATGCTTTTATGAATATACATCAGCTAAAAGTGACGCAAATCTGAAACATGAGATTAAATGAATATTTGAGATATTGATCATTAAAAGCATTAAAATCTGTCTCTGTCACTCTTTACAAATTGCAGATGTATTTTGCAGATTCATCACTAATTTTGATGAGACTCTTAATAAATTCTAAAAACGGCACAGGTTTTGCATAGAAGAATTCATCTAGCACTCAACTAAATCTAGCAGTTGAACAGTTTTATAGAGCTGAAAATTCACATTTCATATTCTATTAATATAATTCTTCAACAATTCAGCAAAATGATGACAGTCATTTCTTTCATTCTTTTCACTCTCTTTATGTTTTTCATATCTTCTAAAGATATAGAACTTTCATAGAAAGAGTGCATAAAGCTTACTTATGCTCATTGAAATGAGACTTCAGCAATCAATGAAAATTCTTTTCAAGCAAAAATCGCTCATTAATATGAAATATCAACTAGTACTCTTTGAAATTGAATCAATGATTAAAAGACTGCTGCTGCATGCAATCATCAATTTCAAAGACTTAGTTCAGAAAAAGAAAAAGCTATATATGTCTGAATTCTACATCTTCAAATCTGAAGCTGATCTTCTTATGTAAAGCAAGTACATTCAATAGCTATAAAACTACTAGTTGTCAGAATCATGTCTAGATGATACAATTGATGAAGATCAGAGTTGATAGTGCTTGATCTTTAGAGATAGCTATAACTGAATATTAAGAATACAGAAGAAGATTGATACAAAAGCTTCTATTTATGTAATGTTCAGAGATCACGCTAGACTTGAAAGAAATGTGTTTGTGACATGAAAAGAAGATGATGTAGATGAACAAGATGTTGATGAAAGAAAAGAATGTTGAAGAAGAAAAGAGTGTTGAAAAAGAAAAAGAGTGTTGAGTTTTATCTGAGTCAAATCTGAGTCAGATCTCGACTAGATCATTGACTAGTTCTAATCATTACACAGAGTACTCGCTAGTGTGCACTGCAAATTGATTAGAACTTCAGTCTTGTTCAGTCTTATCAATCTTGATATGCTCGTAACATTATCTCTTTCTTCGAAAATTCATGTTCACATGAATGTAGTTCATTTGCTCGCTTTTTGTTGATAGTTATTTCGATATTTAGCGCGGTTTGCTTGAATATAGCTTATGAAATTCGTTCAAAACTTTCTCTGAGTCATCGAATTTCCCTTTATTAACATAGTATCATTCATTGTCTCTATCTAGATCTTTTCATTTGACTTTGTACTGTATTTGATCTCAATAGCGTCTGAAGTTCAATATATCATCTATCTTTCAATGTTCATCATCTTCAATAGTGATTGATCTGAGTGATTCTGAATGTTGTTCTGATAGAGAGTCTTCTGAATACAATCGTAGTAGCTTCGAGCTGAACATCAAGTGTATATGCTTCATGCTTGTAGATAGATGAAGATGATAGAAAGTTTCAACTTTGACAATGATTAAGTAGAAATCTAGCTGTTTGTCTTTCAAATTCTTGCATGATCTCATGATTTTAACGTTTCTGAAAGATAGTCAGATCTGATCATTTATCTTGTAGATGACATCTCATCTATGTTTATTGATCTGAGCTTCAATGATCAGCTCAGTCTTTTTCAATTGTTGACGATCAAAGTTCAATAGCTTTTTCATTTGAATGACAATATTATTTGCTTTTCTAGCTTCAATTCATTCACAAGTGATTTTATAGTCAGTTGTATCTGAATTGAAACTCATTCAAGAGTGAAATTCTTTATTGAAGTAGAAAGAAATCATTGAGATGATTGAGAATGTATTGACATTGTCACTGAACTCAATCATAGATATTCATTTAGCTCAATTGTTCTGCATGTAATTACAGTAAATTCTGAGTTCGCGTTCAACGTCTTGATTGACTCACTCTGTTTAATCATCAATTTCAGAATGATAAGCAGTGAATAGACTAATAATAATTCATAGTCGCTTACAAAGATTCTTTCACATGATGAATATGAATTGAGAGTCTCTATTTGAAACAATAGAACTGAGTAGATCATGCAGTTGATAGACGTTTCATAGCATAATTCAGACTGTTTCTTTGACTGAGATGTCATCATCTTCTCAATGACAGAAAACATAGTGACGTTCTTTGATGAGATGATATATGATTATGCAAATGACGTTATAGTCTTCTGACAAAGATAGTTCAGTGATGAAGTTCATAACTATATCTTTTCGGCGTTTCTGTGAAATTGAGAGAGAATGATGAAGTTCATTGATGCTATTTCTAGAAACTTTGCTTTGCTGACAAGCATAACAGTTTCAAATGTATCATTGAATAGTAGCTCGATGATCTGATCAATAGTAGAAACGCTGAACTAGATTGATGATTTATTTATTGTCAAAATGAGAGATTGAAGATTGATCATGCACTTCTTGTAGTAATTTCGTGTGCATGTTCTCAAAGACTCACAGTAAATCTTTTCTAAATAGAACGTTGTTAATAATTTCGCAGTTCTTCATCTTAATGCTATGAAGTTTGAGCTTGTTGTCATTTTTAGCTTGTCTATATTCGCTGCAAAACTCATTCATTTGATTGACTAATTATACTCTCTGATAGAGATTGACTTCTGATTTTGAATTTGCGCTCAATTTCAAGTCAATAGATAGAATATCAACTCTATCAGAGATAAGAATAGTTTGAAAGCGATCTTCAAATCGTTTAGCTGATTCAGAGACGTTCGCTAGAAACATTCAAGTTAGCGCATCGACTTTAGTGTTCATTTTGCCTGATTTAAAGATGATCTGAAAATTGAACTTTGATAGAATGTTCAGATAGTTGACTTGACATTGACTCAGCTGTTTGTTTTTCATGAAGATCTTCAGAGCTACATTTCAGCTCGAGTCATCAATGTTTGAAACAGCGAATAATGATCAGCAATTTCTTGTCATATATATGATAGTTGATTTCAGCAAGAATCATGCTTTTGCTGTAGAAGATCATCAAGTGAAGTACATTCTTATCATTGTACTGAGACAGTGTTTCATCTTTTACATAGTTCAATGCATTGATTTTCAAAATAGTCTGATGTTTGAGATCAAAATGACGAAGAACTGAAGCGAAACTGATCTGTTTCTTCAGATTTCTGAAAGCTTGAACGCAGACTTCATTTTAAACAAAAGACGTGTTTTTTCTAGTCAATTGAGTGAATGATTTAACTAGTTTGAAGAAGTTCTTAATGAAACGACGGTAAAAGTTCACAAATTTCACAAAGCTTTGAATTTCTTTCAAATTGATTGAAGTAGTTCAGTTGACTATGATGATCATCTTACTTGAATTCATGCAAAGATCTTGTTCTGATACAATGACTTTTAGAAAGACTGTCTCTTCTACATTGAATTTACACTTTCAAATATTCATCTGCAGTTTAGCTTCGCGTAGTCAACTCAATACTAGTTTGACGTGATTTTTATGTTTCTTTCTCGTTTTACTATAGATGAGAATGTCATTTAAATAGACTTGACAAAAGTCGTTCAGAAAGTCTCATAGAATGTCATTCATATATTGCTGAAAGAAGATCAATTCATTAATCAGTTCAAATGATAACATCTTGTATTTATATGCTTTTAAAGCAGTGATAAAAATGATGTAATTCTCGCTGTTAAGATGCATTTGAAGTTTGTTGAATGCTGATATGATGTTCAATCTAGTCAGATGCTTGCAATTCACTATTTTATCAATAATCTTGTTTATCAACGATAGAAAATATTTATTTCTTTTGAAAATGACATTTAGCTTTCAATAGTTCACGCAGAATCAAAGATCTTCATTTGCTTTGAGAGCGAATAAAACGAGAAAGAAATAGAAAGTCTGATTGAAAGTGATGAATTTCTTTGACAAGTTCTCGTTTAAGTACTTCTTTACTTTCAGAAGTTTGATAAAGAACATTTGATAGACTCAACAGCGAGAAAACATTGAATCACTGATGAGCTCGATTTTATGATCATAGAAGCGATGAGAAAATAGTTTATTTGATTGAGTTCAATCAAAAACATCTAGAAACTCATGATATTTCAATGACAGCTTCGCTTTAATATCTTTCAAATTCTGAGTCATTTCATCAATTGAAAAGACGTTTAAAGCGTTCAAATCGCACTGAGTATTGTACGCGATTTTTCTATTGATGTTTATCATGAATAAAGCAAAGACTTCAATCTTGTTCTTCTTTGAATGATTCAACAGCATTTTGAATGAAGCAACGTTTATGCTTTGAATTGAGAATGACTCTTTCTGAATCGTAGTTGAAACAGATCATTTGAGCATTCTAGAAATCTTTGACTGAGAGATAAAAGTAAACGAAGTTGACTGCGATTAACTTAAGTGCTTTGAATTGAGAGAGATCAAAAAAATCGAAATGAAAGTATTTAATTGATTCAAAAAAATGATGATGTCGATTTGCATATTCAGTAATATTTCATTTTTGTTCATTCATGATTTTTCTAATATGACTTCATGATGATCAATGTCAGCTATCAACATAGAAACAGTCAATTTCTTATGACTTTCAATGATGAGATTCAATAGAATTTTATGAATGATAGTTTTCTTAGATATTCTTTCATCATATTCTTTTATTAACTTCTCTTTTGTCAGTAATATAGATTGAATTTTTAGCTCTTTACATACTTTATCGACTAGATTGATATGTATGATTGTATAGATGACTGAATCACTGTTTATCAAAGAGCGAAGACTGAATGTTTTGTTCTGCAAGATGAGAAAAGCATCAACTAGAAATGACTTATCAAAGTAATTTTCTTTCAATAGAATTTCATTTAGATTGCACAAAGATATAATCTTCACTTCAGTGATTGTTGAAGAAATGACTAGTTTTTTGACTGAAACTCTGATTCAGTATCAAGTTTGAAATGATCATAGTTCTCATCAACTGCATTAACTTTGATAGATTGATTTGAGCATTCTCTGAAACTATGATCTGATTTGTGACATACAAAACAGATTTCAAATAGAACGTCTGCATTCTTGATGCTAGTCAAAACTGCGCTGCGCGACTTTGATCAGTCAGACTTCAAAGTCAAAGATTGAACAGCAATAGTCATTCTAGAAATGATGATCTTTGAATCATCATGTTTGAGTAGTTTGTTCTTGATCTTTCAAACTGCTTTATGTTTATTGTTTAAGTGAATTAAATAGTTTTGAATATTTGATAGTTTGATGAGTGACTTCATCTGAGCTGTTTAAAAGATTTGAAGATGAGAATTTATTTTATTCTTTAGATCAACGACTAGTACATTCTTCTGATACTTTAGATAGATGTATAGTCGTTGAAACTGATTAAAGAAATCGCTGAATTTCTTTGATTCTTGAATCAGATTAATATATTTTCTACGATAGTTATCTTTCTTATCAAAGTCATGAAATGATTGAGCTAGTTTCTTTAGAAGTTCATTGACAGTCAGATAAAGATTGTCACAGTTGAAATCACATCTGACTTGAGTGATTTCAATGACATCATCTGCTAGTCGAGAGTTTATGTAGCTCAGCTTGTAGAGTTCATTTGAGAAGATGTCAATGTTAATTGCTAACTTCTCTTGTATGTCAAGAGATCAGTTCTTTCAAGTAGAATTCTTTTCATCAATGAATATTGAAGAATCAAGTATTTTGTGATATTTAGATTGTTCAAAGTAGATGACAATCAAGAAAGCAGTAATGATTACATTGACTGTGATAGCAGTGAAAGCTTGTAGTTTTGCTTTCAACTGTTGAATTTCGCTCTTGTCTCATTGTTTCATCTCAACGAGACGATCTGTTTCTTTATTAAAAGCATAGATACATTTCTTTCATACTTTCATATCATCAAGTATGATGATTTCAGCGTTTGATTCGTTGAAAGCAAGAAATAAAGAAGCGTGTTGTGAATCAACAATAGAAAAGAAAGCTTGTGAACGTGTTTGTTGCAAGAAATCAACGAAAGCTTTGTCTTTATCAAGTGTGTTCTTAGATGTCATAGTGAAGAAGATGAGAATTGTTTGAAAGAGAATTGAATGAATGATGATGCTTGATGATTGAAAAAGAAAGATGTATGTTTGTTCAACAAAGAAGATGTTTCTGAAAATGATTAATCTTGAAGCAATTCACGAAAATTCTTTATCATAGATTTTTTTAATCGATTTTGAATGAATGCATACTGAATGAGCGATAGATTCTCTAGCAATTCAATGATCATATATTCTTGTTGATTCTATGAATTTTCTGATATTGTTCTTGTCTTTCGAGATCAAATCATCAGATAAACAAATTTCTTTAGACTTAATTCATCTGTACAAGTTGATTAAATGAGTAATGAGATCAGTATCGTGTGATTAACGAATTCTTAATATAATGTCAGAATCATGTTTAAATGATACAATCGATGAAGATCAGAATTGATAGTGCTTGATCTTTAGAAATAGCTATAACTGAATATTAAGAATACAGAAGAAGATTGATACAAAAGCTTCTATTTATATAATGTTCAGAGACTGTGCTAGACTTGAAAGAAATGTGTTTGTGACATGAAAAGAAAATGATGTAAATGAACAAGATGTTGATGAAAGAAAAAAGTGTTAAGAAAGAAAAAGAGTGTTGAGAAAGAAAAAGAATGTTAAGAAAGAAAAAGAGTGTTGAGTTCTATCTGAGTCAAACCTGAGTCAGATCTCGACTAGATCATTGACTAGTTCTAATCATTACGCAGAATACTTGCTAGCGTGCACTGCAAATTAATTAAAGCTTCAGTCTTGTTCAGTCTTATCAATCTTGATACGCTTGTAACACTAGTAAAAAAGAGTAATGATAAGTCAGTTGAAATCAATTGATCTCAGAAGTTTCTAAAACATCATTCGTAAATCAAAACAGCATATGTTTCTTCACTTGATAAAGAGTGTGCTATGACTCAGAATCATGATATTTTAGTTAACTGATTCAATCTTTTTCAGAGTTTGAAAAAAGAGCATGAAATAAAGATAGAAGATATTTACAACATGAATAAAAAGAGATTCATGCAGAGAGTTATTACTAAGCTTCGAGTCATGATTTTCAAGTATGAAAAGAAGACTCATATGATTCAATGTAATAATCAAGAGTGAGTTTCATTAATTGAATGTATATTTATGAATGAAAGAGTCTTGAAGTTGTGAATTATCTTCAAGGAAAAAGTACAGCAAAAGAATCGATACAAAGTACTCAAAGAAGATCATATTGCTGTGAGCGAGAATGATTAAATCAACAACGAATTGAGTCTAGTCTGAATTCGAAAATGCTTTGATTTGAAAACTAAAATCTGTTAGAAAGATGAATATTGAATGTTATTAATCAATGATCATGCTTCTCATATTACTACTCAGATGATTAACTATTGCGTCAGTCAGAAGATCATTCTACTGTATCTTTCAACTTACATTACTCATTTGCTTCAATCACTTGTTACAAGTGTATCAAGACTGAAGCTCTAATCAATTTGCAATGCACGCTAGCGAGTGCTTTGCATAATGATTAGAGCTAGTCAATGATTTAGTCGAGATCTGACACAGATTTAACTCAGATATAACTCAGCATCTTTTCTCTTCTTTAGCATTTTCTAATCAGCTTCTATTGTTTTCTATGACAAACATACTTCTTTATGTTACGAGTGATTAACAGATTTCTATGACAAACACATTTCTTTATATCATAAACATTTTTCAAATCAACATCTTTCTTATGTTTTAACACGTCTTCTTTGAGACTAGCGTTGATCTGAGAAACTACTATATAAAGTATGTTCTTCTTGTCTTTTGTATCTTCTTTCTTCTGTATTCTTAAAGTCTTAGTTATAACTATCTTTATAAATCAAACATTCTAGTCATGTATACACTCTGATTAGTTTTTAAACACAGTTTCAACATTACTTTAAGAATTTGTTAATCACATGATACTGATCTCATTACTCATTCAAATTCACTCAACTGACAATAAAACAAGTATAAAGAAATTTGTGTATTTAATGATCAATGACATCGAAAGACAGAATAACATTAAGAAATCAATAAAATCAATGAGAACATATAATCATGTAATTGCTAGAGAATCTATCGCTCAGTCAATAGCATCAGTTCAGATTAATTGATAAAATCAAGAGATTAAGATCTTGATTGCTTAAAAATCATCAAAAAATTCTCTCAAATTAGCAACACTCTTCTTTGAAGATTAAACACTTTAACAAATGATTTCTCTACATACTATCAAACATTGTTCTTTGCTCAATCATCAACTCTTCACTATGATTCAATCATCTGTGAACAATCTCTTTAAGAGTAATCAAAGTTTTTATTCTTCTGATATTACAGATTTAATCATTTATTCTGAGCTATCATCTTGCATATTGAAATATCTTAGAATCGATGTTGTATAAAAACATTAATATTCTTTGTCTCACTTTCAAACTCTCAATGAATCTCATGAAACTTCTACTTCATGAAATATAAAAAATGTAAAGCAGTTACAACATTGAGTTGAACAAGACTCAAAAGTTTTTCTAGAAGATTTAAACAATCTTCAAACTCAACAAGATTTAAACATGAAAGCTTGTGAGTTATTTGACAAGATATCAAGTGAACAAATAGGAAAGACTCATTTCGAGAAAATGAATAAAGTCAAAGAATGTTTGAATTAATTAAATCAAACATTTTGAAATCAAGTGACTGAATTGCAACATCAACTGCAATCATTTAAAGAAGTCACTTCTTTTTCTTCTACTCTGTTCAATTTCTTCAAGCGATCTCAAAAGCTTTTGAATTCATTTCTGTTTACTGATGAAAAAGAATTTATCTGAGATGATTGACAAGAAAAGATTCGCGACAAGCTAGAAATCAACATCAATCATTTCAACAATAACAAAGCTATACTAGTCTACATTCATTTTTGAATCAGTGAAGACATAGTCAAAGTCATTCTAGTCAAACATCAGCAAGATTCATTAAACTTTTATTCAATGATCAATGATTTACTAGATGAACTTGCTCAGCTTTACAATGATTCTGACAAAGAAACAAACTTTCAAAGAAAGTATGTTAATTTCTCTCAAGAAAAGAGCAAATTTAATAACTTTTATTCAATGTTTTAACATCTGTTCTTTTATTTAAAGTATTATGAAAAGTAATTGATCATTGATTTATGAGATAAGATAGTTTATTGTTTTCATGCAGCATGAAGTAATCAATTGATTCAGCTTAAATCTTTCAATGAAATTTGTAGTTATTTAATTCATTTAAACAATGAGCATTGAGTCATTAATGATATCAAAGAAAAGAAATTCTTAATCAAAGTCAGAAAGTAAGTCATCTTTGCTGAGAAATGAGATTCATTGAACTTTTATAGAAAGATTGAAATCACTACACTTATCAATCATTCAAAGTTGCATGACGTGATTTTAATTAACATTAAAGACATTGATTTACAAGCTGAAATCTGTTTCATCTGTCACAAATCAGATCATACTTTTAAAGAGTGCTTTAATTGATTGAAAGTCAATGCATTAAAAGATGATGAGTTTAATCAATTTACATTGAACTTTGAGTTTGATTCTGATTCAAAAAACTAACTATCTCTTTCAGAGTTATTAAAGAAATAGAGATCATATTTTTATGTAATCAAATCAAAGTTTTATTGAAAGAAAACTATTTTGAAAAGTCATTTCTGATCAATGCTTCTTTTATCTCTCAGAGCAATTCTTTCAATCTTCGCTCTTTGATAAATAGTGATTTCATCGTTTACATGCTGATACATGACAAGCTAGTCAATAAAGTATGTCAGAAACTTGAAATACAATTTATATTACTAGCAAAAAAGAAGTTAATATGAGACTATGATGAGAAACTAGCTAGAAAGATTATTACTCATAAGATTCTACTTAATCTCATGATTGAAAGTCATAAGAAATTGACTATGTCAATGCTGATAGTTGATATTGAGCATCATGAAGCTATATTGAGCAAACTCTGAATAAACAAAAATGAAATATTATTGAACATGAGACATGATACTATCATATTCTCTGATCAATTAAATATTTCGATTTCGATTTTTTCAATTTCGTCAAATACAAAGTACTTAAATTGATTATGATCAACTTTGATCTCTTCAGCAGTTCATAGCAATGCTTCAAAGATTCTCAAGCACTCAGTTTTGATCATTCAGAAAGAGTCATTTTTAATTCAAAACATAAACATCATCTTTTTTCAAGCATTAGTAAAACGAAAAAAGAAGAATCAGACAAAGATTTTTGCTATGTCAATTGAAAACATCGATAGAAAAATCATTTACAATACTCAATGCAAACTAAATGTCATAAACATCTTTTCAGTTAATGAAACAACTCAGAATCTAGAAAATATTAAAGTCAAGCTATCATTGAAATATCAGAATTTTCTAGATGTTTTTGATCAAGTTCAAGCAGACAAGCTATCGTCTCATCATTCATATGATCATAAGATAAAGCTTACTAGTGATGTAACATCATCTTGCTGTTGAGCATATTGAATGTTTCTCTACAAGCTTCAGAAAGTAAAAGAATATCTGAACAAAAATCTTTTCAAAGAATTTATAATTTCTAACAAAGCTTTGTATTCTTCTCTCATTCTGTTCATTCTAAAAGCAAATAAAGATTTATGATTCTGTGTTAACTATTGAAAACTCAATGCTATTATTCAAAAAAATCGCTATTCTTTATTGCTCATAAATGAAGTAATTAACAAAATAGTTGATTGCAAACATCTGACTTAATTGAATATCATTTCAACGTTCAACAAACTACGAATGCACTCTGATAGTGAGAACTACACTATTTTTATTATTGCGTTAGAAATGTATAAGTCAAAAGTGCTACTCTTTGAACTGATCAATGATTCTGCCTCATTTCAGCAGTATATGAATGATGTTTTATGAAACTTTCTAAATGACTTTTGTCAAGTCTATCTAGACAACATTCTGATTTACAGCAAAACTCAATGAGAACATTAACAATATGTTAAAATGATATTAAATCATTTATGAGAAGCTGATTTACAAGTAGATATTCGAAAGTGCAAATTCAACGTAGAAGAAACTATCTTTTTAAAAATTATAGTTTTAAAACAAGATCTTTGTATGAATTCTATCAAAGTGAAAGTCATAGTCAACTGAGTTACGTTGATCAATCTAAAAGAAGTTCAAAGCTTCATGAAATTCATTAACTTTTATCGTCGTTTCATTAAAAACTTCTTGAAGCTAGTCAAATTGTTCACTCAGTTGACTAGAAAGAACACATCTTTTGTATGAAATGAAATTTGTGTTCAAGCTTTCAATGATTTAAAGAAATAAGTCAGCTTAATCTCAGTACTATGACATTTCAATTTCAAATGACAGATTATTCTAGAAATCAATGCATTTGACTACGTCAAAGATGAAATTCTATCTCAGTACAATGATGAGAGAGTTCTTCACTCAGTAGCTTTCTACAGCAAAAGCATGATTTTCGCTGAATGCAATTATCATATCTATGACAAGAAATTGCTAGTCATTATTCAATGTTTCAAACATTGAAGACTTGAGCTTGAATGCATTAAACTACTCATTCAGATATTCATTGATCATCAGACTCTGAAGATTTTCATGAAAAATAAACAGTTGACTTGATGTCAAGTCAATTATTTAAACATTCTATTTAAGTTCAACTTTTAAATTATATTTCAATCAGATAAAATAAACATTAAAGTCAATGCTTTAATCAGAATGTTTCTGATTGATGTTTCTGAATCAACTCAGCATATTAAAGATAGTCGCTATCAGATCATTCTGACACTTGATAGAGTAAATGTTTTAGCTATCAAATCTGAAGTTAATCTTTATCAGCGAGTAAAAAATGTCAATAAGACGAATGAGCTTTGCAATGAGTATAAACAAACTATAAGTGAAAACAAGCTCAAGCTACATAGCACTGAATTGAAGTACTGTGAGATCGTTGACAACATTCTGTTCAAAAAAGATCTACTGTGAATTTCTGAAAATATGCATATGAAATTGCTAAAGAAAATTCATGATCAATCTTTCATCTTTCACTCTGACAATTGAAGAACTATTGATTTAGTTCAACATTTTTACTATTGATCAGATTATTGAGCAACAATTAAACGTTACATTTGAAACTGTCATGTCTATTAATAAAGCAAGACATCTAGAAATAGTATCAATGAACTTCTTCATTCTCTCTCGATTTCATAGAAATGCTGAAAAGATATAGTTATGAACTTTATTACTGAGTTATTTCTATCAGAAGATTATAATGTCATTTGCATAATGTTGAGATCATGTCTAGAATCTAATCACACTGCAGCGAAATAGTGCATAGCTGAGTAGAATGTTTGATCAATAGAGGTAGCTTTAACTAGAAAACTAAGAATATAGAAGAAAGAAGACACTTTCAAGCTGTATCTATAGTAGAGCGAACAAAGAAACGAAGTAGTCGATTTGCTAGAGCTCGAATAGATGAAATGTTTCAGCATATTTCAATTCAAAACATCATTGTTTCTTGTTCACATATTGAAATCTTTAGAGTCTATTGACTAGACTCTATTCAATGTCGACATGCTTCGTAACATTATTTTCTTCTTTTTAAAAGTCATGTCTCTATGACTTGTAGTATAGTTCATAGCACTGACGTAGAGCTCGACGCTCGTCTTTCTATCAATCTTTCTATTAATCTTTCAGACCATCGAAATGTCTATTGTAGTTGACTCACTATGTAGAAATCGACTTGCTCATCAAAAAGATCAATTTTGATCATGTCATTGAAGCAGACTCACTATGAGAGAGAAAGAACAATCATTGTAGCAAACTCACTATTTGACGTAGAAACATGAGATAGATCGATTCATAGAAGAAAATTGACTAGCTCATTGAAGAGATTGATTCTGATCATGTCATTGAAGCAGACTCACTAGTTGACACAGAAACATGAGGTAGATTGATTCACTGATAAATAAAGCGATGTGAGTAGATAAATCATTGCATTGACAGCATTTTTGTAGCAGACTCACTAAATTGATCTTGATTTGAATTGAGTTGAATCGAATTTGATGACACAGATTATTTTGACTCAACTGATTCACGAGCTTTTTGAAAAGAGATTGAACAGCTTATTTTCACTCGTCTGCTTCACAAGAATAAGTTGATTCTCTAGCAATTCACGAAATTCTTTATCGTAGATTCTATTAATCGATTTTGAACGAATGCATACTGAATGAGCGATAGATCTTCTAGCAATTCAACGATTATATGTTCTCGTTGATTCTATGAATTCTCTGATGTTGTTCTTGTCTTTCAAGATTGAATCATCAGATAAACAAATTTCTTTAGACTCGATTCGTCTGTATAAGTAGCTTGAATGAATAATGAAATCAATATCATGTGATAAACGAATTCTTAGTTTAATGTTAAGATCGTGCCTAGAATCTAATCACACTGCAGCGAGATAGTACATAGCTGAGTAGAATGTTTGATCAATAGAGATAGCTCTAACTAGAAAACTAAGAATACAGAAGAAAGAAGACACTTTCGAGCTGTATCTATAGTAAAGCGAACAAAGAAGCGAAGTAGTCGATTTGCTAAAGCTTGAATAGATGAAATGTTTCAGCATATTTCAATTTGAAACATTGTTGTTTCTTGTTCACATATTGAAATCTTTAAAGTCTATTGACTAAACTCTATTCAATGTCAACACACTTCATAACACATAATCATATGTTGACTTATCAAGAAACATCACTATGTTTTCTGTCATTGAGAAGACGAAAGCATCTCAGTCGAAGAAACAGTTTGAATCATATTATGAAACGTTTATCAACTTCATGATTTATTTAGTTCTATTGTTTCAAACAGAAACTTTCAATTCATATCAACAATATGACAAAGTTTTTGTAAGTGACTAAGAATCACAACTAATTTATCAACAGTTTATCATTCTGAGATCAATGATTAATCAAAATGAGTTAATCAAAATATTGAATGCAAACTAAAAATTTACTGCAATTACATGCAGAACAACTGAGCAAAATGACTATCAATGATAAAATTCAGCGAGAATTTCAATATCTTCTTGATCATCTTAATGACTTTATTCTACTTCAATAAGAATTTTCATTCACGAATGAGTTTTGATTCAAATACAACTAACTATGAAACTATTCATGAGCATCTTGAAGCTAGAAAAGCAAATGATATTATCATTTAAATGAAAGAACTTCTTATCTTCAATCATCAATAATTGAAAAAGACGAAGCAGATTATTAAAGCTCAAATCAATAAACATAAATGAGACGTCATTTACGAAGTAAATGACTGAATTTGATTATTCTTCAGAAACATCAAAACAACAAGATCATGCAAAGATTTGAAAGATAAACAGCTAAAACTTTATTAAATCACTGTCAAAGTTGAGATCTTCTATCATCTTTATTTATTGATAAGCATGAAGCATTTGCATTCAATGTTCAGCTCAAAACTACTGCAATTATATTCAGAAAATCTTCTATTAGAACAGCATTCAGAATCACTTAAATCAATCACTATTAAAGACAATAAACATTGAAAGATAAATGATATATTGAAATTCAGACGCTATTGAGATTGAATACAGTACAAAGTCAAATGAACAAATTGTTAGAATCATGTCTAGATGATACAATCAATGAAGATCAGAATTGATAGTGCTTAATCTTTAAAGATAGCTATAACTGAATATTAAGAATACAGAAGAAGATTGATACAAGAGCTTCTATTTATGTAATGTTCAGAAACTGCGCTAGACTCGAAAGAAATGTGTTTGTGACATGAAAAGAAAATGATGAAGATGAACAAGATGTTGATGAAAGAAAAGAGTGTTGAGAAAGAAAAAGAGATGTTGAGTCATATCTGAGTCAAACCTGAGTCAGATCTAGATCAGATCTCAACTAGATCATTGACTAGTTTTGTTCAGTCTTATCAATCTTGATACGCTTGTAACATTATTCTTTTCTTTGAAAATTCATGTTTGCATGAATGTAGTTTCTTTGCTCATCTTTGTTGATAATTATTTTGATATTTAACGCGATTTGCTTGAATATAGCTTATGAAATTCGTTCAAAACTTTCTCTGAGTTATCGAATTTTTCTTTATCAACATAGTATCATTCGTCATTTCTATCTAGATCTTTTCATTTGACTTTGTACTGTATTCGATCTCAATAGCATCTGAAGTTCAATATATCATTTATCTTTCAATGTTCATCATCTTTGATAGTGATTGATTTGAATGATTCTGAATGTTGTTTTGATAGAGAGTTTTCTGAATATGATTATAGTAGCTTTGAGCTGAACATTGAATGCAGATGCTTCATGCTGACTGATAGATGAAAATGATAGAAGATACTCACTTTAACAGTGATTTAATATGAGTCTAGCTGTTTATCTTTCAAATCTTTGCAGAGTTTCGTTATCTTGATGTTTCTAAAAGATAGTCAAACTCAGTCATCTACTTCATATGTGATGTTTCGTCTATGTTTATTGATCTGAACTTCAATGATCAGCTTCGTCTTTTTCAATTGTTGATGATCAAAGCTAAGTAGCTCTTTCATTTGAATGACAATATCATCTGTCTTTCTAGCTTCAAGTCGTTCACAAGTCATTTCATAGTCAGTCATATCTGAATTGAAACTCATTCAAGAGTGAAATTCTTTATTGAAGTAGAAGAAAGTCATTGAAGTGATTGAGAAAATATTGAAATTGTTGCTGAATTTCATTATAAATATTCATTTAGCTCAGTTGTTCTGCATGTAATTGCAGTAAATTCTAAGTTCACGTTTAACGTCTTGATTGACTCATTTCAATTGATCATCAATTTCAAAATGATAGACTGTGAATAAACTAGCTGTGATTCTCAGTCATTTGCAAAGACTCTTTCACATAGTTGATATGAATTGAGAGTCTTTGTTTGAAACAATAGAACTGAGTAGATCATGCAGTTGATAGACATTTCATAGCATGATTCAAATCATTTCTTCAACTGAGATGTCATTGTCTTTTCAATAACAGAAAACATAGTGATGTTCTTTGATGAAACAACATATGATTATGCAAATAATGTTATAGTCTTCTGACAAAGATAGTTCAGTGATGAAGTTCATAGCTATATCTTTTCAACGTTTCTGTGAAATCAAAAGAGAATGATGAAGTTCATTGATGCTATCTTTAAAGACTTTGCTTCGCTGATAAGCATGACAGTTTTAAATGTATCATCGAATAGTAACTTGATGATCTGATCAATAGTAGAAATGCTGAACTAAATCAATGATTCATTTATTGTTGAGATGAGAGATTGAAGATTGATCATGCACTTCTTGTAGTAATTTCGTGTGCATGTTCTCAGAAATTCACAGTAGATCTTTTCTAAATAGAACGTCATCAATGATTTTGCAGTTCTTCAGTTTAATGATATGAAATTTGAGCTTGTTGTCGTTCATAGCTTGTTTATATTCACTGCAGAGCTCATCTGTTTAATTGATCATATGTACTTGTTGATAAAGATTTGCTTCAAGTTCAACAGATAAAACATTAACTCTATCAGAGATCAGAATAGTCTGAAAATGATTTTCAAGACGCTGAGCTGATTTAGAGACGTTCACTGAAAACATTCTGATTAAAGCATTGATTTTAGTATTTATTTTGCCTGATTTAAAAATGATCTGAAAGTTGAACTTCAATAGAATGTTCAGATAGTTGACTTGTCATCGACTAAACTATTTATTTTTCATGAAAATTTTCAAAGACTGATGATTGATAAACATCTGAATGAGTAGTTCAGTGCATTTCAGCTCAAGTCTTCAATGTTTGAAGCATTGAATAATGACTAGCAGTTTCTTGTCATAGATGTGATAATTGATTTCAGCAAGAATCATGCTTTTGCTGTAGAAGATTACTGAATGAAGAACTTTCTTGTCATTGTACTGAGATAGTATTTCATCTTTTACATAGTTCAAAGCATTGATTTTCAGAATAGCTTGTCATTTAAGATTGAAATGATGAAGTATTGAGATCAAGCTGACTTGTTTCTTTAAATTGTCAAAGACTTAAACACAAATCTCATTTCATACAAAAGATGTGTTTTTTCTAGTCAGCTGAGTGAATGATTTGACTAGCTTCAAGAAGTTCTTAATGAAACAACGATAGAAGTTAACAAATCTCACGAAGCTCTGAATTTTCTTTAGATTGATCAAAGTGATTCAGCTGACTATGATTGTTATCTTGCTGAGATTCATACGAAGATCTAGTTCAGATACGATGACTTCTAGAAAGACAGTCTCTTCTACATCAAATTTGCACTTTCAAATATTCATCTGCAGTTCAGCTTCACGTAGTTATCTCAATACTAGTTTGACGTGATCTCTATGTTTCTTTCTCATTTTGCTATAGATGATAATGTCATCTAGATAGACTTGGTAAAAGTCGTTCAGAAAGTTTCATAAAACATCATTCATATATTGCTGAAAGAAGATCAATTCATTAGTCAGTTTGAATGATAACATCTTGTATTTATATGCTTTTAAAGCAGTGATAAAAATGATGTAATTCTTGCTATCAAGATGCATTTGAAGTTTGTTGAATGCTGATATGATGTTCAATCTAGTCAGATGCTTGCAACTCATTATTTTATCAATGATCTCGTTTATCAACAATAAAGAATATTTATTTCTTTTGAAAATGACATTTAACTTTCAATAGTTCACGCAGAATCAAAAATCTTCATTTGCTTTGAGAACAAATAGAACAAGAAAGAAATAGAGAGTCTGACTGAAAGTGATGAATTTCTTTGACAGATTCTCATTTAAGTACTTCTTTATTTTCAGAAGTTTGACAAAGAACATTCAATATGCTCAACAGCAAGAAGACGTTGAATCACTGATGAGTTCAATTTTATGATCATAGAAGCGATGAGAAAGTAGTTTATTTGATTAAGCTCGATCAAAAACATCTAGAAACTCATGATATTTTGATAACAGTTTCGCTTTAATATCTCTCAAATTCTGAGTCGTTTTATTGATTGAAAAGACGTTTAAAGCGTTCAAATTGCACTTAGTATTGTACGCGATTTTTCTATTTATGTTCATCATGAATAAAGCAAAGACTTTGATCTTGTTTTTCTTTGAACAATTCAACAATGTTTTAAATGAAGTGATGTTTATGCTTTGAATCAAGAATGACTCTTTCTGAGCAGTGATTGAAACAAGTTGTTTGAGCATTGTAGAGATTTTAGTCTGAGTGATTGAAGAAGATGAAGTTGATCACAATCAACTTGAGTGCTTGAAATTGAGCGAAATTGAAAAAATCAAAATAGAAGTATTTAATTGATTCAAAAAACGATGACGTCGATTTGCATATTCAGTAATATTTCATTTTTGTTCATTCATGATTTTTCTAATATGACTTCGTGATGATTGATGTCAGTTATCAACATAGAAACAGTCAATTTCTTATGACTTTCAATGATAAGATTCAATAGAATTTTATAAATGATAGTCTTTTTAGATATCTTTTCATCATATTCTTTTATTAACTTCTTTTTTGTCAGTGATATAGATTAAATTTTCAGCTCTTTACATACTCTATTGACTAGATTGATATGTATGATCATATAGATGACTGAATCATCGTCTATCAAAGAGCAAAGACTGAATAATTCGTTCTGCAAGATGAGAAGAGCATCAACTAGAAATAACTTATCAAAGTAATTCTCTTTCAATAGAATTTCGTCTAGATTGCACAAAGATATAATCTTCACTTCAGTAACTGTTAAAAAGATGACTAGTTTTTTGACTTGAACTCTGATTCAGTATTGAGTTTGAAATGATCATAGTTCTCGTCAACTGCATTAACTTTGATAAATTAATTCAAGCATTCTCTGAAACTATGATTTGATTTGTGACATATGAAACAGGTTTTAACTAGAACGTCTGCATTCTTGACGTTAGTTAAAACTGCGCTGCGTGACTTTAATCAATCAGACTTCGAAGTTGAAGACTGAATAACAATAGTTGCTCTAGAAATGATGATCTTTGAATCATCATGTTTGAGTAGTTTGTTCTTGATCTCTTGAACTGCTTTATGTTCATTATTCAAGTGAATCAGATAGTTTCAAATATCTGATAGCTTGATGAGTGACTTCATCTGAGCTGTTCAAAAGATTTGAAAACAATGATTTATTTTATCTTTTAGATCAATGACTAGTACGTTCTTCTGATACTTTAGATAGATGTATAGTCGTTGAAACTGATTAAAGAAATCACTGAATTTCTTTGATTCTTGAATCAAATTAATATATTTTCTACAATAGTTGTCTTTCTTATCAGAATCATGAAATGATTGAGCTAGTTTCTCTAGAAGTTCATTGACAGTCAGATAGAGATTATCACAGTTGAGATTGCATCTGACTTGAGTGACTTCGACAACATCATCTGCTAGTTGAAAGTTAATGTAGCTCAGCTTGTAGAGTTCATTTAAGAAAATGTCAATGTTCATTGTTAACTTCTTTCATATGTTAAGAAATCAGTTCTTTCAAGTAGAGTTCTTTTCATTAATGAACATTAAAGAGTTGAATATTTTGTGATATTTAGATCATTCAAAGTAGATGACAATCAAGAAAGCAGTGATGATTACATTGACTGTGATAGCAGTGAAAGCTTGTAGTTTTGCTTTCAACTGTTGAATTTCGCTCTTGTCTTATTGTTTTAACTTGACGAGATAATTTGTTTCTTTATTAAGAACATAAATACGTTTCTTTCATACTTTTATATCATCGAGTATGATGATTTCAGCATTTGATTCGTTGAAAGCAATAAATGAAGAAGCATGTTGTGAGTCAACGATAAAAGAGAAAGCTTGTGAACGTGTTTGTTGCAAGAGATCAACGAAAGCTTTATCTTTATCAGATGTATTCTTAAATGTCATAGTGAAGAAGATGAGAATTGATTTGAGTTGAATGAAGAATGAAGCTCAGTGATTTTATAAAGAAAGACGAATGTTTGTTTAACAAAGAAAATGTTTGTGAGAGTGATTGATCTTGAAGCAATTCACAAAGATTCTTTATTGTAATTCTCTTGATTGATTTGATTCTTTAGCAATTCACGAAGATTTTTTATCATAGATTCTATTAATTGATTTTGAACGAATGTGTACTGAATGAGCAATAGATTTTCTAGCAATTCAATGATTGTATATTCTCGTTGATTCTATGAATTCTCTGATGTTATTCTTGTCTTTTGAGATTGAATCATCAGATAAACAAATTTCTTTAGACTCAATTCGTCTGTACAAGTTGATTGAATAAGTAATGAGATCAATATCATGTGATTAATGAATTCTTAATATAATGTCAGAATTGTGTCTAAATGATACAATCAATGAAGATCAGAATTGATAGTGCTTGATCTTTAGAAATAGCTATAACTGAATATTAAGAATACAGAAGAAGATTGATATAAAAGCTTCTATTTATGTAATGTTCAGAGACTGTGCTAGACTTGAAAGAAATGTGTTTGTGACATGAAAAGAACATGATGTAGATAAACAAGATGTTGATGAAAGAAAAGAGTATTGAGAAAGAAAAAGAAGTGTTGAGTCATATTTGAGTCAAATCTGAGTCAGATCTAGATCAGATCTCAACTAGATCATTGACTAGCTCTGTTCAGTCTTATCAATCTTGATACGCTCGTAACACAAATCTAGATAGAAAAGATGAATGATACTATGTCAATAAAGAAAAATTCAATGACTCAGAAAAAGTTTTGAATGAATTTCATAAACTATATTCAAACAAATCGCGCTAAATATTGAAATAACTATCAACAGAAGTGAGCAAATGAACTACATTCATGCAAACATGAATTTTCGAAGAAAAAGATAATGTTATGAACATATCAAGACTGAAGCTTTAATCAATTCGCAATGCATGCTAGCGAGTATTCTGCGTAATGATTAAAACTAGTCAATGATTTAGTTAAGATCTGATCTAAATCTGACTCAGATTTGATTCAGATGTGATTCAACATTTTTTAATCAGCTTCTATTGTCTTCTAGATAAACACACTTCTTTATGTTACAAGTGATCAACAGATTTCTATGACAAACACATTTCTTTGTGTCACAAATATCTTTTAAATCAACATCTTTCTTGTGTTTCAACACGTCTTCTTTGAGACTAACGTTGATCTGAGTAACTACTATATAGAGCATGTTCTTTTTATCTTTTGTATCTTCTTTCTTCTGTATTCTTAAAGTCTTAGTTATAGCTATCTTTATAAATCAAACATTCTAGTTACATACACACTCTGATTAGTTTTTAAATATGATCTTAACATTACTCAATGTTGAAATCTTTGCTTCATTGACTACTGCGTACAAAACTTATGTTCAGTGAATTACTCAACTTGAAATCTGTTAGAAATCAGCATAAAGCAAGTCATATGAGTGTCATTTAACTAGTAAATAAATGCTAAGAAAGAAAGATAGCTACAGAAAAGAAGCTGATTACATATGTGTGTTTCTCAGTTGACGCTAGACTCAATAAAGACTAGTTAAGATGATGAAGTCAGAATAAATTTGACAAGATTAAAAGACTAAGTCTGACAAGACTAAAATCATGACATTACTTTCTTTCTTTAATGATTCATGTTCGCATGAATGTATTTTCTGCTTAACTCAATTAATTGTTCAATCATAATTTCACAGACTCAGATCTGTTAAATTGTGATTGATTGAATTGTTGATTAGTGCAATTTGTTCAAGTATCAAATATAAAAATCATCAATGATCTCTTAAGTGTTCATAAATTCATCATCATCAGCGTTGTATTAATTGAGATCATTATCATAGTCATTTCATTTGACTTTATACTGAAGTTATCTTTGATATCAACAAGAATTCAATATATCATCAATTTTTCACTCATCTTCATCGTTTATCACTATTAAATCTGAAGATTCATTCTTTTGATCAGACAAGAAATCATTGATGACAAAGCAAAGCAGATCAGAATAAAATACATCATGAACATGCATAAACTTTGATAATTTCAGTTTATATGAAGAGTTGATGAGATCTAAATTGATGAAAGAATCAAGCATTTTATCATTTAACTTCTTGAAAAATCTCGCTGTAATGATGTTTCTTTCATTCAGAAACATCTTTGATTCAATCTTATAATCAACTTCTTTTTTATGCTTATTGACTTGTTTCATCATTTGTTTTCATGTTTTGACTAGCGACTTGCAAGCAAACTTCAGTGTTTTGTTCATATGTTTAAATATATTCTCGACTTTAGTCATCTACAAGCGTTCACGAAAACTTTTATATTCAATGACATTGAGCTCAAAGCTCATATGAGAATGAAAGTCTTTGTTTAGAAAGAAACAGATCAAGAAAATGACTGAGAACAAAGCATTATTGTCAATAAACTCAATCATAAGTAGTAGCTTAGCTCAGTCATTCTGCATGTATAAACAGAAAAATCAAAGATATTTTTCAATGTTCTGATTAACTTGTTCACTTTGATCATTGATCTGAAAATGATAAACTGTAAAGAGTTGAAGATTAATGTTTAGTCTTTTGCAAAGCGACTTTCATAAAATGAAGATAAATTGAGAATCTTGATTTGAAATAATGAAATTGAGTAAATCATGTATTCAATATATTCACTGAAGCATTAGCTCAGCTGTTTTTTCTGCTGTGATTTTCTTATCATTAATGAAGCAAGAAATATAATGTTGTTTCTTTGTTAATTTACATATCACTGTTAGTATGATGTTTTTATCTTTCAAAGAAGATAAGTTAATGATGAAATTCATAACTATGTTCTTTCATTGCTGTTCAAGTATGAATAAAGAATGTAGTAATTCATTGAATTTATCTTGAGAAGTCTTTGATCACTGATAAATGTAGCAGTTTCAAATATATTGATTTATTATCTTTCACATTGAAAATCAATAGTAGTATCTTCTTATGATTTTCATCATTCTGAGAATTTCAAAATGATCAATAAAAGATTAATCATGAACTTTTTGAATTAACTTCATTTGAAGATGCTCATTGAAGAAAACTCATAGAAGATCACTTTGATATAGTATTTCGTTCTGAACTCAACAATCTCTTAATTTAGTATCTTCATATTGAGCTTCATCTTTTAATATGACTTCACGAAGTAGAATACAATTCTCGTTGATTCTGTTAACTTTTAAAATCAATCAATAAATTGATTCATCATTCTCTTTCTTTTTTAAATCAGCAATTTTCATTCAATTCAACGTGAAAATTGTAGTTTGTTGATATTAACATTATTTATTCTTAAGACTTCTAGAAACTGAATTGACTTAATGAGTCAATGCATCAACTTTAATGTTTTATTTATTTAAGCAATACATGATTTTGAAGTTGAAATCAACAAGCTTTGTATTTAATGCATTTAACATCTACTTAGCTCTTTATCTTTCATTAATGATGTTAAAGCTTGATGATCAGTGAACATCTTAATGAGTAATTCAGTCAATTTCAGCTCAGATCATCAATGCTTGAAAACATGAATGATGATTAGTAATTTCTTGTCATAGATCTTGTAATTGCACTCAGCGAAGCTCAGATTCTTGCTGTAGTAAATCATTGAATGCAATGTTTCTTCATCATCATATTAAGAAAGTATGTCATCATTGACGTAGTTGAATGAGTTTGTTTTAAGAATAGTTCTTTTATTTTGATCAAAATGACGAAGAATAAAGACTTCAGTCATTCATTTCTTCATATGATCAAAGATCATTTGACAAGCTTGATCTCATTCAAATATCATCTCTTTTTGAGTTAGTTGAATTAGAAAATGAACAATCTTCAAGAAGTTTTTTATAAAACGTTGATAGAAATTGCAGAAGTCAATGAAGAACTGCATCTGAGTGAGATTTGTAGAAGTAAATCATTTGACTACTGCTTGTACTTTTCTGAGATTCATCTTTAGTTCTTCAATGAATAGCAATAGTTTCAGAAAGAAGATTTTCTGAACATGAAACTCACATTTGTTTATATTCATCTGAAGATCAGTCTCTTATAATCTATGTAGAACTAATTGTACATGTTGCTTATGTTTCTTCAATGTTTTGCTGTAAATGATAATGTCATCTAAATAAATCTGACAAAACTGATGAAGATAGTTAAATAGCACATCGTTCATATAGTGTTGATAGAAAGTCAAGTCGTTGATTAATTCAAAAGACATCATGTGATATTTGTAGAAATTAAAAGAGATGATAAAGATAGTCAAATCTTCGCTGCTTGAATGCATATGCAGTTTGTTGAAGACAACAATGATGTTTAATTGAGTCAGATATCTGCTATCTTGAATACAAGCGAGAGTTTCGTCTATTAGTAATAAGAGATAATGATTTCATTTAATCAAAGCATTAAGCTTTCTGTAGTTTACACAGAAACGCAAGCTATCATCTTTCTTTTGATGAATAGTATGAGTGAAGCGTATGAAGCTGAGCTAAAGAAAATGAAGTCTTTATTCAGATGCTTGATCAGATAATTCTTCATCTTTTGAAGCTTGTAATCAAATATATGATAAAGATGACTTCAAGAAAATATTTTCTCGTTGATCAACTCAATTTTATGATTATAGAGATGATGAGAGAATAGTTAATCAGTCATTGCTTGATCAAACACATTTAGATAATCATGATATTTCAAAGAAAGCTTAGCTTTGACTTCTTTCAAGATCTCTTCATGTGAAAGCTTTTGTAGATTTACATTTTCAAGTTTATTTCTAGCTGTTTTTAGAAGTCAATCAATTTTCGTGATGATGATCATGAAAGTAGTCACATTCAATCATTTGACTAGTGATTTATATGCTGCAGTCTTTATCATTGCTATGTTCATTGAATTGAAAGATGAAGTGAAGTTAATTGAATTAAATGATTTCATGATTTTATTGAATGAAGATGACTTCTCGCTGAGTCAAGTGATAATAAAAGAGATAAATCTCTTTAGTATTTGAGTAGAAGTTAAGCTCTTCTGTTTCATGATTGTTTTATTGCTTGAGAGTAGAACAATTGATTTCTGACTAGAAGTGAAATTCAAAAATTGAAGAAAATTGATTTGCATATCAATTACTAGATTAATTTTGTTCATTCATGTTTTTTTAAAAATCATTTGATGTTGATTTAATTAAGTGATCAACATAGAAGCTGTGTCAATCATATGATCTTAAACAGTCAGATTCAAATAAATGACATGAGTAATGAGTTTCTTAGCATAATGATCGTCAAATTCTCGAATTGACTTCGCTTTGATCAAAGTCAGAGACTCAATTTGCAACTGATCACAAATAATCTGCGTAATCACTTCATTAATGAACGAATAGTCAGCAGCTTCAATGTCAATCAATGACTTCAATGAGTAACTAATTTCATTGCTAGATAGTATATATTCAATAGTCAAAGATTTCGAAGCAAAAAGATCATTTGAACTGCTCATTGTTGAAGAAATTAACACATCTTTCATCACGTTTTTAATGAAAGTCACTAGTTTTTTGTCTCATTCTTTAATTTTTTTGTAAATAATTTCTTCTCTTCTTTTGACATGATGATCTCATTAAGACGAGAAATGAATGCATGAAATGTCAAAGTACTAGTTTTCAGCTGAAAGTAATTCTTTGAAAGATGATTTGATGCTTTGCAGTTGAAGCAGATAATTAATATTCTTGATCATTCAGATTCAAGAATGAAAAAAGTAGCAAATTAAACATAGCTAGTAGTTAAGATTGAAGTTGATGTTAACGAAGAAACAAAACGTTTTTTCGAAGTTGCTATTAATTTGACTGTTCAATGCTCATCACATAGCTAATAATTGACTTGTTGTTTATTATTTACATCTTGAAGAAAGATCTTGAGCTTATCAAGTGAGTTAAACTTTATGAAACAAACTGACAACACATTCTGAAGATGATTGTTGATTTTATTTTGAATGTTGTTCATCAGAATAATATCATTGTAGTTCAAAAAGCTGAATATTTTAGTGAATTCTGAATAGAAAGAGCTGAAGAGCTTGTTGAGTTGCTTCAGAATAATATATTCATGATGATACTTTCAAATCAAATTCTGATCTTTATAAATTTCTTTCAGATGTTTCAGTAACTCTGATAATAATTGATAAAATGAGAAAGCATTAATATGATGCTTTGCATAAATTTGCTAATCAGCATCATCTTTTAGTTTGAAAATCACATAAACAATATGAATCTTTTCAGTAGAATAATGATTCATATTGACATCAAACTTGTCAGCTATTTTGATGTTTCATATTTCTCAAATAAAATCATCTGTTTTAATGAAGATGAGTGAATTCAAAAGCTGAATGAACTTGTGATGATCATTTTTGTTTTTATTATCAGATAAAGTAGAAGATTCTTGTTGAGAATTAGCTTCTTTCTGATTGACTTGTTGCTCAGCTGACTGAGTATCTTGATGAGATATAAATCAATCAGCTTGACGTTGTTTTGCTCTGAAGTTCAATCACTTGTCTTGTAATTGATTAATCTTTTTCTCTAGCTTATCATTTTTTCAAAAACAACTTTTAGTTGTTTCACTCTCTTTTTGTGATCATCTTGTACAAGAAGTCAATGTTCATTAAGTTGTAAAGTCAAGTTTTACTGACTTTGAAACTTATTCAGCATATTGATGACTTTGTTGAATTAATTACTGATTTAATGAAACAGTTGTTCTTTGATATTTATGTTTCATGAGATGTCAGCTTTCTCAGCTTTGACTGAAGCATTGATGAGTAGAAGTGAAACTTTTCTATTGACAATGCATTTAAGCAGATGAGTTGTTTGAAACTCAACTGACTTAATGTTACATGTCATGATGAGAGAAAATAAAAGTTGTTGAAATAAGAATAAATGAAAGATTGATGTTTTAAATTGATGTTTTTTGATGAGTGAAAATTCAAAGAATTTCTTGTGAATTTCAAATAATAATTGAATACTTTATTTAAAGAATTTCTTGCAAATAAAATGATGAAAATGAGTGTAGAATCAAAGAATTTCTTGCAATTTAAAATAATGATGCAAATTTGAAGAATTTCTTGCAAATTTTTCTTACTGAATAGATTGTTTCATATCATTTATTTATTGATAGCAGAGTAGTAAATGATGAGCATTTATCTAATGTTAGAAATCAGCATAAAGCAAGTCATATGAGTGTCATTTAACTAGTAAATAAATGCTAAGAAAGAAAGATAGCTACAGAAAAGAAGCTGACTACATATGTGTATTTCTCAGTTAACGCTAGACTCAATAAAGACTAGTTAAGATGACGAAGCGAGAATAAATTTAACAAGATTAAAAAACTGAGTCTGACAAGATGTTATGAATGTGTCAGAATTGATTAAAACTAGTCAACAATTTAGTTGAGATCTGATTTAAATCTGACTCAGACTTGACTCAGATATGACTCAGCATCTTTTTTCTTTTCTAGCATCTTCTAATCAGCTTTTATTGTCTTTTAGACAAACACACTTCTTTGTGTTACGAGTGATCAACAGATTTCTATGACAAACACATTTCTTTGTATCACAAACATTTTTCAAATCAACATCTTTCTTGTGTTTCAATACATCTTCTTTAAGACTAACGTTGATCTGAGTAACTACTATATAGAGCGTGTTCTTCTTGTCTTTTATATCTTCTTTCTTCTGTATTCTTAAAGTCTTAGTTATAACTATCTTTATAGATCAAACATTCTAGTCACGCACGCACTCTGATTAGTTTTTAAACATGATCTCAACATTACTTTAAGAATTCATTAATCACATGATACTGATTTCTATACTCATTCAAATTCACTTGACTGACAACGAAACAAGTATAAAGAAATTTGTGTATCTGATGATCGACGACATCAAAAGACAGAATAACATCAAGAAATTAATAAAATCAACGAAAACATACAATTGTGTGATTGCTAGAGAATTTATCGCTCAGTCAGTAGCATCAGTTCAAATCGATTAATAGAATCAACAATAAAGAATCTTCATTGATTGCTTGAGAATTACAAAAAAATCTCTTCAAATCAGTTAACACTCTTCTTTGAAGACTAAACATTTTAACAAACGATTTCACTATCTACTATCAAGCATCATCATTCACTTGATCATCAAAATCTTCATCATGATTCAATCATTTGTGAATACTCAACTCAATCTTTTCAAGAGCAATCAAAGTTTCAATTCAGTCATTTACTTTAAGTTATCTTTTCATCTATTGAAATTTCTTAGAACTGACTTCATACAAAAACATCATCAATTCATGTCTCATTCTCAAACACTCAATGAATCTCTGAAAGTCTCTATTCTTTGAGATATCAAAAATGTAAAGCAGCTACAACATTGAGTTGAACAAGACTCAGAAGTTTTTCTAGAAGATTTAAACAATTTTTGAACTCAACGAGATTTAAATGTAGAAGTTTGTGAGCTATTTGATAAAATACTCAGCGAACAGATATGAAAGACTTGTTTCAAGAAAATTGATTAAGCAAAAAAACAATTGAATTTAAATCTTCAAAAGCTTCAAGATCAGCTGATGAAACTACAACATCGACTGCAATTGACTAAAGAAGATACTTCTACTTCTTTCATCATGTTAAATTCATTCAAGCAATCTCAAAAGCTTTTAAATTCATCTCTGTTTACTGATGAAAAAGAATTTATCTGAGATGATTAATAAGAAAAGATTCGTGACAAGCTAGAAATCAACGTCGATCATTTTGACAATGACAGAGCTATACTAGTCTACATTCATTCTTGAATCAGCAAAAACGCAGTCAAAGTCACTTTAGTCAGACATCAGCAAGATTCATTGAATTTTTATTTAATGATCAATGATTTATTAAATGAACTTGCTCAGCTTTATAATGATTTTGACAAAGAGACAAACTTTTGAAGAAAATATGCTACTTTTATTCAAGAAAAGAGCAAATTCAGCAACTTTTATTTAATATTTCAACATCTGTTTTTCTATTTAGAATATCACGAAAAGCAATTGATCATTGATTTACAAGACAAGATAGTTTATTATCTTCATGCAGCTTGAAGTAGTCAGCTGATTCAGTCAAAATCTCTCAATGAAATTCATTTAATTCATTTGAACAATGAGCATTGAGTTATGAATGATATCAAAGAAAAGAAATTCTTGATCAAAGTCAGAAAGCAAGTTATCTTTGCTGAGAAACAAGATTCATTGAATCTCTATAGAAAGATCGAAGTCACTACATTCGTTGATCATTCAAAGTCATATGACGTGATTTTAACTAACGTCAAAGACATCAATCTACAAGCTGAAATCTGTTTCATTTGTCACAAATCAGATCATACTTCTAAAGAGTGCTTTGATTAATTGAGAGTCAATGCATTAGAAAATGATAAGTTTGATTGATTTACATTAAACTCTGAGTTCAATTCTCATTCAAAAAACTAATTATTTCTTCTAAAGTCATTAAAGAAGTAAAGATCATATTTTTGTGCAGTCAAATTGAAGTTCTATTGAAAGAAAACTATTTTGAAAAGTCATTTCTGATCAATGCTTCTTTTATCTTTCAGAACAATTCTTTCAGTCTTCGCTCTTTGATAAATAGTGATTTCGTTGTCTACACGCTGATACATGATAAGCTAGTTGATAAAGTATGTCAGAAACTTGAAATACAATCTATATTACTAGCAAAAGAGAAGTTAATACGAGATTATGATGAGAAGTTAACTAAAAAGACTATTACACTCGGTATCTACTTTTAGGTGTTTGGACGTCCCAATTCGGGGGCCTTTGAAGCCGCTTTACGCTGTCAGAACACCGCGGGCAAAAGATCGGTACCGGCAAAACTATTGAGCCGAACTCGATTGAGAAACAAGGATCTGCTAGTCTCAGGTGCCCTCTGCCCTCGCAGGGATTGCGCTCCCTCGTGGATTGCACTCCATTTCTGGCTTACAACCACAAAGATATCCTTCCCAATTTACCGCCGACCGGGTCTTGGGCAGTGAACATAAGTACAGGACATGGCACCTCCCACTACGCTGTACCTACCCTCCTCCTTCGAATCTCTCCATCCTCTACCCTCAATCGCAGCGCCGCGCAATCCCTTTTCGCTTTTCGTTCTTGTCTGTACAACACATCTCGTTCGCTATCGTTCTTTTCTATGGTCGCAAAATTGTCACCAGGGTTCACAGCTACTTTACCATGCTCTGTCTGTCCTTCGCAATAGCAGCCATTCATTATGCAAACACGGCGGAAAACTGTCAGATTGCCCCTCAGCTTTTACATTCAACAGCGCAGGGAACTCGCAGAGCAGAGACGGACTCCTCCAAGGCCTGCCGACAACACGAAGAAGAGTCTGACATCTGTGATAGTAAAGATCAAAAGGTAGAATATTCTTAATCTTCTACGTGTCATGACTGTCGATACTAATGAAGACTCTAGGCATTGTTACGAACTCGAAAAGCGCTCGGACACCTTTTTGAAAGAAGCAGAGTCATCGAATCTCAAAGTCTTCTTGCTATGAATCATGAATAATTACAAGAGAATAGAGACAGTCTCAAGTCTGAAAAATTACTGACGGGTTCTACGAATGCACATTCTTGATAAGACTGGTCGAGTCTTCAGCGAGAGTGACAAGAGAGACATTCGCAATGTAAGAAATGTTTTGAGATCAGAAGAAACTTTGACTGATCGCTCGATCTCGCGCAGTATATCAAACATCTCGAGATTTAGTTTCGTCTTCGTACACTTTTCATGAAAAAACTCGTCGCAGATTGCGATGATCTGTATCTTTGACTCTATACTCACTGAGTCATTGATGATTCGATATTTTCGAATGAGCGTCAGCGAGTTCAGCATTTCGCAGAAATACTTATGAGCGAATTCTTCGATTGTAGACTGTGCTCTCTCTTCGATATCAGAGTCAAGCTTGATCTTCTCAACATCAACGATCTCAGTTTGAGCGATACTACAATGATTGAAGATCATCATATGAACAGCAATCGTGAAGAGAACACTTTGATGATTGTCGATTCTGACTGCGAAGTTGATAGCAAGCTCATCAGATATCATGATCATGACGATGAAGACTATAACGATTCTAATATCGCTTATGACAGCGATAGCGACAACGACTCTAATATGACTTATGACGACGACGATGACAGCGACAGTGACTTGAGTTTGCGCAACAATGTTGACGAGAATTGCAACACAGATGATGAATGTACTGCAGAATTCGAAGAAACTTGATCGTTTCTGTATCGACATTTTACTATCTATATAGTTTTCAGCTCTACTTTCGAAAAATTTAACATGATTTTCATGAAGATCACATTGCTTCATACTAAAGACAAAGACAATCACTCTTGCATGTGAGTATACTCGAGTCATCTAGATATCATGTCTATAGCTGATGTGTGTGCATATAGAAAAACGTTGATCATCGATGAAGAGAACGATCATTCATTGTTCTGTCTTCTCGATCATCTTCTATCTCTTGCGCTCATTGACAAGACTTTCGAAGCTGAGTCAACTCACGATATCAAAAATATATTTTGAGTGAAAATGTCATCAGGCAAGCAAAGTCTCACGCTGAAATGAAAACGCGAGATTTTAGATCTTTCTGTATTGCGTGAGCTCATGCATGACTTCGAGAAATTCGAAACATCATCTATCAAATCTCTTTACATCAACACATTTGCTCGCAATCTGAAGCGAACGAAGCGAAAGACTGAACTTCAAGACAATCTTGATCAGAAGTATCTCAGACGTGATCTTCTGAATGTTGTGAACAGTACATCTTTTCTTTCATATCTGAACTTGAATTTTTTTTTTATCAAGAAATGCTAATCTCGAGAACTTGAACAGAGAAGACTTTCGTCAGCGTACAAGATCAGCTATTCGATCATAAATTAGACGTGATTGAATACTATCTTGATCAAGACGTTCAAGTTGACACTAAAGTCTGCTTCTTGAAACGTCTCTTCAATGAGATGATGCAAAAGATGATTCGACTCGTCAGTTTGACTGCTGATCTCAATGCTTCGACAGAATTACTGAAGAAGCAAAAAGCAGAATTTCATAATCATTCAAAGATCATTCATCTCAGCAACAGAAATAAGACTCTCACTGCTCAGCTGAAATTGCAGAGCTACAAACTCATCAGTACGACAAAAGAAACATCACTGTACAATCAAAAGATGAGAGCGCAAGCTCGATTGAATTCTTTCAAAGTTGAACTGCAACACTCTATGATCAAAAAAAGTCGAAAGCGACATTTTCAAAAGATCGATACAATCGTCTTTGACTTACAGTTCTCTGTCTCTTCGAATCAAAAGAATTCAATGTCTAATGAATCTGCGACGCGTCGTAAATACAATATTTCTGAACGAGTTGAGATTGTGCGCTGAATATGTCAGTCAGCGATCAATCTCACAGATGAGAAAATATTAACTCAAAGAATTAGAGACATTGAAGCTCTGACGATCTTATGTCGTCGACAGAAAACTCAGCGTTGCAATCGATCAAAGCGAAGCGTTGAACAAGAAGAATCGAAAACATCTGCAGATGATATGAAAGAGAATATCGTGAATTCATTTTTCACAAAGTGCAAGTCAAAGCAATGCATCTTTTGTCTGAGCGACGATCACAAGCTTTACGAGAAGCGAACTTTTGAGTATAGTAAAGTAAACAAGATGCTGAATGAGATTGAGAAGTACTTGAAGACTTTTGCATCAGATGATAAAATTTCATGTTTGCATTCATGATGCAAGACAGTTAAACTGATTCTGTCAAATGTCATGACTTTTAAAAATCATATTGCAAAAGTGCATAAGATAGTATTGCGTGAATAGACTCTACTTGCTCTTTCTATATTCTGTTTATTGTATTCGATCTCATCAATTTTGCATGTATTATCTGTGTACTGATGATTCAATGATTGATGAGTCATGCTTGATGAGATGAAACGATGAAACAACAACATCAGAGAAAGAAAAAACTGCAATGAGATGTCTTTGATTTATTCGACTCATAAGCTTCTAGACACTCTCACATTGACAGCACATGAAACTGAAGTATAAATGAGCTTGGAAAATTATTGATCAGAATTATCATCGTGCTCTATGAATGATGAAAGACACATGCACAACAGCAAATTATAGTAGTCTGCATTTCACGCTCTGCAGATCTAAGAGTGAACTCAGAATCAATCTGTTTTCGCGATTCTCATGAGAATATCAGTCTTTCATTTGTAACAAAAAATAATAAAGTTTTTTTTGATATCGAGTACGTTTTTATCTTGATGTTTTCTAGCAATCAAAAATAAAATGCAAGCAGTCTAATCAGCAATGAAGCAATAGAAATAAAATGATTATTAACATATTAGAAGAAATATGTTAGTTCAAATTCAAGAAAAAGAGAGTCATAAATTGATTGCTTCTCAAGACACAAATATAAAGTGTTTTGAGAACTGCTTTTGAATGCTGAATATTCAGAACATCAAGTTAGAAGTGAGAATAAATCAACAAACATCTTACTTCGTTGCAGAAGAGTTCTTGATCTATTAAGTAATATTTATGACATGATTAGAGCTGTTTCGATCAGTACAAATGTGATAAAATAGACAATTAATCTTCTGTCGTCTAAACATAAATGATCAAATCGAATTTCAGTCACAGTTGTTTCACTCATTCTTATCTTTAGAACTGCACTGCTTTTGAATGATTAAGTTATTTTCGCTCTCGTCAAAGAAAAATTACGCGAATGCAATTCTATTCTTATCTTTATTCTTATTCATGTCTCAACACTTGTTTATCATCTCATTTGCTGCGTTCAGAAGTGAATCATCTTCTGACGTCTTAATGATGATCACAACGTCTTGAGAATTCTAGTTTGACGTGACTCGATGAGAAAAATGAGAAAAGAAATCTAGAGTTAAAGAAGTGTGCGAAGTGAAAAGAGTAAAGTATTTGAAGCATCTATCATATTGTTGTATTCTAGCGCGACTATCTCTTTGTGATCATTCAATGTTGTTGAGAACGAAGAATCGAGACGAGACTCTTGTCTTTCGTCGATAGTTGCAATGCTGAGCGAGAGTCAACTTTCTCAATCATTGATTGCGACTTGAATCTGCGAGCGCGTAATCGACTTGATGATGAGATTTACAGAGTCGCAGATTATATCACTGAGACGCTTAGAAAGTAGACTTTTGATGAACATTGCTGAGATCTAGATTGTGTCAGTGTTAGTCAGCGATGAGAAGAATGATTCATATCTGATGATTGATGAATAGAACAATGAGAACGACAAGAGTGAATGAAAAGATCATTTCGATCAGCAGAAAATGAATGTAATATATAGACTTGAATTTTATTCACAGAAATGTAGATGATTGCAGAAATGAAGTAAGTAAAAGTTGCGAGTTTGTAAGAATGATAAAGCTCGTTCTCACTGTGTTCTTATATAGATTTATCGACTAGAATACAATTCATGAAATTCAGTTCTGCTCATCATTTGATCATGACTCTAGTAGCTTCATTATTGATCATGTAACTTCGTTTGTGATTCAGAGATTTCATCTATGACTGCTTTTGAGAATGAGATCGAAAAAAACAGAAGCATTCTGAAGTGAAGCGAAGATCTTCAAAAACAACAAACTAAGAGAGATTCTTTTGATAGCACTCACTTTCTCATGTATAGATAATGAGTGATATACTCATCTTTCTTCATTTCTCAAATCTCTTTCTACATCTTATCTGCTTTCAGTAGTTGCTCATGCTGACTGCTTGCTCTTGAAAATCAGAATCATCGTTTATTCTGTAACTATAAAGAACGTTTTGCAACAGAGATATGTAAAGTGAGAAGAGTCGAGTTGAGATGATTAAAGATGACAGAAACGAAGCAAGAAAAAGCATGAATCTGAAAGTCAGCAACAGAAGCAGAACATAGTGATATTTTTGTTCTCAGATGTACTTCAGCTTTCAAACTCAGCACATACTTTTGCTTTGATCTCATTCAACTTTCATTTCTTTTCAAACGATACATCATATAATGATAAACTGTCTCTGTCTTCTTTCAATCAATGTTAAAATGATCTTAATCATTTGCACAATGTTCTAATGCAATTTCTAGCGTTATCACATGCTCAGAGATCGAGAAAACATCAGTAGTCTCAGTGAAGATAGAGCTAACAGTTTCATCTTCGTAATGAATACAAACTTAGTCGTCAAGAGCAAACTCTGATAGTGAGTGATGATCATAATTATCTTCTCAAAGTTCTAGTGTATATCGTTGACGTAAGCTAAAATAAGTATCTATGAGCAAGAAGTTTACACAAGTCATCATCTATACTTTTTCAAGTGAGCTGAAGATTGACACTAGATGTGATTTGAAAATTCAAAGAAAAGAATGAAAGATAAATGCATGCGAATTCTCGATCATTAAGTATTATTAAGTAATTTTAGCGACAGAAGCAAGTCAAACTTTGATCTCAAAAAAAGATCAAGAGATTGAACATTGAAGACGATATCTTATCGCGCAGTCAGATGCTATTACATGAAACGCATTTCATATGAATATCAGATCATTCAGACTCATCTCGACGCATCTCACAGAAATATCAGATCATTTGAGCTAATCATGTAAGTTTCTTCAAGTATCTCTCTAAATTTCTACAAACATCTGTCAGAAGTCTCTCTCAAGATCTATGAGCATTCATCAGTGATATTTGAGAAACTTAGCACGATGCATCTTCAGAAATTGACGTCAAAGAGATTGTTAGAGATCGATCTAGAGCAAGTCATAGAAGTGTCATTTAACTAATAGATAAATGCTAAGAAAGAAAAGTATCTACAGAAAAGAACTCGATTCTTATATGTGTGTTTCTCAGCTCTGTGCTAGACTCGATTAGAATGAAATCAGACGAAGACTAGTTGAAGAATAGACGAAGACTAGAATCGTGACATTATTTTCCCTTCTTGACTATTCATGTTCGCATGAATGTTGTTTCTTAGTGCGCTTTTCTTGAATATTTGATATGAAAGTCGTCAATCATCTCTTGAGCGTTCATAAATTCATCGTCGTCAGCGTTATATCAGTTGAGATCGTTGTCATAGCTCTTTCATTTGACTCGATATTGAAGTCGTCTTCTATAGCGTCGAGAGTTCAGTATATCATCGATTTTTCATTCGTCTTCATCGTTTATCACTATTGACCTCGAAGATTCATTCTTTTGACCAGGCAGAAAATCATCGACGGCAGAACGAAGAAGCTCTGAATGAAATACGTCGTGTATACGCATAGTCTCTGATAGTTTCAACTTATAGAATGAGTCAACAGACTCAGTAATCTGAAATGAGTCGAGCATCTTGTCATTCAATTTTTTGAAAGATCTCGCTGTAACGATGTTTCGTTCGTTCAGAAACATCTTTGATTCGATCTCATAATTGATCTTCTTTCTATGCTTATTAGCTTGATTCATCATTTGTTCTCGTGTTTTGATCAGAGCTTCACGAGCGAAGATCAAAGTCTTGTTCATTTGTTCAGATATATTCTTGACTCGATCGATCTGCAAGCGTTCGCGAGTGCTTTCATACTCGATGATGTCAGAGTCAAAGCTCATACGAGAATGAAAGCTCTTGTTCATGAAGAAGAAGATCAAGAAGATGACTGATGACAAGACGTTATTGTCTGTTACGATTCTAGTCTTCGTCTATTCTTCGCCTGATTTCATTCTAATCGAGCCTAGCGAAAATCTGACCTAGAGATGATATCATTGAGACTCTGCATCATATGTGTAAGGCGTCAACTCAATCGAGCCTAGCACAGAGCTGAGAAACACACATATAAGAATCGAGTTCTTTTCTGTAGATACTTTTCTTTCTTAGCATTTATCTATTAGTTAAATGACACTTCTATGACTCGCTCTAGATCGATTCCTAACAGTAGATAAATGCTAATCAACTACTCTGCTATCGACGTGTAGATGATACGAAATAACCTACTTCGTTTATTCAGAAAATTCGCAAGAAATTCTTTGAATTACTTTCATCAAAACACATCTGCAAATTTACTCAAATTTATCAAATCAATCACTCAATCTTACTACAATCAAATCTACTCTTATCTTTCTCACAATGACACGCGACTCTGAATCAGTCGAGTCACGAACAGCTCGTCTGCTTAGAAGCATTGCTAGTAGACGAGTTTCTCTTATTTCTTTCGATGCTTCAGCGAAACCTCAGAATGTCGCTATCTCATGAAACATCAACACGAGTCAACAACTTCGTCAATGAGCTATTGATCAATCAGACGAGATCATCAAGATGCTGATCGAGCTAAGAGATCAACGAGACATGACTTTGAAACTCAACGAGCAATGAATCGATGTTCAAGTCGATCACATCAAGAGACTTGATGAGCTAGAGATCAATTAAATGACAATAGACACTCAAGAAGAGACTATCGTCGAACTACGAGAGAAAGTCTTGAGTCTAAAAAAGAAACAGCGTTCAGCGAATCAGTCTCGACCTCGTCAGTCTACTGAATCTCGAGCTTCTACGAAATCTCTATCTCGTCAATCTATCGAGAATCATACTCGACGTGACTCGTTCACTCTATTCGATAATGATCATCACAAGTCTTTCAAGTTTTCGAACTCATCTGTATTCATCGACGAAGATGAATCAACATAAAATAGCTGAAGAATCAAGATGAACGACAAGCTTCAGGCAAATGTCGATCACTTCGATAATGAGAATATCTGTATTGCCTATGTGATATCTAGACTAGAAGATGATGCTGCTGAACATATCTTCGCTTGACGTTGTCATGATGCTTCGCATTCTTACATCTCGATCTACGAGCTATTTGAGCATCTGAAAGAAATATACGATGAACTGAATAGAAATCGAAAGTGTCGTCGCGAGTACAACGCTCTGAGATAAACAGACAAGTCTTTCAATGTCTTCTACTTCGACTTTATGAAGCTATTCAGCTATCTAGGCTACGACGATCGCACTCTGATGAACGATCTTCAGAATAAGATCAACAATTGCTTGCAGAATGCTCTATCAGTCTGTTCAGAGAACTTTACTTCGCTCACTCGCTTAAGAATCTTTCTTCAAGATGTGAATAATAAACAGCGAGTCAACTATCAGCTACGCAGTCAGCTTCGCACTGTCATCGTCAAAGTCACTGTCGTACCTGATAAACGCGCTGCTACTTCATTGTCAGCAGTGACGACTTCGATAATCGAATATGTCAAGTCGACTATCTTTTCTACCTCTGAGTCAGTCAGATCGTCTATCGTCTGCTATATCTGCAAGATCTCAGATCACTTATTCAAGAACTGCTCTCAGAACAAGATCAACATCTCGACATCTCATGCATTTACTTCTCGCCTACATGAAATCGTCATTTCGAAGAATAAAGAGAATGAGAAAATGTCTTCTTTCGAAGATAGCGAGGCAAAAAACTAGAAACTTTCATCAAAGACGTGATGAAAGATGTGTTAATTTCTTCAACGACGAGCATGTCAGATGATTCTTTTGCTTCTGAATCTTTGACTACTGAATGTGTACTTTCTAGCAATGAAATTAGTTACTCATTGAAGTCATTGATTGACATCGAAGCTGCTGACTATTCGTTCATTGATGAAGTGATCGCGCAGATTGTTTGTGATCAGTTGCAAATCGAGTTTCTAACTTTGATCAAAGCGAAGTCAATTCGAGAATTTGACGATCATTATGCTAAAAAACTCATTACTCATGCCATCTATTCGAATCTGACTGTTCAAGATCATACGATTGACACAGCTTCTATGTTGATCACTCGATTAGATCAACATCAAATGATTCTTGAAAAAACATGAATGAACAAAATCGACCTAGTAATTGACATGCAAATCGATTTTCTTCGATTTTCGAATTTCACTCTCAATTTGAAATCAATTGTTCTACTCACAAGCAACAAGACAATCACGAAGCAAAAGAGTTTGACTTCTACTCATATACTGAAGAGATCTTTCACTATCTCTCAACTCAGTCTGAAATCACTCTCTTTCAGTCAGTTCAATGAGAAGTCAGTTAAACTAATTGAACAGTTAAAATCGCGTGACGCGACTTTAACTAGCGTCAAAAATTCTAAATCAACGTTCAGTCTGAATTCATTCTCTTTCAGTTCAACGAACATAGCAATGATAGAGACAGCGACATATAGAATGTTAGTCAAACGATCAGATGTCAAGATCTTTGCTGTTATCGTCTCGAAAATCGATTGACTCATAACTACAGTTGAAAACAAGTCTGAAGAAGTGAATCTGCATGAGCTTTCTCACGCTGAAGTTCTCGAGCAAGTCAAAGTCAAGCTTCTCTCTGAATATCACGACTATCTAGACATCTTCGATCGAGAAATGATCGATCAGCTATCATTGCATCGTTTCTACGATCACAAAATTGAGTTGATCGATGAAGAAACGTTCTCTCGAAGCAGACTATATCAGATGTTTGATCACAAGCTTCAGAAGATAAAGAAGTATCTGATCGAACATCTGAACAAAGAATTCATTTTCTTCAGCTTCGCATCATACGCTTCGCTCATCTTGTTCGTCGAAAAGAAAGACGATAGTCTGCGTTTCTGCGTCGATTACAGAAAGCTCAATGCTTTGATCAAACGAGATCGCTATTCTTTGTCATTGATAGACGAGACTCTCGCTCGTATACAAGAAAGCAAATATCTGACTCGATTGAACATCATTGTCGCGTTCAATAAACTACGCATGCATTCAGGTAGCAAAGATTTGACTATCTTTATTATCTTCTTCGACTCATACAAATATCATGTAATGCTCTTTGAATTAATCAACGAATCGACGTTCTATCAACACTATATGAACGACGTGTTGTTCGAATATCTACATCAGTTTTGTCAGATTTATCTAAATGACATTATCATCTACAGCAAGATCTTGAAGAAACACAAGCGACATGTACGATTGATCTTGAATAGACTACGAGAAGCTGATCTACAGATAGACATCGATAAATGCGAGTTTCATGTTCAGAAAATCATCTTTTTAGAACTTTTGATATCAATCGAAGAATTGAAGATGAATTCGCGAAAGATGCAAGCAGTCGTTGATTGATCTACACTCAATAACCTCACTCAGATGCAGTTCTTCATTGACTTCTGCAACTTTTATCGACGCTTCATCAAGAACTTTTCGAAGATTGTTCGTTCAATGATTCAACTCACTCAAAAGAAGATCATATTTGAATGAAATGAAGTCTGTCAGATCGTCTTCGACCATATGAAGAGACGTATGATCGAGACTTCTATACTACGTCACTTTGATCAAACTCGTGAGACTATTCTCGAAATCGACTCATTTGACTACGTCAACGATGAAGTTCTCTCTCAATATGATGACGAAGAAGTACTACATTTGATTGTCTTCTATAGCAAGAACATGTCTTCTGCTGAATGCAACTACGAGATATATGATAAAGAACTTCTGATCATCATTCAAGCATTTGAACACTGACGACTTGAACTGAAACTAACTGACATTTCTATCAAGATGTTCATCGATCATCAAGCACTCACCTCGTTGATGAAAGATAAAGAGTTGAGCAGACGTCAGATGCGCTGAGTTCAGAAGCTCGCTGATTTCAACTTCAAGATAATGTATCGATCTGACAAACAGAACATCAAGATCGATGCATTAACTCGTTGAGCTGACGTCGTGCTCAGAGATTCAGAAGATGAGCGCGTTCGCTATCAATGAATCACTATTCTGACTACGAATCGAATGAAAATTGCTGATCTAGAGAAGAACATCAGTGAATCAATCTATAAACAGGTTCTTGAGACTAATGAAATCGACGAGAATTGTACGCTACTTCGCGAAGCAATAGCAAGAGGCGAGACATAATATGAAGACATCAAGCTGAAGAATTGTCGAGTTCAGAATGAAATCTTATACAAAGACAGTCAGCTATGAGTCTCGTTCAACGAGCTTCTACAAATGAATCTGATTCGTGAGATACACGATCAATCATCAGTTGATCATTCTGATATTCTTAGAACTGTGAAAGTCATAAAGCGAAATTACTATTGATCATTCATGCGGAAAACGATAGATCGATATATTCGAAACTGCTATATCTGTCAACGCTCAAAGACATCTAGAGATAAATCAAACGACTTGCTTCAACCTCTATCGATATCTGAACAGCGATGACAAGACATAGCAATGAACTTCATTATCGATCTATCTGATTCAAGCGAATACAACGCTATTCTGACGATCATCTGCAGATTGTCAAAGGAAAGGCATTATATTTCTTGCATCACTGACGATGAAGATATCACTGTCGAAAAGACAGCTGAAATGCTGATTCAATGAATATATCGAACTCATGATCTATCAAGCTTCATAGTATCTGATCGAAGTTCGCAATTCACCTCTATACTATGAAAGTTTCTTTGCAAACGACTGAGCATTTTCCTTCGATTGTTCATCGTCTATCATTCTCAGATCGACGATCAAAGCGAACGAGTCAATCAGAACGTCAAGCGATATCTTCGATTCTTCTGTTCGTATATGCAGAACGACTGATTCAAGTGACTACTCATGATCGAGTTTGTCGACAATAACGTCTTGTCTTCAGTCATCTTCTTGACTTTCTTCTTCATGAACAAGAACTTTCACCCTCGTATGAGCTTCGACCCTGACATCATCGAGTATGAAAGCACTCGCGAACGTCTGCAGATTGATCGAATCAAGAATATATCTGAACAAATGAACAAGACATTGATCTTCGCTCGTGAAGCTCTGATCAAAACACGAGAACAAATGATGAATCAAGCTAACAAGCATAGAAAGAAAGTCAATTACGAGATCGAATCAAAGATGTTTCTGAACGAACGAAACATCGTTACAGCGAGATCTTTCAAAAAATTGAATGACAAGATGCTCGACTCATTTCAGATCACTGAGTCTGTTGACTCATTCTATAAGTTGAAACTATCAGAGACTATGCGTATACACGACGTATTTCATTCAGAGCTTCTTCGTTCTGTCGTCGATGATTCTCTGTCTGATCAAAAGAATGAATCTTCGAAATCAATAGTGATAAACGATGAAGACGAATGGAAAATCGACGATATATTGAACTTTCGACGATATCAAAGACGACTTCAACATCGAGTCAAATGAAAGAGCTATGACAACGATCTCAACTGATATAACGCTGACGACGACGAATTTATGAACGCTCAAGAGATGATTGACGACTTTCATATCAAATATTCAAGAAAAGCGCACTAAGAAACAACATTCATGCGAACATGAATAGTCAAGAAGAGAGAGTAATGTTACGATTCTAGCCTTCGTCTATTCTTCGTCTGATTTCATTCTAATCGAGTCTAGCGAAAATCTGATCTAGAGATGATATCATTGAGACTCTGCATCATATGTGTAAGACGTCAACTCAATCGAGCCTAGCACAGAGCTGAGAAACACACATATAAGAATCGAGTTCTTTTCTGTAGATACTTTTCTTTCTTAGCATTTATCTATTAGTTAAATGACATTTCTATGACTCGCTCTAGATCGATCTCTAACATTGTCAACAAACTCGATCATGAGTAGTCACTTAGATCAGTCGTTCTGCAAATACGAACAGAAGAATCAAAGATAACGCTCGACGTTCTGATTGACTCGTTCGCTTTGATCGTCGATCTGAAAATGATAGACGATGAACAATCAAAGAAAAATGTTCAGTCGTTTGCAAAGAGACTTTCATAGTATAGAGATGAATTACGAATCTCGATCAGATACTATGAAGCTTGATAGATCATGAGTTTGATATACTCATTGAATCAGCATTTCAGCTGTCTTTTCAGCTGTGATATCTTCATCATCAGTGATGCAAGAGATATAATGTCTTTCTTTTGACAATCTGCAGATGACAGTCAGAATAGCGTTGTAATCGTATGAATCAGATAGATCAATAATGAAGTTCATTGCTATGTCTTGTCATCGCTGTTCAGATATAAATAGAGGTTGAAGCAAGTTGTTTGATTTATCTCTTGATGTCTTTGAACGTTGACATACGTAGCAGTTTCGAATATATCGATCTATCGTTTTTCGCATAGAAGATCAATAGTAATTTCACTTTATGATCTTCACTGTTCTAAGAATTTCAGAATGATCGATCGACGACTGATCATGTATCTCACGAATCAGATTCATTTGCAGAAGTTCATTGAACGAAACTCATAGCTGACTGTCTTTGTATAAGATTTCATTCTGAACTCGACAATTCTTCAGCTTGATGTCTTTGCATTGTGCTTCGTCTCTTGCTATTGCTTCGCGAAGTAGCGTACAATTCTCGTCGATCTCATTAGTCTCAAGAATCTGTTTATAGATTGATTGATCATTATTCTTCTCTAGATCAGCGATCTTCATTCGATTTGATGTCAGAATAGTAGTTCTTTGATATCAAACGCGTTCATCGTCGAAATCTCTAGGCATGAAGTCAGCTCAACAAGTTAATGCATCGATCTTAATGTTCTGTTTGTCAGGTCGATACATTATCTTGAAGTTGAAGTCAGCTAGCTTCTGAACTCAGCGCATCTGTCGTCGACTCAGCTTCTTGTCTTTCATCAATGAGATGAGTGCTTGATGATCGATGAACATCTTGATAGAAATGTCAGTCAACTTCAGTTCAAGTCGTCAATGCTCAAATGCTTGAATGATGATCAGCAGTTTCTTATCGTATATTTCGTAGTTGCACTCAGCAGAAGACATGTTCTTGCTATAGAAAGCAATCGAATGTAGTACTTCTTCGTCATCACATTGAAAGAGAACTTCGTCGTTTATGTAGTTGAATGAGTCAGTTTTCAGAATAATCTCACAAGTCTGATCAAAGTGACGAAGTATAAAAGTCTCAGTCATACGTCTCTTCATGTGATCAAATGCAGTCTGACAAGTCTCATTTCATTCAAATATGATCTTCTTTTGAGTGAGTTGAATCATTGAACGAACAATCTTCGAAAAGTTCTTGATGAAGCATTGATAGAAATTGCAGAAGTCAATGAAGAACTGCATCTGAGTGAGGTTATTGAGTGTAGATCAATCAACTACTGCTTGTATCTTTCGTGAATTCATCTTAAGTTTCTCGATTGACATCAAAAGTTTCAAAAAAATGATTTTCTGAACATGAAACTTGCATTTATTGATGTCTATCTGTAGATCAGCTTCTCGTAGTCTATTCAAGATCAATTGTACATGTCGCTTGTGTTTCTTCAAGATCTTGCTGTAGATGATAATGTCATCTAGATAGATCTGACAAAACTGATGAAGATATTCAAACAGCACGTCGTTCATATAGTGTTGATAGAACGTTGATTCATTGATTAATTCAAAGAGCATTACATGATATTTGTATGAGTTGAAGAAGATGATAAAGATAGTCAGATCTTCGCTATCTGAGTGCATTCGCAGTTTATTGAACGCGACAATGATGTTCAATCGAGTCAGATATTTGCTTTCTTGTATACGAGCGAAAGTCTCGTCTATCAAGAGCAAAGAATAGCGATCTCGTTTGATCAAAGCATTGAGCTTTCTGTAATCGACGCAGAAACGCAGACTTTCGTCTTTCTTTTCAGCGAACAAGATGAGCGAGACGTATGATGCGAAGCTGAAGAAAATGAACTCTTTGTTCAGATGTTTGATCAGATACTTCTTTATCTTCTGAAGCTTGTGATCGAACATCTGATATAGTCTGCTTCGCGAGAGTGTTTCTTCATCGATCAACTCAATTTTGTGATCATAGAAATGATGCGATGATAGCTGATCGATCATTGCTCGATCGAAGACATCTAGATAGTTGTGATATTCAGAAAGAAGCTTGATCTTGACTTGCTCGAGAGCTTCAGCGTGAAAAAGCTCATGCAGATTCACTTCTTCAGACTTGTTTTCAGCTGTAGTTATGAGTCGATTGATTTTCAAGACGATAACAGCAAAGATCTTGACATCTGAACGTTTGACTAACATTCTATATGTCGCTGTCTCTATCATTGCTATGTTCGTTGAACCTGACGTCGATTTAGAAATTTTGACGCTAGTTAAAGTTTCGTCGCGCGATTTTAACTGTTCAATCGAGCTCTTCTTTTGACTGAAAGAGAGTGATTTCTGACTGAATTGAGAAATAACGAAAGTGAAAGATCTCTTTAGTATATGAGTAGAAGTCAAGCTCTTCTGTTTCGTGATTGTTCTATGACTTGAGAGTAGAACAATCGATTTCTGACTAGAAATGAAATTCGAAAATCGAAGAAAATCGATTTGCATATCTATTACTAGATCGATTTTGTTCATTCATGTTTTTTCAAGAATCATTTGATGTTGATCTAATTGAGTGATCAACATAGAAGCTGTGTCAATCGTATGATCTTGAACAGTTAGATTCAAATAGATGACATGAGTAATGAGTTTCTTAGCATAATGATCGTCAAATTCTCGAATTGACTTCGCTTTGATTAAAGTCAGAGACTCGATTTGCAACTGATCATAAACAATCTGCGCGATCACTTCATCAATGAACGAATAGTCAGCAGCTTCGATGTCTATCAATGACTTCAATGAGTAACTAATTTCATTGCTAGAAAGTACACATTCAGTAATCAAAGATTCAGAAGCAAAAGAATCATCTGACATGCTCATCGTTGAAGAAATTAACACATCTTTCATCGCGTCTTTGATGAAAGTTTCTAGTTTTTTGCCTCGCTATCTTCGAAAGAAGACATTTTCTCATTCTCTTTATTCTTCGAAATGACGATTTCATGTAGACGAGAAGTGAATGCATGAGATGTCGAGATGTTGATCTTGTTCTGAGAGCAGTTCTTGAATAAGTGATCTGAGATTTTGCAGATATAGCAGACGATAGACGATCTGACTGACTCAGAAGTAGAAAAGATAGTCGACTTGACATATTCAATTATCGAAGTCGTCACTGCTGACAATGAAGTAGCAGCGCATTTATCAGATACGACAGTGACTTTGACGATGACAGTGCGAAGCTGACTGCGTAGCTGATAGTTGACTCGCTGTTTATTATTCACATCTTGAAGAAAGATTTTTAAGCGAGTGAGCGAAGTAAAGTTCTCTGAACAGACTGATAAAGCATTTTGCAAGCGATTGTTGATCTTATTCTGAAGATCGTTCATCAGAATGCGATCGTCGTAGTCTAGATAGCTGAATAGCTTCATAAAGTTGAAGTAGAAGACATTGAAAGACTTGTCTGTTTGTCTAAGAGCGTTGTACTCGCGACGACACTTTCGATTTCTATTCAGTTCATCGTATATTTCTTTCAGATGCTCAAATAGCTCATCGATCGAGATGTATGAATGCGAAGCGTCATGTCAACGTCAAGCGAAGATATGTTCAGCAGCATCATCTTCTAGTCTAGATATCACATAAACAATACAGATATTCTCATTATCGAAGTGATCGACATTTGCCTGAAGCTTGTCGTTCATCTTGATTCTTCAGCTATTTCATGTTGATTCATCTTCGTTGATGAATACAGATGAGTTCGAAAACTTGAAAGACTTGTGATGATCATTATCAAATAAAGTGAACGAGTCACGTCGAGTATGATTCTCGATAGATTGACGAGATAGAGATTTCGTAGAAGCTTGAGATTCAGTAGACTGACGAGATCGAGACTGATTCGCTGAACGCTGTTTCTTTTTTAGACTCAAGACTTTCTCTCGTAGTTCAATGATAGTCTCTTCTTGAGTGTCTATTGTCATTTGATTGATCTCTAGCTCATCAAGTCTCTTGATGTGATCGACTTGAACATCAATTCATTGCTCGTTGAGTTTCAAAGTCATGTCTTGTTGATCTCTTAGCTCGATCAGCATCTTGATGATCTCGTCTGACTGATCAATAGCTCATTGACGAAGTTGTTGACTCATGTTGATGTTTCATGAGATAGCGACATTCTGAGATCTCGCTGAAGCATCGAAAGAAATAAGAAAAACTCGTCTATTAGCAGTGCTTCTAAGCAGACGAGCTGTTCGTGACTCGACTGATTCAGAGTCGCGTGTCATTGTGAGAAAGATAAGAGTAGATTTGATTGTAGTAAGATTGAATGATTGATTTGATAAATTTGAGTAAATTTGCAGATGTGTTTTGATGAAAGTAATTCAAAGAATTTCTTGCGAATTTTCTGAATAAACGAAGTAGATTATTTCGTATCATCTACACGTCGATAGCAGAGTAGTTGATTAGCATTTATCTACTGTTAGGAATCGACTTAGAGCGAGTCATAGAAGTGTCATTTAACTAATAGATAAATGCTAAGAAAGAAAAGTATCTACAGAAAAGAACTCGATTCTTATATGTGTGTTTCTCAGCTCTGTGCTAGACTCGATTAGAATGAAATCAGGCGAAGGCTAGTTGAAGAATAGACGAAGGCTAAAATCATGACAGAGATGAACTTTTCTTATTGTGTTCAGACTTAATCATAGAGAGCGAGAGATAAATGACAGAGAAAGCATCTTCTTTGTAGCTTTTGAAATACAGTACAATAATCTAGAATTACGCAAATCTAATGAAGTAAGCTTTTGTCTGCATATGTCTAGAACTGTATTGAGAGCAATAGAAATCATCTGCTCTGACAGATACTTGTAGAGATTCAGAAAGATCTTTGACAAGTGAGTGTCAAGAAAGACAAGATATCGTCGTTGCTTCATTGTCACTCAACGACTGCGTAATTTCAATACTCTGAAAGACGTTTGAAGATGCAGATTGAATGAACTTCTTCGATTTCATCACTCAAGAAGATTTCTCTGAGAGATTTTGTCTTTCACTCAATAGCTTGTCTTTAGCAGTTTTACGTTTTGACATGATCGAGATTTTGCTACAAGACTGACAGAGTTCAATGTAAAGCGAGTTCAGATTGACTCATAGAGAGAAACGAAGAGAGCAGATCTTTCTTTTATATTCAATGATCACGCTAGTGTTAGTCAGAACTCGATCGTCTTATCTTAGACAGCGTCAGACTGTGCTGATGTAGAACTGATCAACTGTCAAAGATCAATCACGACTCGCAATATGATCGAATTTTCTTGCATTATAGACGAAAACGTCTTTGAATCTGCTTGATGAAGCGTTCGCGTTGAAAAAGAGGTCAAGATTCGTTGCAAGTCATCAAGCACTCTTTGAGTTGAAGCTCATGTCGTCTGATCGATGATTTCTACTGATAATCTTCACTTCACGAGTAGACAGAAATAGCTTTGTGACTGTGATCAGTTTGTAAATCTCAGAATCTGTAAGAAATCAAAACACAACATCGACTCATCGTTCATGTTTCAACTATTAGTCAAGCATATGCAATGTTCAAGTTACAGCTGATCTGAACAGCGCTTTTTTGATAAAGCAGTATATATCAGCGGCATAACGTGAGTCAAAACTTGAGATAGAGAGCGATCAAATTCAGTGCAGAGCGTCATATTCAGAAGAATTGAAATTTGCTGAGATGATTCGTCATTATTGAATGATGTAGATATCTATTAAAATGCAGCTGAATCTCTGAAGCTCAGTCAGTTCTTTCAAGAGTCAGCAGAAAGTCTCAAAAAGTTATTCAGCAAGTCATTTATCGTACTCATGAATCATTCAAACATGACAAACATGTCAAGTCAATATCTTCAAATTTCATCTGACTTGTCTCAGCAGAACTTGCATGATAACGAAAGCTTCACAGATGTCTACTCTTTTTCTTCTTACTCGCTGACTTCTTATTCTACGATTTCAGAGACAAAGAATTGATCATCTTTCGCGCTTGAAACATGAAATAACCTGATTCACATGACGGAACTTGAAGTCGAGCGAAGAGTAAGAACTCACTTTTATGCTTTCTCATTCTCTGATCTATGCTACTCTTCGTCGACTTCGTCTTTGAAGATTTCGTTCACAGAGCTTCAGAGAGTATTAGACTTTCTTCTGAATCAAGTTAATTGATTGAAGATGACAGTTAGAGTGACTGAGCATCGAGCGTCGTCAATTTACTACAACGTCATCGAGAAGATATTGCTAACACATATTCATCGACTTGTGAAAATCGAGAACGAGAGCGAGAATGCAGCTAATTTTGAAAACGGCAATGACGACAAATAGTATGTGTATGTGTACGAGAGCGATGATGAAGATGAGGTTAGAAGTGAAGCTTCAAGAGAGAGTGAAGACGAGAATGAAGATGATGATGAAGACATGAAAGAAGATGATGAAGACATCAATGATGATATGAATGATGATGAAGACAACGTATACGATAGTATATGAAGAGTAAGCGAGAAGAGACAAAGCAATCGACGCATTTGATGCAATTGTTTGAGAATGATAGTCTCGAGTCTGAGTTTGCAACATATAAAACTATCATTTAGTCTAGAAGATTTTTCATGCATTGATTGAAGAAGTACGAGTCTGACGTTCGACAATTGTAACGATTGTCTCTTTAACAACACAAGATATATACAGAGATCAAACAGTAATCACTATTACTAGACTTGAGGTCTGAAGATAGCTGAGACAATAATATGTATTGACTACTTACATGAGTTGAGCACGAAGCTTCTATCTAAGAAAACGATCATTGTTATATAGACATAGAAGATTCGTGCGATCGTCTGAGTCGCTGAGTGATCTCGTCGACTCAGACTCTGAATCATGAGAGTCGCTTCATGATCTCAATGATCTCATATAACGAATCATTAGCACGTGATCATGATCTTTACTAGCTCAGAATTCACCATGCTACGAACTACGTTCTATCTCGTCGTAGTTTCTATCTCAACTCGAATCGTGTTCTAACAACAATGACATTGACTTCTGCATGAAACGTAATGCAGAATATGCTAGAAGTCTGATTGTTTACTAACGTTTCTCTCTGTGTATCGAGAAGCTCGTCGTGTCGAGAAAAATGATAGATACTTCGACTTTGAGCAACTCATACTCTGTACACTCGTCGATATTTCTCTTCTTCATATATAAGTCGAATGCTATAGCTACTTCTGATCATTAAGAATATTTTCTTTCTAAAATATTACGTTCGCGTTGTCGCTTTTACGTCTGTTTTGCGCAAAATCTTCGTCAGTAGCGAATCAAGAATTTCGTATCACAGACTCACTGTTGAGTTTATAAAATTATCGAAATTTGTAGATAAATACTATTCAAGTCTTATAATGCTTTAGCAATGCTAGAGAGTCATCATTAGTCTTTTAGCTACTATGATCTGAAAAGTTAAAAAAGATCACTATTCTAATCAGTATCTTCAATGAGAGATTGACATCTCTAGTGAGTATGAAACAGTCTTGCACTTTGTATATAACGAGAACAGTGTAATTTACACTTCTCACTTATTAAGTTAGTGACTGTTAATTAAGATCTGTGACTGATGCAATTCAATCTTTCTTCTGTCAGTTTTATAAATCTGAACGTGATACTTTAGATCTAGTGCTGACTTGAAACTGATTGTCATAGTTAGATGTCTTTTTTCTTAGTTATTCTTTCTTCATCTTGATCGCAGATTCTCGACGCTTAGTGAGAAGTGAAATTTTTATCTGAGTTCAAAAGCTACTTGAGATTTGATTATCAAACATTGATAACTATGAGTGAAAACTCTACTCTGTCTGTAAAGACTAGTCGTTGACAACGAGTTCTTGCATATCTTACTTTTAGAGATCGTGCTTCATCATCATCGTCATTCTCATTATTTCGGTCGAATCAGACTGTCACGTCGTCAACAGCACAGATAAGAAATTCATCGTTCATTCAGACTGTATTCTCGAGCACAGCATCAGTCGAGTCGATCTTAACTGATTTGTTGATCGCTGACGCTGCTCTTCTATCATCATCGCAGACGATCTCTACTTTCTCTTCGAGCTCAAATCTTCTTCATGACGCGCTCAAGCGACTTTCAGATGATGATCGAGCAATTTTTCAAGATTACATGTCTTACAACGTCAGCGACATCGACTTGACGCTCGAACAAGTCTTAGTCGCGACGAAGAAGAAGCAACGATGCTGCATCGAAAAGAGATGAATGTTTACATTTACGAGATGAATCGTCGTTGTGAAAGAGAAGACTGACAAGGTGATCGACTGACTGAATCGATTCACGACGATTGAAGATGTTGTGACTAATGTCGATCTCGTGCATGTGAGCTTGTCATGAGCTGATATTCGCCTACTGCTCGAGGTAAAAGCTCGCGCTTTCAAATGAATCATTCAGAGATCTTATGTTTCGATTGACAGACTGTCGTATCTGAGATGAATCAAATGACTTCGCTGCTTGTCAAATGCGAGATTGCTCTATATATGATGAACAGACTCAGAGCGTATATTGAGTTTCTTCGTCAGCTGTCGACGACGCTGACTCGAATCAACTTTGAGACGATCATGACAGAGCTATATGCGTATGTTCTTGAATTCTTGACTCGCGTCATTTGAATCTACCAGACTTTCACCTCTTATTGTGCGCTTCGTGTCTTTTGAACAAAGAATGATATTATAGACTTTGAGAAAACGTGCAACGAGCTCGAAGTTAGAGTCGAGATCGAGACGAGCAACTGCGATTGCACACTCGATGCTCAAGATCGAGAGTGAATCGAAAAGCTGAAACAAGATCTACAAAGAGTGCTCAAGAAGTTCAAACAATCTCATCATCTTCAAGAATCGCTGAATTGACTTGAGATCAAGATTAATCTGAATAAGTTATCGTACGCAAAAGAAGCAATGTACAATTTCTACGAAGACAATCATATCATCTGTCATTCTGTCACTCAAGTCGACTTGCTTCATGAAATTTACGATTGAGCTCGACATTCTCATAGTAAGAGTATCTTCTAATTAAGCGACTGAGCGAGTATTGACAAATCAACAATCTCTCAAATCGTGACTGAGTGATCAGCTGATCAAGATGATCTTGATGACGTTGATCTTGATGCCAGCTTCTTTTTTAAACGTGATGAAGATGATTGAGATTTGACATCATGATTCTTTTTCACTATCACGCGTGAGCTTGTGTTGAAAATATCAGAACTCGATGCTTTGATTGCAGAGATGATTACTCAGAATTTCTTGATCTTTGATAAAGCATTGAGTGAACAATTTGACAAGTTGATTTATCAGTCATTACGTCAAGAGAAGTTCATTGCAAATGATTCTTCTATCTTTATCGTGATCGTCGATGCTTTGAACGAGTGTGAGAAAGAACGAAACGTGAAAGCAATCATTGATTTATGATCTCGATTAACTCATCTCATCACTATTCGTCTCAAATTGTTTCTCACGAGTCGATCAGAATTATCTATTCAGCTAGAATTCAGAAACATATCTACAGTCATTCATCAGAACATGATTCTTCAGAATGCAGTCTTTCACACAACGATACAGCATGACATCTTCATTTTTCTGAATGATGTATTCAAAAAGATTCGCAATTTCTACAATCTGAATTCTTTATCAAGAACGTTCTTAGATTGAGATTGACTCAATGATAAAAAACTTCAAGCTTTGATCAACATGACTGTTTCTTTATTCGTTATTGCGACGATCATATCTCGTTTCATTGATGACTTTGACTGAAATTCTCGAGAACGACTAGAGATGATTTTGCAATTCTCAAGCATTGAAAGATCAGAACAGATGACACAGACATATCTGTCTGTTCTGACCCAATTTTCGACACGATTGAAAAATTCACATGACAAGAAGAAGCTGCATCAAGAATTTCACATGATCGTCGAATCTATCGTCTTACTTGTCGAATCACTTTTCATACAGTCTCTGATGATTCTTCTAAATATCTCTGCAGACATGATTGCGCTTCGTCTTTGATCATTACACTCTGTGCTGCGAATTTTCACTGACTCGAACACATCGATTCGAACTCTTCATCTATCATTCAACGAGTTCTTACTGAGTGATCAGCTTCAATCGAAATCGTTTGAAGTCAATGATCATGCTACACATAGCATGCTGCTCTCAAAATGCTTACAATTGCTGTCTTGATCTGAAGATCTGCAAGAGAACTTATGTAAGCTCGAGTATTCTGATAAGTTACGACGAGAGATTGATCAAATCACGATCAATGATCGTCTTTCGTCTGCATTTCAATATGCATGTCAGTATTGAATTCAGCATGCTAGATATAATGAGATCGAGATTCGTGATCAAGACGATGTACATATATTTCTACAGAAGCACTTTCTACATTGACTTAAAGCGATGAGTTTGATAAATAGACTCGTCAAGATCGATGAAAAAATACGCATATTACAATCGCTCGTGTTGATAAGTGATCATCAAAAAAGAAACTTTAATTGAGAATTCAATTTTAACATATTTTGAGATAGTCAAGTAATTCATCTTATCTGTCAGATTTTCTTCAGAACGCGCAACAAATTGTTTTAGCTGATAGACATTTTGTCGATCTTGCATCGCTTCAGATTTATTCGTTGACAATGATTTTTGCATCACAGATCAGCGTAGTGAGAAACATCTGCGATCGACTTTCATCATGAATACGAAAATTTTCAATCATCTCATCAATATGAAGTCTGAAGCTACAGAAGCTCGAGAGACATACTAGTTTGATCAGTGCAGTGACATTCTTGCAGAACGACTCGTTGCTCACTTCAGCATCACATGATGAGACTGTTAGACTATGAAACTCGATGACGAGTCAAGAAGTGCAGAAGCTCAAGAAACATACTAGTTCGATCAATGCAGTGACATTCTCGCAGAATGACTCATTACTCGCTTCAGCATCATATGATAAGACTGTTAGACTATGAAACTCGATGACGAGTCAAGAAGTGCAGAAGCTCGAGAGATATACTAATTCAATCACTGCAGTGACATTCTCGCAGAACGACTCGTTGCTCGCTTTTGCATCATATGATAAGACTGTTAGACTATGAAACTCGATGACGAGTCAAGAAGTGCAGAAGCTCGAGAAACATACTAGCGATGTCACTGCAGTGACATTCTCGCAGAACGACTTGTTGCTCACTTCAGCATCACGTGATGAGACTGTTAGACTATGAAACTCGACGACGAGTCAAGAAGTGCAGAAGCTCGAGAAACATACTAGCAAGATCACTGCAGTGACATTCTCGCAGAACGGCTCGTTGCTCGCTTTCACATCATATGATAAGACTGTTAGACTATGAAACTCGACGACGGGTCAAGAAGTGCAGAAGCTCGAGAAACATACTAGCGAGATCACTGCAGTGACATTCTCGCAGAACGACTCATTACTCACTTCAGCATCAGATTATCAGACTATTAGACTATGAAATTCGACGACGGGTCAAGAAGTGCAGAAGCTCGAGAAACATACTAATTCAATCATTGCAGTGACATTCTCGCAGAACGACTCGTTGCTCGCTTTCACATCATATGATAAGACTGTTAGACTATGAAACTCGACGACGGGTCAAGAAATGCAGAAGCTCGAGAAACATACTAGCGATGTCACTGCAGTGACATTCTCGCAGGACGGCTCGTTGCTCGCTTTCGCATCATATGATGAGACTGTTAGACTATGAAACTCGACGACGAGCCAAGAAGTGCAGAAGCTCGAGAGACATATCAGTATGATTAGTGCAGTGACATTCTCGCAGAACGACTCGTTGTTCGCTTCAGCATCACGTGATAAGACTGTTAGACTATGAAACTCGACGACGAGTCAAGAAGTGCAGAAGTTCGAAGTTCTAGAATATATCGCAACGCTTGATTTTACGAACGGTAATAAGATTCTATTCACTAATCTTGAAACTATAAATATTGAGAAAAAAAATACTCTTGCTGAAGTTACTAAAATTTCTTCAAACCAAACGTTGATGATAAACAATAGTTGAATTGAACGAGGTAATTATAATCTTCTCTGACTTTCACAGAAGTATCGAAGCGATTGTTCAACTTTTTGCAACGATACTTTCGAGTTTGGTTTGAACTCAGGTCAAATCAGCTTTTTAGAGGTCGATTAATCTTTTAAATAACCTTATAACTAAATTGAATTATATAATTGCTTCTCATTGATTGCGTATTTTGAGTATCTATTATAGGATAAGGTTAGGCTAATCGTTGAGGATTGAAGTCTGTCTTCAGTCGCGCGTTGTGACGGGCCAGGATCATTCGATATAGATCGATGTATCAGGATCATACATGCAATCTCTGTTATGGTGGGAGGTCATGTTTCGTGGTCTCACGATCGATAAGTATATTACCTTCCATTCTTGCAAACGGTTGCGTCTTTGCTTTTGCGGTGTAAGGCATCCTGGCGCAGAAGACTTCATACTGCTCTTTGGATCCTCATCAGCTTCAGCTTTGTCGGATCTCTAGGCGTTCAATTCTGGCTCTCTGAGGACCATTTCTGGTTCCTTTCCCCCCTGCCATAGCTGGTTCACCCCAAAAATAGATTTATGGTTCCCCCGTCATTTCTGGTTACTTCATCATTTCTGGTCCTCCCTTTCGGTTGTCCTAATACTTGCGAAACCAACTGCTCGTATATTATGGGCCAACCGGGCACATTCTCGAATTCATTCTCTCGTGATACATCTTAAAAAAACCGGTAACGATATCGTAGGAGTATCTTTCATCGAATCCAAATTAGCTATTCCCATTTCTCTTCTGATGTTCTCACCAATGGTAGTCCCAGTAGCGCTTGTTTTCCCCTGAAGGTTAGAGAACATGAATTGGGTAGCAGAAGCAAGAACGGGTCGATACTCTGTACATATTGACAAAATGCATTTTGAAAAAGTCAAAGGTGTTCTGGGCGCTGAAATGTAGACTCTCAAGACATATACTGTCTTGAGACGAGTGTTTCCAGACGTGATATGCCTCGAGACTAGCGTCTTCAGACGAGAAGTGTCTTCAGACAAGTATTGTCTGGAGACAGCGGTCCCGAGACAGATAACGTCTTCGGACCCATGTCTGAAGACATGCCACGTCTGGAGACAGCCGTCTAAGACAGTTCTCGTCTGGAGACAGCCGTTTAAGGACAGTTCTCGTCTGAAGACGCTAGTCTCCAGACATAATACGTCTGAAAACGGCGTTGGTCTTGAGAACGCCGTCTGAAGACACCTTTGGTCTTGAGACAGGACACAGTAAGGCGAGGGTGTCGCTGGCATTGCCAAGCGCTGCCAAGAGGTCTTGCTAGGATCACCAATGGATCAAGCTGCCAACTTTTCCCCTCCTCTTCCCCTAGACTCCTCACAACCTGCACTCCATTGGACCACCTCCAGCGTTGGCAATTCGAGCCGTCTTTGCGATCTTTAATACTATCTGTACACCAGTTCGACCAACTAATAATCCTCGCCCTCGTACTCATTCCTCTCCGGGCTGATATTACAATTCCAGAAGGGAATCATTACAGCACTAGAAATGCAGCGTCGAGCATCCCTGAGCATGATATTACGATCAAACCACAAAATGCGAGGTGGATTTGAGGAGCGGGCAACATGAGTAGTTCCAGCTTTTTTGGCCGGAGAATGGGAGAAGGTACAGAGGCAGATCTATCGCCAGCGAGCTCTTGGTGCGACATCAAAGGTTCTGAAATTCGATGCGTCTTACGTTTGAAGAATTAGTCAAATATCAGAAAAGACACATCTGTCGTACTTGATATTCTAATGCAAGATCGGCAGAATGTGCATATGTCTCGTATGTATTGTAGTCATCAGACGTTAGTCAAATTTGAAAAAATATGTAATCGTACTTGGCTGTTCTGATGCAAGATTGGCAGAATGATAGGAAAACATACAGAAAGATCAGGGCCACTGAATGTATAAGACAGAAAATTGTGTAGAGGTTTTGATTTCTCAGAGACATCGGGCGCGTAGGTTTTTGAAATGTATGAGAAGTCAAAATGTTTGAGGACATTTGACAAATAAACTCTTGAAGTGATTGATCATCGAAATGATTGAGAACATCTGATGTGTAGACTCTGACAGTGAATAAGAACCGCAAATATTCGGGGCCTGTATTTCAATCAGCGAGGTATTGCTCAAATAGATCTCTTTGTTTCTCTACGATAAATGCGTACTACTATTTGCGTACTTCGATGTTTTAACTATCACTGCCTCCACCGTAAAAATCAGTACTATAGAAGCCAGTACCGTAATAGGCAGTACCGTGGAAGCCAATACTGCAGCGGCTAGTACCGTAGAAGTCAGTACTGTAGAAGCCAGTACCGGGAAAGCCAGTACCGTTGGAGACAGTACCGTAGAGGCTAGTACTGTAGAAGCCAGTACCGGGAAAGCCAGTACCGTTGGAGACAGTACCGTAGAGGCTAGTACTGTGAAAGCTAATACCGGTTGAAACTTGGATTATTTTGGAGCATCCACTTCTGGCACTACGGCTGAGACCACGCTTCGTGGGGTGGACCACTTTTGATGTACACCGCGGCTGATGGGGTGGACCACGCTTCGTGGGGTGGACCACTTTTGATGTGGACCACGCCTCGTGGGATGGACCACACTGCTTCTCACCCTGCTCCTCAGAAGTCAAGCTGTCACTGGTGTCGACGCTGGTGTTGAGTTGAATGAATACTAACAATTGTCGAAAGGTTTTGGTGCACCCTGTGCGGGCGCTTTGAGAAATGTCAAGCTACTTGACCTCGTAAACCTACGTTCAGCCTTCAACACCTGTTGGAAATAGGGGTATGGCAATCTCCGCCTTCATAGGGCTGAGGGGGGCTAGTAGAGTTTTCACCTTCGTCCTCCTACATAGACTCCTATTCAGCTTCAACCATGTTTATCAAATGCCCCATATGACCTCGTATTCCAACAACACCAAGAACCTCATCCTCTCATATCAATGCCTGTCTGCAAATTCTTCTCTAGCAAGAGCGGCTGTGTACGGGGTGATCGATGCTACTATCAGCATGTTCAGCTAGCAAATCAGGAACAGCTTGATTCAGCCTTTAGTCCACCGAATTTTGTGCCAGCTTAGAGGATCACCGACAGTAGTCCGACAGGACCTGCTAAAGCGCCCTTGTCTGGTTTCCCTGATCCTTTGGCTGAAGTCAGCTGTCATTTTTTCAACATAAGGGTGTAAGAACGGCGATAGGTGTCGCTTTCGCCACAAGGCCACAAGTGAAGAAGAGATCGAGCATGGGGCTATCCTACAGCAGGCAAGAAACGATCGTCTAACCTCCAAGATGCTGAAAGGGCCTTGCGGACAACGCCAACCTCAAATTGTGACGTTCGGAGGAACTTCCTACTCTTCCAGCGCTGAAGCAATTGGCCAAGCTATACAGAGGCTGCTATCCTCCGTAGGAACCGTTGAGGCTTAGACTGTGTCCACGAGCACCAAAGGCGCCAAAATCAAGGCAACCGCAACGTTCTCAACAATGGAGCAGGCCACAGAAGCAATCACTGTGCTCAATGGCTACAAGCTTCCTCAGCTGGGTGGCTCGAAAATTTTGCTTTCGCATATGGTCAAGGTCACGAATAGCATCGAGCGTAGCGTTTTGGAGCGCCGAGATTATAACTTCATCTGCGAAGCAGAACACCTTGATCAAGAGAGGCTCAGATCGCTAGAGTCTTTAGGATATCTCAGTTCCTACGAGTAGAGCCACTCTCCAGACACCTTGCACTCATCGGCGCCGTCCTCCTCCAAGTACATGCTTCCTGTGGTGGCCTCCTCAAAGGAGCCTTGGAACGCCTTTTCAAAGAAGGATGGGCGCCGATAAAGCCAGCCTTTGTGGAAGTAATGGGGATATCGCTCCGCGCTAACGTAGATAGTGACGATCGAGCGGTGAAGACTACTGTACGATGTGAGTTCTTGTCGGCCCCTTAGCCGAACAAAGGACGTACCGTAAGTATATTTATCGCCATCGAGGCTCAGTTGGTTGCACATGCACAACGCCATCGCTGGTGGAGGCAGTCGAAGTCACCAAGTCCAAGCTCAGCAATCAAAGGAAACGGTCCGTATAAGCCCCACAAATCGACGCAGCGCAAGCAGTGTTGTTGCTGTTGTTTTCATGAAAGCAGATCATCGTCGCTTAGCGCATTCTGCCATGCAAATGCATGACAGGACGATATCGGACGCCTCACTTCTCGTTGCCCCGCATCTTCATTGTAATCATGGGGAAGCAATGAGACAACAAAATGTATCGCGGTCAGAGTATATTTTGAGAATACTATCACTCACACTACTCAAGACAAGAATCCATCCCGCACCTCGATTACTCTTATTCTCTTTGAACTCAACATGGCAGAGTCTTTTCTAATTATTGGCGGTGGCGTGTTCGACGTCCTACTATCTCCGGCGCGAAGATTTCCCGCACAGACTATCCGGGACTGGCGCGTAGGAAAGAAGCGTAAGCAGCACACGAGCTTTGGACTACACAAAAGTTTTACAAGAAGTTTTGCACGAAGGTCGGTCGCGTCGTTGCGTACGACTTTGAGAACTTTGCTACACTGAGAATGATGAACGAGAATCGTCAAAGATGTAACCTTGAACGACGCGAGACACTGGACACGCAGTCCTTCACAAAAGCATTCGGAGGAGTACAGACGCGAGATCTAGCATACGTCTACAGTGACGATGATGAGCTGATTGATTGGACATCCATGATGAAATCACTGCATTCGGTCGTGGGAGTCAGAAACCGTAGCGCCCGTGCGAAGGCTTGTCCCTAGAACAAATCTAGTATCAAGCCAAACCTCGTCGAGTGCGGTCGGAAGTTTGTATCCTTGATGGGCGTTCACCATCGCCAATACCGAGGGGACGCCTTCTACACGCGCAAGGGATAGCCGATCAAGGTACCTGTCGACAGTCGGGTCATGATCGATGCGGTTTATTTCCAAGAGGCCGACCCGAACTATACCAGACCTCGTGTCAGTGAATCGGGCAAGCGGGATTCAACAGATATTGGTGGAATCACTTTTTGGAGCGATGATGGTTTGAAGGACCACTCCAATCAAGTCAAAAGCAACGGCACAGACCCTGCTGGCACGACATAGCTCGTTGGACGGCTTCTATATCCTCTGGTCTGACACAGAAGCAGATGAGGTCAAGAGCAACGGCCTTGATACTGAGATCATGGGTGAAGCCCGCTCTTCCAAACCTCCAAATTCCGCTTGTAGCCTGCAAATACTTTCCTCATCTCATACGACTTTGAGCTTGTATTCTAGAAGTCATGAAATAAAGATACTACGTGTCAGTCTTTTTGGGATGACGTCTGTGATGAGAACCATCGTATCTACGGTCAAGGGCTCAGAGTTCTTTACTCAGAAGCACTCCAACTAACAAAGCCATGGCCTAGCTCTGCCGGGTTGCCCTGCACTCCTTCCTGCTGCAGCCCCTGCGGCCACACACTTTTGACACTGTCCGCCTTCATAGAACCACTCGGTTTCACGTTTATAACACGTGCAGACTGCAAAGTTTCAGTGTAGCCATGGCTCGCTTGATGAGTCCCGTTCTGTTGTGTCTGAGGATTTTTCACAGCAATTGTGATGTGTGGAGCGTCAGGACGATGCCAGCCACCTGTCATCGTACTACCATGAATGCGGGATCTAGAACAGGGCAAAGAAGATTAGTTATTGAATAAGATTGCAGTAGAAACGTGACACACCTAATCAGGACCTGAGTCACATTTGCGTCTGTTTGCATCGCAGTCGCGTAGGCCGCAGCCATCAAAGCCCGGGCAAACCCTTCATTTTTGGGTCGAGGGATTTTCCACACATATGTGATGGTTCTAGAAGCCATATTGTAGGTTGGCTAGGGACGGGGAAAGATGAACAGGGGAGTCTTATAATCTGTGCTGGTCAGCTTCGCATTCGCAGACAGCGACGATCATATCTCAAACCTTTTACAAATTGTTACGAGATAGGCGGTTCAACCAAGATCGCTGGCGTCCGAACAGTGCGACTGAACATTGCCTTATACTTCTAAACAGGTTTCCAGAAGTACTCGCCATGTCACGCTTGGTGAAGCCGCTGCAGAGGTCGAGTCACGCAGAGACATGATAAGCCAATCGCCTCGCAGAGACAGCCTAATCCCTGCCCAAGCCATACGTGTTTCGTTGGCATTGAAACTTTAAAAAGGGCTGCACAAAGCCATGGCGCGACGGTGTTTTTTGCTGCTGTCTATTATCTGACGATTGCATGCCCCGAGAAGCATCCTGCAGTCCTTGTGGGTCACTCTGATTGAGAACCATTTAGCATAGACAGCCGCTCAGTGTTTATGTTAAATCGAGCCATCCGATTCTGTCAACAAGCTTTCACCCAACAAATGCACCCCTCTCAATCACGTGATCGAATACCAGCCAATCAGATTTCGTGAGCCATACGTGGCGGAGCAAGAACCTAAAATTAGAATCCAAATGATAGGCCGGATAAAAAATAAATCAATCTTAGGCCCTGACTTATTTAATCAACCAGTCTTGAAAACACCATAGCTATTAACACGGTTTCAATGTTCAGGTTGGCCGGTGCTTGTACTAACTCTAGAGCCCAGTGGCCACTCAAAATTCCTACACCCTGCCCGCGGCTTTTCCCAAGGAATTGTTGCTCATCCCGTTTGCTCACTATGCGGACGGATATCTCTTCGACGGACAGGCCGCAACATGTGTACCACTGGCTGGACGATGTTGAGGATCTTGAAGGATACGTTACAGGAGGTTACCATCCAACACATCTCGGCGACGAGCTTTCGCAAGGCAGATACAGAATAGTTCATAAGTTAGGTTTCGGTAGTTATTCGACAGGCATGTAATCTTCATTCACTTTACAAGCCGTTTGCGCAACAGCTAACATGTTCCTCAGTATGGCTTGCCAGAGACCAGCGAGAAAATCGTTACGTCGCATTGAAGATCATCGCCGCCCACGCTTCGACAGCGAGTTCAGAAGGCTATATCCTGCGGCATCTTCGCGGGGGCGACCCTGAGCACCCAGGACGAAGCTACGTTCAGACTCTCTTCGACGAGTTTTTCACGAATGGGCCGAACGGAAGGCATCTCTGCCTGGTGAGCGAACCTGCCGGATGCAGTGTGGCTCAATCAAAGGAAGCAAGTGCGAAATGGATGTTTCCAATCAATATTGCGCGAGCTGTTGCTGCCCAGACAACGATGGGTCTGGCATACATCCACTCTTGCGGTGTCACTCATGGAGGTATGTTTCTAGCGTCTCTGTTCACTCAACGTGTTTAGACTAATTAATTGCCCTCGGTCAGATCTGCATGCTAATAACATCCTATTCCAAATCCCGAATTTCAATTCTTGGACTGTAGACGAAGTCTATAAAAAATTTGGTGAGCCTGTCCAGGTGCTGAATCGACGACTTGATAATGGTACTCTCGGCCCAGAGGTGCCATCATATTCCATTTTCCCTGCCGATATGGTAGTACCGGCGGACCAAGTTAAGGACAATAAGATCAAAATATCGGACTTCGGCGAGGCCTTCCTCACCAATCCACCCAAGAGCCTCCACACTCCAATGTTGCTACTTCCTCCTGAAACGTTGTTTCTCGAAAAATTTGGGCCCCCAGCCGACATTTGGACACTTGCCTGTACACTTTTCGAAATCCTCGGCGAACGTGCTCTCTTCGAAGCTTTCATCCCAAACGAAGATGACCTTATTGCAGAGATGGTCAGCACCTTGGGTAAGTTGCCGAGCCGATGGTGGGACCGGTGGCAGAAGCGACCAGACTACTTCTTGGAGGATGGTTCTTGGAATCCAAAATTCAAAGGCTTCATGTCCCCCGTCACAAGGCCCTTGAGGGAGCGACTTTGGGGCATGGGTCGGGGTCAAATCCCAGAGCAATGCGATTTCTCTCCAGAAGAATTCGCGAATTTGGAGAACTTGCTGGTGAAAATGTTGATGTACGAGCCTTGCGATAGGATGACGGCTGACGAGGCAATGCGGTCAGACTACATGCTGCGGTGGGGTTTCCCGGCCATAAATGTAATCTGATCTCCAGTTACTATCCTAATCTGCATCGAGGGGCCAGCAACAGGGGACTTCATCTACAACTCTGTTGCACCACTTGTACTCTAATGAAATGCCATTTATGTTCAGCTTAAGGCTGCTGATGATGCCGAAGTCTCCCCTCATAACACTCGTCGTCCTCCACGCTATTCCATGATCTTTGCTCGTAATTCTAGTAATGCGTGCACTAAGCAATGGAGTCTGGCTTGTGACGAAGCAATGAAGGGAGGGCAAATGAGAATCACAGCTCCGTTTCTACACTCACTAAGAGTCGTAAGCGAATCGAGGTCGTGTCGTAGTTGTTGAAATATTCTGCAGTAAATGCCGATATTGCGGCATTTGGGCGTTGCCTCTCAGGAGCGTGTTACCGTCATTACGCGTGTAGGACTACAGCCTTTTGGATGGCAGCTGCACCCGATTTGTTCCTCAAACTCCTGTAGCAACCGCTGAGCGTTCCCCAACTCGCCCCTGGGCAGCCATGTACTCCTCCAGCGCATCTTTAATTCATAGCCCTGTTTTGCCCAGCTCTTGCCAACAATCTTTGCGATCTCCCATTCCTCCTGTTTGATTACGCAAGTTCGGGCCTTAGACTGATATGGAGACGGCGAAGAACTAGCGCTGGAAGGGCCTGCGACCACTGCTGTTCCGTGCTCGTCTCCGCTGACGACCCGCCCACGTGGTACCGGGATGGAGCCTCGTTGAGAGGGGCCGGTGGATCAAGAGGTTCGTTGGGGTATTTGGGGCCAGCGAGGGTGTCCACGCAATCGAGGGTCCTTTGGCTCTTCACTCGTGTGGGGGCTGAGGGGACGCGCAGGTCCAATCTCTGGCTCAGCGCTGATGGCCCTAGTAGAACCGCCTTTCTCGCTGGGGTGTTCGTTGTCATCCTCAACCGCCAGAGGGTTATCTGTTATTATATGTTAGGAGGAAAGGCACGGACGCTGAGCAGAGAGGGGGGGGCGCTCACCCTGACTATCACTAGGCCCGCTGGAGGGATTTGAGCTTCTGGTACTCTCGCGTTGATAGGAGGTCGTCTGAAGACAAGTTTACGTTGCGAACGACTCAGTGCGAGAATCTGGTCATGGACGGCATCATATGTCTCGTTGATGGGGTCTTTCGGAAGTCATTAGTGCGCGGCCCACAGCCGGAAGGGCCTGGAGACGGACCTGTACGTCGGACCTTCTTCTTCGACCTCCGTTTACCTACGCGGCCCTTATTTGAACCTATCTTAACTACCGTGCGCTTAGAGGAGGCACTACGACTAGGTGTTACAAGGCGGCGGATCGTTATGTGAAACGCAAAACACCAAGCGCCGGCGAAGCGATGGTCGTAGTTGTCAACATATCCCAGCGAGGGTCACGAGATGGATAGCAGGAGCCGACGGCAGGGAGACTGAGGCAGGGGGGAAAGGGAAAGGAGGGGTGGAAGGAAAGACTGCAGGGATGGATGGTATTTGCGAGTGGAACAATGGGCCGGGAATAGTTGGTATTGGACATGATCTAGTGAAAGGGTCGGGCCATGCCAAGCCGCCTGATTGAATCGTCTTAGCAGGGCGGAATGTGAGGGTGAACCTAGGCAGCAATGATGGGGGGGTGCTAGGCAGCAACATTGAAGGATTGTAGGCACC